>FWWL01002617.1_pt1 | contig 36212 bp, 38 predicted proteins | sample 2228331 | NCBI WGS metagenome assembly FWWL01 (sample SAMEA103939775, study PRJEB20133) | metagenome
GTCTTCACCCGCGCCGAACTCGAAACCATCGCCGCTCTCTGCCAGGAGTTCGACACCCTCTGCATCACCGACGAAATTTACGAGCACATCCTCTACGACCACCACCAGCACGTGCCAATGGCCACCCTCCCCGGCATGTACGACCGCACCATCACCATCAGCGGCCTCTCCAAGACCTTCTCGGTCACGGGGTGGCGCCTCGGCTACCTCATCGCCCCGCCGCACCTCACCGACGCCCTGCGCAAGGTGCACGACTTCCTCACCGTGGGCGCCCCTGCCCCACTCCAGGAGGCCGCCGCCGTCGCGATCGAGCAGGCCGACGCCTACTACCCCGAGCTCCGCACCATGTACGCCGAAAAGCGCGCCATCCTCCTCGATGCCCTCCGCGCCGCCGGCTTCGCCTGCCACCAGCCCGAAGGCGCCTACTACATCATGGCCGACTTCTCCGCCCTCAACTTCCCCGGCGACGATACGGCCTTCGCCCTCCACCTCATCCGCGATGTCGGCGTCGCCCCCGTCCCCGGCTCCAGCTTCTACCGCCCGGGCAGCCAGGCGGGCAGCCGCATGGTTCGCTTCACTTTCTCCAAGTCCGAAGAGACCCTGCGCGAAGCTGCCCGCCGGCTCGCCAGCCGCTAACCGCTTACGGCAGCAGCACCACCGGCACCTGCACGAACCGGTAGTAGCTGCCATCCGCCGCGCTCTGCTGGTAGATCCGCACGCACGCCGGCGTCGGCGCACTCACCGAAAACGGGAGCTGCACCGAAAACGGCGACAGCGACGTCCCGTCCTGCGCCATCCCCACCACGAACGCCAGCTGATTCTGCTGCGCGTCAATAATGTCGGCCAGGAACGTCGCCTCGAATGCCGCCACCAGTCCCGTCACCGTCACCGGGCTCGTCACCAGCGTATTCGGCGCAGGCTGGTTCACCACCGCGATGGTCGCCGGTGCGGGCGACGGGTTCGGCGGGCAGACCCCAGCGAGGACAGGCGTGACCGCCCCACCCACCTGCCGTGCCGGCGTCGGGGTGGGCGTCGGTGTCGGCCGCATGATCGTCGGCAGCGGCGTCGCAGCGCTCGGCGCCACTGTCGGTGCCTCGGCCGATGCCGCCGGGGACCGCGTCGGCGTGACCTCCGGCATCGTCCTCCTCTGCTTCACAACGTTCCTGACGATGCTTTGTCCACTGGGGTACTTCGGCTTCGCTCTGTCGCCGGTGACGTCCTCCCCGTCCGGGGAAAGGGTGAACCGCAGGAGGTACTCCCCCTCCGGCACGTCCTCCCCCACACCAATCGTTACAACAAGCTCCAGGGGCTCGGGCGCCGAGGTGGAGCTCTCCCGGTTTGCTCCCGGCTTCGGTACCGGAGCTATCACGAACCCGCGACGGATGTCCTTCTTCTCAATGCCACGCGCACCGAGCGCCGGGTCGGCCGGGTCAATGAGGATGATGATCTTGTCGGCGTGTTCCGCCAGCCACGGCTTGTCGATCTCCCGCGGCGGGGTCGACGCGTCCGTCCTCTCGTCTGGCGGGGTCACCATGACGACCCGTTCCCCCTCCACCTTGAGGGTGGCCGGCTCGTTCAGGTTCTGGATTCGTACCCGCACGGTCCCGGCCTCCCCGGGCGCCAGCTCCAGGTGCTCCACGTCCAGGTCAAGGGCGACGTCCCCGGGCGGGGTCGTACCTCCGCCCCCGCCGCAGCCGGCCAGGACCACGACGGCCCCAATCAGCGCCATCCACAGGCCGGATGGTCTCCGCACCATCGTCCTCGCACCCGTCCGATCGGCGTTCCAGCCTGCAACGATTGCGGAACGCCGGCTCTTCGGCGGAACGACCCGGGCCTGCGCCCGCTCCCCTGCGCCCGGTCGCCATCCAGCGGTCAGAATCGACAGGCCAGCCGTCAGCCCCGTCACCAGGGCCGCCATTCGCTCGCGAATCTCCACGGTTCCCTCCTCCCGCGCTCCCGCGCGGCACTGCAGGTATATCACCCGTGGGACCCGCCAGGTCGTCCCGGTCTTACACGCGCGTCCGTGCCTAGATGAAAAAGCCGATCCCCTGCGCGCCCTTGATCGTGTTTACCTCGCCGAGATGCATGAACCCGTGCGTCATCACCACCTGGCGCAGCACCTTCCACTTCGGCATCTCCCCCAGCGGCCGAATCTGCTGCACTTCCTCTAGGGTCTCAAGCGGTACATTCTTCACAAACTCCAGCGTCACCTCCCGCACCCGCTGCCCGTACTCGCGCAGTGGCGCCACCTGCACCCGCAGCGCCCGTGCGTCCTCCAGCGACAGCCCCGTCCCCTGCCCAACCGGCGGCAGCCCAAGCCGTTCGGCAAACCCCTCGCTCATCCACACCGTCGGCTTCCTCCCCTGCAGCACGAAGTTCACGATGTCGTCCTGCGTGCGCAGCACGTGCCACGCGTTGAAGCCGATGCTCACCGTCTTCCCCGGCGGCAGCCAGTTCGCCTGCTCGTCCGTCAGGTCCTTCAGCGCCCCATCCAGCCAGTCGCCCAGCTGGTCAATCCCGTCGATCAAAAGCTCTCGGATCCCGGTCATCGTGCTCCTCCGCATTCCTGTCTAGCTGCGTGCTTCGGCGGAGTCTAGGCGCTCCCTTGGGTTTTCTCAAGCAACCCATCCCGGCAGGGCCAGGTCCTCAGCCGTTAGCAGTCGGCGCTCGCCGCGACGCGCCAGGTCCGCATGCCGAACCAGCGCGTAGAGCGCCGCCATCCGCGGCACCGTCACGCCGAGCTCCCGCGCCCGCCGCACCGGGTTCCCCAGGATCGCTTCCACCTCCAGCGGACGGCCCAGCACGTAGTCAATCACCATGCTCGTCCGGTAGTCACCCATGCTTTCCGTCTGCGCGAACATCCGCTCCACCACCGATTCCTCATCCAGCCTCGCCGGGCTCCCCGCCGCCTCCAGGTCCGCATTCCCGGCTCGCACCACCTCGCGCATCGTCTCCTCCGCCAGCGAGCGGAGCTCCCGGTCACGCAGCACTGTCTGCGTCCCGATGCCGCCGCCGGCCACGCTCAGCCCGTTGAACGGCACGTTCCAGCACAGCTTCTCCCAGCGCGCGAAGCGCAGGTTCGGTGCCACCACCGTCTCGATCCCTGCCCCACGCAGCAGCCCCGCCAGCTCCTCGCACGCCGCCGCATCATCATCGAGATGCCCGACCGAGACCCGGCCGTACTCCAGGTGGTGGATGACGCCTGGCGCGCCCCGGTTGATGCACACGAACGCCATCGCCCCGAAGATGCGCCAGGACTCGAACCGCGCTGCCAGGCGCTGTTCGTTCCCCAGCCCATTCATCAGCGCAACGATGCGCGTCCCCCGCCCCACGCACGGCGCGATCAGCTCCGCTGCCTCCTCGATCGCCGTCGCCTTCAGCGCACAGATCACCCAGTCCGCCTCGCCCAGCTCCCGCGCATCCCGTGCGCAGACCGGCGCCGCCAGGTGAAAGTCCCCATCCTTGCTCAGCACCCGCAGTCCGTGCCTGCGCCACGCCTCGTAATCGCTCCGCACCAGGAAGCGCACCTCGTGCCCGGCCAGCGCCAGCCGCCCCCCGTAGTACCCGCCCACCGCGCCCGCGCCAATCACCGCGATCCGAGCCATGCCCGGCAGTCTACGAAATCCAGGCACCCTGGCGCAGCCCGCCCCTACCGGGTCAGCCGGTGCAGCGCCTCCCGGATCTCTGCCGCCCGCTCGATCGCCTCCTCCGGCGTCGCCTGCGACGTGATCAGGTTCACGTGCCGTGCCCCGCGCTCCACAAACCCCGCGATGAACGTCGCCACCTCCTCGGCCGTCCCGAACGGCGTGTACCGCTCGAACCGCTCAAACGGCAGGCGATAGGTCGCCTCCATGCCCGCCGCCACCTGCGCCCGCGCTGCCTCTCGGTCGTCAGCGACGCTCGTCCAGAACTGCATCCCCATCTCGATGCCGCCCGGGTCTCGCCCCGCCTCGGCTGCTACCTCCCGGATCCGCGCGCACGCCTCGCCGAATCGCTCCGCGCTGAACCAGATCCCGGTGTACCCATCGCCGAGCTGCCCCGCCCGTCGTAGCGCCGCGTCGCTCCGCCCGCCCACGAAGATCGGGATCGGCCGGAGGGGCTTCGGGTACACCGTCACCTCCTCCAGCCGAAAGTGACGCCCCGCATAGCTCACCCCGTCCTCCGTCCACAGCCGCCGCAAGATCGCGATTGCCTCGTTCGCCCGGGCACCGCGCGTTCGCGGATCCACGCCACAGCTCCAGAACTCGTGCGGGTCCTCACCGCCGACCCCCACCCCCAGGATCAGCCGCCCCAAGCTTAGCTGGTCGAGCTGAGCCGCCTGCAGCGCCACCGGCACTGGGTGCCGCAGCGGCAGCAGGTAGACCCCCGTCTTCAGGTCCACCCGCTCCGTCACCGCGGCCACCGCCGTCAGCGTCACCAGCCCATCGTTCCCGTACCCGTAGAAGGTCACGTGGTCGCCCGCCACCACACCATCCAGCCCCAGCGCTTCCGCCCGCCTCGCCGCATCCAGCACCATCTCCCCCGTCGTGCCCGTGCGCACGTCCCACCCGCGCAGCATCACCGAAACGTGCGGCCCGTCCATCCCGCACATCTTAGGCCCCCTGGCGCTTTTCGCGTTCATTCCCTTTCTGGGATAGTCCCGCGGTAGAACCCTCCACCACCGGAGCACGCCATGTCCCACGGTCCCGCTCGCTCTCCCATGATCTTCGACCGCGCCTTCCTCACCGATGTCGAAGGCGTCACCGAACTCATCTTCGTCCGCCACGGCGAACAGTTCATCCCCGACCCTCGCAGCGGCCCCGTCGGCGATACCATCGACCCCCCGCTCAGCGAACGGGGCCGCCAGCAGGCCGATGCAGTCGGTGCCCGCCTCAGCGCCGACCGCGTCGATGCCGTCTTCTCCAGCCCCCTCCAGCGCGCCCTCGAAACTGGCCGCGCCATCGCACGCCACCACCGCCTCGAGCCCGTCATCGTCGACGACCTGCGCGAGGTCGAAATCTTCCGCGACATCCCGCCCGAACAATCCGCGCTCGAATTCCTCGGCCGCGATCTCCTCCTCGGCATCCGCGAGCGCATGCTTCGCGAACGCAAGTGGGATGTCTACCCCTACTCCGAATCCTCCTTCGAATTCCGCAAGCGCACCGTCAACGCCGTCGAGGCCATCATCGCCGGCAATCAGGGCCGGCGCGTCGTCATCGCCTGCCACGGCGGCGTCATCAACGCCTACATCGGCCACATCATCGGCAGCCCCTACGACATGTTCTTCCGTCCCGCCCACGCCTCCATCTCCATCGTCTTCGCCGGCGAAGGCGGCATCCGCGCCCTCCAGTCCCTCAACGACGTCCACCACCTCCGCAGCGAAGGCTGGAACCTCGTCTCCCACTAACCGCGGCCGCCGCCTAGAATCCGGGGTCACTACCCCACGCCCCCGGAGGTCCAGTCCCCATGCCCATCGCCGATTTCTCCCTTGCCGGCAAGGTCGCCATCGTCACTGGTGGTAGCCGCGGCATCGGCCGCTCCATCGCCATCGCCCTCGCCGAAGCCGGCGCCGATGTCTGCGTCGCCGCCCGCAAGCCCGAATCCCTCGAAGAAACCGTCGCCGCCATCCGCGCCACCGGCCGCCGCGCCATCGCCGTCCCCACCAACGTGCGCGACATGGCGGCCCTCGAGAACCTCGTCGCCGAAACGAAGCGCCAGCTCGGCCGCATCGATATCCTCGTCAACAACGCTGCCACCAACCCCGTCTTCGGCCCCGTCGCCAACCTCGACGAGCGCGCCTGGGACGCGGTCATGAACACCAACGTCAAATCCGTCTTCTTCCTCAGCAAGCTCGTCCGCGCCGCCATCCTCGAGCACGGCCAGGGCGGCTCCATCATCAACGTCAGCTCCACCGGCGGCTTCCGCGCCTCCACCGGCCTCGGCGCCTACTCCGTCTCCAAGGCCGCCATCATCATGCTCACCCAGGTCTGCGCCAAGGAGTGGGGCGCTGATGGTATCCGCGTCAACTGCATCGCCCCCGGCCTCATCCGCACCGAGTTCTCCCGCGCACTCTGGGAAAACGAAGCCATTCTCAAGAACTCCCTCCAAACCAGCGCCCTCAAGCGCATCGGCGAGCCCGACGAAATGGCTGGCGCCGTCGTCTACTTCGCCAGCCCCGCATCCTCCTTCACGACCGGCCAGACGCTCATCCTCGATGGTGGGGCCCTCGCCTGACCCATGCCCGATATGCTCGTCCGGCTCTACGCCCTCCCGCCGCCCGAGCCCGAGGTGGCGCGCCTCCATGCCCTCGGCATCACCTGCCGTCGCCCCGAAGCCTACGAGGCCTCCGCCGTCCTCGCCTTCGTCCGTCAGCACTTCCCCGCCTGGGTCGATGAATCGCGTGTCGCCCTCGCGCGCAGCCCGGCAACGTGCTACATCGCCGCTCGCGAAGGCCGCCCGCTCGGCTTCGCCTGCTACCACGCGACCCGCCCCAACTTCTTTGGCCCCACGGGCGTCGCCGAAACCGAGCGCGGGCGCGGCATCGGCCGCGCCCTCCTCCTCCTCTCCCTCCACGCCATGGCCGCAGAAGGCTACGCCTACGCCATCATCGGCTCCGTCGGCCCTGCCGCCTTCTACGAACGAACCGTCGGCGCCATCCTCATCCCCGGCAGCGACCCCGGCATCTATCGCGACCGCCTTACCCCACCAGGATCGTGACCCCTCCGGGTCAACCCAGTGAACCCGGGTTACAGCTCGTTTAACGTCTGCCAAACTACGGTAAGGTTCCCCAGCGGGCGTTCCGACACTCCCGGTGAGGTCGAGAACGCAAGGAGCGCCGCCCACCCATGTCATCACCCGCCCCCCTCGCCTCCACCGCGGCCATCGCGGCCAACCGTCGCATCGTCCGCCGCGTCCTCGAAACCGGCGCCGTCCGCTCCCTCTGCCAGCCCATCGTCTCCCTCACCACCGCCGATATCCTCGGCTACGAATCCCTCTCCCGTCCCGAGGCGCCACCGCCGCTCGATCGCCCGCAGGAATTCCTCGCCGCCGCAAGCGCCTGCCAGCTCCTCGACCAGGTCGACCACTCCTGGCGTCTCGTCGCCGTCTCACGTTTCGGCCCCCTCCTCCAGCACGATCAGGTCCTCTTCCTCAACTGCACCCCCGCCGCCCTCATCTCCGGCCTCCTCTCCCCCTCCTCCTTCCAGGCCTTCGTCCGCCGCCATGGCCTCCAGCCCGAACGCGTCGTCCTCGAAATCACCGAAGAACAGGCCATCGAAGACTTCGACCAGATGCGCCGCATCGTCGGTGCATTCCGCAGCGCCGGTTTCCTCTTCGCCATCGACGACGCCGGCGCCGGCGCCTCCAGCCTCCAGTCCATCGTCGAACTGCGCCCCGACTTCATCAAGCTCGACCGCTGGCTCGCCCGCGATATCGAATTCGACCGCGGCCGCCGTTCCATGGTCGAGGCCATCTGCACCTTCGCCCGCCAGGTCGGCGCCCGCGTCATCGCCGAGGGCATCGAGACCCGCGACCAGCTCACCGCCTTCGTCGAACTCGGCGCCGACTTCGGCCAGGGCTACTTCCTCGGCATCCCCGGGCCCCTGCCCGCCCCCGTCACCCCAGAGGCCCGCCTCGCCATCCACCGCGCCAACCGCGAACGCCGCGAGGCCCCCGTCGTCAGCCGCGTCGGCGACCTCGTCACCATCACCCCCACCGTCGCCGCAGCGACCCCCGGGCAGGCCGTCGCCGAACAGTTCTTCCACAACCGCCACCTCGAAGCCGTCGTCGTCCTCGATGACGCACGCGTCGAAGGCATCATCACCCGCGGCCGCATCTTCGAACGCATGGCCGGCCAGTTCGGCCTCCCGCTCAACGGCCGCCGGCCCGCCCGCCAGCTCTGCGTCCCCGCCACCTGCGTCGATGCCTCCGCCTCCCCCCGCATGGCCGCACGCGCCGCGCTCGAACGCCCGGCCGCCTTCCAGCAGGACCCACTCGTCGTCCTCGAAGGCACAACACTCGTCGGCATCGTGCGCGTCCACGAACTGCTCCAGGCCGTCCTCGCTGAGGAGGTCGCCGAGGCCCGCAACCTCAACCCCCTCACCGGCCTCCCCGGCAACCGCCGCATCCGCGAACACCTCGAGCGCCTCCGCGCCGACGGCGCCCACTGGTACCTCCTCTACGCCGACCTCGACCAGTTCAAACGCTTCAACGATACCTACGGCTTCGCCCACGGCGATGCCGCAATCCTCGCCCTCGCACGCATCCTCGCCGAAGCCGCAGCGGCCGCCAGCCACGAACCCTTCGTCGGCCACGTCGGCGGCGACGACTTCATCATCGCCGTCCATGCCGCCGACCTCGATGCCTACCGTGCCGCCTGCCTCCGCGCCCTCGCCCGGCCCCACTGGTTCGATCCTGAGCACAAACTCCCGCCCGATGCCTCCCTCACCGTCACCGTCGCCGGCTGCCGGTTCGCCACCCTCGCCGACCTCCCCTACGAGGACATCGCCGCCGCCCTCGCACAGGCCAAGCGCCACCTCAAGCACACCGGCGGCAACCGCTTCGATATCGTCGAGGATATCCCCCTTCCTCGCTCCGCTGCCGAAGCCGCCTGACCATCCGGGCAGCTCACCGCACACCCCCCGCCATCCCTGCCCGGCTCCCGCCGCCCGCCACGCAGCGCCCTGGCGCTGGCCATCGCTCCGAACCTCCGCTACACTCCATTCATGTTCGAACCCGAACCGCGTACGGCCGGGTTTCGAACCCACGCCCCGGACCCGGAGACAGCATGACCGCCGCCCCTCACGCCCCCGGGCGCCTCGAGCGCCGCAAAGCGCGCACCCGCGCCGCCATCCTCGCCGCCGCCAGCCAGCTCTTCCACGAGCAGGGCTTCGAGGCCACCTCTATCCAGCAGATCGCCGAACTCGCCGATACCGGCGTCGGCACCCTCTACGGCTACTTCGCCTCCAAGGAAGACCTCCTCCGCGAGGTCCTCCGCGCCTCCCGCGACGAGTCCATCGCCCGCTACCGCGCGGCCGTCGCCGGCGACACCCCCGCCATCGACCGCATCTGTACCGCCCTCGCCGCCATCGCCGAATACCTCGAAGCCAACCGCCGCCTCCTCGTCTCCACCTTCCGCCTCGCCGCCCGCGGCCACTCCCTCGATGAGGATTACGCCGAATGGCTCCTCCACGGCTTCACCGAGCTCATCGAGGCCGGCATCGCCAGCGGCGAGTTCCGCCCGGTCCCTGCCGACGCCGCCGCCCGGCTCCTCATTACCGCCGTCATGACCGCCAGCCTCGGCATCGGCGCCTGGGTCGGCCGCACCGGCGACCCTGCCCTCATCGGAGAAATCCAGCAGCTCGCCCGCGCCCTGCTCGCCCGCTGAACCCGCCGCACACAAAAACGGCGCGAAGGCCCATCCCGGAATGGGGGACCGGGGCGTCTCACCGGCCCTCGCGCCGCAGCCGCCGGGGCACCACAGCATCCCCGTCGGCACCGCTCAGCATCGCGCGCGCCCCCTCTCCCGCCCACGGCCATTCGGCCCGCCGCGAGCAGCCCGTTTGCCCCGGCGTTGGCGCAGCCCCCGGGCCACTGCCCACGCCCGCCGCACCGCCCTGTCGGCCAGCACCTCCGTGCCCCGCCTGCCAGCCTGTTACGATCACCGCATCCTCCGCCCCGGAGCGCCATGCGTGACCACTACCACCGGACCCGACCAGGCCCGCATCCGCGCGGCTGTCACCGAACTCCTCCGCGCCATCGGCGACGACCCCACCCGCGACGGCCTCATCGATACCCCCCGCCGTATCGCCGAAATGTACGCCGAGATCTTCGAGGGCCTCTTCATCGACCCCCGCGAACACCTCCGCGTCGGCTTCGAAGTCGCCCACGACGAGATGGTCATCCTCCGCAACATCCCCTTCTACAGCATGTGCGAGCACCACTTCCTCCCCTTCCACGGCGAAGCACATGTCGGCTACATCCCCGATGGCCGCGTCGTCGGCATCTCAAAGCTCGCGCGCGTCGTCGAAGGCTACGCCCGCCGCCCCCAGATCCAGGAGCAGCTCACCAGCCAGATCGCCGAAGCCATCCAGGAAGTCCTCCAGCCCGATGGCGTCGCTGTCGTCATCGAGGCCGAACACCTCTGCATGACGATGCGCGGCGTCAAAAAGCCTGGCTCCCGCATGGTCACCAGCGCCATGCGCGGCGACTTCAAGAACTCCCACGTCACCCGCGCCGAGTTCCTCTCACTGGTCCACGGCCACCACTAACCCGTACTTCAGGCGCCGGTGGCCCCGGCCGATGATCCGGGTGTGAGCGAGCTCCACCCCGCGGCTGGCTGCGTCGATTGCGCCATCCTCCCCGCAACCCCGTCCCCCGCCGGCGAACTCGTCGTCGCACCGCCCCTCGCCTTCTCCCTCCAGGCGCTGGGCGCCGCGCTCGAAGCCAACGGGTTCCGGCCCCGCGTCGACATCCCCTCCACCCTCACCATCCCCTACCGCGAAGGGCAGCTTCCGCTGCTCACAACGATCTTCGAAGAAACCCTCAGCACCCCCGAACGAAGCGATGCGCGCGGCCTCTGCCTCAGCCCGGGCGAGCAGCCCGGCCTCGATGCGCTCCTCCGCATGGAACCCCTCCAGCGCCTCATCGACCGCGTGCGCGCCGGCTGGCTCATCGACCTACTCCGCGAAGAGCGCGCCACAACGCATTTCCAGCCCATATTCACCGCCGCCGGCGAACTCTACGCCTGCGAATGCCTCCTCCGTGGCCTCGAACGCGACGGCCACACCATCATCTCCCCCGCCGTCCTCTACCACGCCGCCGTCGCCGGCGACCTCCTCTTCCACCTCGACCGCTTTGCCCGCCTCCTCGCCATCCGCAACGGCGCCGCCCTCGGCACCCGCCTCTTCATCAACTTCACCCCGACCGCCATCTACAACCCCGCATTCTGCCTGCGTTCCACCGTCGAAGCGGTCCACGCCGTTGGTCTGCCCCCCTCCATGGTCATCTTCGAGGTTGTCGAGAGCCACCGCGTCGAGGACGTCGCCCACCTCGTCCGCATCCTCGAAACCTACCGCGCAGCCGGCTTCGCCGTCGCCCTCGATGATTTCGGCCAGGGTGCCGCCACCCTCGCCCTCCTCGACCGCGTCCGCCCCGACTACGTCAAGCTCGATATGGACCTCATCCGCGGCATCGACCACGACCCCTACCGCGCAACCATCGCCACCCGCACTATCGCCATGGCCCGCGACCTCGGCATCCGCACCCTCGCCGAAGGCATCGAGACCGAAGGAGAACTCCGTGCCGTGCGCGAGGCAGGCGTCGACCTCGTCCAGGGCTTCCTGCTGGGCCGGCCCTCCGCGCGGCCGCACCTCCCGGGCATCCGGCAGGCCGCCGCCTAGGTCAGCCGGCGCGCACCTCGTTCCGCAGGATCCCGGCCCCCGTCACCTCCACTTCCACCACATCCCCGGGGTGAATCTCCGGCGGGCTTCCCGGCGTCCCGGTGTAGATGATGTCGCCCGGCACCAGCGTCATCACCGAGCTCACCAGGCGCACAATCTCCGGGATGTCCCGTATGAGCTCCGTCGCCCGCCCCCGCTGCACCTCCGTGCCGTTCACCCGCGTCACCACCTCCAGCTCCTCCGGCGCAATCCCGCGCACGATTGCCGGGCCGAACACCCCGAACGTGTCGGCCCCCTTCGCCCGCCACCACTGCCCATCCCGCTGTTGCCAGGCCCGCGCTGAAACATCGTTCCCCGCCGTGTACCCAAAAATCCCTGCCAGCGCCTCCTCCCGGCTCGCCCCCTTCAGCCGCCGCCCGATCACGATCACAATCTCTCCCTCCGGGTCCACCCTTCCACACCCGGGCGGCAGCACGACCGGGTCGCCCGGCCCCGCCACGCTCGAGAGCGGCTTGAAAAAGAGCGTCGGCGGATCGGGCACCGGCCGCCCCTGCAGGTGGCTCCCGTAGTTCAGCCCCACGCACACGATGCTGCGCGGCTCGCACGGCGGCAGCAGCCGCACCGACCCCAGCGGCAGCCGCTCGCCGGTCGGCCGGGTCGCCTCCCAGAACGGCTCCTCAATCACCTCCACCTCGCCGTCCCGCAGTAGCCCGGCGCCGCGACGCCCCTCCGACGTCTCAAAGCGAACATAACGATCCATCGGTCACCCCCGCGCTCGCCGCCAATCGTGACTCGACAGCGCGTCACCGGCAACCGCAAACTGTTCCCGCCCTGGATACCCCCACCGGAGGCACGCATGCCCGCATCCATGTCCCTCGATGAAATCCACGCCTTCCTCGATTCACGCCCCGGCTGGATCGCCCTCTCCACTATCAGCCGTAGCGGCCACCCCCACACCGTCCCCATCGGCTATTTCCGACTCGGCGACAAAATCTACATGGGCTGCCGCAAGGGCACCCAGAAAACCCGTAACATCGAACGCAACCCCAGCGTCTCCGTCATGCTCGAGTCCGGCACCACCATGCAGGACATCAAGGGCGTCTGCATCCAGGGCACCGGCCGCGTCATCACCGACCCGGCCGAGACACTCCAGCTCCGCCGCGAGGCGATGCGCCGCCGCGGCGTCCCCGAGGACCAGCTCCCCAACGAAGTCGGCCCCGACACCGCCTACATCGAAGTGACGCCGACCCGCTACATCTCCTGGGACTACAGCAAACAGGCCTGACGGGCACCCTACCCCAGCGCCCCCGCCGGCACCGGCTCGCCGTCGGCCAGCGCCTCCAGCCAGCGCAGCACCCCGCTCTCCAGCTCCAGTGGGTCGGCGCGCTCCACGTACCGCCGCCGGTACTCCCGCGCGACCACCAGCTTTCCGTAGCCGAGGCCCGCCTCCGCCTCCTGCGCCCCTTCCGCCAGGAGCAGGCTCGCGCAGGTCGCCGCCGCCAGCCGGTCGCACATCGCTGCCATCTTCGCCTCTCGTTCCTCTTCGCCCGCCCCCAGCAGCCGCTCGAACTGCCGCCACGTGCTGGCAAGCCGCTCCCGCATCAGCGCAGCCTCGGCCGCCGCAGCCGGCTCCCGCACTGCCGCCAGTCGCCCATCCAGCTCCCGCAACAGCGCCTCGTGCGCACCGTTGCGCTGGGCCGCGCGCGCCACGTCCAGCGCCACCACGTTCTCCGCCCCCTCCCAGATGCTCCCCAGGTGCGCGTCTCGCAGCAGCCGCGGATTCACCCACTCCTCGATGTACCCGTTCCCCCCGCGCAGATTCATCGCCATCCCCGCCGTCCAGCGCGCCCGTCGGCAGTTCGCGTACTTGATCAGCGGCGTCGTTATCCGCACCACCAGCTCATCGTGCTCCGAGCCCGCATCTGCCCGGTCCAGCGCCTGCGCCGCAAAGAGCACGATCGAGAGCGCCGCCTCGCTATCCAGCACCATCTCGAAGAGCTGCTCCCGCACCAGCGGATGCGCCGCCAGCGGTCGCCCGAACGCCGCCCTCCCCCGCGTGTGCACCAGCGCCTCCAGCAGCGACCGTCGCATCAGGGCAGCCGCCCGCATCCCGTTGCTCAACCGCGACACGTTGATCATCTCCGCCATCTGCGCGAAGCCGCGGTCGATCTCCCCCACCACATACCCCGTCGCCCCCTCGAACTCGTACTCTCCCGTCGGCATCGAGCGCGAGCCCAGCTTCTCCTTCAGCCGCCGGATGGTGTACCGGTTCCGCTCACCCCCCGGCAGCACCTTCGGCACCAGGAACATGCCGAGCCCCTTCGTCCCCGGGGGCGCTCCCTCGGGCCGTGCCAGCGCCAGGTGCACATCTGCCCCCGCGTTCGAACAGAACCACTTCTCCCCCCAGATCCGCCACGCGCCGTCTTCCAGCCGCGCGACGCACTCGCTCGCCCCAACATCGCTCCCGCCGGTCCGCTCGGTCAGAAGCTGCGCCGATTGCATCAGCTCCCCAAACTCCGTGCTCGTCAGCCGCGGCACGTACCGGTCCCGTAGCTCTGCCGGCCCGAACATCCGCAGCACCCGCGCCGCCGAATCCGTCATCGAAATCGGGCAGAACAGCCCAAACTCCGCCTGCACAAACACATAGCTCAGCGCGAACTTCACCACGTGCGGCACGCGCCCCGGCCACCCCAGCACCCCCTCGCGGTGCGACATCGCGGCAAACCCAAATCGCGAAAATCCCAGCCGCTGCATCTCCACGTACGCCGGGTGGTACACAATCTCGTCCACCCGCCGCCCGAACCGGTCGTGCGTCCGCAGCACCGGCGGATGCGCATCTGCCTCGGCAGCCAGCGCGTCCAGCTCATTCCCCGCGCAGCGCCCCACCTCCTCCAGCAGCGGCAGCGCCCGCTCCACGTCGCTCGGCTCCGCATACACGCGCAGCGCCCGCGCCAGGTTGGGGTCCGCGGTGAAGTAGTTCATCCCCCGCGTCGTCGGCATCGCCCGGTTCGAAGGTTCGGTCTCAGTCATCATGCGCGGATAATACCCCCGTGGACCCTGCCACCGCCGCCGACCTCTTTCGCGTCACCTTCGCTGCCGAACCTACCGCGCTGACCCGCGCCCCCGGCCGCGTCAACCTCATCGGCGAGCACACCGATTACAACGCCCTCCCCGTCCTCCCCTTCGCCATCGACCGCGCCACCGTCGTCGCAGCAGCGCCTTCCGAGCGTCCACTCCTGGAGGCAGTCTCCACCGCGGCCGACCCCGCTGCCGCCCTGCCACTCGACGCCGATCCTGCCGCCGTCACCGAGCCCTGGCATCGCTACCTCGCCGCCATCCTCGCCGTCCTCGGTCCCCGCGTTCCCCCACTCGGCGCCCGCCTCGCTATCGCGACCGACCTTCCCCTCGCCAGCGGCCTCAGCTCCTCGAGCGCCCTGGTCGTCGCCGCCCTGCTCGCCCTCGATGCCGCCTGGGAGCTTGCCCTCGCCCCGGGCGAGGTCGAAACCCTCGCCGCCTCCGCCGAACGCCTCGCCGGCGCCGAGACCGGCGGCATGGACCAGGCCGTCATCGTCCATGCCCTCGCCAACCACCTCCTTCGCATCGACTTCCTCCCGCCGTCACGCCGCCCGGTCCCCGTGCCACCCGGGTGGAGCTTCGTCGTCGCCGCCTCCGGCGAACCGGCCCCCAAGGGCGGCGCCGCCCGCGACGCCTACAACGAACGCGTCATCGGCACGCGCATCGCCGCGGCTCTCCTCGCCGATATGCTCGGCGTCGATCTCGACGACGTCCCCGTCCTCGGCAACATCGCTGCCATCGATGCAGCTCCCGTCCTTGTCGAGGATCTCCCAGCCCGCGCCTCGCCGCGCAGCGCTGCAGCATCCACCGGCGTCCCACTCTCCGTGCTCACCCGCCTCGCAAACGGCGCGTTCGACCCCGACCGCCCTATCCCCGTGCGTGCCTACGCTCGCCACGTCCTCGCCGAAGCCGAGCGCGTCGACCTCGCCGTCGCGGCGGTCGAAGCCGCCGACCTCCCGGCCCTGGGCGAACTCATGCTCGCCTCCCACGCCTCACTGCGCGATGACTACCGCTGCTCTACGCCGCGCCTCGATGCCCTCGTCCAGGCGCTCACCCGCGCCGGCGCGGCAGGCGCCCGGCTCACCGGCGCCGGCTTCGGCGGGTACGCCATCGCGGTCTGCGAGGCCGGCCGGGAGCAGGCCCTCATCGAAGCCGCCGAGCGCACGACCGGTGGGCCGGCGTTCGCCGTCCGGCCATCACCCGGGGCCTCCCGCCCATGACGCTCGACCAGGCCGTCGTCCTCGCTGCCGGTCGCGGCTCACGCCTCGGCCCCCTCGTCTCCGACACGCCCAAGCCGCTCCTCGAGGTCGGTGGCCGCCCCCTCCTCGTCGCCACCCTCGAGGCCATCGCAGCAGCCGGGGTCACCACCGCCACCGTCATCGTCGGCCACCTCGGCCACCGCATCATCGAGACGCTCGAAGCCGCACCGCCACCCGGGCTGCGTCTCGCATTCGTCCACCAGGAGCGCCTCGAAGGCACCGCCCGCGCGCTCGCCCTCGCTCGTCCGCTCCTCCACCCCGGGCCCTTCCTCGTCACCTGGGGCGATGTCCTCGTCCTCCCGCCAAACTACCGCCGCCTCGTCGCCGCAGCGCTCGCCGCCGATGGCGCCATCCTCGTGAACCCGGTCGATGACCCGTGGGCCGGCGCCGCCGTCTACGTCGACGAAGCCTTCCACGTCACCCGCATCGTCGAAAAGCCGCCCCCGGGAACCTCGGCCACGCCTTGGAACAACGCCGGCCCTGCCGTCCTCGCCGATTGGATCTGGCCACACATCGAAGCCCTCGAACCCTCCCCGCGCGGCGAGTTCGAACTCCCCCGCGCCGTCGCCGCCGCCATCCAGACCGGCACCCGCTTGGTCGCCGTCCCGGTCCAGGGCCCCTGGTTCGATATCGGCACCCCCGAGTCGCTCGCCGCCGCCCGCCGCTACGCCGAAGCCGCCCGCCGCGGTAACGTTCACCCATGACCCCGCTCCCATGGGACCTCTGGCTTGTCCCCGGCGACCTCCCCGCCGGCCTCGCCTGCCACCTCACCTATGACGCGGCCGCCGGCGAGCTGACCATCACGCTCACCAACGAGTCCGCCGCCCCCATCGCCCCCCGCGAGGTTCGCCTGGTCGCCTCCTGCGACACCCCGGCCGCCGATGGCTGGCTCTGGATTCACGGCCGCTACATGCAGATGGACGCCCTCGTCCGCAACTTCGGCGCTCCCGCCCCGGCCGGCTACGACGGCCGCTTCGCCCGCGACGAAGGCGACACCCGCCGCTACATCAGCCGCGACCTCGCCGTCCTCTGCCTCCCCTACCACCCCGCCCCCGCGCTCCTTGCCGCCTGCCTCCAGCCCGACCGCTTCTACTTCGACGTCGAGGTCACCCTCGACGCAGCGGAATCGACGGTCACCTCAGTGCACCTCGTGTACGACGTTGATGGCCTCGAGCTCGGCCCCGGCGAGTCCATCGTTCTCCCGCCCATTGCCCTCCGCGAAGGCCACGACCCCCTCGCACTCGTCGAGCAGTACGCCGATGCCGTCGCCGCCCGCATGCACGCCCGGGTGCCCCGCACCGTCCCTACCGGCTGGTGCTCCTGGTACTACTTCTATAACCGCGTCTCCGAAGCCGATGTCCTCGCCAACCTCGAGGCGATGGTCCGTGAACGGCACCCCGCCGACTTCGTCCAGGTCGACGACGGCTACCAGTCCGCCACCGGCGACTGGCTCACCCCCAACGAGAAGTTCCCCTCCGGCATGGCCGCCCTCGCACGCCGCATCCGCGATGCCGGCTATCGCCCCGGCCTCTGGCTCGCCCCCTTCGTCCTCCACGAGTCCTCCGCCGCGCTGCGCGACCACCCCGGCATGGTCCTCCGCACCCACGATGGCGACATCCTCTTCGTCGAAACCTGGCTCGGCCGCTGCGCCGTCCTCGATTGCACAAACCCCGAGGCCGAGGCCTGGCTCCGCACCGTCATCCGCACCGTCGTCCGCGAATGGGGCTACACCTACCTCAAGCTCGATGCCTGCTCCTACGCGGCCCGTCCCGCCTCGCTCGTGCGCTACCACCGCCCCGGCACCACCGCCCTCGCCAACCTCCGCCGCGGCCTCGAGATCATCCGCGACGAAGCCGGCGATGACACCTTCCTCCTCGGCTGCACCTGCCACTTCGGCCCCGCCATCGGCCTCGTCGATGCCATGCGCGTCGGCCCCGACGTCAAAGAAACCTGGGAGGCCGGCCCCAACCCCTCCGTCCGCCACGCCATGCGCCTCGCCCTTCAGCGCAACTGGATGCACCGCCGCTGGTGGGTCAACGACCCCGACTGCCTCATCGTCCGCGACACCGATACCGAGCTCACCCCCGCGGAGGTCCGCTTCCTCGCCACCGCCATCGCCCTCTCCGGCGGCATGGTCGTCGCCAGCGACGATCTCCCGGCCCTTCCCCCCGGACGTCGCGAGCTCGCCCTCGCGCTCTTCCCGCCTTCCGGTGTCGCCGCCCGGCCCATCGACCCGGCCGATGGCCCCGCGCCCCGTGCCTGGCGCGCCGACCTCGGCGATGGCCGCGCCCTCGTCGGCATCCTCAACTGGTCCGACCACCCCGTCTGGGTCACCTGGACAGACCTCCTCCGCCCGGGCGAGGTCGGCTTCGACGTCTGGAACCGCCGCCCCCTCCCCATGGGCGATATCCGGCTCGAGCCACACGAAGGCACCCTCTGGCAGGTCTACGCCCCTGCCCGCACCCCCCGCCTCGTTGGCGATTCCGGCCACATCACCTCGGCTGGCCTCTACCAGCGCCCCGTCAGTGGTCGCCTCCAGCTCCGCAACGACCGCACCTACCCCCGGACCGTCGCCGTCCTCCACCGCGGCTACACCCGCGTCGTGGAGCTCGGCCCCGGCGAAGCCCGCTGGTTCGATTAGCCGCCGTACTTCACGCCCAGCTCATCCAGCGTCAGCGGCTTCGCCTCCCGCTTGAGCACAGCATGCGTCACCTCGCCCACCACGCAGCTGTGGTCGCCGAGGTCCACCTCCCCGACAACCTTCCCCTCCACGTACCCCGGCGCCGCAGCGATAACCGGCGCACCGTTCGATGCCGTTTCCGTCTCCTGCCCGTTGATCCTCGTCCCCTCCACCGTGGTCGGCTTGAAGAACGCAAACGCGATCTCCCCCTGGCCGCTCTCCAGGAACGACAGGGCGAACTGCCCGCTGCGCTTCAGCAGCGCATACGCACCGCTGTCCTTCTTCACCCCCATCGCCACCAGCGGCGGCGTGAACGACACCTGTGTCACCCAGTTGATCGCCGCCGCCGAAACCTCCCCACCATCCTTCACCCCGAGCACGTACAGCCCGTACGGGATCATCCGCAGCAGCGTCTTCTTCGCGGCCTGTGCCTGCTCGTCCACGAACTCCCTCCTCGCGAGAACTCTCGACCCCGTATCCTACCCAAATCGCGCCCACGCGCGCCCCGGAGGTATCGGCCCATGCCCGCTCTCGACCATCGCGAACGCGACGCCTTCCTCCAGGAGCCCGGCATCCTCTGCCGCATCGCCACCGTCGATGCCGACGGCGCGCCACACGTCACCCCCGTCTGGTTCATCTACGAAGACGACGCCATCTACATCACCCCGCGCGCCCGCTCCGAATGGCTCGACCACATCCGTCACGACCCCCGCGTCGCCCTGGCCATCGATGACCAGCACCACCCCTACCGCAAGGTCGTCATCGAAGGCATCGCCGAAGTCATCCGCCAGCCCGGCGACGATGCCGCCTGGCGCGACCTCTACCGCCGCATCGCCCGCCGCTACGTCCCCCCGGACGCCGCCGAACACTACATCCAGGAAACCATCGACCAGCCCCGCGCCCTCATCCGTGTCCCCCTCGCCGGCGCCCGCATCCGCACCTGGCGCATGCCCCTCCAGGGCGAACCCTACCGCGGCATCTGGCACGACCGCTACTACGAGCCGGGCACCCGGCTCGCCGCCGGCTCCACCGAGGATCAGCCACCCTCGCCCGGGAACCACCGGTAACGCCCGAGCGCCACGCGCCCCTCCCCCGAGAACTCCACTCCCTCCCTTTCCAGCAGCGCACGTTGCAGGTCCGCCCCCTCTGCCCTCCCGCGCAGGCTGATGCCGCCCTGCGCATTCACCACCCGCCACCAGGGCACCTCGCTATCGAGTGGGAGCCAGGCCAGCGCATAGCCCACCGCCCGCGCCGCCGCAGGTGCCCCCAGCTCAAGCGCCACCTGCCCGTACGTCATTACCCGCCCCGGCGGAATCCGCCCCACCAGCGCGTACACCCGCTCGTAAAACGTGCCTTCAGCGCCCCGTGCATCCATCCCGGCGCAAAACGTATCATTCCCGCTCACCATGTCGCTCCCAGCCCTCGCAGGGGTTCGTGTCATCTCCGCCGGACAAATCCTCGCTGCCCCCTTCTGTGCCACCCTGCTCGCCGAATTTGGCGCCGAAGTCATCAAAGTCGAGCCCCCGGGCAGCGGCGAGGCCAACCGGGGCAACCTCAGCTTCGAACAGGACAACCGCGGCCAGCTCGCCGTCACCCTCAACCTCGAGCACCCCAAAGGCCGCGCCCTCTTCCGCCGCCTCGTCGATACCGCCGATATCCTCGTCGAAAACTTCCGCCCCGGCGCCCTCGAAGCCTGGGATCTCGCCCCCGAGACGCTCCGCGAAACCAACCCCGGCCTTGTCGTCGTCCGCATCTCCGGCTTCGGCCAGCATGGCCCGTACCGCGACCGCGCCTGCTTCGACCGCGTTGCCCTCGCCTTCTCCGGCATCACCGCCGTCACCGGCTACCCCGATCGCCCGCCAGTTCGCCCCGGCTATTTCATCGCCGATTACGGCGCCGGCATCTTCGCCGCCTTCGGCGCCCTCGCCGCCCTGCGCGCCCGCGACCACACCGGCCGCGGCCAGGATGTCGATGTCGCCCTCTACGAAGCCGTCTGGCGCATGAGCGGCACCCACGCCGCCATGTATGGCCTCACCGGGCGCAACCGGCCCCGCAGCGGCAACTACTACCCCGGCGTCGTGCCCGCCGAGCAGTTCGAAACCGCCGATGGCGCTTTCCTCGTCATCAACGCCACCACGCCGCGCGCCTTCGAAAAACTCTGCGCCGCCATCGGCCAGCCCGAGCTCGTCCGCGACCCACGCTTCTCCCCCCGCGAAAACCTCCTCGCCAACCACGAACAGATCCACGCCATCCTCGCCGAATGGGTCGCCGCCCGGACCCTTGCCGAAGCCCAGGCCGCGCTCGATGCCCACGGCGTCCCCGCCTCCCCCATCTACGAAGTCAGCGACATCGTCGCCGATGACCACTACCTGGCGCGCCAGCAGGTCGTCGCCGTCGATTCCCCCGCCTTCGGCCCCCTCCTCCAGCCCGGCATCGTGCCCCGCCTCACCGCAACTCCCGGGCGCATCCCCGGCCCGGCCCCCGGGCTCGGCCAGCACAACGCCGAAGTCTACGGCCGCATCCTCGGTCTCTCCCCCGCCGACCTCGACAACCTTGCCGCCCACGGCATCATCTGAACGCCCACAAAACACAACCGCCGCACCGTTACGGTGCGGCGGTTGCAGGCTGCCGGCGCAGCGGGCGGGAGAGGGCGCCCGCTGCCGCTCCGGGACGGAGGCTCAGGCTGCGGATGCCATGGCCCGGTGCTCTTCATTCGTGATGAAGTCACCCTCGGCCAGCCAGTTCTTGAACTCCTTCTCCGCACCGCAGATCTTGCAAACACCGCGGCTCGTCGGGCCGTTCGGCTCCTCAATCCGCCAGCGGTGGAAGTGACCAGCTTCGGGAGCCTTCGTCGTCTCGATCGTGGCTTCTGCCATGGTGGTGGACCCCCTTCCGTGATGTTGACCCGGCAACTGCTCCTCCGCTAGGCTAGTTTTCAGGGATTGCTGGTACTAGCCTTTCGGTAGCAGCGTCCGTACGCGAATCATAGCATCCGGCACTATCGTGTCAATAGCCCCGGTGCTAGCAATTCGCACAACCCTTCACCAACCCCATACCGGAGGCCCCCATGGCCCAGCGGTCCGAATCTGACGCAGGTCGCACCTACAACCTCCCCTGCGTCATCGCCCAGGTCCTCGATATCCTCGGCGACCGCTGGACCCTCCTCATCATCCGGGACCTCATGTCCGGCCTCCACCGCTACAACGACATCCTCGAAAGCTGCGCCGGCATGTCCCCCAACGTCCTCTCCGACCGCCTCCGTCGCCTTGAGGCCGCCGGCATCGTCGAGCGCCACTACTTCAAAGCCCTCCCCCCGCGCGTCGAATACACCCTCACCGAAAAAGGCTGGGAAGTTCGCCCCATCCTCCTCGCCATCCTCGACTGGGGCCGCAAGCACGTCGAACCCATCCGCGAAGAACACGTCGGCAACCGCGTCAGCCACGACTTTGCCGTCCGCATCATCCCCACCTTCTCCTTCCACCCCGAACGCGCCAACGGCCTCGAGGCCCGAATGACCGTCCACATCACCGACGCCGGCGATACCAACACCTGGACATTCGATATCCACGACGGTCACCTCCACCCCCGCCGCAACGGAGCCCCCGATGCCGACGTCATCCTCAAGACCGACACCGGGGGCTTCTTCCGTTTCATCCGCGGCCAGGCCCGCGCCGAAGAAGTCGGCGAACTGATCGGCTCCCCCGAAACCGCCGCAGCCATCCAGGCCTGCTTCAGCACCGCCACCTAGCACCCACCCTCTCGCCTCGCCGCCGACAGAGGTTCCCGCGCCATGCTCAAACCCGGCACCCCAGCCCCCGACTTCACCGCCACCCTCGACGATGGATCCACCTTCCGCCTCGCCGACTACCGCGGCCGCAAGCACGTCGTTCTCTACTTCTACCCCAGGGACTTCACCCCCGGCTGCACCGCCGAAGCCTGCTCCTTCCGCGACAACTACGGCGCCATCGCCGCCTACGACGCCATCATCGTCGGCGTCTCCGCCGATGACGAGCGCTCCCACGCCGCCTTCCGCGAAAAGCACAACCTCCCCTTCCCGCTCATCGCCGATGCCGGTGGCCGCCTCCGCGAACTCTACGATGCAAAAGGCTGGATCCCCTGGATGCCGCCGCGCATTACCTACGTCATCGATAAGGACGGCATCATCCGCGCCGCCATGCGCCACGACATCCGCGTCACCGCCCACGTCCCCGAAGTCATCGCCGCGCTCGAAGCCATCGCCCCCCGCGGCAACGCCCCTACCGCTTCCGGCTGATCGCGTCCCGTGCCGCCGCCGCAACCCGCGCCGGCGTCAGGTCGAAGTACGTCAGCAGCTCATCCCACTTCCCGCTCGTCCCGTAGCGGTCCACCCCCACAAACGCCACCGGCACCGGCACCGTCTCGGCCAGCACCCGTGCCACGGCGGTCCCTAGGCCGCCCGTCGTCTGGTGCTCCTCAGCCGTCACAATCGCCCCGGTCTCCCGCGCCGCCGCGATGACCGCCTCCCGGTCAATCGGCTTAATCGTCGCCATATCCAGCACCCGCGCCGCGATCCCTTCGTTTGCCAGCAGCCCTGCCGCCTCCAGCGCAATCGCCACCATCACACCGCACGCGATGATCGTCACGTCCTCCCCTGCGCGCAGCTGCGTTGCCCGGCCCAGCTCAAAGCGATACTCCGGCCCGTACACCGCCGGCACCTTCGGCCGCCCCGTCCGCACATACGCCGGACGGCTCGTCTTTCCCACCGCCACGATCGCCTGCTTCGCCGCCTCGAAGTCCGCCGGTACCACCACGTCGAACGGGATCAGCGACGTCACCAGCGCCAGGTCCTCGATCGCCTGCGCGCTCATGCCATCCTCCCCTACCGTGACCCCCCCGTGGCTCGCCACGCACTTCACGTTCAGCCCGCCCCGCGGCTGTGCCACCGATGTGCGCAACTGGTCGAAGCACCGCCCCGGCAAGAAGGCCGCAAAGCTCGCAATAAACGCCGTCTTCCCGCACGCCGCCAGCCCCGCAGCGATCCCTACCATGTTCTGCTCCGCCACACCCACCGTGTACCACCGCTCCGGGTACTTCTCCCCAAACTGGTAGCCCATCGTCGAAACAGAAAGGTCCGCATCGATCGCCACCACGTCCACCCCCTGCTCCACCAGCTCGATCAGCGCAAACGGGTACGCCTCGCGCGTCGCCGCCGCCGCAGGTGCCTGCGTCATGCCAGTCCCTCCGCGATCTGCGCCAGCGCCTGCTCGAGCTGCTCCCGCGTCGGCGCCTTCCCGTGGAACCCCGGGTTGTTCTCCATAAACGCCACGCCCTTCCCCTTCACCGTATGCGCCACAATCACCCGTGGCCGTTCATCGGCCCGCTCCGCCTCGCCCAGCGCCGCATCCACCGCCGCCATGTCGTGCCCGTCGCACTCGATCACCTTCCACCCAAACCCTTCAAACATCTCGTGTGGGTGCGTCCGCATAATCCGGTCCGCAAACCCATCGTTCTGGATGCCGTTGCGATCCACCATCGCGATCACCCGGTCGCCCAGCCCGAAGTGCGGCACCGCCATCGCCGCCTCCCACACCTGGCCCTCGTTCAGCTCACCATCCCCCAGCAGCACCCAGCAGCGGAATTGCCGCCCCTCGAGCCGTCCCGCCAGCGCATGCCCAATCGCGAACGACAGCCCCTGCCCCAGCGACCCCCCCGCCCTCTCAATCCCCGGCAGCGCCTGCATCGAAGGGTGCCCCTGGAGCGGGCTCCCCAGCTTCCGAAACCCCTTCAGCAACTCCGTCGAGAAAAACCCCCGCTCCGCCAGCACCGCGTAGTAGAACGGCGTCGCGTGCCCCTTCGAGAGGATGAACCGGTCACGGTCGGGGTCATCCGGATTCGCCGGGTCGCAGCGCAGATGGTTCCAGTAGAGCGCCACCCCCAGCTCCACCGCCGAGAGCGACCCCCCCGGGTGGCCGCTCTGTGCCTCGTACACCATCTCAACGATGTGTCGGCGGATCCGCTTGGCGATCGTCTTCAGCTCGTCAATCGAAACAGTCGCTGGGCTCGTGGGCATCGCAGGCAAGGATACGGCCTCGCCACCGAACACGGAACGCGCCGCCCGCCGTACACTCTCCACGTGTTCACCCATCGCGAGCACACCAACCGCCTCCTCCTCCGCGCTCGCGACACCATCGACCGCGACTGCGCCGCGCCCCTCGATATCTCCGCCCTTGCCGCCGTCGCCTGCATGTCCCCCGCCCATTTCATCCGCTCCTTTCGCACCTGCTTCGGCGAAACCCCCCACCGTTACCTCCAGCGCCGCCGCATCCAGCGCGCCATGACCCTCCTCCGCGAAACCGACCGCCCCATCACCGATATCTGCTTCGAGGTCGGCTTCTCCAGCCCCGGCACCTTCACCACCACCTTCAAAGCCATCGTCGGCTGCACCCCAACGGCCTTCCGCCGCACCGCCCGCCCACTTCCCGTTCCGTCCTGCTTCATCAACCGCTGGACCCGGCCCGCCGCCTTCGCCCGTAAGTGAGCAGTTTTCGAGAAGCGCGCCCAGCGCCCCCAGCCTACCATTCCCCCATGCTTACTCGCGTTGCCATCACCCAGATCTACGTCCTCGACCAGGACGCCGCCCTCGAGTTCTACGTCGGCCGCCTTGGCCTCGAAAAACGGAACGACATCGACTTTGGCGGCGTCATGCGCTGGCTCACCGTCGGCGTCCCCGGCGACGACCACGAAATCCTCCTCGAAAAACCCGGCGGCCCGATGATGGACCCGGCCACCGCCGAGCAGGTCCGCGATATCGTCACCAGGGGCGCCGGCGGCGGCTTCATCATCTTCTACACCAACGACTGCCGCGCAGAGTACGACCGCCTCCTCGCCCTTGGCGTCGAAATGACCGACCCGCCCACCGAGCGCGACTACGGCATCGACTGCGGCGGCCGCGACCCCTTCGGCAACCACTTCCGCATCACCCAGCCCCGGATCCCCTGAGCACCCGCCTCCCTGCCCGGGCTCCGGCTCCCAACGCCGCGCCCGGGTAGAATGCGCCCATGCCACGCGAACAGCGCATGTTCGGCCTCTGGGCCAGCCCCATCACCCCCGCCGCCCTCGCCGCCGCCCTCCGCCTCAACGAACCCGCCTGGGATACCGACGGCCGCACCCTCGCCTGGGTCGAAGGCCGCTCCGATCGCGGCGTCCTCGTCGCCTGGCAGCCCGGCGAACCCGCCACCCGCGACCTCACCCCCGTCATCTCCGTCCGCGCCTTCATCGGCTACGGCGGCGGCGATTTCACCCTCGCCCACGGCGCCGCCTTCTTCGTCGGACAGGCCGACCAGCGCATCTACCGCCAGGACCTTGCCGGCGGCCCGGCTCGCCCCATCACCCCCGCCTTCGGCGCCGCCTCCTCCCCCACCGTCTCCCCCGATGGCCGCTGGGTCGCCTACGTCCACTCCTACGAAGACGTCGATGCCATCGCCATCGTCGATGCCCACGGCCGCCAGTGGCCGCGTCGCCTCGCCCAAGGCCGCGACTTCTACATGCAGCCCGCCTGGCACCCTGCCGGCGACCGCCTCGCCTGGGTCGAATGGGACCACCCGAACATGCCCTGGGACGGTACCGAGCTCCGCCTCGCCCACCTCGATGCTTCCGGGCCCCTCCCCGCCATCGCCAGCTCCACGATTGTGGCCGGCGGCCCCGACACCGCCATCTTCCAGCCACTCTTCAGCCGCGATGGCACCGCCCTCCTCTACATCTCCGACGAAACCGGCTGGGGCCACCTCTACCGCCGCGACCTCGCCACCGGCGCCGTCCGCCCACTCACCGCCGGCGAGGCCGAGCACGGCGCTCCTGCCTGGCAGCACGGCATGCGCACCTTCGCCGAGCTCCCCTCGGGCACCATCGTCGTCACCCGCTCCGTTGGCGGCTTCCACCGCCTCATCGCCATCGACCCCACCGACGCCGAGCGCGACCTCTCCGCGGACCTGCCCGGGTACACGTCGTTCACCGCTCCCGTTGCCTCGCCGGTCGCCGAACACATCGCCGTCGTCGCCAGCGGTGGCCAGCAGCCCCCGCGCGTCATCACCGTCGCGCTCGAACCCGGCCGCGCGACCCCCACCATCCTCCGCCGCAGCGATAGCGAGCTCATCCCGCCCTCGGCACTCGCCGAGCCCCGCCCCGTGAGCTGGACCTCGTTCGATGGCGAGACCGCCCACGGCCTCTACTACCCACCCACCAGCGACCGCTTCGAAGGCACCGGCGCCCCGCCCCTCGTCGTCCTTGTCCACGGTGGCCCCACCAGCCAGGTCACCGCCACCTGGAATCCGCAGGCCCAGTTCTTCGCCACCCGCGGCTACGCCGTCCTCCTCCCCAACTACCGCGGTTCCACCGGCTACGGCCGCGCCTACATGCTCAGGCTCCGCCGAAGCTGGGGCATCTACGACGTCGAGGATTCCCGCACCGGCGCCCTCGCCCTCGCCGACCAGGGCCTCGCCGACCCCACCCGTCTCGTCATCATGGGTGGCAGCGCCGGCGGCTTCACCGTCCTCCACTCCCTCTGCCAGTACCCCGGCGTCTACCGCGCCGCCATCTGCATGTTCGGCGTCGCCAACCAGTTCACCCTCGCCGCCGATACCCACAAGTTCGAAGCCCGCTACCTCGATTCCCTCCTCGGTCCCCTCCCCGAGGCCGCCGCCGTCTACCGCGAACGCTCGCCCCTCTTCCACGCCGACCGCATCCGCGACCCCATCGCCGTCTTCCAGGGCGAGATCGACCGCGTCGTCCCCCGCGAGCAGAGCGACAGCATCGTCGCCTCGCTCCGCGCCCGCGGCGTCCCGCACGAATACCACGTGTACCCCGGTGAAGGCCACGGCTGGCGCAAGTCCGAGACTATCGACCACTTCTACCGCACCGTCGAAGCCTTCCTCCGCACCCACGTCCTCTACGCCTGAGCGCTGCCTACCCCAGCCACCGCATCCGCCGGGTCGCCTCCGCCCGGTCCCGCGCGCTTTTCTCCGCCCAGGTCGCCAGGAAGGCCTCGCCCACCACTCGCTGCGCCGCCTGCCAGCGCAGCGGCCTGCCCGTTCCCTCGCCCGTTTCCACCACCCCCACCAGGAAGGCCGTCGCGTCGCCCAGGTCGAATCCCTCGATCACCCGTGCCCGCAGCCAGCCTGCACCCCCGGCGAACACCGGGTCCCCCTCCGCGGTCGGCCGCCACGCCAGGCCCTCCAGCTTCGGGCCCGCGCGGCCGCTGCGCAGCCCCAGCGGCGCCAGCAGCCCCTCCTGCCCCTCCGCGAGCACCGTGATCGCCATCGTGCCCGCGGCCAGCACCAGCTCGTGCGTGTAGTTCCCCTTCCACAGCACCACCAGCAGCCGCGGCCGCTCCGGCACGATGGAAGCCCCAAACACCGAGAGGCACACCTGTGCGTTCGCCCCTCCCGGCCCGTGACTCCCCACTGCGCAGAGCGGTGCCCAGAATTCCGAGAGGATGCTGCCCCCGCCGTTGCGCGTCACCGCCGAACCGTAAACCCTCCGCAAGCGCCAGGAAAAGTTCCCGCTCCCCATCGACACAGCCCCGTTCCGCTCACACAATGCGGGACATGCAGGACTGCCTCTTCTGTCGCATGCAGCGGGGCGAGGTCCCCGTCACCCGCGTCGCCGAAAACGGCCACGCCTTCGCCATCCGCGATATCAACCCGCGCGCACCCGTCCACTGCCTCATCATCCCCAGGACCCACATCGATAACGCCCGCGACATCGAGTGGAGCCATGCCGAGACCCTCGCCGGCATGTTCGTCCTCGCCCGCGACGTCGCCCGCATCGAAGGCGTCTGGGAGCCCGGCTACCGCCTCGCCTTCAACGTCGGCGATGCCGCCGGCATGACCATCCACCACCTCCACATGCACCTGCTCGGCGGCCGCCGCCTCGGCCCCGAGGGCTGACTGCGCCGGCGCCCACCCCACCGATGACCACCCTCGCCAGCCAGCTCGAGGCCGTCCGCGCCGCCTACGAACCCCTCCCCGCCGGCCTCCGCCGCCACGTCGAGCGCGTCGCCGCCGAAGCCGTCGCCCTCGCCGCCCGCTGGGATGTCGACCCCGCTCGCGTCGAGCTCGCCGCCTGGGGCCACGACCTCTACCGGGCCCACCCGCCTGCCGACCAGCTCCGCCTCGCCGAACAGCTTGGCATCCCCATCACCGCGGCCGACCGCATCGAGCCCATCCTCCTCCACGGCCCCATCGCCGCCCGCGTCCTGGCCGACCGCTTCGGCGTCACCGACGATGAAATCCTCGCCGCCGTCCGGGCCCACACCCTCGGCGAGCCCGAGCTCCCCCTCGTCGCCAAGATCGTCCTCCTCGCCGACAAGTTCGAGCCGCGCAAACGCCGCCGCACCCCCATCATGCGTGCAATCCGCCGCCTCGCCCGCCGCGACCTCGATGCCGCTCTCCTCTGCTGGGCCGATTGGAAGTGGGTCGAAGAGCGCACCCACGGCTGGGCGAGCCACCCCGTCCACTGGGAAGCGCGCTCCCGCTGGGTTGCCGAGCACCACGCCGAGCGTGCCCTCCCCCCGATCAATCCCCTCGATCCCGCCGACCCCGATTTCGCCCCCGGCTCCCCATAACCCCCACGTCACGCGAGGATCAGGGTTTTCTCCCCACAGTTCCCGGGATCGCCACTGCCACATCAGTAACTCCCCGATGCGGAGCCGCGTCGTGGCTGGCTACCTTCGCCTCACCACAACCCGGAGAACCGCATGGGCAACCTGGAGACCTCGCCGCTCGGCCCCTGGCTCGCTCGCTGGAACGCCCTCCCCCGCTCACGCCAGCTCATGCTCGCCGCCGTAGCCGTCGGCGCCCTCGTCCTTCTCTGGGTGCTCTTCATCTCCTCCTCCCGCCCCAACATGGTCACCGCCTATTCCGGCCTCGCCCCCGAGGACAGCGCCGCCATGGCCGACGAGCTCGAAGCCATGGGCGTCCCCTACGAGCTCCGCGCCGGCGGCTCCGCCATCGCCGTGCCCGCCAACAAGGTCGCCGAGGTCCGCATCCGCCTCGCCCAGGCCGGCCTCCCCTCCGGCGGCGCCGTTGGCCTCGAAATCTTCGATAAGACCAACTTCGGCGCCACCGACTTCGTCCAGCAGGTCAACTTCCGCCGCGGCCTCGAAGGCGAGCTCGCACGCTCCATCAACACCCTCGATGCCGTCAAAGCCTCCCGCGTCCACATCTCCATCCCCAAGCAGGCCGTCTTTAAGGAAGACCAGCACGAGGCCACCGCCAGCGTCCTCCTCCAGCTCAGGCCGGGAGCACGCCTCACCGATGAGCAGGTCAAGGGCATTACCAACCTCGTCGCCAACTCCGTCGAAGGCCTCACCGAAAAGGGCATCACCATCATCGATGACTCCGGCCGCGTCCTCTTCGATGGCGCCACCTTCGGCGGAACCTTCTCCGCCGGCGCCACCGCCACCCAGCTCGAACTCCAGCGCCAGTACGAACTCGCCCTCCAGCGCGATGTCAGCGACGTCCTCGCCCGCATCGTCGGCCCCGGCCGCAGCGCCGTCACCATCCGCGCCAGCCTCAACTTCGACCAGGTAACCGAGACCCGCGACGAGTACGGCACCCCCCAGCAGGCCGTCCCCCGCTCCCAGTCCACCGTCGAAGAAACCTTCACCGGCACCAACCTCACCGTCGGCAATGTCCCCGGCACCGGCGCCAACGGCGCCACCGGCGGCGGCGCCAACACCACTGCCAACGGCAACTCCCAGTACACCCGCACCGAGACAACCACCAACAACGAAATCCCCCGCACCACCTCCACCACCATCCAGGCTCCCGGCAAGCTCGAGCGCCTCTCCGTCTCCGTCGTCCTCGACGAGAGCGTCTCCGCCGCCCAGGAAGCCGCCATCACCAGCGCCATCGCTGCCGCTGTCGGCCTCGACCAGGTCCGCGGCGATGTCATCAGCGTCACCCGCCTCCCCTTCGACCCCTCCGCACGCGCCGACCTCGTCGGCGAAACCCCCGGCGGGCTCGCCGCCTACTTCGAGTACCTCAAGCTCGTCATCCCCATCCTCGCCGTCATCCTCGCCTTCATCCTCGTCATGCTCCTCCTTCGCTCGCTCTCCAGGCGCCAGCTCCGCCTCCCCGCGCCCATCGCCCCGCAGGCGCTCCCCGCCGGCGCCGCGGCCGCGCTCGCTGCGCTCCCCTCCGCCCCGCCCGAGCAGCTCCCCGTCCTCGAGACACCACACGACCCCCACGAAGAGCGCGTCCTCCGCCTCGCTGAAGCCAACCCCCGCGCCGTCGCCGACGTCGTCCAAACCTGGATGAGGGAAGACTAGCCGCCCATGGTCGCCAAGGACGAGAAGCTCAAGGGCCGCCGCAAAGCCGCCGCACTCCTCATCACCCTCGGCAAGGAGCGCTCGGCCGAAGTCCTGCGCCACCTCTCCGATGAGGATATCGAGCGCCTCACCTGGGAAATCTCCGCCATGGGCGAACTCCTCCCCGAACAGCGCAAGGAAGTCATCGAGGAGTTCGAAGAAGCCGCCGTCGCCCGCAACGTCATCTCCCTCGGCGGCCTCGAATACGCCGAAGACCTCCTCCGCCTTGCCCTCGGCGAAGAAAAGGCCGCCGAGCTCATCGACCGCCTCTCCGCCACCTCCCCAACCGTCCCCTTCGGCTTCCTCCGCCACCTCAACGTCCAGCAGCTCGTCAATTTCCTCGCCCAGGAACACCCCCAAACCATCGCCCTCCTTACCTCCTTCCTCCAGCCCGACAAGGCCGCCCAGGTCCTCGCCGGTCTCGAGCCCGAGCTCGCCGCCGACGTTGCCCGCCGCATCGCCCTCATGGACCGCGCCAACCCCGAGATCGTCAACGAGGTCGAAGCAGTCCTCCGCCGCAAGCTCTCCGCCGTCCTCCAGCCTTCCCGCCAGGCACAGTCCGTCGGCGGCATCGAAGTCCTCGTCCAGGTCCTCAAGCAATCCTCCCGCATGACGGAAAAGACCATCATCGAGGCCCTCGAAGAGACCGAACCCGAGCTCGCCGAGCAGATCAAGAAGCGCATGTTCGTCTTCGAGAACATCGCCACCCTCGATGACCGCTCCATCCAGCGCATCCTCCGCGAGGTCGAAGTCCGCGATCTCGCCCTCGCCCTTAAGGCCACCTCCGAGGCCGTCAAAGAATGCATCCTCCGCAACATGTCCCAGCGCGCCGCCCAGATGCTGCGTGAAGACATGGAGGCCTCCGGCCCCGTCCGCCTGCGCCAGGTCGAAGAAGCCCAGCAACGCATCGTCGAAGTCATCCGCCGCCTCGATGAGGCCGAAGAAATCGTGATCTCCCGCGGAGGCGACGATGAGCTCGTCGGCTAGGCCGCCCCGCGTCATACGCGCCGCCGCCCACCCTCCGGACGACGTCTTCATCGTTGGCGCAAGCACCCCCGCCCTCCCCATCGATGCTCCCCTCGCCACCGCTGCCGAGCTCCTCGCCGCGGCGGAGCAGCGCGCCGCCGCCATCATCACTGCCGCCGAGCAGCGCGCCGCCGCCATTATCGCCGCAGCCGAAGAGCAGGTTGCCGCCGCCGCCACGGCCGCCGCCGAAGCTGCCCGCGCCGAGGCCCACGCCGCCGTCGAGCGCGAGGCCGAACACCTCCTCGCCCTCCTCCGCACCGCCGCCCGCGAAGGCCTCGCCATCCGCGAACAGGTCATCGCCTCTGCCGCCAACGTCCTCACCGAAGCCGTCGTCACCGCGGTCCGCCGCATCGTCGGTCACGCCTACACCACCGACCCGGCCCTCACCATTGCCGCCTGCGAGGAAGCCGTGCGCGCCGCCGCCGGCCACGAAATCCTCTCCATCCGCGTGAGCCCCGGCGTCGAAGCCGAGGTCACCGCCGCGCTCGGCGACCTCGGCGCCTACGTCCGCCCCGATACCGGCGTCGACATCGGCGGCTGCATCATCGACCTCCGCAACGGCACCATCGACGCCACGCTCGGCGACCTTGGCGCCTACGTCCGCCCCGATACCGGCGTCGACATCGGCGGCTGCATCATCGACCTCCGCAACGGCACCATCGACGCCACGCTCGACGCTCGCCTCACCCTCGCCGAGCTCGCCATCCGCCGCGCCGGGGGCCAGCCCGCATGAGCACCGTCACCCTCCAGGCCATCACTCGTGCCATCGGCTCCGCCTCGCTCCACCGCCGCACCGGCACCCTCCTCCACGCCACCAGCGAGATGGCGACCGCCGCCGGCATCAACCTCCAGCCCGGCGAGCTCGCCTTCATCGAGACCCCCACCGGCGATCCCGTACCCGCCGAAGCTGCCGGCTCCGGCCCGGGCGTCGCGCACCTCGCCCTCCTCGAGCGCGCCCCCCTCGCCCCGGGCGCACGCGTCCACGCCGCCGGCACCCCGCCCCTCGCCCCGGTCGGCCGCTCGCTCCTCGGCCGCATCCTCGATGGCCTCGGCCGCCCGCTCGATGGTGGCGATCTCCCGGCCGGCGTCCGCTGGGTCAGCGCCACTGCCGAACCGCCGCATCCCCTCGATCGCGAGCCTATCACCCGCCCGCTCCCCTCAGGCGTCCGCGCCGTCGATGGCTTCCTCACCCTCGGCCGCGGCCAGCGCGTCGGCATCTTCGCCGGCTCCGGCGTCGGCAAGAGCACCCTCCTCGGCATGCTCGCCCGCGGCACCCGCGCCGATGTCACCGTCATTGCCCTCGTTGGCGAGCGCGGCCGCGAAGTGCGCGACTTCCTCGAGCACGACCTCGGGCCCGACGCCCTCCGCTCCTGCGTCGTCGTTGCCTCCACGGGCGATACCCCCGCTGCCATGCGCATCTGCGCCGCCCGCGCCGCCACCGCCATCGCCGAGGGCTTCCGCGATGAAGGCGCCGATGTCCTCCTCCTCTTCGATAGCCTCACCCGCGTCGCCATGGCCCGCCGCGAAATCGGCCTCGCCGCCGGCGAACCGCCAACCGCCCGCGGCTACCCTCCCTCCGTCTTCTCCATGCTCCCCCACCTCATGGAGCGCGCCGGCCCCGGCGCCCGCGGCTCCATCACCGCCGTCTACACCGTCCTCGTCGATGGCGAGGACATGGACGAACCGATCGCCGACCTCGCCCGCGCCACCCTCGATGGCCACATCGTCCTCCGCCGCGCACTCGCCGCCGCCGGCCACTACCCGCCCATCGACGTTCTCCAGAGCGTCTCCCGCCTCATGGACCGCGTCGCCGCACCCGCCCATCGCGAGGCCGCACGTCGCCTCCGGCAGCTCCTCGCCGCCTACGAAGATGCCCGCGACCTCGTCGCCATCGGCGCCTACAGCCGCGGCGCCGACCCACTCGTCGATCGCGCCCTCGACCTCCTCCCCGCCATCAACGCCTTCCTCCAGCAGGAACCCGCCGAAGCGCCCGCCTTCGAAGAAACCATCGCCGCCCTCTGCGCCATCGACCCACCCCCCGGCATGACTGCCGGCGACTCCCCTTCCGAGGTGACCGATGCCACTGTCATCGAAGCGGCTTAGGCGGCTCATTCGCCAGCGCGAACTGCTCGAGCGCCTCCAGCAGCGCGAGCTCGCCGAAGCCATCGCCCTCCGCAATCGCCGCGCCGCCGCACTTGCCGAGGCTCGCACCAGCCGCGAGCTCCTCCTCCAGGCCGGTCCCCAGCCCGGCCCCGTCGACGTCACCGACCGCATCGCCGCTGCCGCCTACCTGGTCCGCATCGAACGCGACATCGCTGCCCGCGACGCCGCTCTCGCCCACTCCGAAGAAGATGTCGCCGAAGAACGCGCCGCCCTCATGGAGCGTCGCCGCGACCGGCGCGCCTTCGAGCTCCTCCTCGAGCGCCGCCACGCCGCCGAACGCCTCGAACGCGACCGCACCCTCGCCCGCCAGCTCGATGAGCTCGTCGCAGCCCGCTGGCGCCACCCCACGCCCCACAGCCCGGAGGAACGCCCGTGAACCCCATCGCCGACCGCGGCATCGCCCAGCTCACCGCCTGGCTCTCCGGCCTCGGCCGCCGCCAGGGGGCCATCGCCAACAACATCGCCAACATCGATACCCCCGGCTACCAGCGCCAGCAGGTCACCTTCGAAACCGAACTCCAGCGAGCCTTCGGGCGCGAATCCGGCCGCCTCGCCACCACCGATCCACGCCACATCGCTACGCCATCCCGCCTCCGCAACCAGCTCGGCCTCGATCCCCAGCAGCTCCTCGATTCCAGCCGCCTCGATGCCAACACCGTCGACGTCGACCAGGAAATGGTCCTCCTCGCCGAGACCCAAATGCGCTACCAGGCCGCCAGCCAGGTCCTCTCCCGCAAGCTCAACAACATCCGCACCGCCCTCAACGGCTAAGGAGCACCCACCATGAGCCTCATCCGCGCCATCGCCTCCAGCGCCTCCGGCCTCGCCGCCCAGCGCGTCCGCATGGATGTCGTCTCCAACAACGTCGCCAACATCGATACCACCCGCACCCCCGAAGGTGGCCCCTACCAGCGCCGCGTCGTCCGTTTCGCCGCTGGCGACCCTGCCCTCCCCTTCGCCAGCGTCATCCGCCGCTTCCTCGGTGGCGGCTCCACCGGCGTCGTCCTCACCCAGGTCGCCGTCGATGCCGAAACGCCGCCGCGCACCGTGTACGACCCGGCCCACCCCGACGCCGACCCCGAGACCGGCCAGCTCCAGCTCCCCAACATCGACCTCGTCCAGGAGATGACCGACCTCACCTCCGCCAACCGCTCCTACCAGGCCAACGTCACCGTCCTCAACGCAGCCAAGCAAATGGCACTGCGCGCCCTCGACATCACCAGCAGATAGTCGCCTCAGGGTTTTTGCCCACCCGGATCATCGCCACGGGGTTCCCCACATGGATATCGCACCGATTCAGACCGCCGCACCACTCGCCCACACTGGCACCACGACGAACCGCCCCGAAGCGGGCTTCGCCGACCTCCTCGGTCGCGCCATCGGCCAGCTCCAGGCCATCAGCGACACCGCCGACCAGAAGGTCAACGCGCTCGCCACCGGGCAGGACGTCGAACTCCACGACGTCATGCTCGCCGTCGAAGCCGAAAGCCTGGCGATCTCCCTCGCCACCCAGGTCCGCAACAAGGCCGTCGAGGCCTACCAGGAAGTCTTCCGGATGCAAATCTGATGGGACTCGTCGTCGAATTCACCCCCGAACCGCTCACCATCGCACCGCTGGCCACCACCGCCACCGACCAGGCGGCGCCCCAGCCCGATATCTTCGCCGCTCTGCTCGCTGCCCTCGAAGCGCCCACCGAAACGTTCGAGCCACCCGCCGAGGAGCCCGCCCAGCACGCAGTGTCCGCGGGCAAACCGTCCCGCGCGGGCCAGCTCGACGCCCTCCTCGCCCTCGTCTTCGTCCAGCCCGCCCCAGCGCCCGTGCCGCTGCACCCGGCCGATGCTGCAGCGCCCACCGAGTCCGGCCTCGACCAGCCCACCCCGTCCACCCCGCCGCCCGCCGCGCTCAACCACGTGTCCGGCTCCCCCGGCGACGAGCAGGCCCCGCTCCCGGGCGAACTGTCCCTCGCCGATGCAGGGCCCACCCCCGCGCCCGCGCCATCGGCGGAATCGCCCGCGCCGGTCGATCCCGTTCCCCACGACGCGCCTCGGCTTCCCGCAGCAGCGCGTAACCCCTTGATCGCTGGCGAATCGCCGCCGCCAGGCCTCGACCCCGCGGCGAGCTCGACCCCACCATCCGCTGCCGGGGCGCCTCCCCCGCACGCCAACAGCCGCGCGGTCCGCATCGTCGGGAGCGCACCATCCGCAAGCCTCGCCGCCCCCACCGACTCCACCGTCAGCGCATCCCGCCCGGGTCGGCCTGCCGGGGCCGCGCCGAGCCCGTCCCA
>FWWL01002618.1_pt1 | contig 36209 bp, 33 predicted proteins | sample 2228331 | NCBI WGS metagenome assembly FWWL01 (sample SAMEA103939775, study PRJEB20133) | metagenome
GTTCATTCAGCTCACTCAGCTTGGAGGGATCCGACGGCACAGGCACGATATGGGGCCGGGCGACCACCGCCAAGGGATGGGTAAGGCATGGGGTCACCTTATCCCAGTAGGCAGTGACCGGAGACGGGAAGTTTACACGGTCGGCCGCTGAGGCGATGCGATCGGCTCTGTCGGCAAGGTCATGCTCGTCCTTCGAAGGCACGCGACCCAGGGCTATCCGCTGGAGGGCTTCGGCAAGCTGTTTGTGGCGGATATGGGGTTTAGAAAGGAGGACCAGCGCCTTTCCTGGCGGGTCATGGAGAAATGCCACTATCTTGCGAGTCCAACGGTCGGTCACCAATCCTTGACCTCCAGGAGCTCGAGGGAGGAATTCTTCAGATGGTCGAGAAACTCTTCAAGTATGCCGAAGTCTGGCACAGGGTATTGAAGGGGAGGTTCAAGTGTCAGTTTCAGTGGCCCTGAGTCTGGCAGGAGCTCTGTCCTAAATAGGGTAAGGACCACCGCACACTGGCCGTTGGCCAGCTTTGTGACCCGCACCAGGAGCGGCGAGGCGCGCCTGTCGTGTTTATCGCCCTGCAGGGTCGCCTTGTTGCCTCCCAGCGATCGGAAGTGGAAGACGATGGGCAGGCCAAAGGCCGCCCGCCGGATAGGTTGGTGAACCGTGCCTGGTTTCCTCTTATCATTACCTTGGAGAGCGCTCTTCACAAGGCTGTAGTCGGGCTCTCGTCTAGTGCGGAAGTCCCGCATGGCGTCTCCCACCGCCGCGACAGCTGTCTGCCAATCTCCGAACGGTTTCTCCAGCACCCATATGTCGCTCACCCCTGGATGGATGACGTCAAAACTTGGGAGGTCGTCGGACTGCCGGGCCACCTGCGCTGGGTTGCCTAGAGCCTTGCGGCGCAGCTGGGCCAGGCCACTCTTTAGTTCCTCACACAGCTCAGCCGGACTGGTTGCAGCTACGGTAAGCGGGGGCAGGCCTTCGAGAGGCTCGCCTTCGTGTTTCACGGCGATAGCCTGAAGGCTCCCAGCACCTCGGCGCGACCGCGTCCCCAGTCCTCCCAGGTGGGTCAGAAGCCAGAGGGCCGCGTAGGCCTTTGGCCAAATCTGCTGCAGCCTGTCTGCATATGGAACGCGTTCGGCGATAGTGAGCTGAAGCCGGCTTCCAGAGGGGATAGCTTTGCGTTCTTTCTTTTCTTGCTTTGTAGCCCTAGCTGCAAAGAAGAGATATGCGACGCCCTGCGAGTCTTTGCCCTGCGAGTCTTTTGTGATGTCCGAGTAAGTAGCAAAGTTTCCATTGCTCGACTGCCCTGTGAGCCTGATCACCAGGGGTGAGGCCCCTTTGGTGCTACCGAAGACAGCCGACTCGGCCTCACGCAGGTCCTCGATGCCCAGCATGCCACCTAGTAGGGCTCTGAGCCAGAAGCGAAGGGCACCCCGCAGCGAGGCTGCCCGAAACTCAGGCTCGCCGCGCGGATGCGCGCCGGCCAGGAATAGAGGAGTGACCGTTTCTAGAGTTACCTTCATGACGCATATATTATACCTGGGACCGGCTAGATCGTCAACATAGCTAGTTGTTATATATTTCACGAAGTTACTCACCATCGGCCACTCGATCGTCCCGGTGCTGTATGGCCAAAGAACAGTTCAGAGTCAGAGGTATCGGTCAAGTCGGTCAGGGCTGGGAAAGATGCGCTGGTGCTCGTTCAGCCGTTCCGTAGGCGGTGCACGATGGCTGTGGGATAGCACAAGGGGAGTCTGAGGAAGGGTGACCCCAAAGAAAAAAATCACGGCCTGGACTGAAGATTCGGATGGACAGATTGGCAAATATGCCTACCTGGGACGTTGCTTCGAGAGGTTCAGGGCTCGTGGAGCTGACGGGTGTACGTTGACCTACGCGGGCGCAATCACAATTGGTCTAGTGGGCGGTGTTTCAAGGCAGTCTCCCTAGCGGCATCGTCGATACATAGCTTACAGGCGTCTCGGGCTGATCAAGGCGGCCGATCTTCGGTGCAGCGTTACGGTACCGGTGCTCTGCTAGCCTTCCGTTTGCTAATTTGGACCGCGCCCAGGGAAGGCGCTTTGGCCGCGACAGGAGCGCGGACTGATGCCTGCTCTTGATCGGGCAGCGTGCCCGGATGCCCCGAGCAGCCATAGGTGGCCCAAAAGTGGCTGGTTGGCCGGCCAGTCCTTGTCCCACTCCAACCCACGCAGGCCGCATCGGAGGTGCTCCCGAGGCTGGGGAGCAGAGTGCTGCGCGAAACCGTGCTGAAGGAGAAGTGCCGGATGCGGCTCCGTGGCGCGCGAGGTACGTTCCGACTAGCCCACCTCTCGCTGGTCGGTGGCCCACTCCTGTGGTGATCCGGAATCGCTGCATACCCATAGAGCTTGGGCCTACGGCTGGTCCGCGCGAGGCTTACTAAGCAAGGCGGGCTTCCGGCTGAGTGCCGGTTATTTTACGGGGCACTCAGTACAGGCGGGTGCGACCTAGCGCCGACGTCCCTGTAGGCTCCTAACGGTGAGCCGCAGGAGGAGCGGACACTGGGGTCTTGACAGGGGGCCACTTGGTGCGGCAAAATAACGGTCGTAGACATATCGACAGAATTCGTCCCCGAAGCTATTGACAGGGCTTCTGACCCACATTTAGAATCTGACTGTCAGTCAGAATCGGCGGTGACCGTTGGCCGGAGGCGAGAGAAGGCTCAAAGAACGGCAGGCTCGGAGGGCGGACATTCTGGCCGCTGCCCGAGATGTGTTCTTCTCCAGGGGCTTCATGGCCGCTACCGTGGAGGACATCGCCGAGCACGCCGAGATCAGCAAGGGCTCCATCTATCTCTACTTCCAGAGCAAGGAGGAGCTCTACGGCTGGGTGTTGGCGGAGGGGCTCGATATACTCTACGACCAGTACTGGGGTCCCGTGGCAGGCCTTCAGGCATCCCCCGCCCAGCGGCTCGTAGCCCTCGGGGATGCCTACCTCACCTTTTACAAGGACCATCGGGCGTATTTCGACGTAATGTTCCTGATTCACCAGGGCAGTCAGCTGGTCAGGGTACCCCGCAGCCTTTACGAGGTCATTGTGGGCAAGGCCAACACCTGCCTTGGAATACTGGACAACATCCTGCGGGACGGTGCCCAGCAGAGGCTCTTTCGGGTGGACGATACGTGGAAGGTAACCAACACCATCTGGGGCATGTGGACCGGCGTCATCCTGATGGCAGAATCCGGCAAAGCAAGGAGTCACCTGGTCTCCTTGGACGAGCTCTACAGCACCTGCCAGGCGATGGTGCTCCGCTCCCTGATGGGCCCAGAAACCCCTTCGGAGGTGCTTCATGGAGGTCAGTAGGGTAGCAGTGGTCGGCGCTGGCGTCATGGGCAGTCAGATCGCCCAGGTCATGGCCATGGCCGGCCTTACGGTTAAGCTGAGGGATATCGAGCAGGCCTTGGTCGACAGGGCCCTTACGGGAATAGCCGACAATCTACAACGGTTCTTCGTGGAAAAGGGCAAGATGTCGGCCGAACAGGCCAGCCAGGTCATGGAACGGCTCCAGGGCACTGTGTCGCTGGAGGATGCAGTGCGGGACGTAGACCTGGTGGTGGAGTCCATCCCCGAGAAGATGGACCTGAAGAAGGCCCTGTTCGCCGAGCTCGATCGGCTTACCCGCCATGACGCCATACTGGCCAGCAATACGTCGGCCCTGAGCATCACCGACATAGCTTCGGCTACCAGGCGGCCCCACAAAGTGATTGGCATGCACTTCTTCAACCCCGTGGCTGTCATGAAGCTGGTGGAGATCGTGCGGGGGGCCCATACCGACGAGGACACTGTGGAGACGATCAAGGCTTTGTCGGCCAGGTTGGGCAAGGAGACGGTGGTGATTAGGGACACGCCGGGCTTCATCACGAGCCGGATGGTGTCGGTCATCATCAACGAGGCGGCGTGCATGCTGGCCGAGGGGATCGCCAGTGCCGAGGACATCGACAAGGCCATAAAGCTGGGCTTGGGCCACCCCATGGGGCCTCTAGAGCTGGCCGACTACACCAACGGCGTGGGCATCGTGTGGGAGAACATGACCTACATGATGCAGGAGTTCGGCGACCCCAAGTACCGGCCCAGCTACCTCCTGACCCAGATGGTGCGGTCGGGCCGGCTGGGCAGGAAGACGGGCAAAGGTTTCTACGATTACTTCAAGGAGTGAAGGAGGACTTCCATAGCCGAGAGAACGCCTGTCCTGGCCACTTTAGACGAAGCGGCTGAGCTGGTGAAGGACGGTTCCACCCTGGGCATAGGGGGCTTCATCACGGCGGCCAAGCCCATGGCGCTCCTCCGGGCCCTCGCCCGGCGCGGGGTCAAGAACCTAACGATCTTCGCTCCGCCGTCCAGCTACGACGTGGACCTCCTGATAGGTCTGGGAATGGTGAAGACGGTATCCACCCCCTACGTGGGGTTGGAGGCCGTGGCGCCCATAGGGCCATTCTTCGGCAGGAGGACCGCTGAAGGAGCTGTGGAGGTACGCGAGGTGGATCTGGGCCTCGTGCTAGCACAGCTGAAGGCGAAGATTCACGAGCTCCCCTTCATGCCGGTGCGCGGCCCCGTTGGCACATCGATACCGGAGCTCAATCCGACCCTCAAGTGGATAGACGATCCCTTCGGAGGGCCTCCCCTGATAGCGGCTCCGCCGGTCCACCTGGACGTGGTGTACCTTCACGCAGCCCAGGCCGACGTGTATGGCAACGTTCAACACCTGGGGGCCCAGTTCGCCGACATTCTGCTCGCCCAGGCGGCGGACACGGTGGTGGTGGAGGTGGAGCGCATTGTGCCCAACGAGATCATTCGTAGAGCGCCCACGGAGACCACTATACCCTGCGAGTTCGTCGATATGGTGGTCCACGCTCCCTATGGTGCCCATCCCCTCTCCTTCGAGGGCTTCTACAGGCTCGACGAAGATCACCTCCGCCACTACGTTCAGGTGGCCAGGGCTGCCCTCGAGGGCGATCCTGCCCCCTTCAGGGAGTACGTAGACACCTATATCTACGGGCCCACCAGCCACGGCCAGTACTTGGAGAGGGTTGGGTTGGACAGGATCTTTTCCCTAACGGTGGAATGACATGGCCTCCAACGTCTCGGCCAAGGAGCTCATCGCAATATTCATTGCTAGGCAGATCAAGAACGGCGACTACATCTCCGTGGGCACCAACCTGCCAGTGCCCACGGCGGGGGTCTTTCTGGCACACCTCACCCATGCGCCGGACCTTCGGCTCAACGTGCTTTCGTACTTCACCAATCTGGCGCACGTACAGAGGGTGGGCAGTCTGGCACACATTGTGGATCCCCGCATGGCGAAGTGGGCCGAAGCCATAATGCCCCTGGACTTGCTTACCAACGCCATAAGGCGAATGGACCTGTGCTTCGCTGGGGGCCTCCAGATAGACCGATACGGCAACGTCAACCTGATCGGTGTTGGGCCTGACCCGAGACGGCTCAAGTTCCGAGGCCCGGGGAGCGTCGGCACCTCCACGGTTATGTCCCTGGTGAAGAGGTTCTTTATCTACACGAACAACCATTCGCCTCGCGTCTTCGTGGAGAAGTGCGACTATATCTCCGCAGTGGGCTGGCACAACGGGGGAGCGGATGCCCGAAGGAGGCTGGGGCTCTGGGGAGGCGGGCCGGAGTACGTGCTCACGCCTTTGGGCATATTCGACTTCGAGGATGAAACCAAGGCTATGCGCATCAAGCATCTGTTCCCCGGTGTGGACGTGGACACCGTGCTGCGGAATACAGGGTTCGAGCTAGTAGTTCCCGATAGTATAGAGCCGATGCCGGATCCCACCCCGGAGGAACTCGATGTCCTGCGCACTAGGGTGGATCCGGAGGGCACTCTTAGGACAGAGGGTTAGAGGGGAGGTGCGGCGATGGCTATCGAGGTAGGGACAGGACCTTTGGACGAAGAGTTGGAGAGGTGGGAGAAGGAGAACCAGATCGGGGAGCTGCCCAAGGTCTACACTTCGTCGGGCATAGAGATCAAGCCCCTGTATACGCCCAAGGATACCGAGGGCCTGGACTACATGAGGGACATCGGTCTGCCGGGCGAATACCCCTTCACCAGGGGAATATACCCCGCCATGTACCGCAAGAAGCTCTGGACCATGAGGCAGTACTCGGGGTTCGGGACACCGCGTTACACCAACCAGCTGTGGAAGTGGCTTCTCGAAGAGGGGCAGACCGGCCTGTCGTGCGCCTTCGATCTGCCAACTCAGATGGGCTACGACTCGGACAACGAGGAGTTCCAGGACGAGGTGGGCACCGTCGGCGTGGCCATCGATAGCCTCATGGATTTTGAGATCCTCTTCGACGGTCTGCCGCTGGACAAGCTAAGCACGAGCTTCACCATAAACGCCATCACACCCATCATCACAGCGATGTACGTGGCCGTGGCCGAGAAGCAGGGCGTGCCCATGGAGAAGGTAGCGGGCACCGTCCAGAACGACATCCTCAAAGAGTACATCGGGCGCGGTGCCTGGATCTTTCCCCTGGAGCACTCCATGCGCCTGATTGGCGATATGTTTGAGTTCTGCTCCAAGTACATGCCGCGCTTCAACCCTGTTAGCGTCTGTGGGTATCACATCCGGGAAAGCGGGGCCAACGCCGTCCAGGAGGTGGGCCTCTGCTTCCTGAACGCCTGTGCCTACATCGAGAACGCCCTCGAGCGCGGGCTGGACATAGATTCCTTCGTCCACAGGGTCACCTTCAATATGGCTTCCTACATGGACCTCTTCGAGGAGGTGGCCAAGTTCAGGGCAGCCCGTCGCCTCTGGGCCAAGCTGATGCGTTACAGGTACAACGCCAAGAAACCCAGTTCATGGATGTGGCGGTGGTTTGCGGGCACCCCAGGCGGCACCTTCACCTACCATCAGCCGGACAACAACATCATCCGCGGAACCATAGAGGCTCTGGCCACGGTGTTGGGCGGCGTACAGGCGCTCACTGTGAACACCAAAGACGAGGCCTACGCCATACCCACGCCGGAAGCTCAGGAGATAGCCCTGCGGACCCAGCAGATAATAGCCTACGAGTCCGGGGTGGCCAACACAGTGGATCCCCTGGCCGGCTCCTACTTCGTGGAGAGCCTCACCAATCAGATGCAGGAAGAGATCGAGAAGTTCATGCAGCACATCTGGGATCGCGGCGGCATCATCAAGAGCTTGGAGGACGGATACGTCCAGAGGATAGTGCTGGAAGAAAGCTACAAGCGTTACAAGCGGATCTATGAGACCAAGGAACAGCTGGTGGTGGGCGAGAACATATTCGTGAAGGAGCAGGAACAGCCCCCCATGAAGCTGATGAAGCGGGATGAGGGCGTTATCGAGGAGCAGCTGGAATCGCTACGGCGGGTGCGGGCCATGCGCAGCCAGTCGACTGTGGACCGGGCCCTGAAGGAGCTCCGGAGGGTTGCCCAGAGCCGCGAGAACATTATGCCCGCAACCCTGGAGGCGGTTAAGGCCTACTGTACGGTGGGCGAGATGACCGCGGTGCTCCGGGACGTCTTTGGGGAGTTCAAAGAGCCCATGAACATCTTCTAGGTGGAGGCGATGGCTGAGAAGCGGCCACTTAGGATACTGGTTGCAAAGCCGGGCTTGGACGGCCATGATGTGAGCGCCAAGCTGCTCGTCAAGTACTTCAGGGATCACGGCATGGAGGCCATTTATACGGGACTCCATCAGACGGTGGACCAAATCGTCAACGCGGCCCTCCAGGAGGACGTGGACGTCGTGGTGCTGAACATCCTCTCAGGTGCCCACCTGGGGTACACGCGGCGGATCCTGCAGAGGATGCGGGAGGAGGGGATAGGCGACAAGGTGGTGCTTGTGGGTGGGACCATACCGATCGAGGACATCCCGAAGCTGAAGGAGATGGGTGTGGCCGAGGTCTTTCCTACTGGCACTACCTTCGAGGAGGGCCTGCGCTGGCTGAAGGAGCGCTTCGGTGAGGAGCGAGTTGGCAGCGGTGCCGTCTGATGGATGGCGAACCTCGGCAAGGCTGGGCGAAAGGAGGTGATGGTTGGCAAGGCTGGGCTGTGTCACTGTACTGATCGGGTGCAGTTACTGCGGGTCTAAAAACGCTAGCGAGGAGTTTTGGAGGCGGAGATGGAGACGTACAAGTATCTGCTAGATGAGAACGAGATACCGAAGCAGTGGTACAACATATTGGCCGACCTGCCCTTCGAGTTGCCCCCAGTCATACATCCAGGTACTGGCCAGCCCATAGGCCCTCAGGATCTGGCACCGCTGTTCCCCATGGAGCTGATCAAGCAGGAGGTCAGCAGGGACAGGTGGATCGACATTCCTGAACCCGTGCTGGATGTATACCGCCTCTGGAGGCCGACACCCCTCTTCAGGGCTCGGAGGCTGGAGAAGATCCTGGACACGCCTGCCAGGATATTCTACAAGTACGAGGGCGTCAGCCCTGTAGGAAGCCACAAGCCCAACACGGCGGTGGCGCAGGCCTATTACAACAAGGCCGAGGGCATAAAGAGGCTCACCACCGAGACGGGCGCGGGGCAGTGGGGAAGCGCCCTGTCCATGGCCTGCAACTTCTTTGGCCTGGAATGCAAGGTGTACATGGTGAAGGTGAGCTACCACCAGAAGCCCTACCGGCGCATCATCATGGAGACCTTCGGCGCCACCGTGGTGCCCAGCCCGAGCCCGGATACCAACTACGGCAGGTCCATCCTGGAGAAGGATCCCGATAACCCCGGGAGTCTGGGCATAGCCATCTCCGAGGCCATCGAGGATGCGGTCCAACGGGAGGATACCCACTACTCGCTGGGCAGCGTGCTCAACCACGTCCTGATGCACCAGACCATAATGGGCCTTGAAGCCAAGAAGCAGATGGAGAAGGCCGGGTACTATCCGGACGTTGTCATCGGCTGCATAGGCGGCGGGTCCAACTTTGCTGGCCTCACCTTCCCCTTCATCATGGACAAACTGACCAAGGGCCAGAAGCTGGACGTTATCGCCGTGGAGCCCCTGGCCTGCCCGAGCGTCACCAAGGGCGTCTACACCTTCGATTTCGGCGATACAGCCCAGATGACGCCCCTGCTCCGGATGCACACCTTGGGGTCGAGCTTCATACCACCGGCCATCCACGCGGGCGGGCTCCGCTACCACGGAATGGCACCCATAGTGAGCGCGCTGGCCTATCACGGCATCATAGAGGCGAAGGCTGTGCCTCAGACCGCGGTCTTCGAGGCGGCCGTGAACTTTGCACGCGCCGAGGGCATCATCTCCGCTCCGGAATCTGCCCATGCTGTCCTCGTGGCCATAGAGCAGGCACTGCTCGCGAAGCAGGCTGGCGAGGCCAAGACCATACTCTTCAACCTGAGTGGCCACGGCCACTTCGACCTGAGGGCCTACGAGGAATACCTCAGCGGCAAGCTGGCTGACTACGAGTACCCCGAGGAGCTGGTGCACCAGGCCCTCGAGAAGGTGCCGCGGATCCAGGCCTAGGCCAAAACATTGTTGGGCGCTGGGGGATTTACCCCAGCGCCCAAGGAGCATACGAGATGGTTTTGCTACGCCCCCAACTGGCGGCAATACCCGCTTACGTCCCTGGTCTGAGGATCGAGGAGGTCCAGCGGCGCTACGGACTTGACAGGGTGGTCAAGCTGGCGTCCAACGAGTGCCCCTTGCCGCCCTTCGAGCCCGTGCTGCGGCTCATACCCGTATGGGCCAGCGAACTGAACCGGTATCCCGACAATGAGTGCCAAGAGGTGCGGGAGGCCCTGGCTGCGCATCTAGGGATTGGTCCCACGAACCTCCTGGTGGGCAACGGATCCGGAGAGGTTCTGCTCGCCGCCTTCTTGGCGGCTGTAGGTCAAGGGGATGCCGTGGTGTACGCCCATCCGTCCTTCCTCCTCTACGGTATCTACTGTTCAGTGGTGGGCGCGCGGGCGGTGCCCGTTCCACTGAGGCAGGGCAGGCACAACCTCGAGCGCATGGCGGCGATGGTGGACGGGGCCACCCGTATGGCCATTGTCTGCAATCCAAACAACCCCACCGGCACGTACGTGACGGCGGAGGAGCTGAACTGGTTCCTCGATAGAGTTCCGGAGCAGGTGCTCGTGGTAGTCGATGAGGCGTACTACGAATACGCCGACGCGCCGGACTACCCCAAGCTGCTGCCCCGGGTTGTCGATCGGCCCAACGTGCTGGTGCTTCGGACTTTCTCGAAGATCTACGGCCTTGCGGGTCTCCGCATCGGCTACGGCGTTGGCAATGAACTGCTGATCTCCGAGATTCGAAAGGTTCAGGGGCCATTCACCGTGAACGATCTGGCGCAGCGGGCCGCGGTGGAGAGCCTCAAGCACCAAGAGCTGGTGCGGGAAAGGGCTGAGCTGAACGCTCGGGAACGGGAGAGACTGTACATGGAGTATGCCCGTCTGGGTCTGGAGTTCCTACCGACCCAGGGCAACTTCATATTTGTCCGTCTCGGCCAGGAGGGCACCTCCATAGAAGAATACCTGCTTAGGCATGGGGTGATCGTGCGGGCTTTCACCAACGATGGGTGGTTCCGCATCACAATAGGCCTTTCTGAGGAGAACGACCGGCTGCTGGAGGTGCTAGAGGCCTATCGGGCCAAGGTTGGCGGTGGGGTGAAGTAGGTTTGAGGCTGTACGAGTATCAGGCCAAGGCGCTCTTCGCTCGTTTCGGCATACCCGTTCCTAAGGGCAGGGTGTGCAGGACCTTGCCTGAGGTAGAGGATGCCTTAGCGGAGTTAGGACCTCGTGTGGCCGTGAAGGCCCAGGTCCTTGTGGGAGGTCGGGGCAAGGTGGGCGGCGTAAGGTTGGTAGAGGCTGAGGAGCAGGCCCTGGAGGCCGCTACGGCACTTCTTGGCTCCTCCTTAAGGGGGGAGGTGGTGCGAGCAGTGCTGGTGGAGGAGAGGCTCGACACGGCCTCCGAGATGTACCTGGCTGTGGTGACAGACGCGCACAGGCTGAGGACCTGTCCCCTCCTGATGTTCAGCAGCCAAGGCGGTGTGGATATAGAAGCTCTAGCATCCGAGAGCCCGTCCCTGCTGCGCCGGGTGCACGTGGATCCCAGATATGGACTCTTTGGATATCAGATACGGACCCTGGTGAGGGACGTCCTCGGCTCGCTCCAGGCGCAGGTGGAGCCCATCGTCCGCGGCCTGTACCAGGTGTACTGGGAGATGGACGCCGAGCTGGCTGAAATAAACCCCCTCGTCATTACCGGGGATGGACGTCTAGTGGCTGCCGATGCACGCCTGAACGTGGATTCCAATGCTCTCTTCCGGCATCCTGACCTGGAGCGGAACTACGCGAACGCAACCGAAGAGAGGGCAGCGAGGGCTAGGCTGAGCTATGTGGAGCTGGATGGCGACATCGGGATCATAAGCAACGGGGCGGGCCTCACCATGGCCACCATGGACATGATCGAGCTTGCCGGGGGCAGGCCAGCCAATTTCCTGGACGAGGGCGACAGGATTCTGGCCGGGGGTATCTACGACGGCCTGTGCCTGCTGAGGGACAATCCGAGGGTTAAAGCCATCTTCATCAACGTCTTCGGCGGTGGGGTTAGATGCGACGTTATAGCGGAGAAGATCGTGCAGGCCCTGGACAGTCTGGCCGACCTCAGGCTGCCCATAGTGGTCTGTCTTCAGGGCCGAAACGCTGATGATGCCAGGGCCATTATGGAGGGGGCGCAACGGGAAAACCTGCACTTTGTCCCTGACTTCTACGCTGCGGTAGAGAAGGTGGTCTCTCTGGCTGGGGAAGCGGCATGAGCATTTTGGTGGATCGGAACACTCGGGTGGTGGCCCAGGGGATGACGGGCCGATTCGGCACATACCACACGGGCCTGATGATGCAGTATGGCACCAAGATAGTGGCGGGCGTCACCCCCGGAAAGGGGGGCACGGAGGTCCACGGCGTGCCCATATACGATTCGCTCGCCGAGGCTCTGGCTGAGCATCCTGCCGATGCGGCGATAACCTTCGTGCCTGCGCCCTACACGTTGGATGCCGTCTTCGAGGCCCTCGATGCCGGGATAGGGTTTATAGCCTGCGTGGTCGAGGGTGTGCCGGTACGCGATGCCATGCTGATGTGTCTGCGGCTGAGGGGCACCGGTGCGGTGATGATAGGGCCAAACTCGCCGGGCATCATAACGCCTGGGGAGTGCGTCATTGGCTTCATGCCAGGCCACATCTACCGCCCTGGCAACGTCGGCATCGTGTCGCGGAGCGGGACCTTCTCATATCTGGTCGCCGATACTCTGACCAAGGCCGGGTTCGGACAGTCTACTTGTGTGGGCATAGGGGGCGACCCCATCACCGGGGTGTCCTTCATCGAGATCCTGGAACTTTTCGAGGCCGATCCGCAGACGGAGGCCATAGTGATCATCGGAGAGATAGGCCGCACCGCCGAGGAGGAGGCGGCCGAGTACGTGGCAGCCCACGTGAGCAAGCCAGTGGTGGGGATCATCGCCGGGCGTACGGCTCCGGAAGGGAAGCAGATGGGACATGCTGGCGCCATCATAACCAGAGGCATGGGCTCGTACCGGTCCAAGGTGGAGGCCTTTGAGCGAGCAGGTATCGGCGTGGCCCCTACCCCGAAGGATGTGGCCCGGCTCGTGGGGGAAGCCCTGGCTGGGAAGGTTAGATAAAGTGCTACTGAAGGGGATACAATGGTGCAGAAACCGACTGTCGGGGGAACTTTCATGAAGCCGCAGAACCTACGTATCCCTGGCCCTACCCCGTGCCCTCCCGAGGTGCTGGAGGCCATGGGCCGCCAGATGTTCAACCATAGGGGTCCCGAGTTCAGGGAGCTCCTGAAGGATGTGACCCTCCGGCTCAAGGACGCCTTTAGGACACAGCACGATGTGCTGATCTTCCCATCCTCCGGCACAGGGGGATGGGAAGCCATGTTGACGAACAGCCTCTCTCCAGGAGACCGGGTGCTGGCTGTATCCATCGGCGTGTTTGGCGACCGCTTTGCGGATGCCGCCAGGGCCTTCGGTGCCGACGTCGTGCGCCTCGATGTGGAGTGGGGTAAGGCTGCTGATCCCTCCGATGTGGAGGCCAGGCTGAAGGCCGATCCGTCCATCAGGGCGGTGCTGATCACCTTCAACGAGACCAGCACCGGGGTGACCAATCCTCTGAAAGAGGTTGGGGAGGTGGTGTCCAGGTACGGCCCGCTGCTCCTCGTGGACGCCGTGAGCGGTCTGGGCGCACTGCCCTTCGAGATGGACGCTTGGGGCATCGACAGCGCCACGACGGGCTCCCAGAAGGCATGGATGATACCGCCCGGGATGATGATGGTGGGCGTGGGCGCCAGGATCTGGGAGGCCGTAAAGACAGCGCGCATGCCTAGGTACTACTTCGACTTCGAGAATGCCAGGCATTTCCTAGAGGAGTGGGAGACCCCCTACACCCCCGCCCTGCCGCAGCTAGTGGCCTTGCAGGTGGCCCTCCACATGATGGAGAAGGAGGGCTGGGAGAGCATATTCCGCAGGCATAGAGCGTTGGGTGCCGCGACCAGGGAAGGCCTGAAAGCCATGGGGATCCGGCTCTACGCCGACGAGGCCCATGCCTCGGACACCGTGACAGCGGCTTGGATCCCTGAGGGTGTCGATGCCAAGCGGCTTATAGGCATCATGAGGGACAAGCACAACGTGATCATAGCGGGAGGCATGGGCAAGACCAAGGGACAGGTGTTCCGCATAGGCCACATGGGCTGGGTGTTCCTGCCGGACATCACGGATACCTTGGCGGCGCTGGAGGCTGCCCTCCAGGAGCTGGGTGTAGCGGTGTCCAAAGGCGAGGGAGTGGCAGCCGCTGAGGCGGCCTATAAGAGGGTGATGGAAGGAGGTGGCCGATGAGAGTCCTCATAGCCGATCCCATTGCCCAGGAAGGCATAGAGCTCCTAAAGACACGGGCGCAAGTTGACGTTCGGACTGGCCTAAGCCCATCGGAGCTGAGGGAGATCATAGGCAACTACGAGGCCCTGGTAGTGAGGAGCGAGACCAAAGTAACGTCTGACATCATCGAAGCTGGGCCCAACCTAAAGATCATAGCCAGGGCCGGAGTGGGCGTGGACAACGTGGATGTGGATGCTGCCACCAAGCGGGGCATATGGGTCGTGAACGCGCCCATGGGCAACGTGAATGCCGCTGTGGAACACACCTGGGCGTTGATGCTGGCCCTCGCCCGCAACGTGCCGCAGGCCTACATGTCCCTCCGCTCTGGCGAGTGGAAGCGATCTAAGTTTGTGGGCATAGAGTTGAAGGGCAAGACCTTGGGCGTCGTGGGGCTTGGAAAGATAGGTCTGGAAGTAGCCAAGCGCGCCTTTGCCTTCGAGATGCACGTTCTGGGGAGCGATCCCTATCCGCCTGCGCAGGAGCGAGCCAGAGAGGCGGGTGTGGAGGTGGTGCCTCTTGAGGACCTGCTGAAAAGGTCGGACATCATCACTGTCCATGTCCCCCTCCTTCCCGAGACAAAGGGAATGATCGGCCGCAGGGAGCTGGCGCTGGTGAAGCAGGGGGCCAGGCTGCTGAACGTGGCCCGCGGCGGAGTGATAGACGAGCAGGCGCTGGTGGATGCCATCGACGAAGGCAGGGTAGCCGGGGCAGCCATCGACGTCTTCGAGGAGGAGCCTCCGCCCCCGGATCATCCGTTCCTGCGCCACGACAAGATCGTGGTCACGCCGCACCTGGGGGCCTCTACTCACGAGGCGCAGGTGAACGTGGCAGTGGACGTAGCTGAACAGATTCTCGCCTATATGGATGGCCAGAAGCCGAGATTTGCGGTAAATCAAGTAGCGGTGTGAGGTTAGAAGGATGCGCATTGGCATAGACGTGGGTGGCACTTTCACTGACATGGTGTTGGTAGACGATGCCTCGGGCAAGCTTTACTACACCAAGACCTCCACGACCCCCAGGGATCTGGCCCAGGGCGTGATAAACGGCATCGACAAGGTGTTGGCCATAGCCGGGGCACGGCTGGAGGATGTGGACTACATCGTCGGCGCTCACGGCTCCACCATTGGCACCAACGCGCTAATAGAGCGTAAGGGGGCCAAGGTCGGTCTGCTCACTACGCGGGGCTTCAGGGATGTCCTCGAGATTGGCAGGGTCCAGAGACCGCCCGAGGGGCTCTACGATTTCAATGTGGACAATCCGGAGCCTCTGGTTCCACGCTACCTCAGGCTGGGTGTCAGTGAGCGGGTTGACCGCGACGGCAACGTTCTGGTGCCCCTGGACGAAGCTGAAGTGGAGGAAGCGGTCAAGTTCTTCAAGTCGGAAGGCGTCGAGGCTATCGCCATCTGTTTCCTCTTTTCCTTTTTGAACCCGGCCCACGAGCGCCGTGCAGCTGAGATCTGCAGGGCTATCTATCCTGAGGCCCTGGTTTCCCTGTCCAGCGAGCTGGCCCCTGAGTTTCGGGAGTACGAGCGTATGTCCACCACGGTGCTGAACGCCTATCTTCAGCCGCTGACCATCCGCTACATCGACAACCTGCTGAACCGCGTGCAGGCCAAGTACGGCGAGAAGATCGACCTGCGGATCATGCAGGCCAGCGGGGGCACCATGACGGCCGACATGGCCAGGGTAAACGCCGTGCGAATGGTCAACTCGGGGCCAGCCGGTGGCGCCATGGCGGCGGCTTACATCGGCACCCTTACCGAGGAGGACCACATCGTTTCGGTGGACATGGGAGGCACCAGCTTCGATATCGGGCTGATAGTGGGCGGGACTCCCCGCATCACTTCGGACAGCAAGTTCGAGGGCTTTCCGGTAAAGATTCCCATTGTGGACGTGCACGCCATAGGTGCCGGGGGAGGGTCTATAGCCTGGCTGGATGTGGGCGGCGTACTGAACGTGGGACCTCAGAGTGCTGCAGCTGATCCAGGACCTGCCTGCTATCGGAGGGGTGGTACCGAGCCCACAGTGACCGATGCGAACCTTGTGCTGGGCCGCATAAACCCCGCCTACTTCCTTGGCGGCGAGATGGAACTCGACTACGATCTCGCCTACAGGGCCATAGAGGCGCGGATCGCCAAGCCCATGGGCGTCTCGGTGGAGGAGGCTGCCCTGGGCATCATAAAGGTCGTGAATGCCAACATGGAGAAGGGCATAAGCGTCAACTCCATCCAGAAGGGGTACGACGTGCGGGAGTTTGCCTTGGTCGCCTTTGGCGGAGCTGGGCCGCTCCACGCCGTGGAGCTGGCGAGGGACCTTTCCATGAAGTCGGTGATAATCCCGACCGTCTGCGGGAACCTGTCGGCATTGGGCCTCCTGGTCTCCGACCGACGTTACGACTACGTGCAAACGATGGTGGAGCTGGCTCCGAAGATCGATCTCGAGGCCGTGACGCGCATATTCCAGGAACTGGAGGCCCGCGGAGTGGAACAGCTCTTGAGCGAGCGCGTTGCGGAGAAGGATATCGTGGTGCAGTGGCTGGCCGATCTCCGCTATGAGGGACAGTCCTACGAGCTGAGCGTCCCGGTGCCGAGGAAGGCGAGGCTGACGAGGGAGGACATAGAGCAGGTGGAGCGGGCCTTCCACGATGCGCACCTGCGCATCTATGCCTACAGCTCTGTGGACGAGCAGATCGAGTTCGTGAACCTCAGGGTGGTGGCTATCGGCAGGACGCCGCCAGTGCACTTCCCGAGGCAGGATAATGCCGGGCCGGATCCGAAGGGGGCTCTAAAGGCTTACAGGAAGGTGATGTTCGAGGGGCTCGGCTGGGTGGAGACGCCAATCTACGAGCGCGATCTGCTCAAAGCGGGCAACGTCGTACAGGGACCCGCTGTCATCGAGGAGAGGGTATCGAACACCCTAGTCCTTCCCGGCAGTTCTGCCGCGGTGGATCCCTACGGGAACCTAGTGGTGAAGTTCGCTTGACCAGGAGGTCTTGGCCATGACGGAAGTGAGGGTAGATCCGGTAACTATGCAGGTGGTCCGCTACGCCATGGAGCAGGTGGCGGACGAGATGGGCTACACGTTGGTGAGGACCTCGCGCTCCACCATTATCAAAGAAATTATGGACATCACCTGCGCCGTCTTCGACAAAGAGGGCCGAACTATAGCCCAAGCCCATCACGCCCCCATGCTGCTCACGGGGTTCGAGATAACCATGCGAGAGTTGGTGAAGCGGTTCCCGGAGGAGGCCCTGGAGGACGGCGACGTAATTATCTCTAACGACCCCTACATGGGTGGCCAGCACATCATGGATCTGCAGGTGTTCACCCCTGTCTTTTACCAGGGAAAGCTTGCCGGCTGGGTCGCCAGCATAGCCCACCATGCCGACATGGGTGGCGCGGCTCCTGCCGGTGTGGCTGGAGGGATGACGGAAATATATCAGGAGGGACTGCGCCTCCCGATGGTGAAGCTGTACAAGGCCGGCAAGGAGAACCAGGACGTCTTCACCATCATAGCCAATAACATCCGGGTTCCGGACAAAACCCTGGGCGACATACGTGCCCAGGTATCAGCTGGCTTCGTGGGGGTGCGCCGAATGCGTGAGATCTTCGACAAGTACGGGCTGGGGACCGTCAATGCCTGTGTCGAGGCCCTCCTTAACTACAGCGAGACCCGCATAAGGGAAGGGCTCAAGGCCATACCCGACGGCTACTACAGCGGCTACGACTACGTGGACGACGACGGCGTTTCGGAGACGCCCATACGCATCCAGGTGAACATACGGAAAGTGGGCGACCGCGCCATAGTGGACTTTGAGGGCACAAGCCGGCAGGTCAGGGGCAACACCAACTGCCCGCTGGCTACTGCCCATGCGGCGGTTTACTACACCATCATCGCCGTCGTGGATCCCCACGTACCCCCCAACTCGGGTTGTTACAGGCCTGTGGAAGTCACCATAGAGCCGGGCTTGGTGGTTAATCCCATCCATCCGGCCGCTGTGGCGGCAAGGACTAACACCTCCCAGAAGATTGTGGAGGCCATGCTCATGGCGTTGGCAGAGGCCGTACCAGAAAGGGTGATGGCCGGGAGCCACGCGCAAATAAGCACCTGTGGTTTCAGCGGCATCAACCCGAGGACAGGCAGACGCTTCGTCTACACGGAGATCCAGGGTGGCGGTGCCGGCGCAAGGCCTACCAAAGATGGCCGGGACGGTCAGGACTCGCACCTGGCAAGGTTCATGAACACACCCATCGAGGCAGCTGAGCTGGAATTTCCGGTGCGCGTCGAGTGCTATGAGTTTATCACCGACTCCGGGGGAGCTGGCAAGTTCAGGGGTGGCCTGTCCATGAGGAAAGACATTAGGGTCTTGGTGGACAACGTGTCCTTTGCCCGCTACGGGGACAGGCAGAAGTTCGCTCCGAGGGGCATCTTTGGCGGAAAGGACGGCAGGCCCGGCAGCTTCGTGCTCAACCCGGGAACCCCTGGAGAGACTAGGCTGAAGTCGAAAGGGCTGGACTACCTAAAGGAGAACGATGTGGTCAGCCTAAGGCTCCCCGGATCGGGAGGCTACGGCGATCCACTGGAGCGGGATCTGGAGGCCCTGCGCAGGGATGTGCGGGACGGAAAGGTAAGCTTGCGCTCGGCCCTGGAGGACTACAAGGTGGTCTTCCGCGAGGATCTGACGGTGGACGAAGAGACCACTGCAAAACTGCGGGGAGAGGTCCGGGCCTCTGCGGAAGGATCCTGAGGGCGCCATGCGGAACGAGATCCTGGACAACCTCGAGTATGACCCCGACCAGGGACAGCTGAGCTACAGGGGCGTCCGGTACTTCCTTGTGCGGCCGGAGACGGTTGGCCAGCTCCACAAGGATATAGAGGGGGTCCTCGGTGCCGAGAGGGCGGGCCAGATCCTGTACAGCGCTGGTATGGCAGGAGGGACCCTCTCAGCCATGGCCTACAGGGACAAACTGGGGCTGTCCGGACAGGAGATCGTTGACTTCATGGCCAACATGGGAGCCCAGATAGGCTGGGGACGGCTAGTGGTGGATGAGTGCGATGTGGAGGCTGGCAAACTGGAGCTGCGCGTGCTCAATTCAGTCTTTGCTCTGGGCTACGGCCCTGCCGCCGGACCTATCTGCCACATGGTCAGGGGGGTCTTTGCTGGAGTGGGAAGCGTGGTGTTCGGAGGGCAGGTAGAGTCCCGGGAAGTCGAGTGTCGGGCCACGGGCGAACCCCACTGCCGGATCGTGGTCACCAGGCTGTAGGGCTTGGTACATGACCTACGATCGCTTAGGCCGAGCTGAGCCACGCCACGACCTCGATGCCCTGTTCAGGCCGTCCAGCCTGGCCGTAGTTGGTGTGTCGCACTCGCCGGGCAAGCTGGGCTACGTCCTTCTGAAGAATGTTGTGGAGTACCAGTTTCCTGGCCGCATATACCCTGTCAACCCCGCAGGTGGTGAACTGTTTGGCCTGAAGGTCTATCGGCGTGTGTCGGAGCTTCCTGAGGCTGTTGACCTGGTGCTGATAAGCGTGCCAGCGCCCGCAGTCCTGGAGGTGGTTGAAGAGGCCGCGGGGCTCGGGGCACGTGCTGGGGTGATCTTGAGCTCAGGGTTCGGGGAGACGGGCCCCGAGGGCAAGGCTTTGGAGGACCGAATTAGGCAGGTAGCGCGGGCCGCGGGCATGCGGCTTGTGGGTCCCAACTGCATGGGGATCTACAATCTTTCGGACAACCTCAACGGCACGTACTTCTGGGAATTGCCCAAGATTGGCGGGAACATCAGCTTCATCTCCCAGAGCGGCGCCTTCGGCGGCCTCTTCTTCCACGAAGTGCGGGGCCGCCAGTTAGGTATTTCGAAGTTCGTGAGTATCGGCAACATGATCGATGTGGACTATGCCGACCTCCTGGATTACCTAGCTGAGGATCCGGACACCGGCGTCATAGCTATGTTTGTCGAAGGAGTGGGAGACGGCAGGAGGTTTCTGGCGGCTGCCGAACGTGCCAGCCGCAGGAAGGCTGTGGTGGCCCTAAAGGCGGGTAGGACCAGGTTTGGAACGCGGGCGGCGTCGTCACATACCGGTTCCATGGCCGGGGAGGCCGCGGCCTACGAGGCCGCCTTCAGGCGTGCAGGGGTGATCTGGGCGCGTAGCAGTGCCGAACTCTTCGACATCACGGTGGCCCTCTCTGCCTGGGGCGAGAGGCTTCCGAGGAGCAACCGGGTGGCCATCCTCACCATATCCGGCGGCCCAAGCGTTGTGGCGTCCGACGCTTGCGAGGAGGCTGGGCTGGAGCTCCCGACGCTGTCGCCCGAGACTGTTGCCGAAATCAAGGGGCTGATGCCACCTTTTGCTGCCAGCGGCAACCCCGTGGACATGACCCCCCAGATGGCGCCGGAAAACTATGGCGCCTGCATCTACGCTGTGATGGCAGATCCCCGCGTGGACGGAGCTGTGGCCATCAACGTGGGGTTAGACGTGTCCGCCTTCGCCCACGGCATTGTGGCCGCCGTAAAGGCTCATGGCAAACCGGTCGTGGCCTTTACCGTGGACAACCCAACCGTCACCGGCCTCCTGCGGCAAGCTGGCATACCGAATTTTCCGGGACCGGAGAGGGCTGTCTTGGCCTACAGAGGCTTGGTTGCCCGTGCCGAGTTGGGCACGGCCAAGGGAGCCTCAGTTATATCCGAAGTTCCCCCTGCGTCCGGCCGTCTAGCCGAGCTGGCAGCCAGGGGTGTAACGGCGGTCAACGAGCACGATGCCAAGCTGATACTGGCCGAATACGGCCTCAGGCCGCCTGCGGAAGCAAGGGTGAGAAGTCTGGAAGAGGCGCTGTCGGCGGCGCAGCAGGTGGGCTACCCCGTGGCCCTCAAGCTCTGTGAGGACGGCGTGGCCCACAAGACCGAGCTGGGGGCTGTGGAACTGGGCATTCGAGACCAGGACAGTCTGGCGACCGCCTGGGCAAAGCTGGAGGAGCGCCTGGGCCCAGGGCGCATGTACTTGGTGCAGCGCATGGCCGATCCAGGGCTAGAGCTGATAGTGGGTGCCCGCAGGGACCCGACCTTCGGACCGCTGGTCGTGCTTGGCTTGGGAGGTGTGTGGACGGAACTTTTGCAGGACGTTGCCCTGGAGCTGTGCCCCGTGGACGAGGATTTGGCCCTCCAGATGATGGATAGGCTCCGGGGCAGGGCCCTCCTGAATGGGTATCGTGGATCGCCCGCGGTAGATCGCAGGGCCGTGGCAGCGATCGTGGCTGCCGTCTCGCGGACAATGATGGCGAACCCGCAGATCTCGGAGCTAGATCTCAACCCCGTGATTGCTTCCGCCGATGGCGCCGTAGTGGTGGACGCGCTGTTGGTGATCTCCTGATCAAAGAGCCTTGGGCGGTTGAGGAGGGGACTATGGACTTCAGGCTCACCGAAGAGCAACAGATGATGAAGCAGGCAGTGCGGGAGATTATGGAGGAAAGGGTGGCTCCCCGGGCTGAGGAGATCGATAAGAAGGGGGAGTTCCCTTGGGACGTCGTAAGGCTCTTTGCCGAGAACGACATTCTGGCCATCCCTATCCCTGAAGAGTACGGGGGCATGGGGGCCTCCCTCCTGACCCACTGCCTTGTCATCGAGGAGATAGCCAGAGTGTGTGCCAGCTCCTCCATGATACTGGGCACCCATGCCCTGGGCTCCGGTCCCATTGTCAAGTGGGGTACCGAGGAACAGAAGCGCAAATATCTGCCGAAACTGGCCAGCGGCGAGTGGCTGCCGGCCTTTGCCCTCAGCGAGCCGGGTGCCGGATCCGACGTTACAGCTCTGGAGACCAGAGCGGTGCCAGATGGCGATCACTACATCCTGAACGGTACGAAGGTCTTCTGCACCCAGGGCAATGTCGCCAAGGTCCACGTGGTCTTTGCTAAGGTACATGACGGATCGGACCGGCCGAAGCCCACCGCCTTCATAGTGGAGGGAGACTGGCCGGGAGTGATCACGGCCAAGGTTGAGGACAAGATGGGCCTGAAGGGCTCGCCGACCTGCATGATGATCTACGAGAACGTGTGTGTGCCAAGGGAGAACGTGCTCGGAGGCGTGGGCGACGGTTTCAAGGTTGCCCTCGGAAATCTCGACAAAGGAAGGCCCAGCGTGGCGGCGCAGGCCGTTGGGATCGCTCAGGGAGCGTTGGAAGCGGCCCTCGAATACGCAAAGACGCGGGTGCAGTTTGGAAGGCCGATAATCTACCATCAGGCTATCCAGGCTCTGTTGGCCGAGATGGAGACGGAGGTCCAGGCGGCGCGGTACTTGACCTATGTAGCCGCCACAAAGTACGATGAAGGTGCCCCCGACGTGACGAAGTTCGCCTCCATGGCCAAGTTCTATGCCACCGAGATGGTCAGGCGCGTCACCTTGAACGCCATCCAGGTGCTCGGTGGGTATGGCTTCATCAGGGACTACAAGGTGGAGAGGATGATGCGGGACGCCGTGGTCTTTGCCATCTTCGAGGGCACCAACCAGATACAGCGTGTAGTGATAGCAAGGGCCCTTTCGGGCCTGGATCTGCCCATGGTTCTGACCCGGGACTGAAGGTCACTGCTTGGATGAGGTGCCGGCCTTCCGCTTCTCCTTCATCTTCTTCATCTTTATGCGGTGCTTGCGCCATGCCATCTTCTTGCGTTTGTTCATATCCACCTCTCGGTCCTTGTTTTGCCCTGCCAAAGGGTGTATTATAGCATCCGCCTTTTCGGAGGTTAAAGGGTGTCGGGCATTGTCAAGGTAGGTGTGGTAGGCTGCGGGCAGATGGGTTCCGGCATAGCCGAGGTATGCGCGGTCGCCGGCTACGATGTCCTTGTGTCGGAGATCGACCATCAGACCCTCCAACGGGGCCTTGCTCGGATCCAATCTTCCATGCGCAGGGCCGTAGAGAAGGGGAAGCTGGGTGAAGGAGAGTTCACGTCGGCCCTGTCGCGCATTCGGGGCACCACCGACCTGTCAGATTTTGCGGACCGCGACCTGGTAATCGAGGCAGTGGTAGAGGTTATGGAGGAAAAGAAGAAGGTCTTCGCGAAGCTCGACACGGTATGTCCTCCCCAGACCATCTTCGCGACCAACACCTCATCTCTGTCGGTGACGGAGATGGCAGCAGCTACTAGCCGCCCGGCCAGGTTTGTCGGCATTCACTTTTTCAATCCGGTGCCGGTCATGAAGCTGGTGGAGCTGGTGCGTACGGACCTGCTGGATCCAGCCGTGCTGGAGACCGCGAGGTCCTTCGCCGAGTCTTTGGGCAAGAAGGTAGTGGTGAGCAAGGATAGCCCCGGCTTCATCGTCAACCTTCTCCTGGTGAGCTACCTGATGGAGGCCGTCAGGGCCCTGGAGATGGGTGTGGCTAACAGGGACGATATCGACCAGGCCATCACCTTGGGGCTCGGCCACCCCATGGGGCCCTTTACGCTGATGGACTTTATCGGGATCGATACTGTGTACTACATAGCCAACGTGCTGTACGAGGAGTTCAAGGAGCCGCGTTTCGCACCGCCGCCTTTGCTTAAGCGTATGGTGCTGTCCGGCCGACTGGGCAGGAAGACTGGCAAGGGGTTTTACGACTATACAACCAACTCCTAGGAGGTGAGGGCTGTGCCCTACGAGAATGTGATCGTCGAGCGGGATGGTCCTGTCGGGATAATCACCATCAACAGGCCTGAGGTACTCAACGCCCTTAACGATCGGACTGTGGCAGAGATCGACGCCGCCTTGGACGAGCTGGGTGCAGACGCCGAGGTACGCGTGATCGTCATCACCGGCGCAGGGCCGAAGGCCTTCGTTTCGGGGGCCGACATCAACGAGCTGCGGGCCCTGCAGACGGCCCAGGAGGCACGGAGGAAGGCTTCGGAGGGTCAGAGAGTCCTGCGGAAGATCGAGACGTTGCCCAAGCCAGTGATAGCCGCCATCAATGGCTATGCCCTCGGCGGGGGATGCGAGATCGCCATGGCCTGCGACATTCGGATAGCCGCGGACACCGCCAAACTGGGCCAGCCTGAGATCAATCTCGGCATCCTTCCCGGATACGGGGGTACGCAGAGACTGCCCCGGCTCGTCGGACGCGGCAAGGCCAAGCTCCTGCTGTTTACGGGAGAGATGATCGATGCCAACGAGGCCTTCAGGCTGGGCCTCGTGGACAGGGTGGTGCCAGCGGCGGAGCTGATGGACAAGGTAAAAGGCCTGGCCCATGCAATAGCGTCCAAGGCGCCCGTGGCCCTTGCCCTCATAAAGGAGGCTGTGAACAGGGGCCTGGAAATGCCCCTCGACGACGCGAATGCCTTCGAGGCCTATGCTTTTGGATTGGTTTCCACAACCGAAGATCGGGTCGAAGGTACCAGCGCTTTCCTTGAGAAGCGCAAACCCCAATTCAAAGGTAGGTGATATGAGGACCTATAGCATCGGCGTCATCCCTGGAGACGGGATCGGCCCCGAGGTGGTGCGGGAGGCCGTGAAGGTGCTCGACGCCACGGCGTCCGTGGGCGGTTTCAAGCTGAACTACGTTTACTATCCCTTTGGAGCGCAGCACTATTTGGATACGGGCGAACTGTTACCGGAGGATGCCCTAGACAGGTTTCGTTCCCATGACGCGATCCTCTTGGGCGCTATAGGGGATCCCCGCGTACAGCCGGGCGTCCTGGAACGCTCGATACTGCTGGCCATCAGGTTCGGGCTTGACCTCTACGTGAACCTCAGGCCGGTGGTGCTGTACTCCGAACACCTATGCCCCATCAAGGGCAAGAAGCCCGAGGACGTCAACTTCGTGGTGGTCCGCGAGAACACCGAGGACGTGTATGCCGGCGGTGGTGGCATCCTGAAGCGTGGCACACCCCACGAGGTGGCCATAGCTGAGATGGTCTTCACGCGGCACGGCGTGGAGCGGGTGATACGTTACGCCTTCGAGTTGGCCCGGAAGCGCAACGGAAAGAAGCGGGTTACCCTTGTGGACAAGGCGAACGTGATCTTGGCACACGACCTGTGGACGCGCACCTTCGCCGAGGTCGGCGAGGAGTATCCCGACATAGAGAAGGACCATGCCTACGTGGATGCCTGTACCATGTGGTTCGTGAAGAACCCGGAGTGGTTCGACGTGATAGTGACCACCAACATGTTTGGCGACATCATCACCGACCTGGGCGCCATGATACAGGGTGGGATGGGCATAGCAGCCTCTGGGAACATCCACCCGGGCAAAGTGTCCATGTTCGAGCCTATCCACGGGTCGTCCCCCAAGTATGCGGGCAAGAACGTCGCAAACCCTCTGGGCACCATAGCGGCCGCCTCTATGATGCTGGAGTACGTCGGGGAGGAGCAAGGGCATAGGCTGGTGGAGAAGGCCATTGCTAGCCTGCTGAGCAGCGGACGCATACCTTCGGTGGATGCGCGAAGTGGCCTGTCGACCTCCCAGATTGGCGACATGGTGGCAGACGAGGTGGTGCGCCTGGCCAATTCGTAGGGGCGCACTTATAATTCGGTAGGAACAGGTGGTGGCTGATATCGTGTCGGAAGTGGTTCTGGTGGATGGAGCCCGGACCGCCTTCGGCCGGTTCGGAGGGTCACTTAAGGATGTGACAGCCACCGAGCTGGCGGCCTATGCCGCCAGAGCGGCCCTCGAACGCTCCGGCGTTGGCCCGGAGCTGGTGGACAACGTTTGTCTGGGCAACGTGATTCAGAGCAGTGCCGACGCGGCCTACATTGCCCGCCATGCGGCACTCATGGCCGGGGTGCCCCTGGAGACGCCGGCACTCACGGTGAACCGCCTGTGCGGCTCGGGCCTACAGGCGGTAATCTCGGCCGCGGAGGCCCTTCTGTTGGGCCAAGCCCGCGTATGTCTAGCTGTGGGTGCCGAGAACATGAGCCAAGCCCCCTTCGTGCTCCGCGGTGCCCGATGGGGCCTCCCCCTCGGAAGCTCCCAGCTCGACGACATGCTCTGGGACACCTTGGTTGACAGCTACTGTGGGCTTCCCATGGCCATCACCGCCGAGAATTTGGCGGAGCGCTATGGCGTATCGCGGCAGGAGCAGGATGAGTTTGCCCTGCGGAGCCATATGCTTGCTGTGATGGCTGTGGACTCCGGCAGGCTGGCCAAGGAGATCGTGTCCGTCACCGCCAAGGCGCGGCAGGCAGTCCAGGTTCAAGTGGACGAGGTCCCCAGACGGGACACCAGCCTAGAGGCCTTAGCTAAACTGCCTGCCCGTTTCAAGGAGGGAGGGACCGTTACAGCTGGCAATGCCAGCGGCATATCCGACGGGGCGGCCGCCCTTGTGGTGACGACCGAGCGAACTGCCTCGGAGCTGGGCCTTCGGCCCATAGCTCGGCTGGTGAGCTGGGCAGTTGTCGGCGTGGACCCAACCGTCATGGGGATAGGTCCCGCCCCTGCTATACGGAAGGCGCTTTCTGCCGCAGGGCTCCGTCTACAGGACATGGAACTGATAGAGATAAACGAGGCCTTTGCCGCTCAGACGCTGGCCGTGCTCAAGGAGCTGGGGATCGGTTGGGACAGGGTCAACGTGAACGGCGGGGCTATAGCCCTTGGACACCCCCTGGGGGCCAGCGGGGCACGGCTGGCGCTCACCCTTGCCTACGAGCTCAGGGAGCGCGGGATGAAGTACGGAGTGGCGGCGCTCTGTATCGGAGGCGGACAAGGCATAGCGGCAGTGTTGGAGAACCTGCAGAGATGAACGGCGGGAAGCGCGGATAGTGGCATATAGGTTCAGGACCTACAGTGAAGGAGGTGCGCTATGCGAGTGACGTTGAGCGTCATAAAGGCTGACGTGGGCGGCTTTCCCGGCCACCGGGGCATACACCCGGCCCTTATCGAGAAGGCCCAGGAGGTCTTGGGAGAGGCTAGGAAGGCCGGCAGCATCATAGACTTCCACGTGACAAGGGTGGGCGACGACCTCGAACTCATCATGACCCACAGCCGGGGAACTGATAACCCCGAAATCCACCGCCTTGCCTGGGAGACCTTTAAACAGTGCACGGCGGTCGCCAAGGAGCTGAAGCTTTACGGTGCCGGTCAGGACCTCCTCAGCGACGCCTTCTCGGGCAACGTGAGGGGCATGGGCCCGGGCGTGGCCGAGATGGAGTTCGAGGAACGGAAGTCTGAGCCTGTGATCGTCTTCATGGCCGACAAGACCTCTGCCGGTGCGTGGAACCTACCACTGTTCAAGATGTTTGCCGATCCCTTCAACACGGCGGGTCTGGTGATATCGCCCAACATGCAGAAGGGTTTCCGTTTCGAGGTTCACGACGTTAAGGGCCATAAGAAGGTGATGCTGGACTGCCCCGACGAGATGTATCTGCTTCTGGCCCTCATCGGTTCGCCCTCCCATTACATGGTCAAGAGGGTGTACAGCAGGGCGACCGGTGAGATCTGTGCCTCGTCCTCTACCGAGAAGCTGGCCCTCATAGCCGGCAAGTATGTGGGTAAGGATGATCCCGTGTGCATCGTGCGGTGTCAGCTGGACTTCCCCTCTGTGGGCGAGGCGATGGAGGCCTTTGCCTTCCCTGCCATTGTAGAGGGCTGGATGAGGGGATCCCACCAGGGCCCGCTGATGCCCTGCCGCATGGCAGAAGCCAACCCGAGCCGATTCGACGGGCCCCCGCGGGTGGTGGCCGCTGGCTTCCAGCTCTCGGGGGGTCGCTTGATCGGCCCTGCCGACATGTTCGACGATCCCATCTTCGACGAATCTCGCCGCATGGCCAGCCTGATCACCGACTACCTGCGCCGGCACGGCCCCTTCGAGCCGCATCGTCTGCCGGAGGCCGAGATGGAGTACACGACCATGCCTCAGGTGTTGGAGAGGCTGGAGGGGAGGTTCGAGCCCATCGAGAAGTAGGGGGCAGGCCTTTTCATGGGCCGTATTAGGGTCCGTTTCGGTGGCCCCTTGGCCTTGGCTGTAGGGGCCACCGAACTCTGTATCGACGTGCCGCAGGGTGCTCAGCTGGGACTGGATGCCCTGGTGAACCTCCTCCAGAAGCGATACCCTTCCCTTTCGGATGAGCTCAGCCGCGAGGCCACAGAGTGGGGTTGGCCAACGGCCGTGACGGTGAACGGCAGTACTGTCGATTGGAACCATCTGGCCGAAGTTCGGCTCAAGGACGGCGATGAAGTCTTCTTCTTTAAACTGGTGGCGGGTGGTTAGGTGAGGCCCGCAGTAGATTTTCACCTCCACCTGGCCAATCTGGAGGTGAGGGTACCGTGGGTGGACGACTGGGTGCGCCATGCCCAGGGGGATCCGGGGGAGTTGACCGAAAAGTACTCGACGGCCGATGCCCTTGTGTCCATGCTTCGTGAGAACCGCGTGGGCTATGCGGTGGTGCTGGCCGAGCTGAACCCTCACATCACTGGACAGGTTCGAAACGAGACCCTGGCGGAGTTCTGTGCAGGCCGCCCTGAGCTTTTGCCCTTTGCCGACGTGAACCCACTGGTGTACCCTTGGCCCGGCAAGGAGTTGGAGCGTCTAGTTAGGGAACTGGGTTTCAAGGGCGTCAACCTCTACCCTACCTACCAACACTATTACCCCAACGATTCTTTTGTGTACCCGGTGTATGAGAAAGCTGCCGAGCTCGGAGTGCCCGTGATGGTCCACACGGGCTCATCGATCTTCCGTGGTTCCAAGCTCAAGTTCGGTGATCCGCTTCTTCTGGACGACGTCGCCGTAGACATCCCGGAGGTTACCCTGGTGATAGGTCACGGCGGCAGGGGGGTGTGGTACGATCATGCCAGTCTGTTGGCCCGGCTACACCCCAATGTGTATATTGAAGTAGGCGGCCTGCCGCCCCATAAGCTGTTGGAGTACTTCCCAGACCTGGAGAGGCTTTCAGGCAAGTTCATGTTCGGTTCCGACTGGCCAGGGGTCCGGTCCATCGCTGCCAACATTGCAGCCGTAGAGGCTCTCCCGATTTCCCAGGAGGCCAAGGAAAGGATACTCTGGGCCAATGCGGCCCAGGTGCTCAAGCTAACTTCGTTCGACTCGGAGGTGTGAGTTGTGAAGATCGTCGTGTGTACCAAGCAGACGCCCGATACCACGGCCCAGAAGCGTATGAACGAGGCCTTTAGGCTCGATCGGGCCAGCGTGGAGGGGGTGATAAACCCCTTCGATGAGTACGCTATAGAGGAGGCACTGCGTCTGAAGGACCGGCTGGGCGCCGAGGTGACCCTGCTGTGCATGGGGCCTTCCTCGGCGCAGGAATCTTTGCGGCGCGGCCTGGCCATGGGTGCGGACAATGCAGTGCTCGTAACTGACGATCGCCTGATCGGGTCGGATGCCCTGGCTACAGGGTACGTTCTGGCCCAGGCACTCCGCAAGCTCGAGTGGGACCTAGTGGTGTGCGGCATGGCAAGCACCGATGCCGGGACCAGCCTGGTGCCAGGCATCGTCTCGGCGCACCTCGACATCCCGTTCGTTGGCTGGGTGAACGCAGACCTGGAATTCCGGGATGGGACCGTGGTGGCCCGCCGCACCAGCGAGAAGGGCTACGAAGTGATAGAAGCGAAGTTGCCGGCCCTGGTGACCATCACGAAGGCCATCGGTGAGCCCCGCTACCCCACTATGAAGGGGATAATGCAGGCCAAGAAGAAGGAGCTCACCCTTTGGTCACTGAACGACCTCGATGTGGATCCGAACCGTGTGGGAGCTGGTGCGGCCCTGACCAAGGTGCTGAGCGTCACTACTCCGCCTCCGAAGCCGAAGGGAACGGTGTATAAAGACCTTTCCGCCCAGGAGGCCGCCAAGAAGATTGTCGAATTCCTCGTGGAAAGGAAGCTGATCTAGGGAGGGCCGGAATGGCAGGTGAGATATGGTCGGTCGTTGAATTCGGTGAAGGCCGCCCGAAGCGGGTGAGCCTAGAGATAACGAGCAAGGCCGCGGACCTGGCCCAGACGGCCGGATTGGCCGCCGCGGCCGTAGCCCTCGTGTCCGGCGATGAGGAACTGGGGGAGCTGGGCACCTACGGTGCTCAGAAGGTGTACAGGGTTGTGTCGCCGGCCTTCAAGACCTCCCTGGTGAGCCTTCAGGCCAAGGCCATCGCCTCTCTGATTAGGGAACGCCAGCCCTTTGCCGTGATCTTCGGTGGAACCTATTGGGGCAAGGACCTAGCAGGGCAAGTGGCGGGCCGCCTAGGCCTTGGCATAAAGGCAGAAGTGCTCGATCTGAAGTATCAGGATGGGGACCTCGTGGCTGGCCTGCTGATATGGGGCGGCAGCCTGGTAGTAGAATCTGGCTTTTCTGCCAACGGCCCGCGCCTGATAGTGGCCAAGCCCAACGCCTTCAAGGCCGCCGTGCTGAACGCAGAAGGCAAGGTGGAGGATATCGTCGGCCCTCAGGGCGAGCCGTTGGAACATATAGTGGACTCCGTTGAGGAGCAGGCAGGGGCGGTGAACCTCGAGGAGGCCAACATTATAGTGTCCGGCGGCAGGGGCCTGGGCGGACCCGAGAACTTCAAGTACGTCCGGGAGCTGGCCCAGGTTCTCGGTGCCGCGGTGGGTGCCTCCAGGGCAGCAGTGGACGCCGGGTGGATATCCTATCCCCACCAGGTTGGGCAGACAGGGAAGACGGTACGTCCCCAACTGTACATCGCCGTGGGGATATCGGGGGCGGTGCAGCACCGGGCCGGCATGGGCGGCAGCGAGAACATAGTGGCCATAAACAAGGATCCCGATGCGCCCATCTTCAGCTTCTGCGATCTCGGCATAGTGGGGGACCTCTTCGAGATACTTCCAGCTCTCACGGAGGAGATCCGAAAGGTAAGGGCGTCCCGCTGAGTTTCCAGGGCGCGCGGCCTGGACCGTAAGGGCCGCGCGCCCTTCGCTGTTCGCCTCACTGAGCCACCTTCTGCAGAGTGAAGTCTACCTCCAAGTTGATGGTGTCGTCGACGCTGAGCACGACCATTACGGTCGGCTTGGTGAGATTGAAATCAGCAAAGGTGAAGCTGGTCTTCGCCTGACCTGTCGCGCTATCTGCCTGGAGGTTTGCAGAGACATCCCAGGTTACGGTGCGGGTCACGTCTCGGATGGTGAGATCGCCCACGAGCTGGAAGCCGACCTGCCCCGTGCTTGGCGGAGGGCTAGGCAGGCCCTTTACCTCCTTGGGCACGAACTTTGCGTAGCGGTACGTTGCAGTGTCCAAGGTGTTCTGCCGGATGAAGTTGTCCCTTCTGCCCTCGTCGCTCCTAAGGGTCGACAGGTCCACCTGAAACTGCGACAGGTCCGGCACGACGTTGCCATTGCTGTCGATAGCGATAGTACCTGAGACAGCCTTGGTGGCACCGACGGCGTCGGTGGGGAAGTTAAGCCTGGCCAGCTGCTCTCGAACCCTGTAGCGAGCTTCGTTCTGGTCCGGAACCGTCCGGTACTTCACTGTGCCTGAGGGTGCGGAGGCGGTGGGAGCGTTGGCAGCATTGGGGGATGGGGCCGGCCGGGTCTCAGAGGTGGTGGTTGTTGTGGGTGCGGGTGTGTTCGGTGCCTGAGCCGGCCCGCAGGCGGAGGCAAGCAGAACGGTAACCAGCAAGATGCGCATTGCAAGCTTCATGAGCGCTTCCCCTTTCCTCGAGATGTGCGTAGCTTCATAGGAGGGCAACGATTTGAGGCCCTTCTCTCCAACCACAGTGTAAAGGCCTGATGGGTTTCGAGGTTCTAGTGTTCTCTGAGAAGAGCGCCGAAGCCGTCGATCTTCGCAGCCATCCCCAGCATCCTCAGACAGTGCCACAGAAGGGCCTGATTGCTGGTGACCACGGGCCTCCGGAGGTCTTCTTCGAGATGGCGTATGATTTCGACCACTTGGATCCCTGCGCAGCTTATGAAGTAGGCGTCGGCCCCGGGGTTCTGGAGGGAACGGGTGACGCGGTACCAGTAGTGGGGCGGCACCGAGGCTTGGTCGAAGGGATGATCGAGACCCTCGGCGTGGTGGGCCAGGACATGAAACCCGTTGGCCTCCAGAAAGTCTGCCTCGAGTTGCACGATCTCGGAAAGGTAGGGCGTAATAAGGACGATGTTTCGGGCTTTCAGGGCGTCCAGAGCCGCCAGCACGGCTGTCGTAGTGGTGGTGGCGGGTATACCCGTGGCCTCGGCAATCCGCTGGGAGATCTCACGGTCACTGCCCTTCCCGCGGGCTAGGCTCCCTACGGTGCAGTTGAAGGCGATAAGGTCCACCCGCGCATCGGCCACCAGGCGGGCGGCCTCTTCTGCGTAGTCGGCAATTCGGAGGTCGTGCTCCAGGTCGGCCTTGGGAAAGCGGAGTCTAGTGGTTAGGAAGGCCACGCCCTCGGGGGCCATGCGTTGGAGCTCGAACTCCCCCGTGATGCCTCCGGAAGGGTAGAGATGGCCTATGCGAGCTCTCCATCCGTACATGCCTTCCCCCTATGGATCGACGTCGTGACTAGTATAGCCTGAGGGATCGAAGGATACCGGCCCTTCGGCGGCGTTATCGGCCCGCACCGGCCCTGTTTCAGGGGGAGGTCCTGCTAGGAAGGCCAGGACCTCCAGATATGCAGTTTGTTCACGTCCCCTTGGCTCGTTGCGGAACCTATAGTCCTCCTTGCGGAAGTACTCCTTGAGGAGAACGAGCCTTTCCGCCAGCCACCGAGAGCGCTCCGCGACGGCTCTAGCGTAGCGCCCAGGGTCGATATCTCTCAGGAGAATAAGGTGGCGGAAGCAGAGCCGATGGGGGTCGGACGATGCCACCACCCCTCTTGCCTCCGTCCGGAGTTGTCTGCAGAGCCAGCACCTGCTCTCGTTCGTGAGCCGGAGCCCTAGCTGGTGGCACAACCTTAGGTGGCGTTCGCAGAGCTCCAGAGAGGGATCATCTGCTGGCTGGGCGGCCAGCTTGGCTTCGAGCTGGTCCAGCTTGGAGCAGGTTGGGCACGCCAGATCCCCAGGCAAAACCCACTCAGAGAGGCCAGACATGTTTTATCTCCACGATGGGCATCCAGCCGGATAGGTAGCTTTCGTAGGCGAGCATGAGGGCCTCGCCGGGGGCGGGTCGCGAAGGGCCTCGGCCCCAGAAAAGGCGTCCGGCAACCTCTATCCTCACTAGGTCGGGGCCGGCAGGTTGCAGGTGTCCTTTGAGCAGACGGTAGCGGCCCGTTCTGGACCAAAGTATTTGCTCCTGAAGGGCGAGGCCGCCGGGCACCGTTGTGCCGTCCTTGAGGTTCCAGGCACGGTCGTTGTCCAGGTCCACCACGACAGGCCAAGGGGGTGTCCATCCGCTCTCGACCGGGATGCCATGCTCTAGGACCTGCCGGAGGGCCTCCGGCTCGCCATCGGAGCAGACCGCCAGGGCCAAGGCCGGAAGGAGCGGGGTTAAGAGCTGTAACTCCACGGTAGACAGGTACGGAAGGGCTGTCATGAGGTTTCGATCCCCTTGGGGGAAGGAGCTGGCATCGGCGTTCTGACGACTGCGAGTGTCCAACCGCGTTAGCCCTCCTGAGTTGGCAGGTGACCTCGGCGCGCAACGCAGCCATCGGGACGCGACGGCCGCACAGTGCGGTTCGTTTCGCAGGCGCGCGGCAGCGAAAGGAGAAGACAGGCTAGACCAGAGGCCACGTCTCGGGAACCGGTGGGGCCCAGCATCGGCGCTCCCCTGTGGGAGAGCTGTGGGGATGAGAAAGGGGGATCGGGAGTGGAAGGAGGTGGCGCGGCGACCTCCGCTGGCCGGCGGCCCGGCAGCAATCCCGGAGGATGTGGGATGGGGTGGGCCTCCCTGTGGGATGACGGTGGCCTGGTGAAGTGCTCTTCAATCCCACGCCTCAGATGTTTGGGTGCGCAGGGCCTAGCAAACTCTCCGCTCAAGGGTGGCCTCCTAAGTGAAGACCCTCTAGGTTGAGCGCCTGGGCTATAAAAGCCTGTCTGGGCCTGGGAGCACTCTCAAGGACCATCTGAAGGTGTGCGGGGCACAGGCCAGGGCTGGCCCTGTACTGCTGCGCAAACTGTTCTTCCTCGAGAAGTCTCGCCAGGTCCCGGCACCAGGAGCGCCTCATGGCAGCCAGCTGGGAGCAGAGGGGGCAGGGCGCTGGCCTTCTCCATGGGCTGGGGCTCCGGGCCAGCAGACCTTCGGCGAGGTACAGCGCCACGTAGCTTAGGCGGTAGGGTGCGTCGCTCGCCACCAGCATCCAGGTGTGTTCGCGGCAGAAGCCCACGCTCGACCTAAGGCGGTCGATCCAGGCGGCCTCCCCGTAATACTCGTTGAGAAACCAGAAGCGGAAGCGCCGGAGGGCCTCGGCCTCGAGGACGCACACGGGACAGCCTTCCGAAAGGGCCCTGGATAGCTCGGCCCTGGCCAGGTAGCTGACTTGGTGGGGCTTGCGGCAAGAGACCGCCCGTAGTAGCGTCAGTTTGAGGCGCAGCAGCAGGTCGATCATTTTCCGCGAAATTTAAAAGCCTCTACAGCTCATGCTGTAGAGGCCATCAGCGCTTCCTGTGCGCGGTGCGCGAGCCTCATCGCGGCCGGAAGTGCGCCGGCACCGTAATTATAGCCCCAGGGGCTGAGCGCAACGCCGTTGCTGAAACAATTAGGCTGAGGGTACAAGCCGGAAGGCCAGGCGGGCCAGGAGTGGAGAAATGGCCACGCTGAGGAGCGCCGACGACAAAATCAGCATGAAGGTGAAGCCCGAGATGGCGCCCATCTCCACGGCGAGTCCTGCCAACACTAAGGAGAACTCGGCGCACTGGGCCAGATATACGCCGGTCGTGATGGACGTGGCGGGCTTGAAGCGGAAGGCAAGGGCGATAAGGGCTATGAGGGCACCCTTGCCGACGACCAAAGCGGCGAGGACCAAGAGCACTAGGCCCAAGTTGGAGAACACGAAAGCCGGTTCGATGAGCATGCCGAGGGACACGAAGAAGAAGGCCGCGAGGACATCCCTCAAGGGGCCGATGTGGTCCAGGATGACGTGGGCCAGGTCGGACTCGGCTACGACGATGCCCGCGACGAAGGCCCCCAAAGCGATGGAGATCCCGAAGAACTGGGAGACATAGGCCGCCGACAGCGCCAGAGCCGACACTGCCAGGACGAACACTTCCTTGTTGCCGAGCTCCGCCAGCTTAGTGAAGACCCTGGGCAGTACCACTGCTCCGAGGGGAACCAACAGCCCCAAGAAGATGGCGGCCCGAGCTACGGACAAAGCCACATCTGCAGGGCGAGCCGGCTGGTCAAAGGCGGCCGTGAGGGCCACGGCCAAAACGACCATGCTGAGGTCCTGGATGGTTGACCAGGCCACTGCCAACCTGCCGGCCAAGGATGCCTCCTGGTTCGCTTCCGATAGCACCTTGCCCAGGACTGCGGTAGAGGATGTGGACAGGGCGGCACCCAGCACGAAGGCCTCGGAGGGACCAAGGTTCAGGAGGAGGCCTAAGCCGTAGCCCAGGGCCAACACGGCGGCCACCTGGAGGGATCCGCCCAGAACGACGGGGCGCCACAGCTTGAACAGCTCGCTGGGAGAGATGCTGACGCCCAAGGTGAACAACAGGAATATGGTGCCCACGTTGGCCAGGGCCTGGACTGTCTCGCGGTCTGCCACGAAGCCCGGAGTGAAGGGCCCGACCGCGATGCCTGCCAGCACATAGCCGATAATGACGGACTGTCGCAGGGCTGATGCCGCCAAAGCTCCCAGGAAGGCTGCACCGAGCGTGTACACCATGTCTATGACAAACCTGCTCTCGGCGGCCAACTAGGTGCTCCTCCCTGGAGACGGGTCAGTTACCTCCAGTTTAATGTTACCAGCCTTGGGCGGTTCGGGCGCTGCACGGCTCGGGCTGGCCAACGGACGCTAGCGCCCGGAACGGCGTGGGCCCCTTTTGGTGCCGCGACCACGTTTCTGCTTTGGGTAGCGCCGCCGGAAGAAAGCCCTAAACATAAACCTGAACAAAGAATAAAGGAGTCTGTCCATCCGTGATTCCTCCTCCACGAGGGTAGGGCGAACTCGGCCAGCCCGGCCGCTGCGCCCCGCAGCGTGGTTCCTCCTCCACGAGGGTAGGGCAGGTGGCGACCCCAGAGGTGAGGCGCCCTGCCATTCAGGGGGTACCGGTATCACCTCCTCGTGGCGGACTGTACGCAGCGAACTAAGGTCGGCAGCTCGCCAGAGGTTGGGCTCTGGCTTGTCACGGCCGGACGCAGGGCCGGAGCGCGGTCACGCCGTGCGTGACAGGAGGCAAGGGCCTGCTTGGGCGCGGCTAGCCTGCCAGCGCTTCGGCCACTGGTTCAGGCGGATGGAACTCGAGGGGCGGTTGCGGGCCTATGGCCGGGTCCACAACGGCGACGGAAGGTT
>FWWL01002619.1_pt1 | contig 36205 bp, 34 predicted proteins | sample 2228331 | NCBI WGS metagenome assembly FWWL01 (sample SAMEA103939775, study PRJEB20133) | metagenome
CGCCGCCGTGCCCGTACCGCGCGCCGTGCCCGTGACGGGCGCCGTGCCCGCGACAGGTACCGTGCCCGCGCCGTGCGCCGTGCCCGTACCGCGCGCCGTGCCCGTGACGGGCGCCGTGCCCCAAACGCGGCACGACGTCCACAAAGGCCACGCTTATCGATCGCCGACAGCGCAATTCGAAGATGGAATCCAGTCGGATCGCGGCACGACGTCCACAAAGGCCACGCTTATCGATCGCACTGTTTCGAGCCCGTTGTACCTGCGCAGATAACGGTTCGCGCTCGAGGGTTCGGGGGAAGCCCCTGCGATCACGCATCGGCGGCGGGATGGCTTTTGCAAGCGCCACGAGACGTCGCTCCGCCGACGCAAAAACGCCATGGGTACGATACGTCTGAACACGTACCGTTCCAGTATACGAGAAATCTCGTTGGAGTGCTATGCAGCATCCCTGGCATGCACGGTGCGTCCATTGACGGCGATCGCCTCGTGCTCGGTATGCGCGTCTTCCGTCACCACGGATGGTTGCCCGATGGTTTCGGTGTACCCGCCAATGCTGAACTCCTGCGCCCATGCCTGGACATCGGGCCAGTCACGCAGCGCCAGATCGACAACCTGATCGGGACGCCACAGGCTGCGCAGGTATGGCAGGTCGACCGTTTCGGGGTGAAGGCTGGCGATTGGCAGCACGGTCGTTGTTTCGCCCTTGCCCCACTGCTCTTCCTGTCCCGGACCCAGTGGCAATGCCAGCTCGTAGCAATGGATTACGTCGGGATGTTTCGCCCGATCCACCAGCGTATCGGCGATCTCGCACACCCGCACGTGGTCAACCAGAGCCGCAAGGAGTTCATCGGTCATGCGGGAGCGCACCGAGATCTGCACCAGGCGCGGGTAGAGGAGCCATTCATCGGCTGCCGCGGCGTCCGTCTGGTTCTGGCGACGGACCTGCATGTAGCCGCGAATCGCCATCTTTGACCGTTCGCCCTCGCCGCGCCCCCAGCGCAACCCGATGCCCGCTTCGATGGTGGCAGCAATGTTGCGCGGCGAGAGACTGGCAGCGACGGTTGTTGCCACCGGGCCGCTGGTGACCGGAAAGAAGCGCAATCGCTCACCGAGGTTCCAGTGCCGGACGATCTGCGCCGTGGCGCCCTGACGCGGGTGACGGATCTCCATCTGCGATATGCCTGCCTGATAGACGAACCGATCGAATTCGTCGTCGCGCCCGACTTCGGCATACCAGCCGACATGCGAAACGAACCTCCCGCTGCCGGGGGTGAGGCGCGCTTCGTTCTTGCCATTGGCCCACTGGATGGTCATCGCGTCGGTGAACTGGCGGATTTTGTTGCGACCAATTGCCATGGCTGCCTCGCTGTCGTTGTATATTCGTACATTTGTTCTAATTATAGGCGAAACGTGTGCTGCTGTCAATATGGTGTTTCGCAGGAACAGTTCACATCTGGGGTAAAAAATGTATTCTTGCAGCATCTGCTCTTGCCAGTGCGGGCGTTGCCCGGTCGGGATACGGCGCCGCTACGCCCCGACTGCACTGTCCACCTGCCTGGGGATGCGGGGTGCGACGTTTGTGGCTGGCTCGTAGACCGGATTTCATGCTGAACATTCACGACATCGGGAGTAAAAGACGGTCCTGGGAGTGAGGGTATTCCGCCCGCGTCGTGCGTGCGAGGGCAAGATGCCCATGTCCCTCGGAGAAGGGTGAAAACGTACCTCTGGCAGGGCGACGCGCCGTGGCGCGGGAGGGCAGTCTTCGCTTATGCGCTGCGCGAATGCTGCGTGGCGAGGAATTGCTGGACGAGATGCATGAACTCTGTGGGGCGTTCGTCCTGCACCGAAAGACGCGCTTTCTCCACAACCGCGAGTCGAGCACGCGGGTTGCGCGCCAGAAATGCGTCGGCGCTGCGCAACGGGGTCAGATCGGCATAACGCCCCCAGACCAGCAGGATTGGCTGGCGCAGGTGTGCAAACGCTTCCCGAACATCGCAGTTCAACAATCCGGTCAGGAAGCAGATCGGCGCCCATTTCGCTCCCGCCTGATACGCGGCGCGGTAGAACCCCTCGATCAGATGATCGTCCACCACAGAAGGATCGTAGTACGATTGGGTGCGCAGGAAGAAGGCGATGCTTGGGCGGCTCGCCAGCGTGCGAAAGATCAGATCGCCCAGCGGACCGGCAAGCACCTCGTAACTCCACCCTGGCTGCTGTGGTTGTGCCAGGTTGCGAATCCCGGTTGGACAGATCAGGGTCAGCGGACCAAAGAGATCGGGGTCGCGGGCAGCTGCGCGAATGGTGTACGCCGCGCCGAGCGAGCTGGCGATGACCGGTGCGCCTTTCCCAACGACATCGCGGGCGAAGTCGCTGATCAGGTCGATGTAATCGTCGGCGCTGTATCTGCGCCGTGGGTGATCGGAGCCGCCAAACCCCAGAAAATCGAGCGCGAAGACCTGATGATCACTCTGCAGTGCCGAAAACGGTCGCCGCATCTCGAATGAAGAGGCAGCCGCGTTAATGCTGTGGATCAGGAGAATGGGCGAACCGGCGCCTGCCGTGTAATATGCCACTCGATAGTCGCGCCACCGGTAGAACTGTCGCGGCGCTTCGACAGGGTATCCGTTGTTGCTCATCGATTTCTCATTTCCATAAGGCTGTCGAAGCCATATATCTACAGTATACTCTGTACGGTATCGGTATGCATGTATCTGTACGGATTGTGCAGACGCCCTGATCTGGCGCTATCTGCACATCCGCTCAGATAGTCCAGATCGCGATGCCTTCCCGTCTTTCTGGCATCGTATCTGATCATGTTTACGCTATCGGGGATGGCGCCATGTCTGTGCAGTGTCTTACATTTCTGATTGTTATGGCAATTGGCGTGTCTCTTCCAACGCCAGCAACGTCGGCGTCGCAGCGCCCTGCGCTTCCTGGACAGGGCCGCATTCTTTTTGCTGCGTCACGCGGCGATAATGGCGCTTTCGACATTTTCAGCGCCGATCTCTCCGGTGAACGGGTGGTAAATCTCACGGACGATCCGCATCCCGACCGCAGCCCCTCCTGGTCGCCCGACGCTGAACGGATTGTGTTTGCCAGTCGGCGTAACAGCAACTGGGACCTGTATATGATGCGGGCCGATGGCAGCGATCTCCGGCGCCTGACCGATCATCCCGCTTACGACGGCGAACCTGTCTGGTCGCCCGATGGACGCTGGATTGCATTCACCAGTGCACGTGACGGCAATCTCGACATCTACACGCTCGACCATGTCAGTGGCGATGTCCGGCGTATCACCAGTCACCTGGCCGCCGATGCGCAGCCGACGTGGTCGCCGGACGGACAGCGTATCGCGTTTACCTCCTGGCGCGACGGCAATCAGGAGATCTATATTGTTGCTGCTGATGGTGGTGAAGCAATCAACCTGACGAACCATCCGGCGCCGGACCATAGCCCGGCCTGGTCGCCCGATGGTCGATCGATTGCATTTATTTCGGATCGTGATGGCGGTGGCAACCTTCACATCTCCGATCTGGTCACCGGTGAAGAACTGCGCGCCGGACCCGACAATCTGGGGTTGCGCGATCCGGCGTGGACGCCTGGCGGCGGTCTGATGGCGGTCGCATCGTGGGCATTGGGAGAACGACGCTTCTTTTCGCGCCAGGGGGTGGCGTTGTTCAGTCCTGGGTTGCAGGGTGGCACATTCGTCGTAGCCAGTTCACACGGATACGCAAAACCGTCCTGGAGCAGTCGCGCGGTCACGCCGCTTTTGCCGGAGGAGCGCTGGCAGGAAGGTCGCTCGTTCAGTTCAATCACGCCGCCAGTCGATGTGGCGTCGCTTCCGCGGGGCATGGCGCCACTCGGCGATGTGCGCGCCGGAGGTATCCCGGTGCTGGCGGCAGCGGTCAAACCGTCCTTCGATGCGTTGCGTCGGGATGTTATCGAAGCCAGCGGCTACGATTTCCTGGGGCAGTTGAGTGAGGCATCCCGTGCAGTCGATTTCCAGAACGGTACGTCATCGTTCACCAGCTGGCACAAAGCGGGACGCGCATTCGACACGCGCTGGGATTACCGGGTCAACGGGCAGCAGATCCTCTACATTTCGCCTGAATGGCGCGCTGGACGGCTCTTCTGGCGTCTGTATCTTCGTACTGTGCGCCAGGATGGCAGTATGGGGGAGCCGCTGATGGCGCCGGTGTTCGATGTGGCAAACCGACGCCTGCTGCCCCCGCCTGCGGGCTATTTCGTCGATTTCACGGCGCTTGCTGCGGCACACGGCTGGAACCGGATTGCAGCGCAGGAACGCGAAACCTTCGATTGGCGCACCCAGCCGCTGGCGCTCGAATACTGGCACTTCGAGCGCCGCGATGGGTTGAGCTGGTACCAGGCGATGCGGCTGGTGCACGATGATCAGAGGCTGGAGCGGATCTTCACCCGCGAACGGTTGCTGGCAGCCGGCACGCGCCCTCAATTTTTCCCGTTCCTGGGGTTGCCATGGGCGTACCTGCCGCCGTCTGTTCCAGGACCGCTCGTTCTCCCGACTGGTCACCGTCAATAAGCGTCAGCGTGCTGCCGGTAATCCGTGCACAAGGTGATTGACCGGTCCGTACCCTCGACCGATTGCAGGTGCGTGGACAATAGTGTCGTGAAGGTAGGCATGCGCCTGCCGTACCGCCTGTTCGACTGCCAACCCGCGTGCAATCAGGGCTGCGATGGCTGCAGCGTAGGTGCAACCGGTGCCGTGGGTATGGTTCGTCTCCAGACGCCTGGCGCGCAGTTCGATGATTTGCGCACCATCGTACAGCAGATCGACAACCTCGCTTCCCGGGAGGTGCCCTCCTTTGAGCAACACATACCGTGGACCGAGGGCGTGCAGGTCGCGGGCAGCCTGCCTCATGTCGTGTTCGCCGGTCACCTCGCGGCTCAGCAGCACGGACGCTTCCGGCAGGTTGGGTGTGATGACCAGCGCCAGCGGCAGCAGGCGCTCACGCAGTGCTGTCACGGCATCTTCTTCCAGCAGTCGCGCCCCGCTCTTGGCGACCATCACCGGGTCGATAACAACCTGCTCGATCCGGTATCGCTCGAGTGTGTCGGCAACTGCGTCGATAATCGCTGCATTGCCGAGCATGCCAGTCTTGATGGCGTCGGCGCCGATGTCATCGAGCACTGCTTCGATCTGTGCAACAACCATCGCCGGTTCGAGCATGACAACCGCCCGAACCTCCAGGGTGTTTTGTGCCGTAATTGCGGTAATCGCGCTGGCGCCGTAGACGCCGTGCGCCATGAAGGTCTTCAAATCCGCCTGGATACCGGCACCGCCGCCAGAATCGGAACCGGCAATTGTCAATGCTCGTGGTATCATTGGTCGTTCCCTCACCATAGAATCAATCGTGCAAACAAAACCGTTGCGCCCATTAGCGTCCAGTCGCGCCAGGAGAGCCGGTACTCTGCCAGCGGTGTGCGCTGTGGGCTGCCAAAGCCGCGCGTTTCCAGCCCTTCTGCCAGATCATCGGCAAACCGCATGACACTGATCAGCAGCGGCGTCAACAGGAGAGGACCGTTGTGCAGAAGGTTTCGTCCATCGAAGCGAAATCCACGGCTCGCCTGCGCCTCGTACACCTGGCGTGCCAGCTGCCCCATCATCGGAGTGAAACGGAGCGCTCCTTCCAACAGGAATGCTGCCTGTGATGGTACCCCGCTCGCCAGGAGTGCATCGCCCAACTCCTCCGGCGGTGTCGTGCTGAAGAAGGCAACCCCTGCGCCAGCCAGAGCGATCAGACGCAATGCGGCGCCGACAGCGGCTTCGTAGCCGCCGCTCCATCCGGCAACCAGCATAAAAAGCACGAGCGTTGGCAGCAGCACGCGCATCACGTCGAGCCAGCGTCGTCCACGTTTCAGTCCGATGAGGAGGACGATCAGAGCACACGTGATGAGCATCAGTCGCACCAGATCAGTTGTCAGGATGATCGTTCCCGATCCGATCAGGCAGGTTATTGCTTTTGCGCGTGGATCGAGACGTGATCGCTGCAAACAATGCATAGGTCAAATGATTTCAGGCGCCTGCCAGATGCGCGATTGTTCGTCCTGGCATGTGTCGAAGCGCCTCTATCGCCGGAAGACGAAGATGTGCTCGCGCCATCGTCTCTGCCTGGGCACAGATTGCTGGCGGCGCATCCCCGGCAATGATTGTTCCTGAGCCAAGCACTGCCCAGCGTGAGCAGAGGGTGTATGCCCACTCGGTGTCGTGCGTGGCGATGATGACCGCCATGCCATCGCGGGCGATACTGGTGATGAGCGAGTGCAACATGCGCCGGCTGGTTGCGTCCTGACCGGCGGTTGGTTCGTCGAGAAGCAATGCGGTTGGTCGGGATGCCAGCACTGCTCCGATCGCTACCCGTCGTTGCTCGCCGGCGCTCAACTGGTGGGGTGAGCGGTGCAGGAACGGCGCCAGACCACACTGTTCGATGACGTGATCGATCCAGGTGCGATCACATCGTCCGATTGCGCGCGGTCCTGCCTCTAACTCTTCCTGTACAGTCGGCGCAAACAGCATATGCCTCGGGTGCTGCACGACCAGTCCTGCGCTTCGGGCAATGTCCCACAATGGACGCTTCCCGATCGGCTCTCCCCGAAGGCGCACCGTTCCTCGTTGAGGGCGGAGCAATCCATTGCCCAGGCGCAGTAGCGTTGTTTTGCCAGAACCGTTGGCGCCCACCAGTCCGACAATATTCCGCGATGCACCCGACAGACTTGCCTGACTCAGGACGGTTCTACTGCCATAGGAGAATGAGACATTCTCCCAGGCGATCACCGGTGACGCTGACAGCATGTCGTCCAGCGTCGGCAGCGAATGCTGCAGGTCGCTGTTCAGCGGCAAGACTTCCGCAGCTTCATCGAGGGTCAGCGGGACTGCATCGATTCCGGCGGCACGCGCCAGCCGAACCAGTGGCGGCACTTCCAGCCCCCACTGCGATACATCGTGCGCCAGGACGTCGCGCGGCGCTCCATCAGCCACCACCCGTCCTTCGTGCAGCACAATCAGGCGGGTTGCCAGGTCTGCCACCTCACCCAGACGGTGCTCGGCAATGATGATGGTGACGCCGCGTTGGTGGAGCAGGCGCAGCGTATCACGCAGCTGCGTGGCGCCGGCAGCGTCGAGAAACGCAAATGGCTCATCGAGCGCCAGCAGGTGCGGATTCAAGGCGAGCACCCCGGCAATCGCCACTCGTTGCAGTTCTCCCCCCGACAGGGCGCCCGGTTGTCGATCGAGAAGCGGTTCGATCGCCAGCATTGCGGCGACGTCGCGGATACGTGCGGCAATACTGGTGCGCTCCTGTCCCTGACAGGCAAGACCCAGCGCCAGGTCGCGGGCAACGGTGGTTGCCAGGCTCTGCGCTTCCGGGTTCTGCAGGACCAGCCCAACCCGACGACTGAGCACGTAGGGCGGTATATGGAGCGTATCCTGACCATCTACCAGAATACGCCCCGTCAGATGACCGCCGTGGAGGTGCGGAATGAGACCATTGAGCAGACGGCAGAGGGTCGATTTGCCTGACCCGCTTGCGCCTGCCAGAATGACGAATTCTCCCGGCTCGACGGTCAGGTCTAACCGGTGCAACGCAGGTGTGCCATCGCGGTAGCGGTACGCGACGTGCTCACATACAACCAGTGGCTTCATTGGTGTGTTTCGGGACGTGCCAGGTAGCCGAAGCGCCGCAGGAGCAGGAGACCGAGCGCTCCCAGTACGGCGCCAATCAGTGACGAGAGCGCAAATGGGACGATCAGTGCCGTGGCTCCCATTGGACGGTTCATAATATAGGGTGCGACAATCAGAGCGCCGGTCAGGGCGCCGATGATGCCAGTGCCGATGACCTCACCTGCCACTGTGAACGGAATATTCCGTGTCGCACGGTAGATCAGACCGGCGAGCAGGACGCCAAAGATGCTGCCGGGGAATGCCAGCGGCGTTCCCAGTCCTACTGCGTTGCGCACAATCGACGTGACCAGTGCGACTGCCAGGCCCCACCAGGGTCCGATCAGCGCTCCGGCAAGGACGTTGACCATGTGTTGCACCGGAAACACCTTTGCAATCCCGACAGGAATACTGATGGGCGACAAGGCGACCGCCAGCGCCGTCAGCACGATTGCATACGCCAGTCGCCGCGTCTGCCCGCGAACAATCGACGTGGTTGCTGTCATTGCCGTTCTCCTTTCCGCATGCTCACTTCTAAGACCCTTGAGATCGGGATGCGATGCCCGACGTGGTCAGGAAGTGTGCCGCTGATGACATGTTCTGGCAGGGATGCATCTGCGGCAAAGACCTCAAGGGTCGGGATGATTTCACGTTCGCACGTTCGCACGTTCTACATTCGCACGTTCCATGTTCAACCCGCAATCCCGGTCACCCGTGCGCCTGCTGCGACCTGTTCCGGCGTGAGATTGTAAATCTGGTCGAACAACGCCACCTTGAAACTGGCAGGACCGTGCGCCTTTTCTGCTGCCAGTTCCGCTGCCAGCCCAAACATTGCCAGCGCTCCCGCGGCTGCCAGCAGATAATCACGTTCGACTGCTGCAAACGCTGCCACCATCGTCGTTGCCATGCAGCCAGTGCCGGTCAGGGTCGTGAGCCAGATGTGACCGTTGCTGACGGCAAACACTCGTTCGCCATCAGTAATAATGTCGCGTGCACCGGTGAGTGCGACGACCGTGCGATACGTCCGTGCCAGAAGCCGCGCGGCAGCAGCAGGATCATCCGGGGCGGTAATGCTCTCCACCCCTCGCACTTCGCCGCCTGTTCCGCTCAGTGCTCCGATTTCGCCGCTGTTGCCGCGCACAACGGCGATCTGGAGCGAACTCAACAGTGAAAGATTGGTCTTCGTGCGCAGCCGGGTTGCGCCAGCGCCTACCGGATCGAGTACAATCGGAATACCAAGTTCATTCGCCTGCCGTCCGGCAATCAGCATCGACTCAACCCACGAAGGAGAAAGGGTGCCGACATTCAACACCAGCGCGCCGGCATGTGCAACCATCTCGGCGACTTCCTCGGCATCGTGCGCCATGACCGGCAATCCGCCGACGTGGAGCGTTACATTTGCGGTGTCGTTCATTACAACGAGGTTGGTAATGTGGTGGATCAGTGGTCTGGACGAGCGAACACGTGCGAGTATTTCACCAATACGCTGGTTGATCGCCTCCATCTGCTTGCCTCCTTTACAATAACGTCCCTTCACGCATGCGCACATCGAGCGCCGATGCCACTGCTTCGCACAGCGCCCGTGTCGCTGCCTCCGGATCGGGAGCGCCGATCACCGCTGAGATCACCGCCACCCCGACTGCCCCTGTTCGCACGACTGATGCTGCATTTGCGATGGTGATGCCGCCAATGCCCAGGACTGGCAGTCTTACCGCCTGCACGATGTCCGCCAGCGCTGCCAGTCCGATTGGCGGTCCGGCGTCTGGTTTGCTTGGCGTGCCGAAAATATCGCCGACGCCAAGGTACGTTGCACCGGCGCGCTCTGCCTGCTGCGCCTGTTCCACCGTTGCTGCTGACACGCCCAGGATGCGGTCTGGACCGATGATCTGTCGTGCCATGTCTGCGGGAATGTCGTCCTGACCCACATGGACGCCATCGGCATCCAGTGCCAGTGCCACATCGATACGGTCGTTGACGATCAGGGGGACGCCGGCGTCGCGGGTGAGCGGCAGCAATGCCTGACCTAACGCGATCATGTCGCGCGCGGAGGCATCCTTGTCGCGTAACTGAATGACGTGTGCGCCACCGCGCAATGCTGCACGCACAATCTCGACCAGCGAACGGTCACCGGCGGTGCGTCGGTCGGTGATGACGTAGACAATGCCGCCGCCGGAAGGAAATGGAACCGGATCGCTCAGAACCGATGGGGACAGATCGACCGATGTCATCATTACTGTACACCCCCTGGAGCGCCAGAATCAAAACTGCCGCTGACCCCACCAACGTGGATCAGCGGCAGACACCGTCTGGACACTTCCCTACGCTGGTATAATCCAGGTCAGGTTCAAAGGGTCTGCAACATCAATCGGGTTGCACTCTCAGCCAGGCTCACCCGGCTCCCCCAGTGGCGCCGCAGCGCGGCGCAGGTTTATTCGGTTGTCAATGGATATTAAGAACTATGATACACGACTTATCCAGGAATGGCAAGATTGTTGTGCCGGGTATCATACCGGTTATCGTTGATAAGACCGCATTGCCATATGCGGTTTCAGGCTTTGTGATGCCAGGCGTAGTACTCCAAAATCTACAATCAAAAATGGTATCAGATGTGGGGTCATCTATCTGCCTGGACGCGCGGACAGCCTGTCTGCGTCGGTATTGGTGCAGGCAAACTGCCCGCGCTCCCGATCGCTGCTGACCGGCTAGTGAGGATAGCATGGTCACCAGACCATCGCACGCCGTGTGAACGCCATGCTCTCCAGACGCGCAATACGCTCCCTGGTTGGTGGATGGGTGCTGAAAAGGTTCATAATTGCCCCACCATCGAGCGGGTTGACAATGTACAGGTTTGCCATTGCCGGATTGGTTGCAAGAGGCAAACGCTGCTTCCAGGCCTCAATCTTGCGCAGCGCCGACGCCAGCGCCAGTGGATCGCCGCTGATTGTCGCACCGGCAGCGTCAGCCGCGAACTCTCGAGTGCGTGAGATTGCGAACTGAATCAGCGTTGCTGCAATTGGCGCAACCAGGATCAACAGCACCCCGCCTACCAGACCCGCCAGACCACTGTCATCTGTGTCATCGTCGTGGCGCCCAAAGCCGCCGAGGAGAAGCATCCACTGTGCCATGTCGGCCAGCATGGCGATCGCACCGGCAAACGTCGCCGCAATTGTGCTGATAAGCGTGTCGCGATTCTTGATGTGACCCAGTTCATGGGCAATAACCGCCGCGACTTCCTGATCGTTCAACAGGTGCAACAATCCGGTCGTCACCGCCACAGCGCCATGCTGCGGGTCACGTCCGGTTGCAAACGCATTTGGTGCTGCCGTGTCGATCAGATAGACACGTGGCATTGGCAGTCCGGCACGTTGCGCCAGATGGGCAACCATGTGGTAGAGTTGCGGCGCTTCATGGCGGCTCACTTCCCGCGCGCCAGCCATGCTCAGCGCCAGTTTATCCGAGAACCAGTACGCGCCGCCGTTGATGATCGCGGCAAGCAGAAACGCGATGATCATACCCTGGGCGCCGCCAAACCACCGGCCGATTAAGATCAGCAGCATGGTAAGAGCAGCCAGCAGCGCAGTTGTTTTCAGGGTGTTCGTCAGTCCTGTCACGGTGTATCCTCCATCGGATATGGTATACCAGAAGGTGCAACAAAACCAGACAGAAAAAACGTAGACTGCCCGGTTTTGCTGGTTCTTTCGCCTGCCTGCAGCTCTTGTGAGCCTGTTCAGGCTCACAGGTCATTCATTCTTCCTGTGTATCAGGGACTGCCAGGATGGGTGTTGCAGTGCTCTGCAATCGCGCCGCCTGAATAGGATGCGACGCGGTCAGGCGTGCTCAACCTTCGGCAGTGTGATCGTCAGCATGCCATCCCTTATACCAATTGGAATTGAACAAGCCGCGCGCGCATGCTCACCAGAGCGCACTGCAATGCCATCCCAGCAATCTCCAATCCAAAATCTACAATCTAAATGGCATCTGGTTATCTTCGATTATGTATAATAGCGCATTCGTGTTAGAATTGCGTCAGAGCAGCGTTAGTACTCTGTCAAACATCGTAGTCGTGCAGAATCCACGTCCTCCTCGGTTTGAGGCGTCGGTCATCAAGTTCGGCGCAGTCGCCAAACATCGTAGTCGTGCAGAATCCACGTCCTCCTCGGTTGGTGGTATACGCAGCGGGTCACGCACCGCTCCACCAACCAGAAGCGGACGTCCCTCACCTGTCCGGTTCCACGCGCCAACGCCACAGATATTGACGAATAGCACAAAGGAGCGTATTATTGCGCCACCTGATAGATTCCTGCGTGAAGAGAGGCGCTCTGATGCACCGGCGGTTATTGCGTGAAGAACAGGATAGTACGCATCTCCCTGTGGACGAGATTGTTCAGGGCGATTGCATCGAGGTGCTGAAGACATTTCCGGCACAGTCGATCGATCTCATCTTTGCCGACCCGCCCTATAATCTGCAACTCCGTAACGAATTGTTCCGCCCAAACCAGACGATTGTCGATGGCGTCGATGATGCGTGGGATCAGTTTGCCGACTTTGCGTCGTATGATACGTTTACAGAGCGCTGGCTCAGCGAGTGCCGGAGAGTGCTCAAAGATACTGGAACCATCTGGGTCATTGGTTCGTACCACAACATCTTCCGCGTTGGGACGATTATGATGGATCTGGGATACTGGATTTTGAACGATGTTATCTGGCACAAAACGAACCCGATGCCCAATTTTCACGGAACACGTTTTCAAAATGCCACCGAGACATTAATATGGGCAAAGAAATCGGTGGATCAGAAAAAGTACACATTCAATTATCACGCGATGAAAAACCTCAACGACGGCAGACAGATGCAGAATGTGTGGCATATTCCTCTATGCACCGGATCAGAGCGGATCAAGTCAAATGGAAAAAAGGCGCATTCGACTCAGAAACCGGAAGCGTTGTTATACCGTGTCATCCTCTCTTCGAGCAATCCAGGCGATATTGTGCTCGATCCATTCTTCGGGTCCGGCACGACCGGGGCAGTCGCCAGGAAACTGAAACGTCGCTTTATCGGCATTGAACTCGATCCGTGGTATGTCGAAATTGCCCGCCAGAGAGTCAGTCATCTGTCATTACCGGTTGTTGATGACGATATGTTCGTTACCCGATCGAAACGCACAGCGCCGCGTGTTCATTTCGGTCAGCTGATTGAAGCGCAGTATATCAGGGTCGGGCAACAGGTGTTCTCGAAAGATCGCACCGTTGTGGCGCTGGTCAGGGCTGATGCGTCACTGGCGTGGGGGCATGTGACCGGCTCGATCCACAAGATTGCCGCCCTTGCCCAGAACACTTCCGCGTTCAATGGCTGGGAATACTGGTACTGTGAGGATCACAACGGAAACGTCGTCAGCATCGACGATCTGCGTGAACGGTATCGCATGGAGAGCGCTCTGCCGGGTTCTCTTCCCAACCCTGCTGGCGCCGATGGTGAACGGGGTCATGGTGAGGGTGATGTCGATGGATAGGCTCTAAAAGGACGCCGCTCACCCGCATCTCTTGTGAGCCTCTCCCGGCTCGCAGGTCATACACTCATTCCCTACATCAGAGTCTGCGGGTGAGCGGGCTTCAGCAGCCTGCGGTCATGCCGTCTGAATGGTGATACGGTGTGGCCGGGCATGCTCGACCTTCGGCAGCCGGATCGTCAGCACCCCGTCCTTGAGCGACGCCGAAATCTTGTCAGCGTCCACTGCGACAGGCAGGCGGATGCTGCGCTCGATTGCGCCGCTCGTGCGTTCCTGGATGAGATAGTGTGCATCCTTCGGCCGCTCAACAGCCGTCTCACCACGAATGGTGAGCGTGTGCTGCTCGAGCTGGATGTCGACCTTCTCATTCGGAACGCCTGGCATCAGCGCCGTCACCACATATGCCTCATCGGTTTCGTAGAGGTCCAATGGAATGCGCGACGTTCCTGCCCAGCCGCCGAAGAGGCTTCGTGGCATCACCCAGCTCTCGTTCAGCAGTTGCTCGACTGCATCCGACAGCCGCAGCGCCTCAGCGAATGGCTCGAAACGGGTCAACGCAGTTGTCATTGGTCCTCACCTCCTTGTGCTTTCTGTGTTGTTCGGTTATGTATATTAGCGCGTTTGTGTTAGAACAGTGTCAGAGAAACGTTAATATCGCGTCAATCCTCGTGGGTCTGCAACACCCATGCCACTCCTTCTTCCACCGTGCTGAAGACGCCATCGAGTTGCGCTTCATAGGCGCGCTGCAACATCTTTCCCAGGCGCGGTCCTGGCGCAATTCCCGCTGCGATCAGGTCGCGCCCGCGAACCAGCGGTGCAGGACGAGTGCTGGCAGCCCCCTCAGCCTCGGCAATAGCCAGAAACGCAGCCGCTGGTCGCTCTGGCGGCATCGGCGGTCGTCCTGACGCATCGGCTTCGATCAGTCGTTCCCATTGCACCAGGGTTGCTGGCGCAAGACGATGCGCCAGGCGACGCACGACACGTGGTGTCGCCGGGGTGTGGAGGTGCGCCAGGTGCTCACGCACCAGCGGCGTGACCAGACGCTCGATCCAGTGCGGCGCTCCAATGCGTGCAAGAAATGTCTGCGTCAACGGTACGCCTGCCGCCGCATGACCAGAGCTGCGCGGGATGCCGTCGTCATCAAGGACGGTTGTGGAGGGCTTGCCCAGATCGTGACACAGCGCTGCGAACATCAGCACCGTGCGATCACGTGCATCGAGCGCATCACGATCGGCAATGCTCGCTGCCATATCGCAGACGTGCCACGTGTGCACCCACACATCGCCTTCGGGATGGTATCTGGGGTGCTGCGGACATCCCTTCAATGCCGCCAGTTCAGGGTAGAGCGCCAGCCATCCCGACTCATCGAGCGTGCGCAGCCCGGCAGATGGATGTCTGCCAAGAGTTGCCCATTTGTACCATTCACGCCAGATGCGGTCGAGTGGAAGTCTGGTGGATGCGGGAAGCAGGGCGCGGCACAGCACTGCTGTCTCCGGCGCCAGGCGCATGTCGAAGCGCGCAGCAAACTGCATCGCGCGCAGCGCGCGCAACGGATCATCGCCAAACGCATCGGATGTATGGCGCAGCACTCGTGCTTCGAGGTCGGCACGACCGCCGAAATAATCGATCAGGTCGCCGGATGGCGTCAGCGCCAGTGCGTTGATCGTAAAATCGCGGCGTGCCAGCGCTGCGTGCGGCGTCAACGACGGGTTATACTCCGGCAGTGTGCCGGGCTCGTCATCACCGGTCGGATGACGGCGCACCGGCAGCGTCACGTCCACCTCGTACCCATCGAGCCGCAACTTCAGCACGCCGAAGGAGCGTCCAACCGCATTGACCCGACCAAACGACGCAAGTGCGGCTGTGAGGGTCTGTCCATCGACGCCGTACACTTCCACATCGATGTCGGTCGGCGGCAAATGCAGCAGCAGATCGCGCACCGCTCCACCGACGAGAAGCGGGCGTCCGCCAGCGCGCGCAAGTGCATCGAAGAGCGGCGCCAGGGTCTCAAGCAGTGGATGGCGAACAAGGGGCGTCATAGAAACCTTCGACAGGTTCAGGGTTCAAGGCTGGGCATATCGGCTATTGAATATCGACAATGAAAACGGCGGGCTTCGCCCGGTTGGGGCGCTGCGCCGCCTGGTTGGGGCGCAGCGCGCCTGGTTGGGGCGCTGCGCCGCCCGGTTGGGGCGCCGCGCTGCCCGGTTGGGGCGCGACGCCGCCTGGTTGGGGCGCGACGCCGCCTGGTTGGGGCGCGACGCCGCCTGGTTGGGGCGCGACGCCGCCTGGTTGGGGCGCTGCGCCGCCTGGTTGGGGCACGGCGCTGCCGTGCCCCGACTCGGATGTAATCGTGCGCTTCAGAACGCCAGCAGCACAATCAGCGCAACGATCAGCACAATGCTCATACCGGTTGTTGCGGCTGCCACGACCCGATCCAGATTCAGGAAACGCCGGTCATCGGGCAATATGTTCTCGAAGCCATAGATGTACCAGCGGTAGAGTACCGGTTCACGCGACTGGCTTTTCTGCCCGGCGGCTTTTGCCGGTTTCCATTCGTTGAGATCGAACACAATCTCGGTGACGGGGATAAAGCGCACGGTCACTTCGCTGAGCAGGACGCGCGTGTCGGGATCCAGGCGCGCCTCCGCTTCCTGAATCATCGCCTGGATGCCCGGTACGAGACGCCACTCAGGGCGAAACCCGCGGCTCTCCTGCTCGCAGTAGATTTTGTGCTTTTTGCAGCGCTCTTGCAACCATCGTTCATCAATGTGCGGCAGATCATCATGTCTGGTCATCTTCTCTGCCCGGCGATGCCAGTGGATGGTCTTGTGCGTAATCAGGCGCGACTCTCCGCCGCAGCGTGGGCATTGCAATCCGCCGCTTCCCTCGCAATCGGGGCATGGAATGATACGCGGCGCTGCAGCAACCTGGGCTGGCGCGGTTGCGTCAGCAGTCGCCGGCGAACTCATCATCGGTTTTGCCGGTGGTGCAGGGTCAGTTGGCGGGGCAGGATCGGCTGGCGCCCGAATGCGCCCATTGCCGTTGCAGCGCAGACAGATCTTGCGTCCCTTTCCGTTGCAGTCATCGCACGAGACAACGCGCGTCGAACCGGGCAGGCGCACGATGCCGCCTGCATCGTCCTCAAACCCGTTTGGCGGTGGGAGCGGCACATCCCATCGACCGAGTTTACGTTCGGGTTTGATCGTCGTTATCTGGCGATCCGGCTCTTCCGCTGTCTGCTCCGGCTCGCGCGTCTCGTACAACACACGCAGAGTATACCAGTAGACGTTGTTGTGCCGGATCTGTCTGATGGATGCCATACGCCCCAACGCCGGCCGACGCCACCATGGTCGTGCATCACTCCATGCGTTCAGCAATCTGGCAATTTCACGCGGGTTGTCGAGTTCCTGGGCGCGGCGCAGCGCTTCCTGCACAGGCGCCTTGATCAGGTCGGGCGCCAGCGCCTGTTCGACCGGATGCGGTTCTTCTGGCGGCGCTGCCGGAACCGATGGCGCCCCGGCAGGTGCGCTGGCGATCACCTGCGTTGTGCTGGTGTGGCGACGCAGCGCCTGGTCGAGTGCATTGATCGCTGCCTGAGCGCTGGGATAGCGTTTGGCCGGGTCTGGCGCCAGCATGGTGTGAATGATGGTGTCGAGTTCGGCTGGCACGCCCGTCACACCGCGGTCGCGCAACGACATCAGCGGTACGAACGGCCCGCCATCTTCGCCAGGTCCTGGTATGTAGGGCCAGGGCAGGGCGCCTGTGAGCATGACGAAGAACACCACTCCCAGGCTGTACAGATCAGACAGATGGGTTACGGCGGTTGCCGAGGTGATGTGTTCCGGCGAAAAGAATCCTCGCGTGCCCATGACTTTGTTGACCGTCGTCAGCACTGTTTTTCCCGACTCACGGGCAATGCCGAAGTCGGCAAGGAACACGCGCTTGCTGTCCTGGTCGACCAGGATATTCCCGGTCGAAATATCGCGGTGGATGACCCCGTGCGCATGTGCGTAGTCAAGCGCAGTTGCAGCGCAACGGAAGATATATGCAGCCTGGTCAAGCGGTAACCGTCCGCATTTGCTGAGCAGGTCGCGCAATGATCCGCCCTTAACATATTCCATGACCGTGTAGTAGAACGGCGCCTGGTAGCCGTGATCATAGATCGGCACAATGTGTTCGTGGCGGAGTTGACTGGTGATCTCCGCTTCGCGGGTGAAGCGTTCGATCCATTCGGCATCCTGTGACAGGAGCACCTTGATCGCCACCTGACGGGTGCGAAGCGTCTGGTGCCGTGCCAGCATTACGTAGCTCATGCCGCCTCTGCCGATCTGGCGTTCCAGCTGGTAATTACCGATCCGTTCAGGAAGGTTGCTCATATGTAAATATTCACCATGGAACGTGCGGTTGCCTGCGCCTGTGTCATGACCGTCTCGCTCAAGCGCTCTTTAATGGCGGCGATGCTCGATGGGTTCATGCTCAACTGTCCCACTCCCAGCCCGATCAGGAGCGGCGCTACATCCGGCACACTGGCGATCTCGCCGCAGACGCACACCTGTACATGAGCGCGGACAGCGGCGCCAACAGTTTGCGCGATCAGGCGCAGCACGGCAGTGGCGTTCTGTGGGTACCGGGCGGATACATCGGCGCTGGTGCGGTCAGCCGCAAGCACATACTGTGCCAGGTCATTCGTGCCGATGCTGAAGAATGCTGCTTCTCGCGCCAGCAGATCGGCGGTGAGCGCAGCGGCTGGCGTTTCGATCATGACACCAACAGGTACATCCGCCCTGTAAGGAATGCCCTCCTGCGCCAGCGCCCCGGCAGCGCTGCGGATCTGTTCTCGCGCCCACACCACTTCGTCCGGTGTGGTGACCATTGGGAGCAGGATGCGCAGGTCGCCGTGCACTGCCGCGCGGAGCATGGCGCGGATCTGGGTCTGGAACAGATCAGGACGACGCATCGAGAGACGCAACCCGCGGATGCCGAGTGAGGGATTAAGTTCGTGCGGCAGGTCCAGGTAATCCACCCGTTTATCGCCGCCAATGTCCAGGGTGCGAATAATGACCGGACGACCTTCCATCGTCTCGACCACCGTGCGATACGCTTCGTACTGTTCGTTCTCGTCAGGTGGGGTGCTGCGCCCCAGGAAGAGAAACTCGGTGCGGAACAGCCCAATGCCTTCCGCTCCCTGTTCGAGGGCGCTGTGCGCCTCCAGTGGATGGCTGATGTTGGCCCAAATGGTAACCGACTCGCCGCTTGCCATCCGCCCCGGTTGATCGCGTAACGGTTGTCGCCGGATTCGCGCAGCGATCGACCCCGACACGCGGCGTTCGTAAGATGACCACTCGAAAGTGTCAGGATCGACGATGAGCAGGCCGGTGTATCCATCGAGCACCAGCGGCGCGCCATCGGGAATCGCCAGCGTTGCCGCTCCCAGCCCAACGACCGCCGGAATGCCGAAGGCGCGCGCCAGGATCGTGGTGTGGCTGGTCGGTCCACCCTCAGCAGTCGCAAATCCAGCGACCCGTCCTTCGCGCAGACTGACCGCTTCTGCCGGCGTCAGGTCGTTCGTCACCAGAATTGCGCCGATCGGCAGATCGTGGATGCGACGGGTTTCACCGTGCAGTGCTGTCAGAATTGCGCGCCGCACGCTGTCGATGTCGCTGGAACGCTCGCGGAGATAGGGGTCTTCGATAGCGCTGATAGTTTCACGCAGCGCGTCGATGGCGGTGATCAGCGCCTGTTCCAGGCTGATGCGCCCCTCGCGCATGCGTCGTTCGATGTCCTGCGTCAGGGTTTCGTCTTCGACCAGAAGCGAATGGGTGTCAAAGATGCGTGCTTCTTCGATACGGCCCTCTTCGCGCAACAGACTGGCCAGCGTGCGCAACTGGCTGGCAGCCATTGCCTGGGCTGCGGCGAACCGCGCCATTGCGGCGTCGATGTCGGCATCGACCGTATGCCAGGTGTGGCTATCCGGCAGATAATGCACCGCACGCCCGATCGCCACGCCTGGCGAACTGCCAGCGCCACGCAGATAGATGGCCATTTATTCCTCGGCTGCGAATTGGTCGAGTAATGCGGCCAGGGCCGTCACAGCTTCTCGCTCGTCTTCGCCCTCGGCGCGGATCAACACCTGATGCCCCTGGGCTGCTCCAAGTTGCAGCAGGTTCAACAGACTGACAGGCAATTCGACCGATGATCGCCGACTGATATTGCGCACTGTAATACGACTGCGAAACTCGCGCGTCTTGCGATAGAAATCGGCTGCCGGACGCGCGTGCAGCCCGAAGGGATGCCGAATCCTGACCACTCGCTCTTCCATGATCGTTTGACCAGGTATGCCGCCCTCTTATCTGGCGGACTGCAATGTGTTTACCGGATGCGCACGCGATGTTCGGGATGAACTTTTATCAGATCACGCCCGCGCAGCGCCGCAGCAGCGGTTTCCTCCAGCGTTGCGCCGATTGATGCTTCAACCGCTGCGAAGTAAGCGCCTTCCACCAGCGGCGCATTGCTGATCACCACCCGCATGGCGGGCTCATCTTCGAGCACTGACTCAACGCTTAACGCAGCGCTGGTGAAATCGACCAGCACAAGAACGCCGTCGTTGCTGGCGATGCGGCGCAGACCGTCGCGGATGGCCTCGGCGCTGATCCCGAGCGATCCGTCAATTGCTCCACCGACCGCGACAATCGGAACCTGACCGTGCACCGCCTGATCGGCGAATTCCTTGACGCCGCTTGCGAGCCGCTCACTGTGAGCAACGATTAAGATTCCAACCATGCTACGTCACGAGCCCATACGCTTCAGCAAGTATCTCGATTGGATGACGCGAGGCGACTCCTGCGCCGTGACTGATCTGCCAGCGACACGTCTCTGAGTCGCAGAGCGCCATGTCCGCGCCGGAACGGCGTACTGTCTCGAACAATGGCGCCCCGACATCCATGCTGATCCGATATTTCTCACGCTTCAGTCCATACGTTCCGGCAATGCCGCAGCAGCTGGCGTGTGTTTCGATCAGACGCAGCCCTGGCACGAGTTCCAGCACATCAAGTGCAGGACGTCCAATGCGGTGCGCGCGCAACTGGCAGGGTGGATGGTACGGCAACGTGCGTTCGATTGGGCGGAAGTCGGTGCGTAACTCGCCGCGCGCGTGGAGCGTGCGCAAGAACTCGAAGATGTCATACGTCTGCTGAGCGACTGCGCGCACGGTATCGCTCTGCATGCCAAGCAACTCCGGCGCTTCTTCCTTGAGGGTCAGCGTGCAGCTGGTGCTGGCGCCAACGATAGGAATGCCACGCAACGCATATGGCGCCAGGAACGCGACGTTTTCTTCGTGCGCGCGACGTGCAGCCGCAAAGTCGCCATTCGAGAGCAGCGGCAGTCCACAGCAGCGCTGGTGGGGGAGCAGAACCTCGAAGCCATTGTGTTCGAGCACGGCGACGACCGCTTTCCCGATCCACGGCTCGTAGTAGTTTGCCGAGCATCCGTGGAAGTAGACGACCTGGCGACTGGACGTTCCACCGGTTGTTTGCGGCGCATGTCGGCGCCGGAACCATGACCGAAATGTGTACCGGCTGAATGCCGGCAACGGCGCTTCGCGCGCGATACCCAGCGTATGTTCGATGACCGTGCGCAGCGGTCGGAATCTGAGTAGCGCATTTGCCAGCAGCGCATGCGGTCCGGCGCCGAGACGACCAACCAGACCGGATCGGCTGATCAAACGGTTGCGCAGCGGGATGCCGCGTTCCGCCACCAGGCGCGCCCGCGCGCGCGCATTCAACTCAGCGATCCTGACGCCGGTTGGGCAGACTTCGTTGCACACGCGGCATCCCGAACAGTAATCCACCGATTCATCGGGCGATGGCTGACGCTCGTGGCGAAAACGCTGCGCCTGCGGACCGACGTACTTTGGTCCGGGAAACAGATCGGTGACCGCGCTGACCGGACATGCCGCCGTGCAGATGTTGCACTTGATGCAATGGTCGAGCGACTGTTCGAGCGACTGCTCGATATGATCCTCTGGAATGATCGTCATGACATCAATCCTGCCAGTATGCGTCCGGCCGCCCATCCTGTAGCGAGGGAAACGCCGCTCCGGCAGCGTTCACGGACGGTGTCGGTTCCAGCCAGTGTTGCACCGGCGACAGCGACATTTTCATACACCACCTCACCGTCTGCGCCGAGTGGTCGAAGATGCGCATCGGTTGCAATGCCGACCGTGTAAATGGCATGTCCCTGCGGGTCGAGAAAACGCGGCGCAAACCAGCCGGCGCGGTTTGCCGGCGCGCGTATCGGCAGGTCGAGTGCGGTTTCGCGCACCATGCCTGTGTGGTCAGTCCGAATGCCGCCGCCTGCAATCCCGCCGGTCGCCAGCAGTGCGCGCTCGATGGGGTGTTCCTGCTGGCGCGCTGCCGCCTCGCTCCAGACGACGGTGAGCCGGCGGTTCGCTCCTTCGCCGCGTATCACGTCCGATCCAATCTGCAGCCGACCTCCGGCCTGTTCGATAGCGTTCTGGAAGAGAGCAAACAGGCGCATCCCCGGCACTGACGGCGGCAAGGTCGGAATCTCGAACACCTGCGCGCCGCTCTCGTTTTGCAGGTGTGCAACCGCCCCCAACGGATCGCGCAGGCCGAGGACTGCTGGCAGCCCAATGCGGGTGGCAGTACCGCGTTGCGCACGCAACTGCCTGCCGATGTCGCTGCGAAATGTCGGGTCGTCGAACATGCGCGCCAAGGTTACGGTGGTGTATTCGCGTCGGCGGAACGCTGGCGGTATCGTCAGGTACACACCGCGCGCCGCAATCCCCTGCGCCGACAGATTAGCGGCGATGAACGGCGGGTAGAAATCGCGCAGTTCACGAAATCCGGCGATCACCATGTCTCCGCCGAGCCGCACATCTCCAGCAGCCATCGTGACCGGCAGGAGCGTGGCGGGGCGCAGAGCGCCCGCTGCCGTCGGCAGCAGAACGTTGCGCTCCAATCCGCCGACATACGGATACCGCGCTGCCTCGGTCAGTGCGCGAAAACGCTCGATGGCTTCCTCCACGACACGTGCGCCGATCAGGGCGTATGGATGAACCGGATGCGACTCGCTGATCGTCCGAAGCGCTTCGTATGGGGTGCGCTCATCAGCGCCCCATACATCGATCGTGCCAGCAGTCCAGTGGGTCGCCCCCTGCCCCTTTGCCAGCACGAGCGGGCGCAATCCTGCTTCCGCCAGCGTTAGCGCACCCATCAACCCGCTCAGTCCCGCGCCAATCACAATCGTCGTGCGCATTACAATCGTCCTTATCGCCTGTCAACAGTGTGCGTCGCCGTCATTGCGAAGCGCGCCGGTGCAGCAACCGCTGTGCAACGCCTGATGCGAGCGAAGCGTGACATCTCTCAATGATACAGTCCATCCTGTCTTCAACAGGTCACACAACCTCCTCGACCACAACCTCACGTTTTCGCCTCACGGTGTCATCGTCCATGTCCGGCAGGCGATCAACGGCGAGCGTTTCGAGATAGTTCAGTTCGTCGAGTCGTTCCTGGCGCAGCTGATCGCCCCATAACGTTGGCGTGACCCCCTTCCAGCGCTCCTGAAGGAAATGTCTGAGCAGCGCTGTTGCCGGCGACGCGCCGTCGGCGCTATTCGCCTGCTGCGTCTCTTCGCGGAGTTCGTGCCAGATTGCAGCGGCGCGATAGGTGCAGAATCCTCCCTGACATGGTCCCATGCCCAGGCGCGTATCGCGGCGCAGATCGTCGAGATTGGCAGTCCCGTTGCTGCGCATTGCTGCTTCGAGGTGTGCTCGTGTCACCAGTTCACATTCGCAGATTAAATCGCCATAACTATCATCCGCCTCGACCTCCGCCAGCCGGTGTCCCAATTGATAGAACGGCGACGCCAGAATGGCAAACTGAGAGCGCGCCGGGGAACGCGGCGCAGGGGCAGCGCTGTCGTGCAACGGTTCGATCATCACATCCGCCGTCCGGCATGGCGTCGTCACACCGAGGCGTTGTGCGACCAGATCGACAGTATGTTCCGCCATCAGCCGATAGGTTGTCCACTTTCCACCGACGATGCTGACCATTCCAGCGACGCCATCGCGTGTTTCGTGGTCGAGCAGTTTGTAGGTGCGGGGAATATCGCGGTCGTTTCCCGCATCCTGTTCTTTGTACAGTGGTCGCACGCCTGCCCAGGCGCGCAATGCGCGCATGTGGCTGACCCCTGGAACCAGGCACTCGCCTTCCTCGAGAATCAGCCGAACCTCTTCGGGAGTAATATCGTACCTGTCAGGATCGGGCACAGGAATGTCAGTTGTGCCGAGCACTGCGACGGTATGAATCGGCACGATGATGTCGCCATCAGCAGGCATCTTACAGCGGTTGATGACCGTATTGACGATCCGGTGGTTCATGGCAATCATCGTGCCCTTGCCAGGTACAACACTGATGTGCAACCCCGCCATCGCGGCGATCTTCCCCGCCCACGCGCCGGTCGCGTTGATGATGAAACCGGCGTGGATCCGCACAGTCTCGCCACTCCGCAGGTCCTCGCATACCGCGCCAGTAATCCGGTCTTGCACACGTTCCAGCCTGATCACGCGATGGTAGGTCAGCACCTGTGCGCCGTAGCGTCGTGCATCATCGGTATTGGCATGCGTGGCGAGGAACGAGTCTGCTGCGCCATCGCGCACGGCAAACGCGCGTTTGATGCGCGGATTAAGCAGCGGCTCGCGGCGCAGCGCCTCACGCACCGGAATTTCCTCGACCCATACGCCCGTGCGACGGCACGCCGCAACGAACCGATCAGCATACGACTCGTCGTCCGCCGGCGTCACGACGAACAACCCGCCTGTTTCCTCGATGCAGTGCGGCATAATCTTGCGCAGGATTTCATTTTCACGTGCGCATTCCTCCGCCGACTGCGGATCTTTCACAACATAGCGCCCGCCAGAGTGCAGCAACCCATGGTAGCGACCGGTCGTGCCATGGGTCAGATCGCCCTTTTCGACAAGCGTGCAGCGAATGCCGCGCAGCGCAAGGTCGCGCAGCGCGCCTGCGCCGGTGGCGCCGCCGCCGATCACGAGAACATCGGTCGTGAGGGTGCGCATACTGAGCCTTTCCAGGATTATGATTGCCCGGTCGTCTCCTGATCAGACGGCGGATCGACATCGAAACCGACCATCGCACAGGCGATATAGTACGCCGACGTTGCGCCAGGGTCCTGATGCCCAATACTGCGTGGCCCGAGAAATGCGGCGCGTCCTTTCGTCGCCTGCAACGGAATTGTTGCGCGCATCCCCTCCTCGACGGCGGCAAGCGCACAGCGCCCCGCTTCTTCGAGGGAGTGTCCCTGCACAAGAGCATTACGAAAGGTTTCGACTCCTGGCGCAATTGCGTCGAGCATCGTCTTTTCGCCGCGCTGCACACGTCCACGTTCGATAATTCCCTCGAGCGCCACTTCGAGCGCAGCGGCAATGTCCGGTCCTTCGATGGTGTGGCGCCCTGCCAGCAATGCGCCAGCACGCCGAAATGCCGTTCCGTAGAGTGGACCTGCTGCGCCGCCGACCGTTGCCAGCAGCGTTTTTCCGGTCAAGTCCAGTATCGTACCGATATCGCCCTCCTGCAGCGCATCGAGTTTGCCAACGACTGCCGAGAAACCGCGATTCAGGTTCGTCCCGTGGTCTGCATCGCCAATCACGGTATCGAGTTCCGTCAGTTCAGTTGCGTGTTCGCGGATAAGCGCAGCAGCGCGTTCGAGAAAGCGGATGACATGGTCGACGGTGATCTGCATCCGGAAAGCCTCCAGGCAAGCCTCTCCTCGTATCGTGCATCAAAGCGACCGGTTGATGGCGTCGGCGCGTGTCCTTCACATGCTCCAGCGCATAGCCGGCGTGCACACCGGAGCATCCCACAACCGAAGCAACTCATCATCCAGGCGCATCAGTGTGATGGTACATCCAGCCATGTCGAGCGATGTCATATAATTGCCTACCAGGCTCCGCTCGATCACAATGCTGTGCGCTGCGCACCATCGCGCGACTTCGTGAAAAGCGACATACAACTCGATCTGGGTTGTCGCGCCGAGTCCATTGACAAGCGCCAGCGTGCGATCTCCCGCCTGCAGACCAAGATCGTCGACAAGAGCGCTGCACAACTGATCAACAATGTGCGAAACCGGCGTCAACGTGGTGCGATGTCGCCCCGCTTCGCCGTGAATGCCGATGCCGATCTCGATCTCGTCGTCGCCAAGATGGAAGGAAGGTCGATCAAGCGCCGGTATTGTGCAGGCAGACAGTGCAACTCCGATCGAACGACACTGGCGCTCGGCGTGACACGCAACCTGGGCGCACTCTTCGAGTGAAGCGCCCATCTCTGCAGCAGCGCCAGCAATCTTTTCGACGATGATTGTCGCGCCGGTGCCGCGCCGGAGGTCGCGGTTCGGATTCGCCACATCATCCGCCACAATGACCGATGTCACCGGTATGCCTTCGAGCAGGAGCGTCTCGATAGCAATCTCGAAATTCATCCGGTCGCCGGCATAGTTTTTGATGACGTATAGCACTCCTGCATCGCCAGCAGCGGCATACGTCGCCGCCAGGATCTGATCCGGCGTCGGCGATGTGAAAATCGCGCCAGGACAGGCGGCCGTCAGCATCCCTCGCCCGACATACCCGATGTGCATCGGTTCATGCCCACTCCCACCGCCGGAAATGATGGCCACATTCTGCTTGAGCGGCGCATCAGCCCGTATAACATAATCTGGGCTGTGCATCACCCGCACCATACCCGGATGAGCCTGAGCAAGACCATCCAGTGCATCGGATACTATCGTATCGGCTGCATTGATGAGCATCTTCACTCGCTGCGCCCTCCTGGCATCAGTTGTGTGCGGCGTCGCACCACATCTGTTGTGTCGGTCGTGTACAGGCGTCATTATACCAGAATCCGCATGATTGGCATAACTGGCATGGCAGCGTACATGATCACACATATGTTCGTGCACCAGTGCACTCGCCGGGAGGCAGACGAGATGTTCGCATACCCGGGAAAAGAACGAACGCGTTCATGTTGTCAGATACGAAAGATGGAGTATCATTTTTGTACTGTTGTTGGGGATGAACGTAACTTTTACGTTATCAGCGTGTTATGAATGCAGACAGAAGCGAGACGGTGCGTAGCGGTGTATGAACGATGCTGAATTAGTCGCCCGGTTGAAGCGCTTTGACGCACAGGCTGTCAGCTGGATCGTGGAACGCTATGGTACGGCGTTGCACCGCTATGTCGTTGCCATTGTCGCTGACCCGCATCTGGCGGAAGATATTGTTGCCGAAACATATATGCGCATGCTCGAGCGCATTGGCGACTATAAGGTTACCGGCGCTCCATTTCGCGCCTGGCTCTACCGCATTGCCCACAATCTGGCGATTAATGCTGTTACGCGCAATCGTGCAATTCCTGGCGATCTGACGCTCGTTGCTTCTGAGGCATCGTCTGGCAATCCGGTGGAAACCTTCGAGCGCAAGGAGTTGTACGATGCGCTGCGAGAGTCGTTGACCACGCTGACCGACGATCAGCGTGAGGTGGTGTTGTTGCGGTTTGTTGCCGGGCTGTCGATTACTGAGGTGGCGCAACAGTTGCAACGTTCTGAAGGTTCGGTCAAACAGCTGCAACTCCGGGCGTTACGCGCCCTGGGGCGTCTGTTAGGCGCGGCGGAGGCGGAGGTCGGCAATGGATGATGACGAGAAACTTCTGATGGATCTGGAAGCCTGTCTGGAGCGCATCGAGCGCGGCGAATCGGTCGATGCCTGCCTGCGCGACTATCCGGCCGCGCGGGCTGAACTCGAACCAATGCTGCGCGTTGCTGCGTCGCTGCGTGCGTTGCCTCCACCGCCGCCTCCGAATCTCGGGGCGATCGAGCAATCGGTTCTGGCGCACGCTGCCAGACTGCGCCACACGACAGCGCCAGCGGTTCCATATTCGTATTCGACGATCTTGCTTGTGGCTGCTGCGCTCGCAGTGCTGGCGGTTCTGATCGGTGCATTTCTGATTTTCAATACCCTGTTCGGTGGCGCAAACAGAACGCCTCCTGGCGCGCCGTCGCGTCCGTCTGTCACTCCCCCGGCGACTGTCACCACGCCGATTCCGCCAACAGCATTGCCAGCATCAACGATAGAAGCCTCCCCGACGAGTGCAACGTCGCCAACGCCATCCGTCGAGGCATCGCCTGCACCATCGCCATCACCAACTGGAGAAGCATCGCCCACAATGCTGCCATCGCCATCACCAACCAGCGAAGCGTCGCCGACGATGTTGCCGACAGCGACGCCTCCTCTGGCGTTACCAACCGCAACGTTCCAACCGCCGCCAGCGCCAACCGCTGTACCGTCTACGCCAGCTCCGCCGCCACCGCCGCCGGCTGTGTCGCCGCCCCCCGACAATGACGACAATGACGATGATGACGACGATGACGACAATGACGACGATGACGATTAATGCCAATTGGAATTGAACAAGCTGCATGCGCACGCTCATCAGAGCGCATCACAACGCTATCGCAGCAATCTCCAATCCAAAATCTACAATCTAAAATGGTATGAGGCGCTCGCCAGGATGACCGTTGCCCGCAGCGGGTGATGCGCTGACAGGCGCGCACCAGTGGCGCTGGTGATCCCCTGGTTGTGCGCGCTGCCCGCAGATGACCGTCGTCCAGGGGCAGCGCCTACGAAGCATATACGTAATCTGGCGCCCGGTTGTGAGATCAGAGCGCCATCAGTAATGCTCGTTTGCTATACTGCTATCAGTGAACTCGCTCGCGCTCGATGAAGATAACATTAGCGCCTGGCGCTGCGAGGATGATGGCTTATGATTCTGCGCTCGCTCCGTTCGCGCGTCCAGTACAAAATCATTGTTCCATTCCTGCTGTTGACGTTGCTGGTGGCGCTTGCCGGTTCGACGACCGCATTTCTCTTTGCGACCGGCAACGCTCAGGAACGCCTCAATAATCAACTGGCGCAGACCGCGCGTGTTGTGGCGGATGCGATTGTGCGCCAGGAGAGCAGTAATCTCACGTTCCTCCGTGAACTTGCGTTTGCCGGACCAAACGCCGATACCGGAGCGCCTGCAGTGGCCAGTGCCCTCGCAGCGGGAGACGCCGCCGGGCTTCATGCAGCGGTTGATCCATTTGTGCGTATCAGCCAGCGGCGTGGTGTGCGCCTGGATCGCCTGATCATCTTCGACAGCGCAGGCAGAACAGTGCTGCATCGCGAACGCGATGAAGATGTGCCCACTGTCTGGGTTGATGCTCCGCCGCGCGATATGTCGAGAGTGTGGTTTGTGCAGCGTATTCTGGCAGGCGCTGCCGATGCACGCGGCGATAAGTACGCCGGTTTGCTTGATACAGGTGATGGCGCGCGATACTTCTTCACCGTTGTGCCGATCAAACAGAAAGACCACATCGTTGGCGGCGCCGTGGTCGCCACGCGACTCAACAGCCTGCTGGCTGACCTCGCTGCTCAGTCGCAGTCTGCGATTGTCACCGTGTACGATCCGGCAACCGGAAAAGCATTTGCCAGTTCTATCGAGCCGGTGGCCGGTCTTGCCGCGCTCGATGCGCGCACCGATCTGATCGATTCATCTGCAGACACTTTCTGCAACGCCCGAGCACGGTGTTTTCGATACGGTCGTGGTCAACGACCGTCAGTATCAACTGGCATTTGCCCCGCTCGTGGTGCGCGGCGACATTATTGGCGCACTGTCAGTTGCGCTCGCGAGCGACTACGTCATCGGTCCCTGGTCTGATATTCGCTCGTCGCTGGTGGGTTTGACCGCAGTGCTCATGGCGGCAATTGTCGGTTTGGGCGTCTACATCGCACGCCAGATCACCCTTCCGGTGGAAGAACTTCTCTCGGTGGCACAGGACGTGACCGGTGGCAATCTCGATCGCCGCAGCGCCGTGCACAGCGAAGATGAAATCGGCAAACTTGCCGGCGCATTCAACACCATGACCAGCCACCTGCTGGCGTTGTACAGCGCTGTGCGTGCTGAGTCCGGTCGGCGCGCCGCTATCGTGGAAAGCATTACCGATGGCGTGATTGTCTGCGATGCCGCTGACCGGATCGAATTGCTCAACCCGGCAGCGCGACGGATTCTCGGATTGTCGGACGACGATCCGGTTCCTTCTTCGATTACCGATGTTCGGTTCGAGCCTTTGGGCGCCGATGCACCACACTTTGGCGGCGCGCATTCACCCGACCTGTTTCGGATTGGCGCACGCATTGTGCGCGTTGTGCGCGCACCGGTCTTCACCGGCCAGGGTGAAACGCTGGCAACTGTCGTCGTCCTGCACGACATGACCCACGATGTTGCCATCGACCGGGCGAAGACCAATTTCATCGCGACGATTTCGCACGAACTGCGCACACCTTTGACCATTATCAATGGCAATGCTGATCTGCTGGGGCGTCAACTGGTCGGACCGCTTTCGGAAGAACAGCAAACGCTGGTCGATGGCATTCACGCCTATGCACGCACGATGATCGCGCTGGTGAACAATGTCATTACAATTGCTGGTCTCGATTCGGGCGCGCTTATCTTCGATACTGAACCAATCGCTCTTGCTGATGCCTTACAGCGCATCATCGGGTCGATTCGCCGGGCCGCAGCTGCCAAAGGGCTGGCATTCGAGGTGGATATTCCCGACGATCTGCCGGACGTGCTCGCCGATCCAGTGCATCTGCCGCAGGCGCTGGTACAGCTGCTCGATAACGCCGTGCGGTACACATCGTCTGGAACGGTTCGTCTGCATGCGATGCGCGCTGGTGATGTCGTGCGCATCGATGTCAGCGATACCGGTCCAGGTATTCCGTCGGAACGGCGCGAAACGTTGTTTACGCGCTTTGCGCGCGGCGTCGAAGGACTCAATTCGTCGGAGCGCGGCATGGGCCTCGGTCTGGCGATTGCCAGTGAACTGATCCAGCGTCAGGGCGGTTCGCTATGGCTCGAGCATTCGTCGTTCGAAGGCAGCACTTTTAGCCTGACTCTGCCGTGTGTCACACATGAAGCAGTTGATGACCAGAAACCAGCCGTCGCGTCCATCGCGTGACCACGTGTTGACGCTCGCGCTGATTACAGCGACGATCGTCATCGGCGTTATCGGCACAATGGCGCTGGCTGCAATTGTGCTCCATCTGCTGACGCCGCGTGGCGCCATCTACCCGCAGAGTCTTCTCTCCCGCCTGAGCGCCGACTATCGTCCCTGGCTGGCCGCGGATCGTCCGCAACTGCCGCCGATTGCTCCTGATGCGGTTCGTCAGATCGAACAGGACGCACTAACCGGAGCGGCGAGCGGTGGATCGCTTGTTCCGCCCGCCTATGCGCAACCGGCGGCAACCGGTACAGTTCCGGCTTCGCCGACTGCAACGGCGACTGCTGTTCCGTCTGCCAGCCCGACACCGGTGATGTCATCTCCTTCGGCAGTCGTCGCAAGTCCTGCGCCTTCGGAAACCGTTGTGACGGCCACGAGCCAGGCGTTGCTCCCGACGGTTGTGACCCTTGTGCCGCCGGCACCAACCCGACAGCCAGCGCCGACCAGCAGCCCGCGTCCGACAACGCCACCCCCAACAGCCACGGTGCTGCCGTCGCCAACCCGTTACCCTACTGCGCCGCCAGTGATCCTGTCCCCTGTGTTGCCGAGTCCAACACCGCTGGCATCGCCAACATCCGCATTGCCGCCAACCACGCCGACCCATACCCCGGCGCCAACGGCGACGCTGACCGCGACACATACTCCATCGATGACAGCGAGCGTGGCGCCAACCATGACGCCAATGCCCACAGCTACTGCCACGCCGGTGGCGACTGCCACGGCGACGGCAACGGCGACTGCCACAGCGACTGCCACGGCGACGGCGACTGCCACGGCGACGGCGACGGCAACGGCGACGGCGACGGCAACGGCGACGGCGACGGCAACGGCGACGGCGACGGCAACGGCGACCGCCACGCCAACCGCCACGGCAACGGCGACTGCCACAGCGACGGCGACGGCGACGGCGACGGCGACCGCCACGCCGGTTCCACAGTTTATCGTGAATGACCCTGGCGATGCTGCGGACGTGAACCTGGCCGATAACGTCTGCCAGACGGCGGAGGGCGTCTGTACGCTGCGTGCTGCCATTCAGCAGGCAAACGCCCGACCAGGTGTGGACAGTATCTGGTTCAACCTGTCAGGCGCTGATCCGCACATTATTACCATCTCAACGCCGCTGCCGGCGATCACTGAAGCAGTGGTCATTGATGGGTGGACACAACCAGGATGGGTTTCGACGCCGTTGATCGAGGTGCGCGGATTGCCCACCACAGGTTCTGGATTGATCCTTACTGCTGGTGGAAGCACGATACGCGGGCTTGCGATCAACCGCTTTACGCAACACGGCATTCTGATCAATGGGGGCAGCGGGAACATTATTCAGGGTAATTATCTGGGGGTGAGGCTCGATGGAACAACGTCTGCACCGAATGGCGGCTCAGGCATCAGCATCGAGAACTCATCCGGCAACATCATCGGCGGCACGACACCCGAAGCGCGTAATGTCCTGTCCAGCAACGCAGTCAATGGTATTCGTATTTGGGGTGCATCATCAATGGGGAACCGGATCATTGGTAATTACATTGGTGTGGCTGCCGATGGCGTCACACCACGGGGTAACAGCGATGACGGCATCGATCTCCAGGACTCGACCAATACCGAGATCGGTGGAACAGCGGCTGCCGAAGCGAATATCATTGCCTGTAATGGTGATGAAGGCGTCACGCTCAAACCCGGGATCACCAGCGCACGCATTCTGGGCAATCGTATCTTTGCAAACGGCGGGATGGCGATCGATCTGAACAACGATGGTCCTACTTCTAACGACGGTCTGCTGTCGGCAGGATGGGCTAACCATGGGATGGACGCGCCGGTCATCAGTGTCGCTTCGCTCAGCGGCAGTGCATTGACGATCGAAGGATATATCGGAACGGCGCCGGGACAGACGCTGTTCGGCGGCGCGCGGGTCGAGATTTTTCTCTCGCAGGGAACGGCAGGCGCGCACGGGGCAGGCAGGATATTGCTTGGCGCGCTCACCGCCGCTGCCGATGGCACATTTAGCGGGACGCTCACCGTCAGCGGAGTGAGCGCCGGTGACAGTGTGAGTGGAACAGCAACCGGCGCCTACACCTCTGAGTTCGGCGCGAACGTACTGGTAACGCCATAAGCTTATCGCGCTGATTTGAGGACATCGAGGAGGCGCGCGATCTCTTCGGAGTTGACGGCTTCGCCGGAGCAGAGGCAATCGCGCGCATACGTCTCCGCCAGCAGGGTGCTCAGGCTTCCAACCGCCGCTTTGACAGCAGCAAGTTGCGTGACGACCTCCTGGCAGTCACGACACTCCTCGATCATGCGTTGAATACCGCGCACCTGACCTTCAATCCGCCGCAGCCGCACCAGCACATCGTGGCGCAGTTCGTTGCTGATCGGGCGCGCGGGCCGCGGTGCGGACATCGCTTCCTCCATGGGCGATCATCCAGCAATGGCAGCGTCGAATGCTTCCTTCAACATGCGCTTGGGACCTGCGCCGACGATCCGGTTGATCTCCTGTCCATTCTTGAAGAAAATCATGGTTGGAATGGCCATGATGCCGAATTTGCTCATCCAGCGCTGATGGTCGTCGGTATTGACCTTGGCGACCTTTACCTTGCCATCATATTCCCTCGCCAGTTCTTCGAGGATTGGCGCAATCACGCGGCATGGCCCGCACCACGGCGCCCAGAAATCGACGACGACCGGAATGCTGGATTTCAGCACCTGCTGCTCGAAATCGTCATCTGTTACAGTCACAGGCTTTGACATAATAGACGTACACTCCCTTTGCTACTGAACGGTGTATTCATACCTCCCAGGGGTATGCCAGTACAGTATAATCTGCCTGTATCACGAAGTCAAGGAGGAAGGGATGGTCATTGAACGTCTCAATTCAGCAACGTTTCATGCAGCGCGCGCCGGATTGGTGGCGTTGCTGCAGGATGGTGTCGATAGCGGTGCGTCGCTGGGGTTCCTGCCGCCGCTCGATACAGCGACGGCGCAGCGCTACTGGGATGCCATCTGTGACGATGTCATCGAACGGCTGCGGGTGTTGCTGGTAGCGCGCGAAGGCGATACGATCATTGGCGCCGTTCAGCTGGAACTGGCGCAGAAGCCAGGGGAACAGCATCGCGCGCAAATGAAGAAGCTCATGGTCCTGCGTTCAGCACGGCGGCGGGGTGTCGGGCGGGCGTTGCTGGCCGCGGTCGAGGAAGAGGCGCGTCGTGAAGGACGTTCGTTATTGATCCTCGACACGCGCGAGGGTGATCCCGCAGAACAGCTCTACCAGGCGTGCGGATACACGTTTGTCGGGCGCATCCCAAAATATGCCCGCAGCGCCGACGGCTCACTGCATACAGCGGTTATCTATTATCGATTATTATAGAATGGCGTCATATCAGTGGAATGATCAATCCTATCGCTCCGGCTATCAGAAGCGGTCCAGCGACATACCAGAAGCGGCGCATCAGCCGGCGCTCACGGGCGCCAGCCGCCAGATACGGCTCACCAATCGCTATCCATGCCACAACGCCGATGGTCAGCGCGATGATCGTCAGTTCGTAGATCAGGCGGCTTGCATCGCCCAGACTGAGCCATATATAGTAGATCTCAAAGAATGCACGCAACCAGATGACATAAATAACGATGAACGCCAGCGTCAGCACCAGCAGCCAGAGCCCCCACACGGCGGCGCTGCGCCTCCACGTTTGCCCGGTTGGTTGGTGATCGATCATCGTTCGTCTCCACGGTTCATATCCGTTCTTCCTGCCTTCCACTGTATCAGACGAACATCTCCCTGTCCATGTTTCTACAGCCCGATTCCTCTGCCCTCTGATTGTATGTATCTCTCTCCTGTATAATCGTACTGATCTGCCGCCTACGAGGACAGGGATGCCATGAAGACAACACGTGAGCGCATTGAGGACCTGCGCCGGCGACGCGAGCGCGCGCGCACGACCGATCCGCAGGCCGCCGAGAAGCAACACGCGCGCGGAAAAATGACCGCCCGCGAACGCATTGAAAAATTGCTTGATCCAGGGTCATTTGTTGAACTCGATGCCTTTGCAGTTCACCGTACCACCGCTTTTGGCATGGATCGGCACAAGCCGCTTGGCGACGGCGTCATCACCGGGTATGGAACGATCGATGGCCGGCATGTCTGTCTCTTCTCACAGGATTTCACGGTGTTTGGCGGATCGCTTGGCGAAGTGTTCGCCGAGAAGATCTGCAAGGTGATGGATCTGTCGTTGCGGATGGGGGTTCCATGCATTGGCTTGAACGACTCCGGTGGTGCGCGCATCCAGGAAGGGGTCGTCAGTCTTGGCGGCTACGCCGAGATTTTCTACCGCAATGTGATGGCTTCCGGCGTGGTGCCGCAACTGTCGGTGATTGCCGGACCATGCGCCGGCGGCGCGGTCTATTCGCCAGCCATGACTGACTTCATCCTCATGGTCAAGGGCAGTTCGCAAATGTTTATTACCGGTCCCGACGTGATCAAGACCGTCACCGGGGAGGATGTCGGCTTTGAGGAATTGGGCGGGGCTATGACGCACAACTCGCGCAGCGGGGTGGCGCATTTTGCCGCCGATAGCGAAGAGGAAGCTTTCGATCAGGTGCGGGCGCTGCTTTCGTTCCTGCCCTCGAACAATCTGGAAGACCCGCCGTATGTTCCGACCGATGACGATCCTGACCGCATGGACGAGAATCTGCAGACGATCATTCCCGACAACCCGCGCAAGCCATACGACATGCTTCAGGTGATCGAAGCGGTGATGGACGAAGGCAGTTTTCTCGAAGTGCAACCATTCTGGGCGCGCAACATCATCATTGGTTTTGCACGTCTCGATGGGCACGCGGTTGGTATCGTCGCCAATCAACCGGCGCAGCTGGCCGGTACGCTCGACATCGACTCGTCGGTCAAGGCAGCGCGGTTTGTGCGTTTTTGCGATGCCTTCAATATTCCGTTGATCACATTCGTCGATGTCCCCGGCTTCCTTCCCGGCACACAGCAAGAGTACGGCGGCATCATCCGGCACGGCGCCAAACTGCTGTACGCCTATTGCGAAGCGACAGTGCCGAAACTGACGGTCATTACGCGCAAAGCCTACGGGGGCGCCTACGACGTGATGGCGAGCAAACATATTCGCGCCGACTTCAACGTTGCCTGGCCTACCGCCGAGATTGCCGTGATGGGTGCGGATGCCGCCGTCAAGATCATCTTTCGCCGCGAACTGGCGCAGGCTGCCGATCCGGTGACGCGCTTGACGGAACTGGTCGAAGACTATCAGAACCGTTTTGCCAATCCCTACATTGCCGCCGAGCGCGGGTATCTCGACGATGTCATCGAGCCGCGCGAAACGCGACCAGCGCTGATCCGCGCGCTGCGTCTGGCTCGCGGGAAACGTCAGAGCCTGCCGCCGCGCAAGCACGGAAATATCCCCCTGTGATAGCCACTGTTCACGAGCAGGGGTTTGGGGGAAGCTCCTGAGATCAAGAGCCGTCGGCAGGATGGCCTTTGCAGGCGCCATGAGACGTTGCCCCGCCGACGCAAAAACGCCATGGTTGCGATACGTGTGATGGTTTTTTAGAAATCATACCGCCTGGAATTGAACCAGCCGCATGCGCACGCTCATCAGAGCGCATCGCAATGCCATCACAGCAATCTCCAATCCAAAGTCTACAATCAAAAATGGTATCAATCCAGTATACGCCTGACGTCGTTGGGGCACGGCGGCGCCAGGTAGGGGCACGGCGCCGCCAGGTAGGGGCGCGGCGCCGCCAGGTAGGGGCACGGCGCCGCCGTGTAGGGGCACGGCGGTGCCAGGTAGGGGCACGGCGCCGCCGTGTAGGGGCACGGCGCCGCCAGGTAGGGGCGCGGCGCCGCCAGGTAGGGGCACGG
>FWWL01002620.1_pt1 | contig 36182 bp, 32 predicted proteins | sample 2228331 | NCBI WGS metagenome assembly FWWL01 (sample SAMEA103939775, study PRJEB20133) | metagenome
AGCTCGTGGGGGTCCGGGGCCTGCTTGCGGATCTCCCCAGGCCGGCCCCCCCGCCCGACCTGGAGGCCCAGATCCTGGCCCTTGCGCGCGGTCTGCGGGAGCGAGCAGGCTGGGGTCGGCGGGCGCGCGTGGCGGCCGCAGGCGCCGTGGTGGCCGCGGCCGCGGCGCTGGGCCTGTTCCCCCTGGTGCGGGGCCAGCTGGACCGGGTGCGGGCCTCCGAGGTGGCCGTCCATCGCTTCGCGTGGGAGCACGCGGTGCGGGTGGCCGCAGACCCCCTGTGGGACCGCGCGTACGTGTTCGTGGCGGCCGCGGACGCGGCTTTGGGGCTGTTGGGAGAGCGGGCCGCGGAGGAGGAGGCCCGGTGAAGCTCGCCGTTGTCCTGCTGGCGGTGGTGGTCCTGGGCGGTACGGGCGCCCGGAGGGAGGACCTCGGCACGCCCCTGGCGGTCCTGAAGTGGGCCGCACAGGCGCCCCTGCGGACCGACTACGAGGCGGTCCAGGTCCTCACCACCGTCCGCACCGAGGGGACCCAGACCACGCGGGTGGCGGTGTGGCACCGGAGGCCCCACGCGTACCGCCTGGAGTTCTTGGCCCCGGCCAGGCTGGCGGGCCGCCTGCTGGTGGACGACGGGGCTTCCGCGTGGCACTACGAGCCGTCCTTGCACCTCCTGGTGGAAGGGCCGTCCATGGCCGGACGGGGTCCCGAAGGCACGGAGGTCGTCCCGGAAGGCTCTACCGCCCGCTTGCTGGGCACGGACGTGGTGGTGGGGAGACCTGCCTACCTGGTGACGGTGGCCACACGGTCCGGCACCACCCGCCGGCTGTGGGTGGACCACCACACGGGCCTGGTGCTGAAGTCGGAGGTCTCCGACCCAGAGAGGGGAGTGTACGTTTCCAGCACCTTCACGCGGGTGGCGTTTGAGCCGGTCCCGCCGGAGTTGTTCCAAGTGCCCAGGCCCCGCGGGGCACGCGTGGTACGGCTGGCTGTCCAGCCGAAGCGGCCGTGGCGGGTCTCCGAGCTGTCCCGGGCGGTGGGGTTCGCGGTGGCGGTGCCCGCGGAGGTGCCTGCGGGCTTCCGCTACCAGGGGGGAGCCGTGGCGAGCTGGTGGGGGATCCGGGCGGCCCTGTTGCAGTACACGGACGGGGTGTCCTGGGTGTCCCTCTTTCAGGTGCCGGCTGGCCGGGTGGGGGACCCGCCCGGGGGCGAGCCGGTGCGGGTGGGCCCCGTCTCCGCCCGTTGGTACCCGGCGGGGCTGTTCCGCGTGCTGTCGTGGGAGCGGGGAGGGGTGCGGTTCGCCGCGGTGGGGGACGTGGCCGCCGCGGTCCTGCGGGCGTTCGTGACGGGCACGGACCCGAACCCCTCGTGGGAGGCGCGGCAGGTTCGTGAGCTGGCGCGGAAGCTGGCGGTACCCGCAGACCGCGTGGCCGCGCTGCGGGACCGGGGGTTCACCTTCCCGCAGATCGAGGGCCTGCTAGCACGGCGGGTGGCGGAGGCGACCAGCCCGCCTGGCGGGAGTACCTCCCTGTTGGAGCAGCTGGAGCACTTCCAGGGGCTGTTGCGGCGGCTACGGGGTGCGCGCTGAGCCCCACCAGCACAGGACCATCTCCCGTACCAGCTTCGCGGCGGCCACCTCCGTCGCTCCGGAGGGGTCCAGGGGTGGGGCCGTCTCCACCACGTCCGCCCCCACCACGGGCAGGTCCCGCAAAAGGTACAGGGCATCCAGCAGGTCGGCGAAGGTGGGCCCGCCCGGCTCGGGATTGCCCACTCCTGGCGCGAACGCGGGGTCCAGGACGTCCAAGTCCACGCTGACGTACACCGGGTGGCCGCGGAGTTCCTCGACCACCGTCTCCGGCAGCGCCAGCACCCGCCCGACCCAACGGCAGTGCCGGCGGGCGAACTCCCACTCCTCCCGCAGCCCAGACCGCACGCCGAGTTGGATGATGCGCCCGTCTCCTACCGTCTCCCAGATCCTGCGGGCGGCGCACGCGTGCGACCACGGGCTTGCTTCGTACGCGTCCCGCAGGTCCAGGTGCGCGTCCAGGACCAGCACGCGCAGTTCCGGTGTGCGCCGGGCCAGGGCCTGTACGGCGCCCACGCTGGCGGTGTGGTCTCCGCCCAGCAGCAGCGGCGCCACCTCCGCAGGCAGGCGCGCCACCGCCTCGTGTACGCGGGCCACCATGGCCGCGGGGTCTAGCCCCGCCACGGCCAGGTCGCCCAGGTCCCGCAGGCCAACCTCCTGAAGGTCCTGCTCCAGGGCCGGGCTGTAGGTCTCCAGGCTCCAGGAGGCGCGCCGGACGGCCTGTGGCCCCGCCGCGGCACCTTGCCGGTAAGACTGGGTGCCGTCATACGGCACGCCCAGCAGGGCCACCCGCCCGGTGCCCTCCGCGGTGGACCCCAGGAAGACCTGCATCGCTAGACAGCCGCCAGTTCAGTCGAACCGCTCGCGCAGAAACCGGGGGAGGTGGAACGCCGCGTGGTGCTGGAGCCCGCTGTAGTACCGCAGCCCGAACCCCGCCACGCGCCCGTCCACCTCCTCCACGGAGCAGTTCAGGGGGTCGAACCGCTTGGACGCCAGGGTGAAGGTCCACAGCACCCCCGGGTAGCTGGGCACGCACGTGAGGTAGGTGCGGACCACGGGGAAGTGCACCCGCAGGCTGCGCCGCACCCGCGCGAGGAGGTCCGCCTGGTAGAGGGGAGAGCCGCTCTGCACCGCCAGCACCCCCTCCTCCCGCAGGGCCCGGTGCAGGTCGCCGTAAAACTGCTCGCCGAACAGGGGCACGGAGGGACCTTGGGGGTCGGTGGAGTCCACCAGGGCCACGTCGAACCGGTCCACGCAACCGCGCGCGTAGGCGAACCCGTCCTCAATGCGCAGCTCCGTGCGGGGGTCCTCGAAGGCGCCTCCGGGGACGTCCGGAATCCACCGCCGCGTGGCGTCCACCACCGCGCGGTCGATCTCCACCATCACCACCCGCTCCACGGGGTGCTTGAGGACCTCCTTCAAGAGGCCCCCGTCCCCACCGCCCACGATGAGCACCTGGCGCGGCCGCGGGTGGGTGACCAGGGGCGGGTGCGCCAGCATCTCGTGGTAGCAGAACTCGTCCGCCTCGGAGGTCTGCACCGCGTCGTCCAGGACCAGCATGCGGCCGAACAGGGGGGTGCGGATCACCCGGACCCGCTGGTACGGAGACTGCGTGTCGGTGAGCACCTCGTCCACGCGGTACACCTGGGCAAACCCCTCGGCACCGTAGTCCCACAACCACTCGGCCATCCGTCCCCCTCCTTCCCGGTCAGTCTGGCCACAACAGGACCGCAGCCACCACGCACCCCAGCCGCTCCACCACGTGCTCCCGTACCCCTACCACGACCTCGCGCAGCGGCAGCCCGCGGATGTCAAACGCCTCCCGGACCATCCGGCGGACAATTTGCTCTGCGTCGCCCGCCGTCCCCTTGTGGGAGTATTCCATGATCACGCCGTAGCGGTCCTCGCTGAATCCCAGGCCTACTGCGGCCGCGATCCGCTCCCCGGGTACGTGGCTGCTAATGCGGGCGTACACCGCGGGCATCAAGGTGCCCTCCGGGACCCGGCGCATGGGCACCAGCCGTACGCCCGCGGGCAGGATGCTGGTGACCCGCAGGAAGTTCAGGTTGGCGATCCCCGCGTCCAGCAGCGCGCGGTCGAAGGCGTTGACCTCGGTCGACCCCTCTCCCGCACCGGTGGCCACAGTCACGGCTTTCGGAACTGCCCACATGGAAGCCCTCCTCGGTGGGTGCACCACAACAGCCCCTATCGTAGGACGCGCGGTCTGCCCCGGCAACGGGTGGCGCCTTGCCGCCGCGGCCGTGGGAGGAAAGGCCAGGCGGGGTGTCGAACATCCCGGGCCGCTGGAGGGTCTGTCATGCCTGTGGACCGCACGGACCGCCTGTTTGGGCCCGAGGAGGCGTGGCCGCAGGAGGAGCGGCAACGGCGACAGCTGGACCGCCTCCGTCAGGTGCTGGGGCAGACCGGCGCGCCGGCGGCGCGGGAGCGCGCACGGGAAGCGGGCCTGCTGGACGGCGCCCCCACGCTTCAGGCGCTGCGCAGGGTGCCCCTCCTCCGCAAGGAGGAACTGCCCCGGGTGCAGGCGGAGCGCTGGCCTCTGGGCGGGTGGGTGTGGTGGGAACGGGTACGGAGGCTGTTCGTGTCCCCCGGGCCCATCTTCGACCCGGAAGGACCCGGGCCGGACTACTGGGGCTGTGCACCGGCGCTGCACGCCGCGGGCTTCCGGGCGGGCGACGTGGTCCTGAACAGCTTCTCCTACCACCTCACGCCCGCCGCGTGGATGATGGACGGCGGGCTGGCGACGCTGGGTGCGGCGGTGATCCCGGGAGGGGTGGGCAACACGGAACTGCAGGCCCGCGCGGCCTCCCACCTCCGGGCCACCGGGTTCACGGGGACTCCGAGTTTCCTGGCTACGCTGCTGCAGAAGGCGGACGAGCTGGGACTGCCCTTGTGCTTGGAGGTGGCCCTGGTGACCGCGGAGCCGCTTCCCGGTTCCCTGCGGGCACGGTTCGAGCAGCGGGGGATCCGTACCCAGCAGGCGTACGGGACCGCGGACGTGGGGCTGGTGGCGTACGAGTGTCCCCGAAAAGAGGGAATGCACCTGCTGGACCGGTGTCTGGTGGAGCTGCTGGATCCCCGCACCCACCAGCCCGTTCCCGCCGGCCAGCCGGGGGAGGTGGTGGTGACCCTCCTAGACCCCACGTACCCCCTGCTGCGGCTGGCCACGGGGGACGTATCCGCCTTGGTGGAGGAGCCGTGCCCCTGCGGCCGCACCGCGCCCCGGCTTTCGGGCATCCTCGGCCGCGTGGCGGAGGCGGTGAAGGTCCGCGGGGTGTTCGTGCACCCCGGGCAGCTCCGGGAAGCCGCCGCCCGCCACCCGGAGGTCCTGCGGGCCCAGTTCGTGGTCCGTCGGGTGGCCGACCACGACCAGTTCCTGGCACGGGTGGAAGCAGCCTCTGCGGACCCCGAGCTGGGCCGTCGGTTCGCGGAGACCGTGCAGGCCCTCACCACCCTCCGGGCGGACGTGGAGGTCCTGCCGCCGGGTTCCCTGGGGGAGCCAGACCGTCTCCTGGTAGACGAACGGCGCTGGGACTGAGGTTGCCCTGCTAGGTGGGCATTTCCTAAAGCGCCAGGGGCCCGCTGGCCTGTGCCACCCGCCGGCCCGCGGCCCGGGCCCGGTACATGGCCAGGTCAGCCGCCAGCACCAGCTGGACGGGCGTGGACGCGTCGTCCGGGCAGGTGGCCGTGCCCACCGTCAGACGGGGCCGGAGCACCTGCCCCGCCACCGCGACGGTGGTACGGTCCACCTCGTCCACCACCGCCTGAGCCACCAAAGCCGCCCCCGCGGACCCCGTGTCGGGGAGCAGCACCGCGAACTCGTCCCCACCCAGCCGGAACGCCAAGTCCGTAGCCCGCAGGGTCCCCCGCAGCGCGGTCCCCACCGCCCGGAGCAGCGCGTCGCCGACTTGGTGTCCGAACCGGTCGTTGGCCCGTTTCAGGCCCTGCAGGTCTGCCAGCAGGAGGGAAACCGGCCGCCCCGACCGGCACGCCCGCTGGCACTCCCACCCCAGCACGTCGTCGAACCGGCGGCGGTTGAACAGCCCCGTAAGCGGGTCGGTGGACGCCACCTCTTCCAGGGAACGCAAGGCTGCCTCCAGCCGCCGGTTGGCTTCCCGGCTGTCCGCGAACCCCTTGACCGCGAGGCTGGCGAGCACCCACACGCTGACCGCCAGCAGCGCACCGCCAGAACCCGCGCGGAGCGCGGTCGCCATCAAGCCGGAGAGGGGCACGTACAGCACGAACGCAGCCAGGCCGAGCGCACCCCACCGCCTGACCTGCAGGTGCGCCTGGTCCCAGCTGTCCAGGAACCTCCCCACGAAGACCACCACTCCCGTCAGCAGGGCGAACACCGCCCCCGCGACCAGCAAGGCCCCCGCGTGCGCAGGCGAGGCGGCGGGCACACCGGGGGCCAGAGCGCGGAAGGTGAAGTCCGCAGCCGCCATTCCGGTGGTGGCGTTCCCCACGTACACCGCCGCCCGCCAGGGGCTGGCCCGCTGGGCGGCCGTGAGGATGACCGCGGAGGCCAGGTTCATGGGAACCGTGGCCGGCCAGCCCACCATCCACACCGCGGCCAGGGCCACAGGGCCTTGCATGGTGAGCACCACGCCACCGGGCGCCCGTACCACGATCAGGTTGCCCGCCGCGGACAGCACCAGCAGCAGGCTCAGAAGCCGCAGGTCCCCAGACGCCGCTTGCGGGGCGCCCAGCACCAGCTCCACCACACCCACGAGCCCCCACAGGACGTAGGCGGCCGTGTGCGCCTGTGGAACGTCGTTGCGCTGGCTGACCTCCCGGCGGCTTCCCGGGCTACGGGACGGAATCCCCACAGCCAGTCAACCCCTTTTGCCTCCTACCCGAAGGGACGCGGGAGGAGCCCCGTTTGGACTGCCCCGGCGGTGTGCTACAATCCTACCATCAACGCAGCATGCGCTGTGCCGGAAGGAGGTGTGGAGGTGGCTACCGTCCGGGTGGGCAAGGACGAGTCGCTGGACAGCGCCCTCCGCCGGTTCAAGCGCCAGGTCCAGCGGTCCGGGATCCTCGTGGAGGCCAAGCGGCACGAGCACTACGAGAAGCCCAGCGACCGGAGGAGGCGGAAGGCGGCCAAGCGGGCCCGCAAGGCCCGCTGAGCTCCGGCGGCAAGGCGGCAGGACCGGGCTCCGGACCCACGGAGCCCGGTTCGTTTGGAGGGGTGTATGGGGCTGGCGGAGCGGCTGGCGGAGGACCTGCAGCGGGCGCTCAAGGGCCGGGACGAGGTCCGCGTGTCCACGTTGCGGCTGGCGCGCGCGGCGGTGCACAACGCGGAAATCGAGCGGGGACGTCCCCTGACGGACCCGGAGGTCCAGGAGGTGCTGCGCCGGGAGGTCAAGCGCCGGCGGGAGGCCATCGAGGCGTACCGGAAGGGTGGCCGGGAGGAGGCGGCCCGGCGGGAGGAGCTTGAGATGGCGGTTCTCCTGGAGTACCTCCCGCAGCCCCTCACCGAGGCGGAACTCAGGGCGCTGGTGGCCCAGGGACTCCAGGAGACGGGTGCCCAGGGACCTCGGGACGCCGGCCGGGTGGTGGGCTGGGTCATGGCCCGCGCCGCGGGCCGTGCGGACGGCAAGCGCGTGGCGGAACTGGTGCACGAGGCCCTGCGGGGTTGAAGGTGAAAGGCAGGACGGGCCAGCGCGTCCGGCGGGCGTACAGCGCGGGGGGCGTGGTGTACCGCCCCGGACCTTCCGGTCCAGAAGTCCTGCTCCTCCGCCACGAGAACGGCCGGTGGATGCTGCCCAAGGGCACCACGGAGCTGGGGGAGACGGACGAGCAGGTGGCGCTGCGGGAGGTGGCGGAGGAGACCGGCCTGCGCAACCTGCGGCGCGTGGCGGACCTGGGCGAGGAACGGTACCGGTTCTTCTGGCGGCCCGACCGCACCTTCTACGACAAGACGGTCCACTACTACCTGCTGGAGTGGCAGGGCGGGGAACAGCCCTCTCCGCAGCGGGAAGAAGGGTTCGTGGGAGCCGAGTGGGTGCCCCTGGAGGAAGCGCTGCGGCGGGTCCGCTACAAGGAGACGCGGGAGATCCTGCGCCGCGCCCAGCAGGCGCTGGCCTCCCGGTCCGGCTCCGGAGGGTGAAGGTGGTCCCCGACCCCCAGCGGCTCGTGGAAGACACCCTGCGCAAGTACGCGGAGTTCGTCAACCCTGGCCTGGTCCGGCTGTTCCGGTTCGCAGGGGTGGAGACGGTGGAGTGGGAAGCCCAGGGGGTGGTGGTGCGGGACGTGTACGGGCGGGAGTACCTGGACTTCTCCGGTGGCCCCGCGGTGTTCGCCCTGGGGCACCGGCACCCCCGCGTGGTGCAGGCGGTGGTGGAACAGATCCAGCGGATGCCCATGTCGGTGCGGGCCATGCCCCGGCAGCCGGAAGCAGAACTGGCGGCGCTGCTGGCGGAGCTCACGCCGGGCGACCTGCGGTACTCCTTCTTCTGCAACAGCGGGGCGGAGGCGGTGGAGGGCGCGCTGAAGCTGGCCCGGCTGGCCACGGGCCGGCCGGGGTTCGTGGCCACGGAGGGCGCCTTCCACGGCAAGACCTTCGGCGCCCTGTCCGCCACCGGGCGGGAGAAGTACCGGAAGCCCTTCGAGCCGTTGCTGCCGGGTTTCCGGCACGTGCCCTTCGGCGACGCGGACGCCATGGCGGCGGCGGTGGACGAGCAGGTGGCCGCGGTGATCGTGGAACCCATCCAGGGCGAGGGAGGGGTCCGCGTCCCGCCGGACGACTACCTGCCCCGGGTGCGGGAGATCTGCGACCGGGCAGGCGCCCTGCTCATCGTGGACGAGGTGCAGACGGGGCTGGGGCGTACGGGCCGCATGTTCGCGTGCGAGCACTGGGGCGTCGTCCCGGACATCCTGACCCTGGCCAAGGGGCTGGGTGGCGGTGTGATGCCCATCGGGGCCTTCGTGGCGCGGCCCCACCTGTGGCGGGCGTTTTCGGAGGACCCGTACTTGCACTCCTCCACCTTCGGGGGCAACCCCGCCGCGTGCGCCGCCGGTGTGGCCACCTTGCGGGTCCTGGTGGAGGAGAACCTGCCGGAGCGCGCGGCCCGCATGGGGGAGCTGTTGCTCCGGCAGTTGCGGGAGGTGGCGGCGCGCCACCCGCGGTGGGTGAGGGAGGTGCGGGGCAAGGGGTTGCTGGTGGGGGTGGAGTTCTCCGACCCGGACACCGCGCTGTTGGCTTCCGCAGAAGCCCTGGCCCGCGGGGTGATCTTCTTCTTCTCCCTCAACCGGCCGGAGGTGGTCCGGCTGGCCCCGCCCCTCATCGTGGAGGAAGAACACGTCCGCACCGCGTGCGCGGCTCTGGACGGAGCGCTGGACGCGGTGGCGCAGACCCTGGACCAGGTGGCCGGCTAGGCGGCCTGTGGTCACACCGGAGGAGTACGCGCAGCGGCAGGAGGAAGTCCGTCGGCGGCTCGCCGCGGACGGGCTGGCTGCGCTGCTGTGCGTGAGCGGGCCCTTCTTCGAGCGCCCGGGGGATGTGGCCTACCTGTGCGGCCACCTGCCCCCGTTCCCCACCGCCCCCGGGGAGGAGCCCGTGCGGGGTACCGGGCACGCGGCGTTCGTCCTGGACCCGCACCGTGCGGTGCTGGTGGTGGACACGCCCCACTACCGGCAGGACCTGGTGGTCGCCTCGGAGGTGCGGGTGGCACAGGACCTGTGGGCGGAGGTGGCGAGGGCGCTTGCGGAGGTCCCGGGGCCCGTGGGCTGTGCGGGCTCGGACGTGCTGCCGTGGGAGGGAGCGCGGTCCCTGGAGGCCGCAGGCGTCCGGCTGGTGCCCGCGGACCGCCTGGTGCGGGAGCTCCGGCAGACGAAAAGCCCGTCGGAGGTGGAGCTGCTGCGGGCGGCCTGCACGTGCGCCCGGGAGGTGTTGCTGGCGTGCGCGGCCACCTGCCTTGTGGGGGTGCGGGAGCACGAGGTGGCCGCCCAAGGGAGCGCCGCGGGCCTGCGGGCGGGCGCGGACTTCGTGCGCTACGTGCGGGTGCACTCCGGTCCGTGGAGCGCGTGGCCCACCCGGTGGCCCCCGGCCACGGACCGGGCCCTGCAGAAGAGCGATCTGGTGCTGGTGGACGCGGTGGGAGCTCGGGCCGGGTACGCGTTCGACGTGGGGCGGACCACCTTGGTAGGGTTCGACGCGCTGCCCTGGCAGCGGGAGCTGCTGGAGACCACGCAGCGGGCCCTGGGTGCAGCCCTGCGGGCGGTGCGTGCCGGTGTGACGGTGGGGCAGGTGGTGCACGCCGCCCTGGGGGCCTACGAACAGGCGGGGCTAGCGGCCCACGCGTCCCGGTTCCTCGGCCACGGCATCGGCCTGGAGACGGTAGAAGCGCCGCTGCTGCGGCCGGGAAGCGGGACGGTGCTGCGGGAGGGGATGGTGCTGTGCATAGAGCCCGGGGTGTACGTACCGGGGCGCGGCGGCGCGTGCGTGGAGGAGGTGGTGCTGGTGACCGGGGAGGGGTGCGAGGTGCTGACCGCGGGGATCCCCCGGAGGCTGTGGGAGTAGGCGGCCAAAGCGAGCCCCGGGCGCGTTGGTTCTTGACGGAGGGACAGGGCCCGGGGGCGCGGTACGTTCCTCGGGGGGAGCAGGCACAGGCGGGGCGCCGGCGGCCAGGAGGCGGGGTGGCAAGCAACTTGCTCAACGGGTTGGTGGTGGGCCGCGCGCGGGCACGCCCGACTTCCGCGGTGCGGAGGAGTGCATGGGGCAGGAACCGGTAACCAGGGTACTGGTGGTGGACCCCCACCCCATCATGCAGCTGGGGCTGCAGGCGGTGCTGAAAAGCGCCCCGGGGGTGGAGCTGGTGGGGGTGTGCGAGGACGGCCTGGCGGCCTTGCAGCTGTGTGGGCAGCTCCAGCCGGACCTGGTCATCCTGGAGGTGAACCTGCCGGGGATGAGCGGGGTGCAGCTGTGCCGGTCCATCAAGCAGAACCACCCCCACACGGAGGTGCTGGTCCTCACCGCGGACGACCGGGACGAGACGGTGTTCGAGGCCATCCGCGCGGGAGCCACCGGATACATCCTGAAGGACATCAGCCCCGACAACCTGGTCCGCGCCATCCACGCCATCGTGCGGGGGCAGACCATGGTGCACCCCCGCATCGCCCGCAGGGTGCTGGACCGTCTGTCCGTGATGGTGCAGGACCAGAACGGCGGGCGCCTGTACGGGGACGGCCTTACGGAGCGGGAGATCGAGATCCTGGTGGAGGTGGCCAAGGGGGCCACCAACAAAGAAATCGCAAAGAAGCTGTTCATCTCCGAGAGCACGGTCAAAAGCCGCCTGCGGAACATCTTCCGGAAGATCTCGGTCCGCGACCGGGCGGAGGCAGCCGCGTACGCCATCCGCAAGGGCTACATGCGCTAGGTGGGTCGGGCGGGGGAGAGCCCGCACGGCGCGCGGGCTTGCGGGTACTGCGTCTCGTGCGCGTTGCGCAACCGCGGGAGAAGTGACCGATCGGGTCTTCCGGGGTGAGCCGATGGGCTACTCGGAAGGTCCGACCGGCGCTGCCCGCCCCGACCTCCCAGGACGACTCCAGGTGGCTGGTCGACACGGCAATCGCGGGCGATCGGAGACTTCCGTCCGCTCCCCGGGGCTGGTAGAAGTACAGGCATCGCCGGAAAAGGGGTGCACGATGAGGCCGACGGATCGTCCCGAGCTGTACACGAAGGACCCGGGTGCTGGCCGGTCGGACGGTGACCGGCTCCTGGCGGCGGTGCGGGAAGCGGCACGGACCATGCGCTTCGGCCACATCCTGATCAAGGTCCAGGACGGGCGGGTGGTCCAGGTGGAGAGGACCGAGAAGGTGCGGTACGAGTAGGGGAAGAGCGTAGGCCGCCCCGGCGCGGGTGGACCGGCGCCGAGCGGAGCGGGCTGACCCGAAAAAGACACGGGAGGCCTCCTGCGAGGGCAGGAGGCCTTTCGATTTCCCGGCCGGGGTGGGCCATGGAGCAGATCAACGTGCGGGCGTCGGAGTGCGAAAGCGTGGAGGAAGACCGGGCTGCAGGCGCGGCGGTGGTGGGAGACCGGGTGCGGTACGGAAACCGCGTCTGGCGGGTGGTGGGGATGTACCTGGTGTACGACCCGGCCAGCGGCCGGACCGAGGAGTACTACGTGCTGGACAGCCTGAACAACGGGAGGACCGGGCCAACGGAGAACGGGTGAAGGGAGGCGGTCGGGATGGGTGAGCACCGGTGGAAGGGTGCGCGTTGGGCGGTGGCCCTGATGGTGGCGTTGACGGCCGCTTTTGCCGCGGCGGCCCAGACGCCCGAGGAGTACACCCTCGGGCCGGGGGACGTGGTGGACATCGTGGTGTTCGGGGAACCGACCCTCACGGTCACGGTCACGGTGCGTCCGGACGGGCGGATCAGCTACCCCATGCTGGGTGAGGTGGCGGTGGCGGGACTGAAGCCCTCGGAGCTGGCAAACCAGATCCGACAGGGCCTGGCGCGCTACATCCGCCAGCCGAACGTCACCGTCTCCGTCCGGGACGCGCGGGCGCGGGCCTTCGTGTACCTGGTGGGGCAGGTGGCGCGACCGGGGGCGTACGAGATCCAGCGGGGGTGGACGGTGGTGCAGGCCATCGCCACCGCCGGCGGCGTGACTCCCAGGGCCGACCTGCGCAACTCCCAGCTGCTGCGGCAGAACCAGACCCTGCCCCTGGACCTGGAGAGGGTCCTGCTGCGGGGCGAGCCGCAGGAGGCGCCCGCCCTGGAAGCAGGCGACGTGGTGGTGATCCCGGAGTCGCCCCTGCGGCGGGTGTACGTGCTGGGGTTTGTGGCGCGGCCGGGCGTGTACGAGATCCCGGAGGGGGCGCGGCTGCACGAGGCGGTCAGCCTGGCGGGCGGGCCGGACCGGCGGGCGGCCTTGGAGGCGGTGGGCCTGATCCGGCAGGACGCGCCGGCCCGCGGCCGGCTGCAGACCTTCGACCTCACCCGTTTCCTGCGGAGCGCGGACGTGACCCAGAACCCGGTCCTGCAGCCGGGCGACGTGGTGTTCGTCCCGGAGACCCGCGCGCCAGACTGGGAGCTGGTCCTGCGGGCTCTGACCTTCATCTTCCCGATCCCGCTCGTCCGCTGGTAGCGCGGGTACCGAAAAGGAGGTGGCCGGCATGGAATTCTGGCAGTACTACGGGGTGTTGCGTCGGCGCAAGTGGATGTTCCTCGGCGTCCTGCTCCTCACGCTCGGCGCCGTGATCTACGGGTACCAGCCGCCCCCCGCGGGCTACGCGGCCACCGCGTCCGTCAAAGCGGAAAGTCCCGCGGCGGTGCTGTCCGTGCTGAACAGCCGCACAGTGCTGGCGGAAACCGCCAGGGCCGTGGGGACCACGCCGGACGCGCTGCACGGCCGCATCGTGGTCAAGGAAGACCGCGACGGAGGTCTGGTCCGGGTCATGGCGCTGGCAGACAGCCCGCAGGCCGCAGAGCGGCTCGCGAACACCTTCGTGCAGGCGGGGCTGCGGGTGTACGAGGGCCTCATCCGGCAGGGGGCCACGCGGCAGCGGGAGTTCCTCCAGGCGGAGCTGCGGCAGGCCCAGGCCCGGTTGCAGCGGGCGGAGGCGGCCCTGGCCCGGTTCCGCGCGCAGGGCGGGGCGGCGCTGAACCCCACGGTGGCCGCGGCCCTGGACCGGACGCTGGCCATGGAGGCCGCGCGGGACACCGCCCTGGCGGAGCGGGCGGACGTGGAAGCGCGCCTGGCCGCCACCGACGCCCTGCTGAGCCGGGAGCAGCGCACGCGGTCGGAGCGCGTGGTGCGGGAGAACCCGGCCGCGCAGCGCATCGAGAGCGAGCTGGTGGGCCTGCAGATGGCGCTGGCCGCGGAGCTGGCCGTACACACAGACGAGCACCCGAACGTGATCGCCCTGCGGACGCGCATCGCGCAGCTGGAGCGCATGCTGGCGGGCGAGCTGCGGAAGGTGCTGACCTCGGAGACCGTGGGCGCCAACCCCATCTACGACCGGCTTCTGGGCAGCCGCGTGGACCTGCTGGTCCAGCGTGCCTCCGTGAACGCCCGGCTGCAGGGGCTGCAGGCAAACCTGCAGAGCATGCGCGCCCGCCTGCCGGCCCTGTCCCGGAACGAGGCGGAGCTGGCCCGCCTCACGCGGGAGGTGCAGTCTGCGGAGCGGATGGTGGGCACCCTGCAGGACCAGCTGGGCGCCGCGCAGGTCAAAGAGCAGGAGGTGCTGGCCACGGCCACACCCCGGGTGCTGGACACCGCCACCGCCTCCGGCGCTGCGGTGCCCTCGGACCGGGCCACGCGCCTGGGGGTGGGGCTCCTGCTGGGGCTCGCCCTGGGTGTGGGGGCAGCGTTTTTCAAGGACTACGTGGACACCACGGTGCGGACCACCCGGGACGCGGAGCGGGTGGTGGGGATCCCCGCCCTGGGGACCATCCCCGCGCACAACCCGCCCTTGGTGGACGCGTACGCGGCGCTGCGCAACAACCTCCTGAACGCCGCGGGCGAGGGGAAAAGCCTGCTGCTCACCGGCGTGCGCCCGGGCAGCGGCACCTCCACGGTGGCCCGGAACCTGGCCGCCGCGTACGCGCGCGCGGGCGTGTCCACCGTCCTGGTGGACGCCAACTTCCGCCACCCGAGCCTGGCTACGGACAACTGGGAGGGCCGGGTGACCCTGGGGGACCTGCTCGCGGGCAAGGGCGACCCCCTGGCGGCCCTGGAGGAGACCGACGTGCCCGGCCTGTTCCAGGTGCGGGCGGGCTCCGCGCCGGAGGATCCCTCGGGCCGGCTGCACGCGGTGCTCCCGAAGCTGCTGGCCGCGTGGGCCCCGCAGGCGGAGATGGTGGTGCTGGACGGGCCTGCGGCGCTCCCGTTCCCGGAGGCCCTGGCCATGGCTCCCCACGCGGACGGGACCCTGCTCGTGGTGGGAGCCGGCCAGGCCATCGGGGCAGACGGCCAGCGGGTGCGCGACCAGCTGGTGCGGGCCCGGGCCCGGCTGCTGGGGCTGGTGGTGAACCGGGTGTCCAGCCGGGACGACGAGACCTACGCCCTGTACGCGCGGTACCTGGCCCGCCCGCGGCCGGCCGCGCAGGCGGCCAGCGTCACCGCGGCACTGGCGCTGCTCGTGCTCGCCGCCCTGGCCGCGGGCTGGTACGTGGACGCGCCCTGGTGGCACTGGGCGCGCAGCGTCTTCAGCTCGCTGGCGCCGGTGGCACGGATTTAGGAGGACGTCAGGACTCGAGGTGCGCACCATGCGCGAAGTGGTCGAGGTTCGGGTAGGACCTGCGGAGCGGCTCGGCGCGCTGATCGAGGCGCGCACGGCCCGCGTGGGGATCCTCGGGTTGGGCTACGTGGGCCTGCCCGCGGCGGTGGAGTTCGCCCGCGCCGGCTTCCCCGTGGTGGGGTTCGAGGTGGACCCGCATCGGGCGGCGGCGGTGGGCGCGGGCCGGTCGCACGTGTGCGACGTCCCGGACGAGGTCCTGGAGCCCTTGGTCCGGGCGGGGAGGCTGCAGGCCACGGTGGACGCAGGGCGCATGCGCGACTGCGACGTGCTGATCATCTGCGTGCCCACGCCCCTTACGCCCACCAAGCAGCCGGACCTGTCGTACGTGCACGCGGCGGTGGACAGCATCGCGCGGTCTGCCCGCCCGGCCCAGCTGGTGGTCCTGGAGAGCACCACCTACCCGGGGACCACGGAGGAGGTGGTGGTGCCGCGCCTGCGGGAAGCCGGGCTCGTGGTGGGCGAGGAGGTGTTCGTGGCGTTCGCTCCGGAGCGGCTGGACCCGGGGAACTCCTCCCGCTTCCGGGAGATCCCCAAGGTGGTGGGCGGGTGTACCCCCACCTGCACGCGGCTCGCGTGCCAGCTGTACGGGCACGTGGTGGACCGCACGGTGCCCGTGAGCAGCCCCACCGTGGCGGAGATGGTGAAGTGCTACGAGAACGTGTTCCGGAACGTGAACATCGCGCTGGTCAACGAGCTCATGCTGCTGTGCGACCGCATGGAGCTGGACGTGTGGGAGATCATCGACGCCGCGGCCACGAAGCCCTACGGCTTCATGGCCTTCTCCCCGGGGCCCGGGGTGGGCGGGCACTGCATCCCCGTGGACCCGTACTACCTGGCCGCCAAGGCCCGGCAGCACGACTTCCACGTGAAGTTCATCGAGGTGGCGGCCCAGGTGAACGACAGCATGCCGTACTACACCTGCTCCAAGGTCGTGGGGGCCCTCAGCCGCCACGGGAAGAGCATCCAGGGCGCCCGGGTGCTGGTCTTGGGCGCCACCTACAAGCCGGACGTACCGGACGTGCGGGAGTCTCCTGCCCTCAAGGTGATGGCGCTGCTGCGCAAGCGGGGGGCAGAGGTCAGCTTCCACGACCCCTACGTGCAGGAGGTCACTCTGCCGAACCCCGGGACGCGGCTGCGGGCGGTGGACCTCACGGAGGAGGCCGTGCGGTCCGCGGACTGCGTGGTGGTGGTCACCCACCACCGGTGCTACGACTACGCCTGGATTGCAGAGCGGGCGCCGCTGGTGGTGGACACCCGGAACGCCCTGAAGGGCGTCCGAAATGGAAACGTGGTGAGGCTGTAGGAGGGCGCGTATGGCCACGGCGACGGTGGACGCAACGAGCCAGCCCTTCGGCAGGCGGTGGGGCGGACTCCCGCTGGCCTTCGTGGTCTGCGTGGCAGCATCCGCGGGGGCGGCAGGCCTGGCGTACCTGAGTGGCGGCTGGCCGTCCGCGGTGCCGGCGGCAGCCGTGGGCGTGGCGGCCGTGACGGGCGCGGTGCTGGTGGACTACCGACTCGGGGCGTGGCTGCTGCCGTTTGCCATCCTGCTGTCTCCGGAGTTCGGGTCGGGGCTGCTGCGGGTGCGGGCGGAGGACTTCCTGCTCCCCGTGGTGCTGTTGGGCTGGCTGGTCCGCATGGTGAGCGCCCGGGAGGGCTGGGCGCGGTCTCCGGTCAACGGCCTGGTGTTGGTCCTCCTCCTGTCCGGGCTGGTGTCCACCTCCCTGGGCATCCTGCGGGGTACCATCCCCCAGCCGCCCCCGGGGTTCTTCTTCCTGTTCAAGCGCGTCCAGTACCTCCTGCTGTTCTTCCTGGCCCTGCAGGTGGCGCGGGAGCGGGAAGGCGCCCGCGGGATGGTGGGAGCGCTGCTGGTGGGATTCGCCCTGACGGCCCTGGTGGGTCTGTACCAGCGTCTGGCCCTCGGCCCGGAGTTCATCGTGTCAGGCGTGCGCCCCGGAGAACGGGCGACCTTCGCCGCGGTGCTGGTGTTCCTCATGGCCGTCTGCGTGGGCATGGCGGTCGTCCTGCGGCCCTGGTGGCAGCGGATCGCCCTGCTGGGGGTTGGCCTCGTGGCCACGGTGCCGCTCCTCTACACGTACTCGCGCGGCGCCTACGTGGGGGCGCTGGCAGCCCTGGCGTTCTTAGGCCTGCGGCGCAGCCGGGCCCTGCTGGTCGGCTTGGTCCTGGTCGTGGTGTTTGCCTCAGCCATCCTCCCGGAGGAGGTCCACGAACGCGCTGCCAGCATCGCGGTGGTGTTCGGCGCTCCGGAGCGCACCACGCAGTCGTGGGCCGCGCGTCTGGGCGCCTGGCACATGGTGGCGGCACAGATCCTGTCCCAGCCCGTGGTGGGGTATGGGATGGGCGCCCTGCCTCTCGGCTGGATCGACAACGAGCTGATCAAGGAGCTCTACTACGGGGGTGTGTTGGGCCTCGTCCTGTACGTCCTGGTCCTGGTCGGCGTGTGGCGGATGGGGCGGGACGTGGCGCTTCATGGCAGGGAGGCGTGGGTCCAGGCGTTCGGCTGGGGGTTCCTCGCCGGGTTCGTGGGCGCCATGGTTCAGAGCGTCACGGCGACGAACCTGACCGCCATCCGATCCGCCGGCGTGTTCTGGCTGACGGCGGGTGTGCTGGCGGGGCTTTTCGTGCGGGAGCGGGCGCGCCAGGGGGAGGGGCACGCCCCGTGAGTCGGGGCGGTTCGGCAGGCGCACCGAGCCAAAGGGGCCTGGTGCGGCGGATCCTCCTCGGCGTGGGGGCGCTGTTGGCGGGCAACGCGGCGTCCACGGTGACCGCCATGGCGTCCTCCTTGATCCTGGCCCGCCACCTCGGAGCGGCTGACTACGGCCGGTACTCCCTGGTCTTCCTGTACGCGTCCTTCTTCCAGGGCCTGGCCTCCTTCGGTGTGGACGACGTGCTCACGCGGGAGCTGAGCCGGCGCGCGCCCGCGGCCGAACGGCTCCTGGGCAACGCGGTCCTCCTGCGCCTGGGGCTGTCCGGGATCGCGGTGGTGTCCTGCGTGCTCGTGGCTCACTGGGGCGAGGTCGACCGACGGGTGGCCGGGGCCACGGTGGTGGCCGTGCTGCCCCTGCTGCTGTCCGCCTTGTACGTCCCGCTGTGGTCCTGGCTCGCCGCGCGCATGGAGTACCCGCTGCGGGAGAGCATCGTGGTGGCCTCCCGGGTGGCGGAGCTCGCGCTGCTTGCCGGGTTCGCTGTCGGAGGGGCGGGCTTCCCGACGCTCGTCGCCGTGACGGCGGCGGCCCAGGGCCTACCTCTCGTGCTCACCCTTTGGCTGTTGCGGGGACGCGTGCGCGTGCGGGTCCGGTACGACCGGGAAACCGCCAGACAGCTGCTGTCCCAGGCCGCCCCCCTGGGGCTGGCCTCTGTGGTGGCCCTCGTGTACGGGCGGGTGGACGGCGTGCTCTTGGCCAGGCTCGCGGGCTACGAGGCGGTGGGCCTGTACAGTGCCGCGTACAAGTTCCTGAACCTGGCCCTGACACTGCCCTACGTGGTGAACGCGGCCGTGTTCCCCGTCCTGGCGAGGGTGGAGGAGGAGCGGGCCACCGTGCAGGTGGTGTTCCAGCGGACCTTCGACTACCTGACTCTGGTGGCGTTGCCCTTGGCCGTGGGGACGACCGTGCTGGCCCCTTGGGTCGTGCGGGTGGTCTACAGTGAGGGCTACGTGGGGGCCGCCGACTCCCTGCGGGTCCTGCTGTGGGCCGCGGTGTTCATGTTCGCCGCCCGGACCTGCCGGCAGGTCCTGGTGGCCGGGGGACAGCAGGCGACGCACTTGCTGCTCCTGGTGGGCGGTGCACTCGCCAACGTCCTGCTCAACCTCTGGTGGATCCCGCGTTGGGGCATTCTCGGAGCCGCGTGGGCCACCCTGTGCGCGGAGGTCTTCGTCCTGGCCGCGGGGTACTGGGCCGTGAGAGAGCGGCTCGGACTGGGTCTGCAGTGGGGCTTCGCGTTGCGCGCCTTGGTGGCCACGGCAGGCATGGCGGCCGCGACCGCGGTGTCGGTGCCTCTGGGGAGCGGGTCGGCTGTGGCGGTGGGGGGATGCGCCTACCTGCTGGCCACGGCGCTGCTCGGGCTGTGGCCGCGGGAGCCCCGTGCGCTCCTGCGCGAGGTCGGAGCCAGGGTGGGTGCGTGGTGAGCGGCGCCCCCGAGGTCGCAGTGGTCGTGCCCGTGTACAACGGACGGGCCACGCTGCCCGCCTGCCTCGAGTCCATCTTCGCCCAGTCCCTGCCCCCCCGGGCGGTGTACGTGGTGGACAACGGGTCCACAGACGGCACCCGGGAGTGGCTGGAAGCGGTTTCCCGGAGGGAGCCGCGGGTCCGTGTGGTGGGGGAACGGCGGCGGGGCTCCGCGGCCGCACGAAACGCGGGTGTCCGCTGCGCTCTTGGGGAGGGACGACGGGAGCTGGTGGCGTTCACCGACGCGGACTGCGTGCCGGACCGCGTCTGGCTGGAGTCCCTGTGCCGGGGGTTCGACCACCCGCGCATCGGCGCGGTGACGGGCAGCATCCGGCCGCTGGTCACAGGGACCCTGGTCGGCCGTTACCTGGGCCTGAGCGCCTTCGACCCGGCCGCGCGGGACCGCCTGGCCTGCTCGGTGGCGCTCGAGGAGGGGGTCGCGGGCGGGAACACCTGCGTGCGGGTCCGGGCCTTGGAGGACGTCGGGCCGTTCGACGAGTCGTTCCTGGTGGCGCAGGACTGGGAGCTCGGCCTGCGGTTCCTGAAGGCGGGGTGGTGGCTCCGGTACACGAGCGCCGCGGTGGTCTACCACCGGCACGCCGAGCGCACGGTGAGAGACCTGCTCCGGCTGGCCGCCCGGTACGCCCGCGGCTACCCGGCGGTCTTGCGCCGCCACTTCCCCCGCAGGCTTTTCTTCTCCGCGTTCGGGCACCGCGTGGTGTGCCCGTCGCCCTTCCCGGTGAGCGTCCGTCTGACGTCTCCCGGAAAGGCGGCGCTGGCGCTGGGCCTGGTTGGCCTGCTGTGGCCGCCGGCGTGGCTCGGCTTGGGCGTGTACGGGGCGTACCTGGGGCTGCGTGTGCGCCAGGCCGCACGACGGGAGGGAGTTCCTGTCCGGGCGTGGGAGCTGCCCGCCATGGTGGCCCTGCAGGTGGTGGAGTCCGCCGTGTCCGACGGTCAGGCGTTGTTGGAAGCCTTGCGGCAGGGGGTGCTGTGTGTCTGACTCCCCACGGGTGGAGGTGGTGGTGCCCGTGTACAACGGGCTGCGGACCCTCCCCGCCTGCGTGGACGCGTTGCTCCAGCAGACCCGGACGCCTGCGGCCGTGTGGGTGGTGGACAACGGGTCCACGGACGGTACCTACGAGTGGCTGGTGCGGCGCGCGGAGGCGGAGCCCAGGCTCCGCGTCCTGCGCGAGGTGCGGCGCGGTCAGGCGGCCGCCCGCAACGCCGCCTTGCCCTTGTTGGAGGCGGAGGTGGTGGCGTTCACGGATGCCGACTGCATTCCGGAGCCGGCTTGGCTGGAACGGCTGGTGGAGGGGTACGCCGACCAGGCGGTGGGCGCGGTGGCCGGGGCGGTGGTGGGCCACGCCCCCCAGAACCTGGTGGAGCGTTACCTCTCGGTGGCCGCATTCCCCACGCCGGGGCAGCCGCAGGTGGTGGAGGACTACGCGTTCCCGACCGTGGCCTTCTACACGGCCAACCTTTCCGTGCGGACGGAGGTCCTCCGGCAGATCGGCGGCTTCGACGTGGCCATGCCGCCCGCGGACGACCTGGACGCCTGCTGCCGGATCCTGCGGGCCGGCTGGAAGATGGCGTACACGCCGGCCGCACGGGTGGGACACGTCCACCGCGCTCGGGTCCCGGCGATGCTCCGGCGCTTCTACGAGTACGGGGCGTCCCGGCCCAAGGTGCTCCGGAAGAACTGCGCCGGCCTCCTGTACGCCCTGGCGGGCAGACGTCGGTGGGTGTGGAGAGGGCCGACGGGGTGTGTGAACCTCAGCTCTCCAGAGAAGGTGTGCCTGGGGCTGGTGGCGTTGAGCCTTCTGTGGACGCCGTGGTTCCTGCTCCCGCTGGCGGCCTACGGGGCCCGCCTGGCGCGGCGGGTGGCGGCGGTGGGGCGCCAGCGTGGCGTCCCGCCACGGTCCGCGTGGGAAGCGGTGGCGTGGGCCGGCCTGCACGTGGCGGAGTTCGCGGCGGTCAACGCGGGAAGCCTCGTGGCGTCCGTGCGCCGTGGGGTGGTGTGCTTCTGAACCTTGCAAGGAGGAGGCCGACGATGCGTGCGCTCGTGACCGGAGGGTCTGGGTTCATCGGCGGGCACGTGGTGGAGCGGCTCGCCCGGAGGGGAGTGGAACCGGTGGTGCTCGACCTGGTCTGGCCCGAGGGCCTAGAGGTGGTCCCCGTGTACTACCCGGGAGACGTGCGGGACCCGGGGGCTGTGGCCGCGGCCATGGAAGGGTGCAACGTGGTGGTCCACCTGGCGGGCGTGTTGGGGACGGACCTGACCCTGGACTCCCCCGTGGAGACCGTGGACAACAACCTGGTCGGTACCCTCCGGGTGCTGGAGGAAGCCCGACGGCAGCGGGTCCGCGTGGTGTTGATCAACGTGGGGAACGACTGGGACAACCCGTACACCATCACCAAGCAGGCTGCGGTCCGGTTCGGCCTGATGTACGACCGCGAGTTCGGCGTGCCCGTGACGGTGGTCCGCGCCATGAACGGCTACGGACCCCGCCAGAAGGCGGACGAAACCAGGAAACTGGTGCCGACCCTGATTTGCGCCGCACTCCGGGGCGAGCCCCTTCCCGTCTACGGAGACGGGGAACAGGAGGTGGACCTGGTGTACGTGGAGGACGTGGCGGAGATCCTCGTGCGGGCGGCCCTGGTCCCGCAGCCGGTACGGGGCCAGGTGGAGGCGGCCACCGGCCAGCCGGTCCGGGTAAACCAGGTGGCGCGGCGGGTCCGCGAGTTGGTGAACCCGACGCTTCCCATCATTCACCTGCCCATGCGCAGGGGCGAGCCGCCCAGGTCCCGTACCGTGGGCGACCCCACGGCGGCGGCACGCCACCTGGGCTACGTCCCGGCCACCCCGTGGGAGGAGGGCCTGCGGAGGACCGTGGAGTGGTACCGGTCGCGGTACGCGGGGCGCGTGCAGGCCGCGGTGTAGCGTACGGAACCCGGGATGCTGCGCGTGTCTGTGGTGGTGCCGGCCCGGAACGAACAGCCGCGGATCGGCGCCTGCTTGCAGGCGCTGGTGGAGCAGGACTACCCACAGGGGGCGTACGAGGTGATCGTGGTGGACGACGGGTCCACAGACCGGACCGCGGAGGAGGCGGCGAGGTTCGGCGTGAGCGTGCTGCGGCAACCCGCCCTCGGGGGCGCCGCGGCCCGAAACCTGGGAGTGGCGCACGCCCAGGGCGAGGTGGTGGCGTTCACGGACGCGGACTGCGTCCCAGCCCGCGACTGGCTGCGGGAGCTGGTGGCGCCGTTTGCGGACCCGGCGGTGGGGGCCTGTGGGGGGGACGTCCGGGCCCTGGGTTCCTCGCGGATCGCACGGTACCTGGACGAGGAGGCCAGGACGTTCCGACTGGAGCGGCTGATGCAGGTACGCCCGTGGCCCATCGTCGTCACCGCCAACGCCGCGTATCGGAGGGAGGTCTTCGACCAGTTGGGCGGCTTTGCAGTGGGACTGGCAGGTGCGTCGGACCTGGAGATGGCCTGGAGGGTGGCGCGGGACGGTCGGTACCGGCTCGTCGGGTGCGCGGGCGCCGTGGTGTACCACCTGCACCCCACCACGGTCCGCGGGCTGTACCAGCAGTGGGTCGGGTACGGGGCCGGCCGCGCCCAGGTGGACGGAAGGGTGTTCGGCCGCAGGAAGGTGTGGGCTGCCTTACAGCAGACGGCTGTTGCCCTCAGCTCCGCAGGCGTGGCGCCCCTGAGGGTGGCGGCGCGGCTCCGCAAGGGGCGTAGCCTCGCGGCTCCCTTACTGGACGTGGTGCGGGCGTGGGCGTTCGCCCTCGGCTACTGCAGCGCCCTTGCCGGCCGGGTCCGGACGGCCCCGTGGCGGCAGCGGGCAGGTGAGGGCGGGACGGCTGAAGCTGCCCCGGGAGACTTTGAAGGTCCGGGGGGTGGGGGGTGAGGGGCGTGCGGGTGTCGGTGGTCATCCCCGCCCGCAACGCCGCGGACACCTTGGCCCGCTGCCTGGAAGCCCTGTGCGGCCAGGTGCGGCCGGCAGACGAGGTGGTGCTGGTGGACAACGGGTCCACGGACGGCACCGGTCAGGTGGCCCGCAGCTTTCAGGCCCGTCTGCCGGGCCTGCGGGTGGTGGAAGAGCTCCGGCCCGGCGAGGCGGCCGCGCGGAACCGCGGCGTGGCGGAGGCGTCGGGCGATGTGGTGGCGTTCACCGACGCGGACTGCGTCCCCCGGCCGGACTGGCTCGCGTGGGTGGTGCGGACGTTCACGGAAGACCCCTCCTGCCACGCGGTGGCAGGCGAGGTGACCGGGCACCGGCCGACCCGTCTGGTGGAGAAGTACCTGAGCGTGGCCGCCTTCCCCAGCGCCGGAGAGGCACGCGTTGTCTGCGGACTGGGATTCCCTCCGCCCACCTTCTACACCGCGAACCTGTCCGTGCGGCGGGACGCATTGGAACGTGTGGGCCCCTTCGACGAAGGGTTGGCCACCGGCGTGGACGTGGACCTGTGCGTGCGCCTCCTGCGCGCGGGATGCCGGATCCGCTACGCACCTGGCGCTGTGGTGGCGCACATCCAGCGGGACTCCTTCGCCAAGGCCGCGCGGCGGCAGTTCGAGTACGGGACCGGATTGCCGGGCTGGTTCCGGAAGCACGCCGACCCCGGAGCCTGGGTCACGTTGCCCGGGGGGCGGTCCGTCCGGCTCCGGTACGTGGGGGGGCCGGGGTGGGTCAACCTGGGCAGTCCCGACCGGGTCGTGGCCGGCCTGGCGGTCGCTTCCCTGTGGGAACCCTGGCTTGCGGCGGTTGTGCCCGCGTACCTGTTCCGCGTGGCCCTGCGGCTGTGGAGTCTGGCGCGCCGGCGCCAGGTGCCCCTGTCCTTTTGGGAACTGGCTGCGGTGACGGCCCTGCACGTGGTGGAGTTCCCGGTGTTCACCGTGGGTACCGTGGTGGGGTCCCTGAAGCACCGGGTGTTGTGCGTGGTGTGAGCCGGCCATGTGTGGGATCTGCGGGGTGGTCGACCTGCACGCGGGAGTCCCCGTGGAGGCCCCCGTGCTGCGGCGGATGAACCGGGCCTTGAGGCACCGGGGCCCGGACGAGGAGGGGTACCACCACGCGCCGCACGTGGCCCTGGCCATGTGCCGCCTGCGGGTGATCGACCCCGCGGGGGGCACCCAGCCCATGCGGAACGAGGACGGCTCTGTCTGGCTCGTGTACAACGGCGAGGTGTACAACTTCCGCGAGCTGCGGGAGGAGCTGGAGGCCAAGGGCCACCGGTTCCGGACCCGGTCGGACACGGAGGTGGTGGTGCACGCCTACGAGGCGTTCGGCGTGGACTGCGTGCGCAGGCTCCGGGGGATGTTCGCCTTCGCCCTGTGGGACGCGCGCCGGCAGCGGCTGGTGCTGGCCCGCGACCGGCTGGGGATCAAGCCGCTGTACTACCGGTGCAGCGGGGCGCAGCTGGCGTTCGCGTCTGAGTTGAAGTCCCTCCTCCAGCTGCCCGACGCGCGGCGGGAGGTGGATCCCGAGGGGCTGGATCTGTACCTCACGTACGGGTACGTGCCGGCTCCCCGCACCGCGTTCCGAGGCTTCCACAAGCTGCTGCCCGGGTGTGTACTCGTACTCGACCGCGCGGGCGTGCGGGTGGAGCGCTACTGGGACTTCGTGCCCGCGGAGGAGGCCACCAGGACCCTGCCGGAGTACGTGGCGGAACTGCGGGAACGGCTGCAGGCCGCGGTGCGGTCCCACCTGGTAAGCGACGTGCCCGTGGGAGCGTTCCTCAGCGGAGGGCTGGACAGCAGTACCGTGGTGGCCCTCATGAGCCTGGCGGGCGGCGGGCCCGTGCGGACGTTCTCCGTCGGCTTCCGGGAGGCGCGCTTCGACGAGCTCGGCTCCGCGCGGCTGGTGGCCCGGCGCTACGCCACCGAGCACCGTGAGCTCGTGGTGGAGCCGGACGCGGCACAGCGGCTTCCGGAACTCCTCGCGCACTTCGACGAACCGTTTGGAGACTCTTCCGCGGTCCCCACCTACCTGGTTTCCGAGCTGGCCCGCGGGCACGTGACCGTGGTCCTGACGGGCGACGGCGGGGACGAGGTGTTCTGCGGCTACGAATGGCAGCGGCGCCACCAGCTGCTGAAACCCCTGCACCGTCTGCCCCCTGCCCTGCGGGCCCGCGCGCCGGAGCTGGCGCGCCTTCTCCCCCCGCGCTGGCGCCCGCGGGCCGCCGGCGTCCTCACGGACGTGGCGCTGGACCCTGCCCAGGGCTACCTGCGGCGCATGACCCTGTTCGAGCCCCGGCGCCGGTGGGAGCTGTACTGCGAGGACTTCCGCCAGGAGCTGGACGGCCACGACAGCCTGGACGCCCTCCGGTCCTGGCTGGACGCCCTGCCGCAGGCGGACTTCCGCAACCGCATGCTGTACGCGGACACGCACTTCTACTGCCCGGAGGACTGCCTCACGAAGGTGGACCGGATGTCCATGGCGTGGTCCCTGGAGGCGCGGGTCCCGCTGCTGGACCACGAGCTGGTGGAGTTCATGGCTAGCGTGCCCCCGGGCTGGAAGCTCCGGGGGGTTACGTCCAAGTACCTGCTCCGACGGGCGGTGCGGGACCTGCTTCCGGGTCCCCTGCTGCGGAAACGCAAACAGGGGTTCAGCGTGCCTGTGGGCCCGTGGCTCCGTGACCCCCTGTACGGCGCGGCCCGGGACCTGCTGCTGGATCCTAGGGCCAAAAGCCGGGGGTGGCTGCGGCCTGAGTCCGTCCACGAACTGCTGGAAGAGCACCGTGCGGGGCGCGCGGACCACGGACACCGGCTGTACGCCCTGCTGGGGCTGGAGGTATGGGCCCGGGAGTACCTGGATCGGGTGCCCGCGGCCCCCGGGGGGTGACCGTGCGCATGCTCCTCGTGACGGAGTACTTTGCCCCGCACCCCGGCGGGACCGCGGTGTACTACTACGAGCTCGTGCGCCGGATGCCCGGGGTGCGGTGGACGGTAGTGACCCGGTGGCACCGGGACGCCGCGCGGTTCGACGCGAGGCAGCCCTTCCGCGTGGTCCGGACGCCGTTCCCGCCCTTGCCGAAGGTGCGGATGGTCCTGGAGTGGCTCGCACACGTTTGGGTAGCCCTTTGGATCACGCTGCGGGAGGGGGTGGACGTGCTCCACGCGGGCCAGCTCTTCCCCGTGGGTCTGGCGGTGTACCTGGTGCACCGGCTCACCGGGGTGCCGTACGTGGTGTACGTGCACGGGGAGGAGCTGACCACCCTGGGCCGCAGATCACTGGCAGGCTGGGCCATCCGCAGGGTGGTGGGGCGGGCGGGCGCGGTGTTCGTGAACAGCCGGTTCACGTGGGGCCAGACGCGCGCGTTTGGGGTGCCGGAGGCCCGCCTGCGGTTGGTCCGGCCGGGGGTGGACGTGGCCCGCTTCCGTCCCACGGACGGCTCGTGGCTGCGCGCGCGGTACAGTGCGCCCGGCCAGGCGGTCCTGCTCACCGTGGGCCGGCTCGTCCCGCGCAAGGGCCAGGACACCGTGATCCGGATCCTCCCACGGCTTTCCCAGCACGGACCGGTGGCGTACTGGATCGCGGGGGAGGGGACCGAGGCCGAGCGACGGCGTCTGGAACAGCTCGCCCGGGAGCACGGGGTGCTGGACCGTGTCCGGTTCCTGGGCGCGGTGCCGGACCAGCACATGCCGGCCCTGTACTCTGCGTGTGACGTGTTCGTGATGCTGAACCGCACCACCCCCGACGGGGACGTGGAGGGCTTCGGGATGGTGTTCCTGGAAGCGGGCGCCTGCGGGAAGCCCGTGGTGGGCGGCGCCTCGGGAGGCGCGGTGGAGGCCGTCCGGCAGGGGGTGACGGGCTACCTGGTGCCGGAGGGGGACGAGGACGCCGCGGTGCGCGCCCTGCGGGTGCTGCTGGAGGCCCCGGAGCTGAGGGAGCGCATGGGCGAAGCGGGACGCCGGTTCGCGGCACGCCACAGCTGGGAACGGAGGGTGCAGCGGGTGTGGGCCGTGTGCAGGCACCTGTGCGCCCGGCGCAGGTCCGTGGAGGCGCGGGCTGGGAGGGCGGCGGAATGGCGGCCGTAGCCGCAGGCGTGTGGGACGCACGGGCGGCGGGGATCGGGGTGCTGCGCCGGCTCGCCACCTGCCAGGACACCACCGGCAACCTCCGCGACCCTGTTACCGGGCAGCCCCTGGGGCCGTCCCACTACGCGGTGTCCCTGTTCGCGGGAGCGTGTGCGGCCTCGGGCCAGGACGACCTGCAAAGACCTGCCGAGCGGGCGGTGGAGTACGTGCTGGGCCTTCCCGCCTCCCTGCGGGGTGCCCACGAGCTCAACAACCTCGGGCTGCTGGCCAGTTACCGCGCCTGGTCTGGGGACCCGGGGCACGCCCGCCTCCGGAGGCCGCTGGCGGACTACCTCCTCCGCATGCCCTTCGCCTCCGTGACCGGCCGGACCACGAACAACTGGCACGCCATGCGGGCCGTGTGCCTGCTGCAACGGGGCCGCGCGTTGGGCCGCCCGGCGGACGTGGAAGCCGCCCGCCGGTGCCTACACCAGGACGTCCTGCCCCTGCAGGACACCTCGGGGCTGTTCGCGGACTACCCGCCCGGCGCAGACGGCGGAACCCGCTGTACGCCGCTTCCGTACCACGCGAAGTTCTGCGCCATGCTGGCCATGTTCCTCGCGGACCTCCCCGACCCCGAGGCCGAGGCGGCGTTGCGCCGGGGGGTCACGGCCCTGGCGAAGCTGTGTGCACCCGACGGGGAGAGCCTGTACTTCGGCCGCAGCTGCAACTCCCTGTACGGGTACGCGGCGGCCCTGTACGCGGTGCGGTGGAGCCTGGCACACGGAGTGGTGCGGGGAGAAACCGCACGGCAGGTGGGGGCGGCGGCAGCGCGGCTGGCGGAGTTCGGCGGCCGCTTGGTGCAGCCCGACGGCAGCTTCCGGACCTACCCTACCCCGTTTGAGCGGGAGCGGCTCGGCTGGGACGACTACGTGGACCGGCTGGACTACGCGGCCTTCGCTGCCTTCCTGCTGGTGCAGACACCGCAGGCTTCCCCCGTCCCGGAGAAGGCGGAGCGCGTGCGCTGGGAGGCACCGCAAGCCGGGCTGTGGGTGGAGGGGCACGGCGACCGGTTCGCCGCCTTCTCCACCTGCGGCCAGTTCCACCCCGGGTCCTACCTCTTCACGGACGCCCGGTACAGCGGGCTGCAGGTCCTGACCTGGAAACACCGGGACCGCACGGTGGTGCCGCCCCCGCCCCACGAGATGTCCGACCCCACGGAGCCCCGGTGGGTGGGCTTCATGCCGGTGGTGGAGGCGGGGGGAGCCGTGTGGGCTGTCCGGCGGTACCAGGAAGTCCGCGCTTTCCCCGCCTCGTACGGGGTGGCCTTCGTGGGCCGGGGAGCCCCGGTGTGTCTCCGGAAGACCGCCACGCACCAGGCAGCCCGGCAGGCGGAAGGCAGGAGGTGGCTGGAGCTCGTGTGGCGGGGCGCCCGCGCCGCGGCCCGACGCCTGGGCGTGCGGCCGCCGGGGGCCTACCGGGAGGTGGTGCTGGCCGGCGGGGAACTGCGTCGGTCGCTCGTCTGGCTGCCCGGGGAAGGGTGTCTGGTCTGCGTGGACCGGTTCGACGGCACGGCGCAGACGGTCTGGGCCACGGTGCGGTTGTCCGCCCCGCCGGTACTGTGTGACGGCGTGCTGCGCTTCCACGTGCGCGGCCTGACGGGAGAGGTGCGGTTGCTGCTGGGAGCTGCGGGCCCGCCTCGGGTGGAGGAGGGGTTCACCAGCCACGGGCTCGCGTACACGGTGCGTTACCCCCTCCGGCCGGGTGTCCCGGCCACCACCGCCCTCGTGGTGGAAGGCGGAAACACCACCTGCGAGGCCGCCCCGGGCGGGGTGCGGGTGCGGGTGGGAAGCTGTAGCTTCCTCGTGGACCTGGACCACCTGGAGGTGCGGTGGTGATCACCGTGGTCATCCCCTCCGCGAGCCCGGAACGCCACGCCAACGTGCAAGCGCTGCTCCAGGACCTGGCAGAGCAGACCCTCCGTCCCGAGGAAGTCCACGTCGTCCGGGACGTCCGGCCCAGCGGCCGGGCGCGCAACGAGGGCGCGCGCGGGGCCCGGGGGGAGGTGCTGGTGTTCCTGGACGACGACGTGCGGCTGGGCCACGAGCGCGTGCTCGAGAGCATGGTCGGCTGCCTGCGGGCGGTGGACCGAGCGGGGATGGTCGGCGCCGCCCAGCTGCTGCCTTTGGAGTCCACCTGGTTCCAGCGGGCCGCGGCCCGGCAGGTCCCGCGCAGCACCTCTCCCGTGGTGTCTGCGCCGACAGACAGCGACATGGTGGTCACCGCGTGTTGCGCGGTCTGGCGAGACCTGTTCTGGCAACTGGGAGGCTTCCACGAGCGGATCCCGAGGGGGGTGGACCCGGAGTTCCGCCACCGCCTGCGCCTGGCGGGCTGGCGCACGGTGGTGGCCCCAGGTGCCTGGTTCTACCACCCCATGCCGGCGGACCTGCTGGCCCTGTGCCGGACTTACTACCGCAACGGGCGCGAGAGCGCCCGGGCGGTCCGCTTGGCTCCGGAAGCCGCCCTGGAGAACCCGGACGGCCACGTGGCGGACTTCCGGGCGCGGCGCACCACCTTCTACCGAGGCGCACGCCACGTCCTCCGCCTGGCGGAGCGGGTGCTCACCTTCCAGTGGATCGGCTTGGCCGCCCAGGTTTCGTACCTGGCGGGGTACGCCCGCGGGCGGCTGGAGCACGGGGAGGCGGGCGGATGAGGGCGGTTTGGATTTCCCTCGCCCTGGGCCGGGGGTTCTGGCGGGAGTTCTCCCTCCTCCGGCGGGCCGAACACTCTGCGGAAGTGCTGCACGCCACGCGGCAGGCCCGGCTACGGGAGGTGCTGGCGCGAGCGGGGTACGCGGGCGGGGGAACAACTCCGGCGGAGGTCCTGAGGAAGGTGCCACCAGGCCAGAGGTCCCGGCCGCGTGGTGGCGGTGGGGTCGTCCGCCGTAGGACAAGCGGCTCGTCGGGCGCGGCCGCGGAGGTGGCCGTGGGCAGGCGGGGCTACGCGCAACTGCTGGCCGGCTTCTGGCGGGCCCTGGGTTGGTGGGGGGTGGAGCCCGGGGAGCCGGGTGTGGTGCTGCTGGGCGCGCAGGGAGGCAGGGCGCGGTTGTCCCTGTTGCGCTTCAAGGACCGGGCTTTGGGAGCGCGTCGGGTGTTCGTGGGGGAAGGGCAGAGGTGGCTTCAACAAGCGCGCACGTTGCTGGCACGGCACCCGTTCGCCTACGTGTACGGCTACCCGTCGGCACTCTACGAGCTGGCAAGAGCCGGTTTCGCGCTCCCGCGGCCGCCCAAGGTGGTCCTGGTCACGGGGGAGCCTTTGTTCGCCTTTCAGCGGAAGTCCATCGAAGCTGCCTTCGGCGCGCGGGTGGCGGAGGAGTTCGGGTGCACGGAGGTGGGCGCAGTCGCCTTCCAGTGCCCGCACGGGTCCCTGCACCTCGTGGCGGAACAGGTGTGGCTGGAGGGAAATCCTGCAGCTTCGTGGGCGACGTCGTTGGTGGACAGGCCGACACCCCTGCTCCGGTACCCCCTGGACGAACCGGTGCAGGAGCTGGGACCTGGCTGCGGCTGCGGCCGCGTGCTGCCGCGGGGGGTCCTCCTCCGGCGGCTTTCCCCCGCGTGGCAGGTCTTCGAAGCGAGCACGGCAGCCGTTGCGTCCCACGGCCTGTCCCCCGCGCGTTTCCGCGCGTGTTTCAACGGCTCTTGGAGGCTGCGGGTGGAAGAACCGGACCGGGCTTGGGCGGAACTGCTGCGGCGGTCCCTGGAAGAGACGGGTGCGGAAGCCGTCGTAGAGATAGTGGGGCAACTCGTCCGCGGCGGGGCGGGCAAGTTCCGGTACCTGGAGACACTCCCTTGAAGCGGGTACTGCTGGTGACCAACGACTTCCCGCCCATGCCCGGCGGCTGCGCCCGGTACTACGAGCGCCTGTGCCAGCAGGCGCCAGAGGGCTCCCTGGAGGTGCTGGCACCCCGGTGGGCCGGGTGGGAGGAGCGCGACCGCGGTCTGCCCGTCCGCGTGCACCGCTGTCGGGCGCCCACGAGCCCACACCCCGTGGCCCGGCTGGTGCAGTGCGTGGTGCTCGCCTGGCACGCGGGGAGGCTGTTGCGGCGGGGGGCCTACTGCGCGGTCCACCTGGGGCACCTGTACCTGGTCCCCGTGGGGGTCCTGCTCCACAAGTTGTTCGGGGTCGCCTACGCAGTGTACCTGCACGGCGGGGAGTCACCCAACTTGTGGCGGTGGTGGGCGGGCCGGACCCTGTTCCGGCGCTGGCTGCGGGGAGCGGCTGCGGTGGCGGTGAACAGCGACTTCACCCACAGGCACTTCCTCCAGCTGGGGTTCCAGCTGCCGTACACGGTGTGCGTGCGGCCCACCGTAGACCCGCGCCGCTACCAAGCCCCACCCGGCGCGCGGGAGCGGCTCCGCGGGCTGCTGGGCCTGGAAGGGTCGTTCGTGGTGTTGAGCGTGGGGCGCTTGGTGGCCCGCAAGGCGCACGACCTGCTCCTGCACGCCCTGGCTCGCCTCACGCGGGAAGGGCAGCCGGTGGCGGCCGCCGTGGTGGGCGACGGCCCCGAACGGCCACGGTTAGAGGCCCTGGCCGGTGAACTGGGGATCACAGACCGGGTGCGGTTTGTGGGCTGGGTCCCAGAAGAGGTCCTTCCCGACTACTACGCGGCCGCGGACGCGTTCGTCCTGGCGAGCCGGGCGCTGGCGGGGCGGGACGGGGTGGAGGGGTTCGGCATCGTGTTCCTGGAGGCGGGGGCCGCGGGCCTGCCGGTGGTAGGGGCTTCCACGGGAGGGATCCCGGAGGCGGTGGAGGAGGGGAGGACCGGACTGCTGGTCCCGCCGGACGACGTGGAGGCCCTGGCCGACGCGCTGCGGTGGCTGGTCCGGGACCCGGACAAAGCCAGGAGGTTGGGGGAGGAAGGCCGGCGCCGCGCCGCGGAGGACGCGCGCGAGGCGGTGCTGGACCTCTGGCGGGCCTCGGGTTGGCGGGCGCCTGACGGCCTCGGAGGGACAGGTGGAATGCGGGAGCTAGGGAGCTGCCCGACGGGCCCGGACCAGCGGCCGCGTGTGCTGCACGTCATCACGCGTCTGGTGGTGGGAGGCGCCCAGGAAAATACCCTGCTGACGGTCCGCGGGCTGCAGGCCCGCGGGTACCACGTGGAGCTGGCCGCGGGTCCACAGACCGGGCCGGAGGGCAGTCTGGCGGTCCCGGAGGGAATCCCGTTCCACCTGGTCCCCACCCTGGTGCGGGAGGTCCGGCCCCTGGCGGACCTACGGGCCCTGTGGGACCTGTACCGGCTCATGCGTCGGGGGTACGACCTCGTGCACACCCACACCTCCAAGGCGGGCGTCCTGGGAAGGATCGCGGCCCGGCTTGCCCGGGTCCCGGTGATGGTCCACACCCCGCACGGGCACGTGTACCACGGCTACGGGGGAAGGCTACGGAGCTACCTGTTCGCGTGTGCGGAGCGGATGCTGGCGCGTTGGACCCACGCTTTGGTTGCGCTGACAGACTCGGAGCGGCAGGAGCACCTACGGGAGCGGGTCGGACGTCCCGAGCAGTGGCGGGTCATTCCCAGCGGCATCGAGGTCGAGCGGTACCGGGTTCCCTCCCCCCTGAGGAGGACCGACCTGGGGCTGCCGGAAGAGGCGTTCCTGGTTGGGTGTGTGGCCCGGCTCGTAGAAGTGAAGGGGGTCGACGACGCGATCGAGGCCACGGCGCGGATGGTCCGTCTTGATCAGCGGGTACGCCTGGTGCTGGTCGGGGACGGTCCGCTGCGGGCACGGCTGGAAGAGCAAGCCGCGCGTTGCGGGATCGGGGACCGCGTGCACTTCCTAGGCGTTCGACGGGACGTGCCCCACCTTCTTCCGCTGTTTGACGTCCTCGTCCTTCCGTCCCGGAATGAAGGCATGGGTAGGGTGCTCCTGGAGGCAGCGGCGGCGGGTGTGCCCGTGGTGGCCACACGGGTAGGGGGAGCGCAGGATGTGGTGCGGGAGGGGGAGACGGGCCTTTTGGTCCCCGCCAGCGACCCGCCGGCGCTGGCGGCGGCGGTGGCCTGCTTGGCCGCAGACGCAGAGCGACGCCGCCAAATGGCGTGCGCAGCACGGGCCTGGGTGGGGGAGAAGTGGAGTGCAGAGTCCATGGTGCGTGATCTTGAGGCGGCATACCGGGAGGCGGGAAAGCGGGTCCCGCCTGGCAAGAGTCGGGTGCGGAGGCAAACATGATAGGCCGGAGTCGAACAGTTCACGCGTAGCGGCAGGCTTCGGCCTTTCGGTTCCTGGGGCCGTGGAGGGTCGCAATGGAAGCCGATGTCGTCCTTTACACCGTCGCAGACAGCCGCTTTTTCCCTGGGCTAGTGGCGCTGGTGAACTCGCTGCGCCTGCAGGGGCACGGAGAGCCGGTGGTGGTGCTGGACTGTGGACTGACCTTGGAGCAGAAAAGGCGTCTGGCGGGGCAGTGCCGCCTGGTGCCCTTCGACCGGTCGCAAGCTACCTCGCCGGCGATGTTCAAGCCGTTTGCGTACTTGCTGCAGCCTCGGGGTGTGGTGGCAGTGGTGGACAGCGACGTGATCGTCACAGGCCGCCTGAGCGAGGTTTTCGAGCGCGCACGGCAGGGCCGCATCTGCGCCGCCCCAGACCCCGAAGAGGGCCGGTGGTTCCCGGAGTGGGCGGACCTGTTCGGTCTCCGTAGCCCCTTGCGTCGCGGCCGGTACGTGAACTCGGGGTTCGTGGTGTTTTCCGTAGAGCGCTGGCCGGACTTGCTCGGGCGCTGGTGGGAAGCTTGCCGCAGGATCTGGTCTCACGCGTGGTTGTACGATCCGGGAGCCCAAGAGGGTCCCTCCCTTCAAGCGGACCAGGACGCGCTCAACGCGATCTTGATGAGCGAGGTTCCGCCCGACGCGCTCTGGTGCCTGCCTCGCGAGATGGCTCCCATCGGGGACCAGGCAAGGTGCGTCCAGGTGGTGGACGTGGAGAGCTTGCGGTGTCGGTGTCGGGGAAAGCCCGTGGCTTTCCTGCAGAGCGTGGGCGCTTGCAAGCCGTGGGACCGGCCGTACTGGAAGAGGCTGCGCGGGGAGGCGTACGTGGTCCTGTTGCGTCGGCTCCTGGTCGGGCCGGGGCTTGCGGTTCGGGTGGACCCAGGAGAGTTGCCGGTGTGGTTGCGCCCAGGTTTCGTGGGGTCGGCCGCATGGCGAGTCTTGGTGTCTGCGAACCGAAGTCCCCTTCGACCGTGGGCTGGCCAGCTGGTCAGGCAGCTGCGGGGGATGGCACGGGGGGTCGAGAGCGGGGGCGGCCAGCCTGCTGTGGGTATCCGAACGCGAGCCGTGGATGAGCGCCTGGCTGAGTAGGCTAGGAAATGGAGGGATTTGAGGATGCCGGTCGCCCGCCAGCCTGCTGTCTGCGCGGCCAAACGGTTATTTCCAGGTCAGCGGGTGCGCCGTTACCGGACCACGTAGACCCGTGCGGCACGGGGGGGGAGGGTGGTGGAGATGCGGCCTGCGGTGAGGGAGACGGGTTGGCCTGTGACGAGCTCGGTGGCGGTAGTCCCGGAGACGGGGATGGAGGCTGCGAGGGAGCCCTCTTCTGGGTTGACGGCGATGACGTAGGTGGCGGTGCCGACGGTCTTCCGCGCTGCGTAGACGCCCACGTAGCGGTCGAACTGGAGCTGGAAGCGGGGGGTGGCGTCGGTGATTTGTGTGAAGGTTTGGGGGTCTGCCAGGACTCCGTACAGGGGGCCTGTGAGGAGGCGGAAGGCGGCGAGGGTGTCTGTCCAGGCGCGGTCGATGCTGGGCCGGAGCTGCTCGAGGTTCTGGAACAGACGCTGGCGTTCGGCCTCGTTGCTGTAGATGACCTGGTTAGCGCCCCACAGGACGTCGAAGGCGCGGTAGTTGAGGGCGGCGAGGAGCAGGAAGGCGCGGAAGATTTCCTCTCGGGAGGGGACGGTGGGTCTGCCTCCGTTGATGTAGGTCGCGAACTCGCTGACCACGGTGATGGAGGCGGCGTTGACGAAGCGGGCGCCGCGGCTGCGGATCCGCTGGGCGTAGTGGGCCTCGTTGACCATGTGGAGGACCTGGGTGTAGGGGGCGAACTCGGAGATGGTGAACTCGGGCATGGGGTAGTCCATGGTGGTGTAGGGGTTGGTGACATCCGAGGGGTACCCGGCCTGGTACATGACCAGGTCCCCCACCAGGTGGTTGGGGTCGATGCTCTTTACGCGGTTTTTGGTGGCGGTCCATTCGGAGTAGCTGCTGGTCATTCCGTGGAACTCGCCGTGGAGGGACCAGAGGAGCATGGCGGGGTCGCGCCCGATGCGGGCGACGCGGTCTGGGTTGAAGACTTCTTGGCTGCCCTGGAGGTCGTAGGCGTTTGCGGTGGACCAGGTGGACCAGGTGCTCCACCAGGTGGAGGGGAAGTCGCGGACCCAGACGGTGTTGAAGCCGGCGGCTTTGGCTTCCCGGAGGCGTTGCTCGAGTTCGGGCTGGCTGCGGAGCCAACCGAGCCCTGCCCAGCCCACGAACTTGTTCAGGCTGGCCACCACCACGGGCTGCCCGTTCACCAGCACAGCGCCGGATGCCGACACCTCCGTGCGCTGGACAGGGGCGATTGGTGTCTGGGGGGGTGGTGGAGCCACCAAGGCTGCCCCTGTTCCACAAGCGGTGAGCGCGGACACCAGGAGCGCCCAGGAGAGCGCGGGGGTCAGACGAGGCCTATGGCGCATGAGGCACCTCTGCGAAGGTTGGACCCAGCCCCTCAACCCAGCAGTCCCTCCACGCTAGCAGTTAACCGGACCATTTGTCAACACGGCGTTCGACGGCCTGCGCGGGAGCGTTCGGTAGGGCGAGCGCCGGCCCTCATTCGGCATGGCGAGTGCCGCACCCCCGGTGCCGTGGGCGGCGACAGCCGCCCACGCTGGCCGCGCCTGAGCCCGCCAGACGGACGGCAGCGCGCCAGGAGGTGTTCCACGCGATCGCAGGGCGTGGACAGGGACCCCGGCCACCACGAAAGCGACGCCCAGTGAGGTCAGTGGGGGGTGCGGCGCCTACCGGACCACGTAGACCCGTGCGGCACGGGGGGGGAGGGTGGTGGAGATGCGGCCTGCGGTGAGGGAGACGGGTTGGCCTGTGACGAGCT
>FWWL01000664.1_pt1 | contig 36170 bp, 27 predicted proteins | sample 2228331 | NCBI WGS metagenome assembly FWWL01 (sample SAMEA103939775, study PRJEB20133) | metagenome
TTGAGGCATGCTGTCCTGACCTGTGCACGCCGGACTGCTTTCTGAAGGAGTGCGGGGACGACGGGTGTGGGGGCTCGTGCGGGACCTGCCCCGCGGGCAAGACCTGTGACGCCTTTGGACAGTGTGTGGGATGCACCCCCTCCTGCGCGGGGATGCAGTGCGGGGACGACGGGTGTGGGGGCTCGTGCGGGACCTGCCCGACTGGGTACACGTGCAGTGCCTCGGGCCAGTGCGTCTTGACCTGTACCCCGTCCTGCGCGGGCAAGCAGTGTGGGGACGACGGGTGCGGCGGCACCTGTGGTTCCTGCCCCCACGGTTTCATTTGCCAGGCAGGGACCTGCGTCGAGGTGCAGGTCTGTACCCCCCAGTGCGAAGGCAAGGAATGCGGGCCGGACGGGTGCGACGGGTCCTGCGGGGTCTGTCCGCCTCCCCTCCAGTGCAACGAGGCCGGCCAGTGCGATGACCCGACGACGTGCACCCCCTCGTGCGCGGGGAAGCAGTGCGGGTCGGACGGGTGTGGTGGCTCGTGCGGGACCTGCCCTCCGGGACAGACCTGCAACGCGTCCGGGCGTTGTGTGGGCGCAAGCCTGCCTGACGCAGCCACTGGCGGCGAGGACGCGGGCGTTTCCCCGGAAACCGCTGGCGGACTGGACGCGGCTGGTTGTCCCCCTGGGACCGTGTGGTATTACGGGACCTGCAAGCCCACGGCCTTTGGTGGGGACGCCTCCGGTGGAGGGGCGAGCGAAGGGGGCCCAAGCGGAGGTGGGTGTGCAGCCTCGCCTCATGGCGTCCCGGCGTGGTGGCCCGTGCTCATTTTCCTGTCTCTGCCCGCGATCCGCTGGTGGACGAGGCGTGCCGGGTCGTGAAGTCGAGCAGGTGTCTTATGAGTCTCAAGGACGAGTTCTATCGTTGTCTGGTGGACCAGCCTCTGCGCCGTCCCGAGTTTCGCACCCAGTCGGGGATCCCCATCGGCCCACTGTACGCGCCCGAGGAGCCTGACGCGGCCTACGAGGCCCGCATCGGCTACCCCGGTTTCTACCCCTTCACCCGGGGGGTGTATCCCACGATGTACCGGGGGCGACTGTGGACCATGAGGATGTTCGCGGGGTTCGGGACGCCCGAGGACACGAATCGGCGCTTCAAGTACCTCTTGGAGCAGGGGCAGACCGGGCTGTCCACGGCCTTCGACATGCCGACTTTGATGGGCTACGACCCGGACCACCCCCTCGCCAAGGGGGAGGTGGGGCGCGAGGGGGTCTCGGTCGCGACCATCGAGGACATGGAGCGCCTGTTCGAGGGCATCCCGCTCGACCAGGTGACCACCAGCATGACGATCAACGCGCCGGCCATCGTCTTGCTCGCATTTTATGTGGTGGCCGCGGAGCGGCGCGGCATTCCCCCGAAGGCCCTGGGGGGCACGACCCAGAACGACATCCTGAAGGAGTTCATCGCCCAGAAGGAGTGGATCTCTCCGCCGCGGCCCTCGATGCGCATCATCCGCGACATGATCGCGTGGTGCTCGCGTCACATGCCGCGCTGGAACACCATCTCGATCAGCGGCTATCACATCCGTGAGGCCGGGGCGACCGCCGTGCAGGAACTCGCATTCACGCTCGCGGACGGAATTGCCTACATCGAGACCGGCCTCGAGGCCGGGCTCGCCGTGGACGACTTCGCACCGCGCCTGTCCTTCTTTTTCGACGTGCACAACGACTTCTTCGAGGAGGTCGCGAAGTTCCGCGCAGCGAGGCGGATGTGGGCCCGCATCGTGCGCGAGCGGTTTGGCGCGAGAAACCCGCGCTCGTGGCTGTTGCGCACACACGCCCAGACCGCCGGAGTGTCCTTGACCGCCCAGCAGCCGTACAACAATGTGGTTCGCACGACGATCCAGGCCCTGGCTGCGGTCCTCGGGGGGACCCAGTCCCTGCACACGAACTCGCTCGACGAGACGTACGCCCTCCCCACGGAGGAGGCGGCCACCCTGGCCCTGCGCACCCAGCAGATCATCGCGTACGAGAGCGGTGTCGCGAATGTGGTGGACCCCCTGGGCGGGTCCTACTATGTCGAGCACCTGACGGACGAGATGGAGGCCCAGGCCGAGGAGTACATCCGCAAGATTGACGAGATGGGCGGGATCGTGGCCGCGATCGAGAAGGGGTATCCGCAGCGTGAGATCGCGCGCTCCGCGTACGAGTTCCAGCAGGCCGTCGAGTCCGGGGAGCGGGTGATCGTGGGTGTCAATGCCTACCGCTCCGAGGAGGAGCCCCCGATCCCGACCCTCCAGATCCGGCCCGAGGTCGAGGCCCGCCAGATAGAGCGCATCCGCGAGTTCCGCGCCCGCAGGGATTTGGCGAGGTGGCGCGAGGCCCTGGACGGGGTGCGCGCGGCGGCCAAAAGCGACTCGAACCTGATGGAGGCGGTCCTCGAGGCGGTACGGGCCGGGGTGACGCTCGGCGAGGTCAGCGACTGCTTCCGCGAGGTCTTCGGGGCCTACCGCGAGAGTGCCGCCATCTGCTGACGTGGGCCATGGTGGGGCTCAACCCCAACGCGTTGACAGCGTGGCCTTGTCCCTCTAGTCTCCGATTCGCGTGGCTCCGCGGGGAGGAGGATGCCATGAAGGTCGCATGGTTGGCTGTCGTCATCGTTCTTTGGAGCGTGCGCAGCGCCGTAGGACAGACCCGCGAGGAACTTGCGCTCGAGGCCTTCCCGGTGCTCGAGAAGGGTTGCCGGAGCGGCGACATGATGGTACGAGCGCGCGCGGTCGAGGCCATGGCCAAGGTCCCCGGGCGGGACGTGGGCCCCTACATCCAAGACGGGCTCAACGACGCCCAGTGGGTCGTGCGGGTCGCTGCGGTGAAAGCCCTGGCGCGCCTTCAACGCCCCGAGGCGAGGACCCTCGCGCAGGAATGGCTACGGAAGCCAGATTTCCCCCATGAGTCCCTGGCGTTCGACCTCGTCTCCGCATTTCCGGGGGAGATGGGTCGCTCCCTCCTCTTTGGCGCGGCCCTCGATGCGTCGTGCCCAACGCGCGAGGCGCTTGTCAAGGCTGTGCTTGGCCAGGAGGCACCGGTGATCGCGGCCCTCTTCTCGGCCGGGCTCGCGAAGGGGGACCCCTTCTTCCTCGAACGGCTCGCGGAAATCCCAGACGACCAGAGGGTCGCGGTCGCGGAGATCCTCGTCCAGGACCGGGAACCAGCGGTCCAGGCCGCGGCCCTCAAGTGGGCACGTCTGGCACGCGTGGCCCTCCCGGCCACCGTGTTGCAGCCCCTCTTGAAGGCGCGCTCCTCAGAGGTTCGGCTCGGCGCCGCGGAGCACCTCGCGCTTGCGGGCGACGGCTCTGTCCTCGGGCACCTCGGCCCACTCCTCGATGGGAACCGGGAGGAGCAGGTCCGCTATCTGTGGGCCGCAGCGGCTGCGAAGACCCTTCCGGAAGAGGTGACGGGCCGGCTCAAGCGCTTCCTGGCGCCCGACACGCCGGAAGACCTTTTGATCCCGGTGTACCTCGCGTTCGCGGGGACCAGCGACCCCGCCTTGCGCACCCGTGTGGAAGAGGACATCCAGTCCACGATTTTGGCCAGGCGAGCCGCGGCGACCCGCGCGCTCCCGAGGCTCCTCGGGAACCGTGCCCTCCCCCGCCTGTACGAGTTGCTTCGGGACGGAAACCCGCTGATTCGCCGCCTAGCGGCCCAAGGGATCGGGGATTTGGGCCAGGCCGAGTCCGTCGAGGTCCTGGAGCGGGCCCTTCGCGACACCGACCGGGATGTGCGCCTCGCGGTGGTCGAGGCCCTGGGCCGCATCCACGACCGCTCCGTGGCCGGGGTTGCATCCTTCGTGGTCTATGACACGGACCCGGCGATCCGGAAGGCGGCCATCCGAGCGGTATGCCAGGTGAACCACACGGACGCCCTTCCGATCCTACGCATCTACGCGGAGGACCCGGACCCCGAGGTTCGCTACGACGTCATCACCGCGATGATCGAGGTGGACCCGGCGATCGCGAAGGAGTATCTAGACCGCTCCCTGGCTGGCCTCGAGCCCCGCCACCTCCTCGGGCTCGCCCGGCGTTTCGGGGAGCCGTTTCTCCCCCTGCTGAAGGTCGCAGCCGCCTCTGGTAGGGCCTGGACGCGCCTGACCGCTGTCCGGGCTGCGGCCCTTTTGCCGGGCTCGGAGGTCTCGTTCCTTCAGGAACTCGCGGCCACGAGCCCCCACGCTGACGTCCGCAAGGCCTCGGTCCTTGCCCTGGCGAGGCGTTCGTGTTCCGATGCGCTGGGCGTAGCCCAGGCCCTGGTCCAGGACAAGGACTTCGATGTGCGGCTCGGGGCGGTGGATGTCTTGGTCCGGTGCGGAGACCAAAAGGCGATACAGACCCTGCGGGGGCTCTTCCTCGACCCGGAAGAGATCGTCCGGGTCGCAGCGGCGGCAGGCCTGCTCGATTTCCCGAAGACATCGGCGCGCAAGACCCCACCGCCGAAGAAAAAGGCGCGATGAATCGCGCGCAGTTGCCAAGATGACCCCAACCGTGGAACGAGCCCCCACACACCTTTCCGCCCCGTCCCCGGCAAAGGCGTTCTTGTTCGATGTGGATGGGACCCTCGTGGACTCCGGGGGGGCAGGGCTTCGGGCCATGAGGAGGGCGTTTCAGGAGGTGGTCGGGGTCACAGACCCCTTCCGCGGGGATTCCTTCACGGGACGCACAGACCCCCACATCTTCCGGACCGCCGTGGAACGTCATCTGCGTCGTTCACCGACCCGAGATGAGGAGCGCAAGTTCTTCGAACGCTACCTCCACCATCTCGTGGACGAGGTCCGCGTGTCGCCCGGATATCGGGTCCTGCCCGGCGTGGAGGGCGTGCTGCGGGCCCTCTGTGCGCGGCCAGGCTGCCTCGTCGGGTTGTGCACCGGCAATCTCGAGGCCGGGGCGCGGCTCAAACTGGCGCGCGCGGACCTGAACCGCTTCTTCGCCTTTGGGGGTTACGGCTCGGACCACGAGGACCGGGCAATCGTCACCCGGCTGGCCATCGAGAGGGCTCGCGCCGCAGCGGCAGGGCCGGTGGATCCGCTCGTCATCGGGGATTCCCCCCACGAGGTCCACGCCGCTCGAAGAAATGGGGCCAGAGTCGCCCTCGTTGCGACCGGGTGGACGCCGGCGGAGACGCTTGAAGCCCTCGGTCCAGACCTCTTCTTCGAGTCGTTCGCGGACGTCGAGGTCGCGGTGGCGCGGCTGTTGGGACTTGGCGAGTCCTTGACCGGCGGGGTGTCGGAGGTGGCGCGCGCCGCGGACTTGATCCGTCGAGGTGGCGTTCTGGTGCATCCCACCTCGACCCTGTACGGGTTCGGCGGGGACGCCTTGGACCCCGCGGTCGTCGCGAGGATCAGGCGGCTGAAGGGTGACCGAGAAGGGCCATTCTTGGTCCTGGTCCCGAACGCGGAGGTCGCCTGGTCTTTGGCGTCGATGGTCCCAGAACCCGCGCTCCGCCTCGCTCGGCGGTTCTGGCCAGGGCCGCTGACCCTGGTGTTGCCTGCATCGGATCGCGTGCCAGGGCATCTTGTCGGGCCAGGGGGCACCGTGGCTGTGCGGGTGGACCCCCATCCCTTCGCCTGCGCCCTCGCAGCGGTTGCGGGGGTGCCCATTGTGTCCACGAGCGCCAATCGGACGGGCGAGTCGCCTCCGCGATGCCCAGAGGAGGTCCAGATGGACTTGAGGCTCGCGTGTGACTTGCTCATCAGCGACACAGAGCCCCTCATCGGGCGTCCCTCGTCGGTGGTCCGTGTGGTGGGAGAGCGGGTCGAGGTCCTGCGGGAAGGGGCCATTGCGCGCGGGGACATCGAGGGATGAATCGCGACTATCTGCGACGCGCCTGCGACCTGGATTCCCTGGCCAGGTCCCTGCCGCACGCGGCCAGGGTCGTGGGGCGCGTCAAGGACCGCCCCGCGGATTTCGTGGTCGAGGAGGTCCCGGCATACCTGCCTTGCGGGGAGGGCCCGCACCTCTTTTTGTGGGTCGAGAAGCGCGACTGCTCGGGCGGGGACCTCTTGAGGCGCCTCGCCGCAGTATTGGGCATCCCCGTCGGGGACATCGGTTACGCAGGGACCAAGGACCGCCGGGCCGTGACGCGGCAGTGGCTGTCCGTGCCCGAGTCGTGCGAGCGGGTGCTCGCGGGAGGGGTCGCCCTCGAGGGGATCCGGGTGCTCGGGGTGGCGCGGCACCGGAACAAGCTCCGGCTGGGGCACTTGAGGGGCAACCGGTTCCGCATCGTGCTGCGCGGTGCGGACACGACGATGGCGGCGGAACTGGCCCGGACCGCTCGCGAGGTCGAGCGACTCGGCTTCCCGAACTTCTTCGGGGTGCAACGGTTTGGTCGTCTCGGGGAGTCCATTGCCTTGGGCCTAGACCTCCTCGAGGCGGGGACGCTCGATGCGCCGGCCTTTGCGCGGATCGGGCGCTTCGAGCGCAGGATGGCCCTGTCCGCTGTGCAGTCCGCGTTGTTCAACCTTGTGTTGCAAGAGCGCATGGTCCGCGGGCTCGCACGCACGGTGCTCGTGGGCGACATCCTCGCCCGGACGGACTCGGGCGGGCTGTTCGAAGCGGACGATGCGCAAGCCGAGCAGGCCCGCCTCGAGGCCGGGGAGGTGGTCGTGACCGGACCCGTATTCGGGCACAAGGCCCCGCTCGCCTCGGGCGAGCCAGGGGCGATCGAACAGGGGGTGCTCGAGGAGGCCGGTCTCTCTTTGTCCCTGTTCCGGGCGTTTCCGAGCCTGGGCCGCGGGACCAGAAGGCCGTTCTTCGTGCGGCCCGAGGACGTGCGCGTGGAGGTGGACCGCGCCGGGCTCGTGCTGTCGTTCTTTCTTCCCAAGGGCGCGTACGCCTCAGTCATGCTCCGGGAGTTTGTGGAACCCCCTGCTGGGGAGCCTGCCGCGGACTTGGCAGCCGAGGGGGAGGAGGAGTAGAGTCGGCTTGCGCCTGGCGCCGTGCCAGGCGGTGTCGGGAATCGTGGATGGAGGCACGTCATGAAGACATTGCGTTTCGTCCTGCTCGTTCTGGCCGCGACCGTGGTGGCAGCGCCAAAGACAGCACGCGCCTGGAGCACACAGGGAGGCGAGACCCTGTCACCGAGCGAGAACGCCCTGCACGTGGGTACGGGGTTTCCCTGGGCATTGCAGACTGGGTACCACATCCCCCTGATGGAGAGTTTCGAACTGGTGCCCAACTTCGGTTTCTATTATGGCCAAGCGACGACGGTGCCGCTCGTGGGCAACTTCTTGGGCGTTCAGCTGAAGTTTCGGGCGTTGAAATCGGGCAATTTCCACCTCGCCCTCGCCGGAGAGCCCGGCTTCTTGATGAACTACTACCCCGGGAAATTCGCGTTCGGGATTCAGTTTGGCCTCCCGCAAGTTCTTGCGACTTACAACGTTACCAACGTTTTTGCCCTGCACTTCGGCCTGCGGATGCCGATCGGGATTGTGTTCAACAGGTATGCGGAGGTCGATCCGTGGTCGGGAACGCAAGAATCCAAGACGCAGGTTATCGGCTTGATTCCTGTAGTTGCGCATTTCGGGATGGAGTACTCCGTATCATCAACTGTCAATATTTTCGCTACAATGAACATGGGTGTATTGGTCGGTGTGACGAGCGATGGTAGCGAAGCTGAGTTCTACCCGGCCTTCATCATCGGCGGGGCCTTCCGGTTCTGACCGCGCAGGCCCTTACAGGTTCTTGCGGCACCAGGCCTCGACCTCTTCAAAGTCGGAGCAGACCCTCGCAGGGGGGAGACTTCGCAGGAAGACCTTGCCATACGCCTTCGTGCGCACGCGCGGGTCCATGAGCGCGACCACTCCCCGGTCGGAGCGACGCCGAATGAGGCGGCCGAAGCCCTGGCGTAGCCGGATCACGGCCAGGGGCAACTGGTAGTCGCGAAATGCGTTTCCCCCTCGGTCCTCGATACGCTCGCACCGCGCCCGGAGCATCGGGTCGTCAGGCGGGTCAAACGGGAGGCGGTCAATGATCACGCACGACAGGGCGGGACCCATTACGTCCACGCCCTCCCAGAAGGTGTGCGTCCCGAACAGGCAGGCGTGTGGGGTCTCCTTAAAGCGGCGGATCAGTTCGTCGCGCGGGGCATCGCCCTGGACCAGGACCGGCCACCTCATGCGCTCGCGCATCATCTCGTTCGCCCGGTGCAGGGCCGCGTGGCTCGTGAACAGCAAAAACGCGCGCCCCTGCGTGGCCTCGAGGACCCGCAAGGCCTCCTCGGCGAAGGCCTGAGAAAATGCGCAATCGTTGGGGTCTGGCATCCCCTCGGGGAGGTACAAGAGGACCTGCCGTTCGAAGTCGTAAGGCGAGGCCAACACGACCTCGCGGGCCGTGGCCGGGACCCCAAGCCGCAAGCGCAGAAAGTCAGTGGAGGCGTCCACCGTGAGGGTCGCGCTGACGAGGATGATGGGGCGACCGCTTTCGAAGAGGCGTTCCCGCAGGAGGTCGGACACCTCCACTGGCAGCGCGGACAGGGCCACAGAGCGTGCCGTCCTCTCCGCCAGCCGGACGAAGTTGGGGTCGGTGTCCTCGAGGACGATGCCGAGTTCGCGGCGCAGCTTGCGGGCCCGGACCGACACGTCATTCGAGGCCCCGGCCTCCCTGGCGATGTCGCACGCCTCGTCGGCCAACACCTCGAGGTCCACGTCCAGTTCGTGCCAGGCGCGAGCGACCTCGGGGGGGAGGCGGCCAGCCTGGATATTGGCCCGCCCCTCCGGACCCGCGAGGCGGGCTGCCATCTCGAAAAAGCGTTCGCCCACCCGGCCCGCGACGGTTGCCAGAACCCTGCCCCTCGCGGGATCTCCCCGGGCCGCGAGCGCCAGGGCGTCCGCAGCCAATAGCGCGACAGCGCCCGAGCGCACTGTGACCCCGAAGTGCTCGGTCGCGACACCCTCCAGGGCGTGGGCCTCGTCCAGGATGACAACGGCGTCTTGCGGGAGGATATGGGTGTTTCCCTCCTCCCTCATCGCGAGGTCCGAGAAGAACAGGTGATGGTTCGTGATGACGAGGTCGGCCTGAAGCGCGCGCTCGCGGGCGCGGAACAAGAAGCACGCCCCGAAGTCGGGGCAGGCCCGGCCCGGACAGGTTTCCGAAGTCGAGACGATTCGGTGAAGGACCGGCGAGGTCTCGGGGATGTCCGTCAGTTCCGCAAGGTCCCCAGTCTCGGACCGGCGCATCCACGCCCGGATGTGGGCCAGGACCCGGCGGTCGCTGTGGGGGTCCGTGGTCCCGAGCATGTCCCAGGACTCGCGCATCCTCGCCCGGCACACATAGTTCGCCCGCCCCTTCAGGACAGCGACAGTGAAATGGTAAGGGAGGTGCTCCTGGAGAAACGGGACATCTTGGCGCCTTACCTGCTCCATGAGCGCGCGGGTGCCGGTCGCGACCACGACCTTTCGGCCCGACTGGATCGCAGGGACCAGGTAGGCGAGGGTCTTGCCGACCCCGGTCCCGGCCTCGACCAGGCAGGCATCGTCATGGGCGATGGCCTCCTCCACCGCATCCATCATGCGCTCTTGCTCCGGGCGGTGCTCGTAGTCCGCGAGGGCCCGTGCGCACAGCCCCCCCACTCCGAAGACGTCCCGGCCGCTCAGATGGCGCCTGTTGCGCGCGGTCATGGAGGCTTCACTCGGTGCGTGCCGCACACGGGCCTCCCATAGCGCACGTGTCCTGGAAGCGCAAGGCTGGCCTTGGACCATCGAGATCGTCATGCCGCACTGGAGTTCCGAGTCGAGCCTCATGAGGCGAAATCGAGCCGGCCATCCGCATCCATGCGGCAGCGCCTCGTGGCGCACTCCCTCCGAATCACGGTGCCGAAAAAAAGGTTGACAACCCCCTCGTGTGCCCGCATCATTCGACCAGCCAGCGGGATGCGAGGGTGAACGCCTCCTCGATGGAAGACACCGCAGAATCCAGCTTTTGGGGCGCTGCGGGGGGTTGTCCCCCGTCGGCGCCCCTGGACAGCCGGCCCTGGAACGAGGGTTTCCCCTCCCTGCGTCCGCATCGGTCCCCTTCATCGCTTCACCGGCTTCAGACAACGCAAAACAGTCGTCATGATGAGGTTTTGAGGACAGGACATCCGTCCTGTTTCAATCCCTGTGGTCACCGTCAACACAACCTGGGGGACGAGAGGTGAAAGTCGGGATCACGTACGACCTTCGGCAGGAGTACCTGCTTCTGGGCTACTCGCTCGAGGACACGGTGGAGATGGACCGCGAGGACACCGTGGACGCCATCGAGGAGGTCTTGCGGGATTTGGGGTTCCAGACGGACCGGATCGGCAATGTCCGCCGGCTCGTGGAGCGGCTCGCCTCCGGGGACCGCTGGGACCTGGTCTTCAACATCGCGGAGGGGATGCGGGGCTACGGACGCGAGGCCCAGGTCCCCGCGCTGCTCGAGGCCTATGGGATTCCGTGCACCTTCTCGGACTCGCTTGTGTGCGCGCTGGCCCTCCACAAGGGCCTGACCAACCAGGTGGTCCGCGGGCACGGCGTTCCGACTGCTGACTTCCGTGTGGTATCATCTGAACAAGAACTGTTCGACGTGGACCTTCCCTTTCCCCTTTTCTTGAAGCCCGTGGCCGAGGGGACCTCCAAGGGAGTCGCCGCGACGAACCGGGTGGAGGACCGGGCGGCGCTTTTGGAGGTCGGTCGTCGCCTCCTCTACACCTACCGCCAGCCCGTCCTTGTCGAGACCTACCTGCCGGGCCGGGAGTTCACGGTGGGTCTGCTCGGCACCGGGCCGAAGGCGCGCGCCATTGGGGCCATGGAGGTGGTGTTGCTCGAGCGGGCGGAGCCGGGGGCCTACTCGTACGAGAACAAGGTTTACTACGAGGATCGGGTGGAGTACCGCCTCGGAGACCCCTCGGACCCGGAGGTCGCGGAGGCACTGGACGTGGCTCTTCGCGCCTGGAGAGCCCTCGGGTGCCGCGACGCGGGGCGGGTGGACCTCCGTAGCGACGCAGAGGGTCATCCCCGCTTCCTGGAGGTCAATCCCCTTGCGGGGATGAACCCGGAGATCTCGGACCTCCCGATCCTGTGCCGGCTGGCTGGCTTGACCTACCGGGACCTGATCGCGGGCATCGTGAGGTCCGCTCTCGAGCGCGTTCCGGAGGCTGCCTGGCGCATGCCCGCCATCGAGGTGCCGGCGCTCGGTGTGCCGGGGTTGGAACCTGAGGGCATCCAAGGGGACCTATTTCCGCAGACCCCTGCTTTGTCCTCGGCCTACCGCGGTCGTCAGCGACCCAGGGTCCTGTTCCTGCACGAGCGCATCGAGAGCGGGGCCCCGGCGGACCGACAGGACCTGCGCAACGAGATGGAGTTCCTCGCGGGGGTCCTGCGCAACCTGGGTTATGACGTGACCGCGCACCCGATCTCGCTCGACTTGCGGTCGGTCAGCCGGGCCGTAAACCGCATCCGGCCCGACGTGGTCTTCAATCTGGCCGAGACCGTGGATGGACAGGGCCGCCTGGTCCACCTCGCGCCCGCGATCCTCGACCGCCTGGGCGTGCCGTACACGGGGAACGGCACCGAGGCCATGTTCCTGACGAGCAACAAGCTCGTGGCCAAGGAGGTGATGCGCCAGGCCGGGATCCCGACCCCGCGCGCCGCGACGTTGGAGCAGGTCCTCCACGGGGAGGTAGACCTGACCCTCCCCTGCATCATCAAGTCCGTGTGGGAGGAGGCCTCGGTCGGTCTGGATGAGGACTCGGTCATCCGGGATCGGTCGCGCCTGAAGGACGAGTTGCTCCGGCGCCTGCCGGAACTCGGTGGCTCAGGGTTTGTCGAGGAGTACGTGGAGGGGCGCGAGTTCAACCTCTCGCTTCTTGCGGGACCGGGGGGCCCGAGGGTCCTGCCCGTGGCCGAGATGTGCTTCGAGGACTGGCCGGAAGGCAAGGAACGCGTTGTGGGTTACCGGGCCAAGTGGGACCCGGATTCCTTCGAGTATGAGCACACGGTCCGCTCGTTCCGGCTCGCGCCCTCGGACGAGCCCCTGGTGCGCAGGCTCGTCACCATTGCCTTGCGCTGCTGGGAGCGCTTCGGTCTGCGGGGATACGCCCGCGTGGATTTCCGTGTGGCCCAGGACGGCTCCCCCTTCGTGCTGGAGGTCAACGCGAACCCCTGCCTGTCCCCGGACGGGGGCTTCATGGCCGCTGCACGAGAGGCCCTTCTGACCCCAGAGCAGGTGTTGACCGCCATCCTGAGCGACCTGAACCGGCCCAGGCCCTCCGCGGCTATCCCCATCACCTCCAGAAGGATGCGGCGCGCCGGGGCTGTGGGCGATTTGGGCGCATCCCAGGCAGTGAGGTCGCAGATCCTCCAGGGGCGCAAGCCTCGGTCGTTGTAGGACGAGCGGTCCGCGTAGTTGACACGGGCAGCGCGACCTGGCAGAATCAGTCGTTGTGTGTCTGCAAGGAGCGACCACGATGAAGCCGATCGGGTTGAGCATTGCGTTGGTGGTGGGGGCATGGCTGGTCCCGGCGACCGCGTACCCCTGTGGGGGAGGCGGGCAGGGGTCCTGCGATTGGCACAACCCGCATGTCACCTTCACGCTGGCCGAGACGGAGGACGGGCTTGCCCTGTCCTCGGTGGTCCAGGGGTGCGCCGGGATGCGGGCTACCCACCAGGACCGTATCGAGGCCGAGGTCGCCCGCGCGGCCAAGGGCGAGGCGTGCGAGGGCTGTCCGTTTGGCGTGCAGGGGTTGTCCTACGCGGTGGAGCGGACCGACCTGGGTGTCGTGGTCCGGGTCACGGGTCCCAAGGACCGGCTCGGCGAGTTCAAAAAGCGCTTCGAGGCGAAGATGGCTGCCCGGGATCAGGCGCCTGGAGGCGGGGGGTGCGGGTGTCGCAAGGAGGCTCGGTCAGGGCCAAAGTCCGGGCCGATGTGCGGCGATTGAACCGCGTGCATCAGTAGCCAGTTGCGAAGAGTTCCTCGACTGTCTTCGGCCTGCGCGCGTGGGGCGAGAAGACCCACCGGATGGCGAACCCCCGGACCTCGCCAGGCGCGGTTGGCCGCTCCACGACGCGGACCACCTTTCCAATCAGATGGATCTTGAAGACGGTGTGGCCGGGGTTTTCGAAGATCACCTCGACCTGACTCCCCGGCGGGGGCAGTGCCCGAGAAAACAGGAAGGCCCCGCCCGCGCTGATGTCCGTGGTCGTGGCCCGGAACTCCTGGCCCTCGTGCGAAAACCGCACGGCCAGCATCCGGGGAAGCCGCGCAGATGCGCGACGGTCAGAGGGCGCTGGACGCGGCTCCGCCTGTGGTGCGCGAGGGGGCTCGACCTGTGGGGGGCTGTCTGGCATCAGCCCTTGGGGCGGCTTCGGGGAGGGCGGCAGGATTGCCCCTTCCGGGGTGCCAGTCATGTGGACCACGGGGGACTCGCGTGCGGGCATTTCCCCGAATCCTTCCATGGCGAGGGCCAGGAGGTTCTTGAACTCGGAGGCGTCGCGTGGCCGCCGGTCCGGGTCCCTGGCCAGGGCCCTGCGGAGAAAGACCTCCAGTTCATCTGGAATCCGCACATGCGGGGCGATGTCCCGGACTGCAGGGGGCGTCTCGTGAATCTTGCGTAGGGCCAGGGCCACCGGGGTCGCGGCCTCGAAGGGGGGCCGGCCTGCGATCAACTCAAAGAGGATGGTCGCGAGGGAATAGAGGTCGGAGCGGGGGTCGAGGGGCCGGCCCTCCATCTGCTCCGGGCTCATGTATCGAGGGGTGCCCACCACGAGGCTGCGGTCGCTGTCCCGTCCCTCCGCGTCGTCGCCGAGTTGCGCGATCCCGAAGTCGAGGACCTTGGCGAACTCGGTCCCGCCAGCACCTGGGATGACGAAGATGTTCTCGGGCTTGAGGTCCCGATGCAGGACCCCGACCTGGTGCGCCTCCTCGAGCGAGTTCAGGACCTGGTCCACAAGCGAGACAGCGCGCCAGACGGACATGGGGACTCCCTCCTCGGTCATCAGCCGGAAGAGCGAGCGTCCTTTCAGCAATTCCATGGCGATATACAGGAGCCCGTCCTCGGTGCGACCGACGTCGTACACCGAGATGGTGTGCGGGCTCGTGAGGCGGCTGACCGCGCGGACCTCGCGGACGAAACGCTCCGTGGCCTGCTCGCGGCTCAAGAGTTCGGAGCGCAGGACCTTGAGGGCCACGTCACGGCCCATCGAGATCTGCTGCGCGACATAGACCGCCGAGGTCCCCCCGATGCCGAGCAGGCGCCGGATTGCGAAGCGCCCATCCACCACGACCCCCTCCCCGAGGGTCATGGCCGTGGCCCCGAGCGGGCGGCGTCCGCGCAACCTCCCCCACAACCTGGCGATGCGGTCCTTCAAGGCGCGTGGACCTCGATCACGGAAGTCCTCTCTCCCATAGCAGCAGCCCGTGGGGGGCGTCAAGGGGCCGGTGAAGATGTCTTCCGGCACGCAGGGGACCGGCTGCGCTTGGGTGGCGTCCTAAGACAAGCACTTGCCACATGCAGGGGCAAACCCCTACAATGCCCGCATGAAAAACCGCCCGACCATCGCGGGTGTGCTGGCTGTTGTGGGGTGGGCGCTCTCCTGCGCCTCGGGGTCTCGGGATTCGCCTCGGGATGCGTCGGGGGTGGACGCCGAGCGCGACGAGGGCCGCGTCGAGGTCATCGTGGGCGTGGAGGTCCACTACGACATCGCGGCGGAGCCCGAGGAAGGGCCTTGGTTGGGCGAGCCGGATGACCGAGACGACGCTCCCTTTGAGGTCTCGGACCAGGACAGCGGGGGCGAGGGAGAGGAGGGGGACCTTCCAACCGACCAAGGCGAGCAAGAGGACCAGGGGCCAGAGCCCGACCCCGACCAGGGCGGGGTGGACGAGGGGCCTTGCGTGCCGAACTGCGAGGGCAAGGTCTGCGGTCCGGACGGCTGCGGCGGGATTTGCGGGTACTGCGAGTACGGGAAGGTCTGCAAGGATGGGCAATGTGTAGATATTTGCATTCCAGATTGCATATCAGAGAATAAACTATGCGGACCGGACGGGTGTGGGGGGGAATGCCCTCCCGGGTGCGACGAGGGCTTCGAGTGTCGCGATGACTTCCGCTGCCATCCGGTGGACTGCGTGCCGGATTGCGCGGGGCGCGTGTGCGGCTACGGGGCGAATGGGGGGTGTGGGAATCCTGTGGAGTGCGGCGAGTGCGGACCAGGTCAGTCCTGTACGGACCTTGGGCAGTGCGTGGAAGGGCCGTGCATGGGAATTACCGATAAGGGGAAGTGCCTGGATGCATATACCGTGGGCTACTGCACGAAGGTGGGGGGCCAAGAGGTCCTGATCAAGGTGGACTGCAAGCAGGAGCCGAACAAGGTGTGCGGGTGGGACGGCTGGGAGGGGAAGTGGGCGTGCGTCGAGAAGCCTCCTTGCACGCCGAAGTGCACGCTCGAGGACGGGACCAAGAAGGAATGCGGCGACGACGGGTGCGGGGGGGAGTGCGGGACGTGCCCGCTCGGGTGGGGATGTCCCGGCTTCAAGTGCCGCCCGGTCCAGGGCGCCTCGTGCGGCTGGATCACCGAGGTCGGGACCTGCTGGTACGACAACTGGCTCTACTACTGCACGGGACCGGTCCAGACGGGCCAGATCGGCGCCGAGAACTGCACGGCCCAGGGCAAGGTCTGCGCCTACGACGACAAGTTCTCGCACGCCTACCAGTGCATGACGCCGTTGTGACCGGGAGCGCGGCTCATCCCCTCGGGTAGAAGACGAACAGGACCACGGACAGGGCCGCGAGGGCCCACAGTCCGGGGCGGACCTCGCGGGCGCGGCCGGCCGCGGCCATGAAGACCGGGTACAGTACGAAGCCGGATGTCATACCAATCGCGATGTTATAAGTGAATGACATCAAAATCATCACCGCCAGGGCGGGGATGGCCTCCTCCAGGCGGTCGAAGGGGATGCGGGTCACGGCCTGGACCATCAGGAGCCCCACCACCACGAGGGCCGGTCCGTAGGCGCAGGGCGGGATCGCCGTGAGGACCGGCGCGAAGAAGAGGGCCAGAAGGAACAGGGCGCCCACGACCAGCGCGGTCAGGCCGGACCTGCCGCCCGCCTCGACCCCGGCCGCGCTCTCGATGTAGGCCCCGGCCGTCGTGGTCCCGAAGACCCCGGCAAGCGTTGTCGCGATGGCATCCGCGAGCATGGGGCGCTCGATCTCGGGCAGGTGCCCGTCCGCGTCCAAAAATCCCGCGCGGCTCGACACCCCGATCAGGGTCGCGATCGTGTCCAAAAAGGCCATGATGAACACGACCAGGGCCACGTTCAGGAAGCCGAACGACAAAGACGATGACAGGTCCAGTTGCGCGAAGACGGGTGCCAGGGATGGCGGGGGGGAGAGGACGGCCTCCGGGGGAGGTGCGGCCCCGGCCAGGTAGGCCGCGGCGGCGCCGCCCAGGATCGCGATCAGGATGGCTCCTGGGATGCGCCACATCAGCAAAAGTTCCATCGCGACGAAGGTCCCGATCGCGATAAGGGTGGCCGGCGAGCCGAGGTCCCCCAGCCTGACGGGAGCGCCTGGCACCCCGAGCGTGACCACGCCCATCTCGTTCAGCCCGATGAAGGCGAGGAACAGCCCGATCCCGACCGCAAAGGAGTACCGCAGGGGAGGCGGGATGGACTCCGCGAGGACCGCGCGCAGGCGCGTCACGGTCAGGACGACGAAGGCGACCCCGCTTAGGAACACGGCCCCGAGCGCGGTCTGCCACGGAAACCCCATCCCCTGGCAGACGGTGTATGCGATGAAGGCGTTCTCGCCCATGTACGGCGCGATGGCGAACGGGCGATTGGCCCACAGCCCCATCACGAGGCACCCCGCGACCGCCGTCAGGATGGTCGCGACCATCGAGGGCCCCCTGGGGATGCCGGCGGCCTCTAGGATGGCGGGGTTGACCACGATGATATACGCCATGGTGACAAAGGTGGTCGCGCCGGCCAGGACCTCGGTGCGGATCGAGGTCCCGAGCCGCGCCAGGTGAAAGAGGCGTTCGAGCATCGGGCCTCCTCCGTGCAGGGGCGCCCGATCTTACTGCGCATGCGCCGGGGCAGGCCCAAGTCCCCGTCGCGGTCACATCTCGCGGCGCCGGAAGAACTCGGGGCGCGACCCCGGGGTGTCCTGGTAGAGGCGCAAGAGGAAGTCAATCGTGGTCACCACCCACGGCGAAAACAGGCTATTTCCGTTCTTGCTGAACACGAGGTCTTGGGCCAGGAAGAGCGCCGTGTGATTGACGACCCCCCTCTCGTCCATATCGCGACCACGTCGCCGTGGCGGGCCGATTCCCGCTGGATGGGCACGAAGCGACCGAGAACTCCTCCTGGGCGGCGCGGGGTTCCAGGAACGGGTCGTCGGGCCGGTCATCGAAGAAGTTGAAGGTGGTCCAGTGGCAGTCGTAGTTCGGGTCGCCCGGCGACGGAAAGGTGTAGGCCAGGGCCCGCAGGAAGGGGGACATCAGGTGGACGATGTCCAGGCGGACGGCCCCGGTCGGGCGCGCGCTCTCGATCAAGGCACGAAGGCTCTTCTGGCGCGGGCGGCCGGTCCAGTACCGGAGGATGGGCTCGATGTCGGTGTCCGACCGGAGGACCAGCTTGACCAGATACGATTCGGCGCGGGTCGCGATCCGGATGAGGGTCCCCTTCTCCTCGTCGTTCATCCACTGGCATAGAACTCCCGAGTCCCAGAACAGGACCCAGTCACCCTGGGTCACGCTCAGGCGCCGGATCAGGTCCAGGGTGGACGGTGACACGCTGCCCTGGCCCGAGAAGGCCGACCATTCCGACGGCCGGTATCGGAAGGGGGTGCGCTTCGTCCCGTTGCCGGGCAGGTCGCCCAGGAGGCGGTACAGGGCCCCGCGGGTCGCGGGTTCCAACGCGAGGACCGCATCCGCCGGAGGCCGCACCACACACCCCTCGCCGGCCGTGCACTCGGTCGCGGCGAGAAGTTTGCGTTAAAGGTCCAGGGGCACCAAATTATCGCGCAGGACCTGCGCCACGTCCTCCCGCCGAAACCCGGGCAGGATCCAGGGTTCGATGCGGGTCAGGCACGACTCGGGGCGGATGAGGTAGGCCGGCGGAGACAGCGCGATCCGGACCCGCTCCAGTTCGCCCGGCCACATCATGGCGCCGGGTGGAGGCCTGGGCGTGTCGCTCCGCCTGTCCGTGGCCGCGACCTTCGGCGGGGGCGTGCCCGCGGGTCGCAGGGACAACGCAAGGGTCGCGCCCCCCGCGCTCGCCAGGAGCCCCGCCAGGAACCACGGCTACCGGGACATCCGCCTCGCCCCGACGCCGTTTCGCCTCGCCGTCGCGTTCGCCCGCATCGCCGCTCGCCTCGCCGCCCCAGCGCCGGGAAGGATTGTAGGGAAACCAGGGGGAAGGGACCATGCAATCTTCAGTACTCGAACGACGACCCCCCGATGAACTCGCGGAGGATGGACGTGGCCGGCACGTCGTCCGCGAAGATGGGGACGAACAGGTCCAAGAACTCGAGCAGGCGCGTGGCCTCGACGAATGCGGGGTCCGTCTCGGGGACCTCCATCAGGTAGCGCTCGGCGAAGACCTTCAGGACCGCGGGCTCATACACGAGGGTCGAGTTGAACATCATGTCCGCCTGGTCCTGGAAGGGGTAGATGTGGCGCTCCTCGCCCGCGCGGACCTTGGGCCAGCGCCGTAGGGTCTCGGCGGCCGAGTACCCGCGGTACATGCGGTCGCGCACGATGCGGCGCAGGAGGCGCGAGTCCGAGGTGAAGATGCGGTTGTGGTCGTCCATGCAGAGTTGCGTCAGCGCGCTTACGTACAGCCGGAACTTCTGCTCGCGGGGCACGGCCTCGGTCAGCCGGTCGTTCAGGCCATGGATGCCCTCGATGAGCAGGATTTCCTGGGGGCCGAGCTGCATCGGGACCGTCCTGGGGCTGCGCGTCCCCTTCTGGAACGAGTAGCGCGGGGTCTTGACGACCTTGCCCTTGAGCAGGGCCTCGAGTTGCTCGTTGAGCAGGGGCAGGTCAATGGCCTCGATGCACTCGAAGTCGTACTCGCCGTCCTCGTCGCGCGGGGTGTCCTTGCGGTTCACATAATAGTTGTCAACAGATAATTCCTTCGGGCGGATCCCGATGGCCATCAGTTGCATCCGCAGTCGCTTGACGAACGTGGTCTTGCCGGAGGAGGACGGGCCGGCCACCAGGACCAGGCGGCACCCGCGGCGGCGGGCGACCTCGTCCGCGATGGCCACGATCTTGCGCTCGTGCAGGGCCTCGGCCACGCGGATGACCTCGCCGATGCGGCCCTCGACCACGACGCGGTTCAGGTCCGCGATGGTCTCGACCCCCAAAAGCCGGTTCCACTCGCGCGTCTCGCGATAGACCGCGAACAGCCCGCGGTGGTTGCGCGGCGGGCGCGGGGGGTCGTCGGGGCGGCCGGGTGGGGGGAAGCCGAGCACAAGGCCGTGGGCGTACGGGACTACGTGAAAGGCGCGAATCCCCTCTGCGGTGGGCAACAGCGGGTGGAACCACAGGTCCACGTGGCGGCCCATCGTGACGAGCGTCACGTACGGGTGGCGCATGGCCCGCACGACCCCGACCTTGGCTGTGGCCCCTGCGGCCTGGAAGATTTCGATGGCCTGCTGAACGGGGACGCGCATCGTGGCCAGGGCCTCCTTGCGCTCGACCATGCGGCGCATCTCGGCCTCGATGGCCGCCACGTCCTCAAGCGACAGCATGGGCTCTTTGAAGACATCGAAGTAGTAGCCATCGCCCAAGGCCTGGCCCACCTGCACCCGCGCCCCAGGGAACAGACGGGCCACGGCCTCGCACAGCATCACGGTCAAGGTGGCCCGGTAGATCCGGGCGCCCGCCTTGCTCGCGTAGGTGACCGGGACCAGGTCGCACGAGGCTGCGATCGGGGTTTCCAGGTCCGCGAGTCGGTTGCCTAGGATCGCGCCCAGGCACTCGGGCTCGAGCTCGGGGAAGTGACGCCGTAGAAACGCCTTGACGCGCGTCCCGCGCGATATGCTGAACTCTTGGCCGTCCACGCGGACCGTAACCGTTGGCGAGGACAAAAGCGGAACGGAACTCATGTATCCCTCCATCCCGGGCCGGGGCGCGGCCCGACAGCCCAGGCAATCATACCCGCACCGCCCAAGAAACGCCCAGTGCGTGGGGAAGCCTTCTTGGTGAGCCCTCTTGCGACCTGATGGGCTATCATCCGATGAGGCTCGGGCCAGGGAGGAGGCCATGAAGGCACGGCTAGTCGTTGCGACAGTCCTTTTGGGGGGCACGGCGTCGGCTTACACCTTCCAGGGGATCAAGTTCCCACCGACCCTGAAGGTGGGGGGCGCACCCTCAGGCTCGTGGGAGTGGGCATGAGGGAGGTCACGATGTTCCACGTGGACGTTTATTCCATGGGCGCTTACGTCGAGCATCGCACCTGCGACCCGGCCCGCCTCGTCGAGTCCGACGAGGCCAAGGTCCTTCGCCTGCACTTCGTGCGGGACGTCGGCGCGGACGAGATGCGCGAGAACACGAAGAAATCCTTCGACAAACGCACACCACCAGTCGCCTAGGACGACCTGAAGAGGCGCATCCGCGACTTCGTAGGGCTGTTCGGGATCGAGGCGCGCAAGGGCATGGACGTCGAGGTCCGCTACCTCCCCGGCGAGGGCACGAGCGTCCTTGTGGACGGCCGCCAGCGCGGCCCGACCGTCCCAGGCCACGATTTCATCCGCCTCTTGTGGGACATCTACTTCCACCCGGACACCTGCTGCCCGAGCCTGCGCCAGGGCATCCTCGAGTCCTGCCGCGAGATGCGCTGATGCGCCCAGCCGCTTTTCTTTTGCTTCTGCGTCTCTTCCGAGCAAACGGCGTTGTTAGGAAGTCCGCTCAGGAGGCTCGGTAGCGAGGGGGGTTGGAACTTTTTGACCCCAGGAAGACACGGTCCGAAGCGGTTCAAGGAGCGGCAAGACCGTTGGAAGGCGGGTTTTCACCACAACGCTTTCTGTAAGAATAGATTCTGCAGCAATTCTCTGGTGTGACGCGGGATTGCGGGGATGGTTGAATTGCAGACTTCGGGGAAGCCGTTTCGCGGCAGCTTGGCGCCGGCAGGCGCCCTGGAGTGCGGCGGCTTGACACCGCCTTCCCCGAGCAAGGCGGCGACGACGCGGCGCACTTGGAGGGCTCACTTCGCTCGCCCGGGCCGCCTGTACGCCCCCCCCCCAACAGGGCGGTTTCCTCCACTCTCTTCCGGGATTGACATCTCAGGCCCAGAGGAGTTAAATGTTTTTCGCCTTATTTCGACGGGCCAACGTAGCTCAGTCGGCAGAGCAGCTGATTCGTAATCAGCGGGTCGGGAGTTCGACTCTCCCCGTTGGCTCTAGTGAACTTCAGAACGCCGGCCTACCTCGTATCAAGGTTGGTTTCAGTCTTCCCAGTCTCTCCCAACCAGTGGTACCCGCCATGGACCATGCAAAACGGTCATGCCCAAGAACATCTTCAAGCGACCGGGATGGCGTGGCTAATCCGTCCGGGTTTGCTGGAAGGGCCGATTGATCGTGCGCGAGCGGGGATGGCTATCGGAGGTGTGAGTTTGAGGAATCCGCGTTGTTAGGCAGTCCGCTCTGAAGGCTCGGGGGCGACGGGGGTCGGAACTTCTTGACCCCAGGTAGAGACGGCCTGAAGCGGTCCAAGGAGCGGCGAGACCGTCGGAAGGCGGATTGTTACCCCAACGCTTTCTATCAGAATACATTCTGCGACAATTCGCTGCTGCGACGCGGGATGGCGGGGCAAGGTTCGATTTCGGACTTTGGTGAAGCCGTTTCGCGGCTGTTTGGCGCCGGCAGGCGCCCCTGGAGTGCGGTGGCTTGACACCGCCTTCCCTGAACAAGGCGCCGACGACCCGGGGCACTTGGAAGGCTCGCTTCGCTGGCCCAAGCCGCCTGCACCTCTCCACAGCGCGGTTTGCTTGTGTTGAAATGTTCTTGGACCATTTTCAAAAGGCGGCGTACTCTCATGATCGTTTTGCTCCTAGTTTGTCGGTCGGCCCATTCCGACCGAATGTTGGGGGGTAGGCGACCGCCCCCACGTCGCCCCTTTCAAGACATCATCTTTGAGACAACTGCCAAATAGACGACACCTGCCGACAGGAGCCCAAAGCCCTGGTCACAACGAGGGGCATCCAATGCGAAAATCTGCTCGGCGCTTCACAAGAGGGGTATCGGGCGCCCCGTCCCGCGGTATGGCTCACCTTTCAGAAAGAATACCGGTCAGGTCTGGTTGTGGGGCGCAAGTGTCTCAAAGTTCTGGCTAGCGGCTCTCAGGTATCGGCGTGCGGGTTTTGCAGCAACCAGGTCGCGAAGCCCCTGCCGGCCAGCAAGTGCGGTCCTAGGCGGAATCTGAGCGATGCGGAGATGCTGGCTTACATCCGCAACGACCGGCTTCCGAGGGACTTCGAGAGGGCGAGGCCGCCGGAAGGTCTCGGTGCGGCCGATGGACAACTGCGACCACGACGCAAACCGGGGCAGCCAGGCCCGCATCACGCCTTCCGATGGACCTACCGCGCCCGGAACATGGTCAGGAGCATCTTGAAGCGCGCGGGGGCCTGGACCGCGTGCGGCACCCCTCCGGGCATGAAGACCATCTCGCCCGCCCGCGCGGTCGTGGGCCGGCCCCCGACCGTGATCAGGGCCTCGCCGTCCAGGACGAGCACGAAGGCGTCGAAGGGGGCCGTGTGCTCGCTCAAGGCTTGGCCCGCATCGAAGGCGAAGAGGGTCAGGGTCCCGGCAGGGCCTCGGTGCAGCGTGCGACTGACAACGCTGCCATCCTGATACGAGACGAGGTCCGCTAGAACCTGGGCTTCTCCTGGCGGAAACGCTGCGGGGGTCGGGTGGTCTTCCATGGTCCCTTCTGGTCGCGCACGACAACCTCCGACCGACGCGATCCTAGCGCGGCGGCGCGCCCACCGAAAGTCAGATGCGCGCAACCCCAAGAAAGACGGCGTGAAGCGATACGACCACGACCACGAAGGCGAGTCGGGAGGTCCGCGGCGAGAGGCGAAAACAGTGATAGAAGATGAAGCGGCGCTTGCACACGCGCACGCAGTCCCCGCACAGGGTGCACGAGGGACCGGGGCGGCGGTTGGCGATGTGTTCGGGCCACAGCGCGTCATACCGGCACGCGGGCGTGCAGGCCCCGCAGTCGTCGCACCCGGAGCCGATGCGCATCCTCCAGGGAGACAGACGGCCCAGGGACGTGGCCAGGACCCCAATGGGGCACCAGGTCAGGCAGTGGGTCATCTGGCCGGTCCGGCGCGACCAGGTAAGCATCACCGTGACCCCGAGGAGGCCGAAGGCGAGGCCAAGGCCAGCGGCCACGGCGGGCTGAACCCCGGCGAGCCTGAGGGCCAAGGCCGCGGCGGCCACGGCCCCGAGCATCCCCCATTGAGCGGCCCGGCGCCAGGACGGTAGGCGACGCGGTCGGCGTGTGGCCCGGGCGGCGAGGAGGTCCCAGGCCCCGATGTAGCACAGGTGGCTGCACCACGCGGGGCCCGCGAGCAGAATGGTCGCCAAAAAGAGGACCGGCATGAACCAGCCACCGCCCCGGTAAAGGGGGCCGGCCACGATCATCGCGGGGACGGGCAGGTGCAGGACTCCGGTCATTAGGAACTCGGCAAGGCCCAAGAGGCCTAGGGCGAGTTGCGCAAAGAAGACCACCGAGAACAAAACCCAAATGCGGCGGCGCCAGCGCGCGCTGTGGCGCTCGTCGGACATGGCGTGGACCACGAGGCCCGCGTAGCCCGACAAAAGGGCGGCCTCGACGAAGCCGCCGCCTGCCCAGAAGCGCTCGGCGAGGAGGACGGGACGAGGAACCAGGACCTCAATCAGAACCAGTAGGGTCGCGGTGGTCAAACAGGCAGCAAGCGGGCTCCACGGAAAGCCGGTGCTCGCGCGAGGTCCGCCGCCAGTCGTCATCACCCCGTCCTCGGGTGAGGTGCCCATCTGGCCCCGGATACTGTATGTGCAAAGGGCTTGTCCGAGAACTCGTGCGGGCGGACGCGGGCCTCTGTTCAAGTGTTGGACCCGTAAGGACGTCCCGCTTGACTCCACGAGATTCGAGGGCGCGGTGGCTTGCCAACTGGATCGCCTGGGGTGTACCCCCAGCAGCACGTGCCCCTTGCTCGGGATATGGGATACTACGCGCAGGGCGCAGGCCTGGGGGAAAACAATGCCCGGACGGCCGACTCGCGACGAGGCCCTGGCCCTGCTGGATGCTCACGTGCAGGTGGGCCACTTTGCCGGCTTCGCGCTGACCGAGGAGGAGTTTTTGGAGAGCGCGGTCTGCGCCATGAAGGGGAGGTGAACAGGGCGAACATGTACTACGAGGAGCCAGTCTTCCGACCGCCGAGCGAGGCCCACAGCCTCTTGCTGTCCGTGACCCTGGGGTGCTCGCACAACCGATGCGCGTTCTGCGGGATGTACCAGACGAAGAAGTACCGCGTGCGGGACCTCGAGGCGATCCGGGAGGACGTGGAGGAGGCCCGGTCGTGGGGCCGTCCTTTCCGGCGGGTGTTCCTGCTCGACGGCGACGCCCTGTCCGCGGACCAGGACTTCCTGGCCGAGGTCCTGGCCCTGATCCGACAACGGCTGCCTTGGGTCGAGCGGGTGGGGGTCTATGGGGACCACCGCGCGATCCTGGGCCATGGCGAGGCAGGCATGAGGCGTCTGGGCGCGCTCGGGCTGGGGATCGTCTATCACGGGATCGAGAGCGGAAACACCGAGGTCCTGACCCGCATGAAGAAGCCTGTCTCGTGGGACGAGATGGCCGAGGTGGGGCGCGTGATGAAATCGTCAGGAGTGAAGTATTCCGTCATGGCCTTGTTGGGGCTCGGCGGCGTCGAGTTGTCCATGGAACACGCCCGCGACACGGCTGCAGCCTTGTCCTTGCTCGACCCGGACTACATCGGGCTGTTGACCCTGATGCTGGTCCCTGGCACGGCCCTATATCGGCGCTGGGAGAAGGGGCGGTTTCGGTTGCCAGACCGCTTCGGGATCCTGCGGGAGTTGCGTACGATCCTGGACCGCGTGCGGGTGACGCGCGCGCGGTTTTCGGCGAACCACGCCTCCAACTATCTGCCGGTGCGCGGCGATCTTCCCGAGGACCAGAAGCGATTGCTCGCCCTGGTGGATTCCATCCTCGCCTCGGGCGACGACTCGCTGCTGAAGCCGGAGTGGCTGCGGGGGTTGTGATGTCCCAGCACGACGGGAGGACGATGACAGGGCCGCATCGTGGACCGGGAGCCGACTCTGGGCTGTACGTCCTCGTCATCGAGGTGGCGACGCCCATCCGGGTTCGCGTCGGAGCCCTGGGCGAAATCGTCCTCGCTGCTGGGTGGTATGTCTATACGGGAAGCGCGCGCCGCAACCTGCACTGGCGCGTAGCCCGTCACCGGATGCGGTCCAAAAGGGAGCGCTGGCACGTGGACTACCTCACCTCGCACCCGGTGGCGAGGGTTGTGGATGCGATCCTGCTCCCTGGAACGGCACGCTCCGAGTGCGAGGTGAACACGCTGGTTCAGCGGGCCATCGCAGGGAGCGCGCCCGTGCGAGGGTTCGGGGCCTCGGACTGCCGAGCGGGATGCGAGGCCCACCTGTGGCTCGCGGGCCGGCCCGTCGCGACTCGGGAACTCCACCGGCGCCTCGAGGCGCTCGGACCGACAGGACCGTTTCCTTCCGGATAAACATCCGTCGCGGCTGCGGGCTGCACAAGACGCCCGTTTCGGCTTACGGGCGAGGCGCAGAGGCGCCGCGGGCGAACAGGGTTTCTTTCGCACCTCACCGCCCCCACAGCCGTTCAGCCCAGGCCGAGACCTCGGCGCCGCGGATGGCGTTGGCGAGTCTGTCCACGAAGGGCAAGAAGCCGCGGAAGCCCAGGAAGGGGCAATCGCCCAGGCAGTGGGTGTAGAACGAGGGGAAGCCAAACTCGACCGTCGCGAGCCCTGGGCGATGCATCATCCCGACCCCGGCGTTGTTCGCAACGAGCAGGACCAGGCGGGGCCGCGACGCGCGTTCGCGGAGAAAGTTCATCATCGCCCGCAGGCGCGGATACACGAGCAGGGCCGTCCGCCCGCCTAGGGCCGACTCAAGGTCCCCGAGGTGCCGGGGCAGGTTGGTCAGGACCGCGAAGTCCAAATGGGCGCCCAGGAGGTCGAGGGTCTCCGCAAGCCCACGCACCAGGACCGGGTCACCCACGTATCCGGCGAGTCGGTTCTGGAACACGAAGGGGATCACGAACTCCAGGGAGGGCACGATGTCGCGCAGTTCCCGGGCGATCAAGGACTCGGCGGCCTCCTCGCGGCCCGTCTCCTTCGCGACCTGCCGCACGAAGCGCTCGGTCGCGGTCAGACCGAACGGGACCTCGCATTCGACGAGCCGCGCCCCGGTGCGGCGCGCGACCCATTGCGCGGCCTTGCGCCCGTAGGGCAGCGACAGGACGACCCCCGCGTCCCGGACCGCGGCGAGGTCCGCGAAAGACTGGCCTTCCAGCCACACCGACACGACCTCCAGGCCCAGGGCGGTCAGGATCCGCCGGACCTCCCGGATGTTGGCCCTCTGGTCGCCTTCGTTTCGGTCCATCAGGTACCCGATCACGGCGACCTTGCCTGGATCAAGGCGCCCCCCGGACAGGTCGAGGCGTCTGGCCAGGGCCGCAAGGGCCTCGGCGTAGCCGTCCATCCAGTCCCCGTTCAGGGAGCGGCCAGGGACCGTGATCGCGGGCCGTCCCGTCTCGCGCGAGACCTCGCGGCACAAGCGCTCGTAGTCCACCGCGGTGACCGCGGCCATGGGCATGGAGGTCACGAGGACCCCGCCCGCGTACGGGTGCGAGGCCATGCGCTTGAGCGTGGTCCGCAGGGCGTCCTCGCGCCCTTTCGCCATCTGGACCGGGTGCAGGGCCGTGTTGGCCACCCGGTGGTGCCCGGACACGCTGACGAGCGTCGAGAGCCAGTCGTGGTTTCCCTGGATGAACTGCGACTTCATATGCACGCAGTCCGGTCCATCCACCAGGGTGTAGGCGTCCCGGATCGCGTTCGTGGCCAGATAGACCCCGATCAGGTAGGTGTAGGTGATGCGCTGGCTAAAGTCCGGGGCGTCTTCGGGCCCGGTCTTGAGCGACACCAAGTGGCTAAAGGGTTCCATCTGGTCCTCCAGGCCCGCCGGCCAGGAGCATCCCGTCCTCTCGGCGCCGCAAGAACTCGCGGTAGCGCCGGTAGAACGGGGTGCGGCAGACCCCGACCAGGCGCTCCACGGTCCGCACGGCCCCATCAAGCCCCATCTCGAATACTTGAAGCGAAAACCGGTTCTTCCCGGCCTCGCTCACGCGCCAATCAAAGTAGTGATACGACAGCACGGCGTGGGCCTGCGACTCGCGCAGGCGCCGGCGTAAGGTCTCGAACGAGTTGAAGGCCCGGATCGTCACGGCGTCCGCGTCACGGCAGGCCCTGCGGACCTCCTCGGCGGCCTCGCGGGCGTCGCGCCGGTCCGACACCTTCAGCAAGACCTCGACCGAGAACCCTGCCTCCCCCAGGACCCGGAGCAACGGGATCCCCCACGTGGTCGAGGGGTCCGTGAGGTGCGCGGTCTCCTGCGAGCGGACCACGAGTGCGAGCCCGTGACCCCGGGCCTCGAGACGGGCCGCCTCCCAGACGTCCCGACGGCGCGCGGCCTCGGCCTCGAACGCCGCCTCCGCCTCGGCCTCGCGACCCAAGGCCCGCCCGATCGCCAAAAGCCACGCCCGCGTCCCCTCGAACCCGTACGGCGCCGGTGGCTCGATGGAGGGCGTGCGAGAGTCCTCACACAGGTGCGCGTAGTGATTGGCCCAGACGCGGTTCGGATACAAGACGTTCAGCGCGGCCCTGGGCAAAGCCAGGATCCGCGCGACGCTGAACTCCGGGATCAGGTGGACGTTGACACGGATGCCCGCTACCGCCAAAAGCTCGCGCAGGCCCTTTGTCATGGCCCCGTCCGGGAAGCCGATGAGGTTGACCGTGTCCGGGTCCGGGGGCGGGGCCTCGGCCTCGGCCTGCCGGCGCCGCTCGTACAAGAGGTCGCGGAACACGTTGTACATGCTCTTGGGCGTCACGGTCAGATAGACGAGGGGAACCCGAGACTTGCGCGCGTACTGTCGAACCACGCTCTCGACGTCCTCTCCAATGACCATCGGGACACATGTATTGCTGAAAAAGATGATCTTGTCATCCGGGTTTGGCGCGGCCACCACCTGGTCCAAAACCTCACGCAGGCGCTTTGGGTTCCCGAAGATCACGTCCTTCTCGGTCAGTTCCGTGGTCATCATCCCGTCCGCCTGCGGGTCCATCCGGGGCGCATCGGTTCCTAGGTCCAGGCATCGCGTGCGATTGTCCCAAGGGTACTCGACTGCGGAGACAAGGGGCGCGATGCCGTGAGGGGCCTGCATCAGGCACTCGGTCTCACAGTGTTGCACAAAGCGGAAGGCCCCGGAAAGGTCAATGCTATCCAACTGACTGCGCTGGATCTCCCCGACCGCGAAGAACTCAGCGTATGCGTCCGGTCCCGCCCACGTGGTCAAGAGGTTCGATACCTCCTGGCCGGTGGTCGTCGGAATCTCGGGGAGGGGGCGGGTATCGGGGTCGTCCTCGAGGATGCGCAGGAGGTCCGCAGCGCGGAGGGACTTCATCCGTCCCGGGGCCCGCCCCCGCACGAGCGAGTCCACGGCCTCCGGCACACGGCCCGCACCCTTGTAGGTGATCGCCAGGCGCTCGGTCCTAACCCATACCGGGGTGTCCGGCCCAGCCTCCGACACCATCAGGACAAGCGAAGGCGCGCCCTTGGGCCCAACCAGCACAAGCAAGTGGTCGTCGTACCACGCGACAAGCCGCACCCGCCATTCCTCTGGCGCCTCGTCCAGTCCGAGCAGATGGGCGAGCCGCCCGAGCGCTACATCGCCCCCGTGCAAACGGGGCCCCGAAGAAGCCGGCCCGGTCACTTCGGCCACCGACATCGTCCCTCCTTAGCCTCCGTTAAGACGAAGGAATTCGAAAAACTCGTCGTCGCTCATCGGTGTCGGAAGAGGCAGGGAATCGGGGTCCAGGGCGCTCAGGGCCTCCCCCACCGAGCGCAGCACCCTTGCCCCCTGACTCTCCGGCGCGAACTCCACGATGGTGCGCTGGGCCTTCTCGGCCTCCATGATGCGGCTGTCGCGCTCAATGACGCCCAGGATGGTCGTGCCGAGGCGCCTGGCAAAGGCCTCGAGCGGGGCTCGAGGCGCCTCGTTGGAGCGCAGGTTCACCACGAGTCCGGCCAGGCGCACCCCGTTGTCCTTGTAGATGTCCACGGCCCGGGCGATGTTGTTCGCGGCGAACAGGGCCATAGGCTCCTCGGACACCACGATCACCACCTTCCGCGCGAAGCCCTCGCGCAAGGGGGCCGCAAAGCCCCCGCACACCACGTCCCCGAGGACATCGAAGATCGCAACGTCATACTGGCCGGATTGCAAAATTTGCATCTCGTCGAGCGTCTCGATCACCCGGGCCACGCCGCGGCCCCCGCACCCAACTCCCGGCAGGGGCCCGCCCGCCTCGCAGCAAGCGATGCCATAGCGCCCACGCGTCAAGAAGTCCTCTGGGGGGGGTTCCTCGGGGTTGTCGGACAGGACCTCGAGAACGGTCCGGATGTTCGTACTGGAATCGAGCAGGCGGATGGCCGAGTCGTGCTTGGGGTCGCAGCCGACGTGCAGGACGCGCAGCCCCGCCTGGGCGTAGTGGACGCTTAAGTTGGTCGCAACCACGGACTTGCCGATCCCACCCTTACCGTACACCGCGATGATGTCCACGTCCCCTCGCGCCCGACGAGGCGGCTTGACCGTATCGTTTCGACCGGGGGGCGTCAAGAGAGGGAGGCGTCAAGGGCGCCAGTCGTAAGCAGTCGGGACGCGCGACGACCCCCGTGGTCCCCGGATGGACCAGATGCCCCGCCCGCGCTCACCCGATGTCACCGCGTCGCCTCACGATCTTCGACACCAGGCCGTACTGGAGCGCCTCCTCAGCGGACATCCAGAAGTCGCGCTGGGTATCGCGCTCGACGCGCTCCAGGGGCTGGCCTGTCTCCTGGGCGATCAGGCGGTTGATCCGATCCTTGGTCCGCAGGATCTCGTTGGCCGTGATCTCGAGGTCCGAGGCGGGGCCAAAGATCTCCGTGTGGAACAGGGGCTGGTGGATGAGGAAGCGCGTGTTGGGCAGGGACAACCTGTCCTCGCGCTCCGCGCCCAGCAGGATCACGGTCGCGATGCTCGCGGTCAGACCGGTGCAGACCACGCGCACCCTGGGCCGCACGAACCGGATGCAGTCGTACACCGCGAAACCCGAGTGCACGTCGCCCCCGGGCGAGTTGATTAGGAAGGTGATCGGCCGTTCCGGGTCCTCGGCCTCCAGGACCAGGATCTGCTCGATTACCCGGCGCGCGGTCGTCGGCGACACCTCCGCCGACAGGAGGATCGTCCGGTTGCGCAGCATCCGCTCAGTCAGGCGAAGGCCCTCGCGCTCCTCGCGCTCGACCGGCGTCTCGCCCAGAATCTCGTTCGCCATCGTCAGTCCCCTCGCTTCAGCGACCGGCGCACACGGTAGCAGGTCTGGGCGGCGCGCGCAAATCGAGCAAGCCGCGTTGTTAGGAAGTCCGCTCTGGAGGCTCGCAAGCGACGGGGGTTGGAACTTCCTTACTCCAGGAAGAGACGGTCTGAACCGGTTCAAGGAGCAAGCAAGCCGGCGGAAGGCAGATTTTCACCCCAACGCTTTTTGGAGGGTATCCCACGAGACCGGCCAGCGAACGGGGCCGGCTCGTCGTCACAAGTCCGCGAGATAGCCGAGTTAGCAGGAGATGGGTTTCGGGTGGATGGGTAGGGGGATCAGGCGGGAACCACATATGTCTAACAATCACCACATGTATTGTTGAGACCGGTTTCCGGCCCCGACTGGGGTCCTCGACGAAAGGAGACGTTGATCTGCAGCGCCCGTCTTCATGCGTCTGTCTGTCTTTCGACCTGCCGACCCGAAACTCAGGTCGGGCGATCACGCCTTGGACCCCGACCCGGACACGACCCGTCCGGTCGCAAAAACCTCGATACCCTCGCGCGCATTTTCTTTGAACTCTGAGCCCTATGCCGTTTTGTCCCGAAAGTCCGTACCTTCGAGACGAAGTAGCCAGCGCTTGGTCGCGAGTCCCCCCGGCGCGGAGAAGCCCCCAAGGGACCCGGATGCCGCAACCACCCGATGGCAGGGGATAATCAGGGGCAGGGGGTTCGCCCGAACGGCCTGTCCCACGGCCCGGGCCGCTTCGGGTCGTCCGGCGTCCCGAGCGACCTCCTGGTAGGTCCGCGTCTCGCCGGGCGAAATGCGCCGCACCACCCACAAGACCTCCTGGGTGAACCGGGGGAGGCCTGAGAGGTCCACGGGGAGGTCATCGTAGTTCGGGACACGGCCCTCCAGGTGGGCCAGGACCCTTTGCGCCGCCTCGCACACGAATCCAGGGGCCTCGTCCTCGTCCGGCGAGTAGTGAGGTCCGAGTTTCGGCTCGAACGGGGGGGCCTTGTCCGCCCACTCCGCAGGCAGACGCAGGGCCACAAGGGCCTGCTGGTTCCACGCAATCGCGCACCTCCCGAACGGCGTCCGAAATGTCGTTTCAAAACAAAGGGTCGGGTTCATTTCCAACGCCGTTATGGGAGATTCCCTTTTCTCGGCCCTCCTGCGAGAATAGCACACAGCGGCTGGTCTTTGCGGGTGGGGGAGACCGTGGAGGCACTCGAGGCGATCCTGACCCGGCGCAGCATCCGGCGATATACGAGCGAGCCTGTCCCGGAGGACCTGATTCACCGGCTCCTTCAAGCCGCCATGGCCGCGCCCTCGGCTCGCAACAAAAAGCCATGGGCCTTCGTCGTCGTGGACGACCGGACCATCTTGGAGGCCATCCCCGACTTTCACCCCCACGCGGCCATGCTCCGGGAGGCCCCGCTCGCCATCGTGGTCTGCGCGGACACGACCCGACAACCTCTCGATGGGTACTGGTTGCAGGATTGCTCCGCCGCGACCGAGAACATCCTGCTCGCGGCCCATGCTCTTGGGCTTGGTGCCTGCTGGGTCGGGGTGCAGCCCCGGCCGGAGCGCGAGCAGGGTCTTCGTCGGCTGTTGGGCCTCCCAGACGCGATCCGACCTGTGGCCGCGGTCGCGCTCGGATGGCCAGCGGAGAAGAAGCCACCCGCGAACCGCTACGACCCCGGGCGGGTCCACAGGAACCGTTGGGCCACACCGCGGTGATGGTCCCCTGTGCTATCGTTGCAGCGTCTGCGAGGGAAGACCATGCCGAAGCAGGCGACGCGGGTCCTGCGTGCGAGGACTGGTCAGGGCGCGCGCGTGGTCCTGGTCGGTGGCTTGGGCGGCGGGCTCGGCCCCCCAAGCCCCCTGCTAGTGCGGCTCGAGGACCTCGACCCCTCCCTGGTCTCGGGCGCCTCGGTGCGTTTCTCCGCGCGGCTCAAGGCGGGGCGTTATCGCCTCCCGATCCCGGGGAAGGGGCACCTAATCGTCGTCGTCCCGTGTGGCTGCGAGGCGTGCGGGGCTCTCGATGTCGAGACAGTCCCGGACATTGGCCCCGACCCGGTGGTCCGGGAGGTCCGCATCGAGTTCGACCCCCCGGTCGCGGTGGACAACCCCATCGAGGCCCTGGTCCGCCTGCACGAACACTTCGGAGACCGCACGCTTTCCGACTGGCTCGACGCCCTACCAGAGCCATGGAACGAATGGGTCCGTGCGCGCACGGGGAGGTTTGCGGGCCGGATTCCGGATGTGGCCCACGCCCCCGTCACCGTCACCCTCTCCGGGGTGGCGCTTCGGGCAGGTCCCGGCGGGCAAGGCGGGAGGGTCGAGATGCGGCCCGCCTTCAGTGGACGAGTGCACCTGCCCAGCGGGGTCTCGTGGCCCTTCTCGGGTGTGGTCCTGCCCTTGTCGGTTCTGCCAGCAGTCTCCGCCTCCTTGGACCCCCTGTTCCCCAAAGAACCCCAGGCTTCTGGCCCTGCGCGCTGGGATTCGCGGTACGCACGGGAGGTCTTCCGCTCGCTGTGGAGGCTCATCGCCTCGCTGGACACGGACATCGAGGCCCGCGTTCGGCTGCCCGCCTTCGCCTGGGAGGCTGAGGCCCCGGACCGCACGCGCATGAGCGCACACGTCTTTGCCCCGCGGCGGCCCCTGGTGCTCCGGGGTCGCCTTCGCGCGGACCTGTCGAGGTTTGTGGCGACGCTTGGGCCCTCCTTTGTGGAGGTTTCGGACACGGAAGACCCAGGCTGGCGCATCCGTGCGGAAATCCGCGGGCGGTTTCGCGATGACCTAACCGGCCAGGTGACCCTGCGCGTCCTGCCCGGCTCTTCCGGCCCTCCTGTGGAGGCGGTTGTCGAGAAGACCCACCCCCTGACCATCGGACATGTCCGCCTGGCCGGTCGCCTCCGCGCCGCGGCCCTCCGCGGTCGCCTGCGCATCGATCGGGACCGATCCGGGTTCTCTGTGGCCCCTGCGGGTACGGGGATGAACGTGGAGACCCGAATCGAGGTCACCGACCCCGAGGTCCTGGTGCGTCCAGGAACGACGATTCGCGTCGTTCTCGAGGAGGGAGTTGTTTCGTTGCGTTGGCTTCCCGCGCGCTCGGGGTGGTGGGCGCCCCTGCGATGGCGCGGGCTTGTGGGGCTGTCCGCGACGACTCGGCTTGCCCCGCTTCCGGAGGCCCGCATCCTGGACCCGACCCTGCGTGCCGAGGCGGCCCTGAAGGTCCGCGGCGAGGTCGTGTTTCGCGTCTCGACCGGGCCAAAAGGCCCCATCCCGACTCTCTCCGCGAGCGCAAGTGCCGTCCTCAGGCACCTGTGGGCAGACCTGGACGGACGCCGCATCGAGGTCCCGTCGGGGGCGGTTTTCTCTGCGCAATGGAGCCCTGGAGACGTGCGTCAGGACACCGCAAAGCGCGTAGCGAGGATCGCGTGGGACCTGCGCGGCCGGGTTCCGGTCCTCCACGGCCGCGGGCGAGCAGCGTTTCTCCTGGCCCACGATTTGCTCGAGGGCGAACTCGAGGTCCATGTCTCGCCAGGGGGCCGTCTGTCCATCCGCGGCGAGCGCTCCGGCCTGAACGGGGTCCAGTTCTTCAAAGCGCTTTTGGCCCCATCTTCGGACCCGCGCCACCTTCTGGACCTTCTCTTCTCCGATTCCGCCATGTCGCACGTCGTGGAGGGCCTCGAGGCCTTTCATCCAGAACTCGCGCGGGCCGTCGCACGCCTGCGGGACTTCGTGAGGGACCGACGCGAGCGCCTGCGGGACGTGAAGACCCCTGGCGACGTGATCCCCGCGCCTGCCATGGCCCGCACCCTCTCGGTAGTCCTGGCCGGGGATGACAGGCTCGCCGCCCGCATCGAGCCCCTCGTGCGCTCGGTGGTGGAAGGACGCGGCCTCCCAAGGCGCGAGACCGAGGAAATCCTGCGCGAGGTCCGTGGGCTCGAGGGTCGCGACTACGAGCGGGCCGCCCTGGTCCGTTGGCTTGACCTCGTCCTGAAGGCCGGAGAGCCGTTGCCGCCTCCCCGTGCCGAGGAGGCTTCACCGCTTGCGATCGACCCGGCCTACGAGGAGGCGCGCCGCGGCTTCCCCTCTGCGGCAGAGACCCTCCGCGCCGCAAAGGCCCCCTCCATGCCCCGCGACGAGCAGGCCCGCATCGCTCGCGCAGCCCCGCGGATGACCCTGGCCCAGGTCGAGCACCTCCTCGGGCACGTGCGGGGGAAATGGGAACGGGACGTGGTCCGCCATCTCGAGCGCATCCTCGCGGTCAAGCACCGGGTCTCGGAGATCGAGCGCGAGGGATACGGCGGGCTCGCCCACGCGGGCCAGGCTGCAATGATCGCATCGCTGATCGGGGACGCGGTCGGGCCCCTGCCCGGACTTGGAGAGCCACAAAACAGCCGGCCACCGTGCGCCTTGGGGCCGCGGGAGGTTGCGGTCCTGCTCCAGGCCGGTCTCTCGCAGGCTCGCCAAGGGACCCAGGTCCAGGTCAACAACCGCCTCTTGCTCGAGTGCCTCCAGGCACAGCCGCCGGACTTCACCCGCGAGGTCCTCGTCGAGATGGGCCACGGGGTCCCGAGCGCCCTGGCTGGGGTCCTCTTCGCCTTTCTCCGCCAGGACCAGGACCGGATGGCCCAGCCGCTGGACCTCGCGGCATTTCTCGAGGAGCGTCTCGGCCTCCCGGTCCCCCGGCAGGCGGATTTCCTTGCCGGCGGACGCCGGGCCCGAGACAGTTACTACGAGGAACTGGTGAGGCTTGCGACCCGCATCATTGAGGACGCATTGCCCCTATTGGCCCGACGCGCCCACATCCAGGAGGTCCGCCACCCGGCAGCCCGGCCACCCAGGCCCACGGGCCAGGCGGCCCGTCTCGAGCGCGAGGCTCGGCGAGCCATCGCCGCCGCGGACCGCCTGGGCCGCGCGTGCGACTTCGTGTCCGACGGGCAAACCCAGGTCCTCGCGCGGCGCGCATACGAGACCGCCTTCCAGGCCTGCGCCGAGTTCCTCCGCGAGGTCCCGGACGGGTTTACGCTCCCCTGGTTCAAGGCCTTCTGGACCCGCAACGAGGAGGCTCTCAAGGTCCTGTCCGCGGTCCGTGCCTGGGAGGAGGACCAGGATGAAGTGCGGCAATGGATGCGCGTGCGCTCTGGGCGAGACGATTTTTGTGGTCCCCAGGACCTGCTCGACACGGTCATCGCTGTCCTGTGGGCGAGGGCGTCGGACCGCGAGGCCCTGCGCTCGGACCCGCTCGTCCGACTCTTGATCCCCGTGCCGGACGGCTGGCTGCGGTTCACGGTCGTGGGGTGCATGGGCGTCATCACGGACGGCGAGCGCGGACGAGAGCTCGAGGGCGCGTTTCGCCGGCTGGAAGAGCGCCGGGGCGTGCGGGTCATCCGCGCGCACACGGGGCTTTTCTGGCCACTCGAGCACAATGCTCAAGCGGTGATCCGGGCCATCGAGAGGGCCACGACCCCTTACGGCCTCCTCGGGTACAGCCAGGGGTGTGCCAATGCCCTCATGGCCGAGCACATCCTGCGCTCGGGCACCCCGG
>FWWL01002621.1_pt1 | contig 36165 bp, 31 predicted proteins | sample 2228331 | NCBI WGS metagenome assembly FWWL01 (sample SAMEA103939775, study PRJEB20133) | metagenome
GGGGTGGTCGCGGCCGCGGCCGGGCTGCACGAGGACCGGGCCGCGGTCGCGGTGGCGGGCACCGGGGCCCTGGCCATGGTGACCCTGCTCGCGGCCCTGGCCTCGCGTCGGGCGGGGAACCCGGAGCGGCGCTGGACCGTCGTGATGCTCCTGGGTGCCGGGGCGTGCAAGGTCCTGGCCCAGGACGTGCCGCACGGGCGGCCCGCGACCCTCTTTTTGTCCCTGGCCCTGTACGGAGGGAGCCTCCTGGCCGCGATGCGCCTGATGCGCCAGGGGCCGGCGTGACCGCGGATGCAGGGTCCCAGGCTCCTCACAGGGACGAAGATCGGGTAGGATACCCAAGGTAGCGGGGTGTACCCCATGACGGTGCGTTATCTGCGGGTCTCGGTCACGGACCGATGCGACCTGCGTTGCGCCTACTGCAGTCCCATGCGGAGCCCGGGCGCGCCGAGGGCAGACCTGCTGACCTACGAGGAGATCGTCGAGGTGGTCCGGGTCCTTGCGGGAATGGGGGTGCGCAAGGTGCGCCTGACCGGCGGAGAGCCCCTGCGACGCCCTGGCCTGGCCTGGCTTTTGCGCGAGGTCGCGCGGGTGCCGGGGCTCGAAGACCTGGGCCTCACGACCAACGGGACCGCGCTCGACCCCTTCATCCCCGTGCTGGTCGAGACCGGCTTCCGCCTGAACGTGCACCTCGATACTCTGGACCCGGTTCGCTACCGGGAGGTGATGGGCGGCAAGGACCCGCACGCGGTGGCCCAGGCCGTCCGGCGGGCAGTCCTGGCCGGGATCCCGACGAAGATCAACGCGGTCGTGACCGCGAGTACGCCGGAGAGAGATGCCTTGGCGCTCATCGAGTTCGGCCGGGAGGTGGGCACTCCCGTGCGTTTCATCGAGGCCATGCCCGTGTCCGGCCTCGAGCCGGACACGGGCGCCCGAGCCGCGATGGAGGCGCTCGAGGCCACGCTGCGCAAGACGCAGGGCCTCGTTCCGGCCTCGAGGGATGGCCAGGCTCGGATGTATCGGGGCGCACGGGGGGAGCGGGTCGGGTTCATCACCCCCTCGCACGCCCGGTTTTGCGACGGGTGCGACAAGGTAAGGCTCACGAGCCGCGGGCGGCTCAAGGCCTGCCTGTTCGAGAACGGGGGGGCGGACCTGCGGCCGTTCCTGCGCGGGGGAGACGCGCAGGGATTGTCCCGGGCCGTCGCGGCGGTGCTGGGGGCCAAGGCCCAGGAACGGCTGGGCTCGCGCATCGAGAGCATGGTGGGGATCGGGGGGTGACAATGCGGGTCGCGGCTGTCGCGCGGTCTTCGGTCAAGGGCGTGCCCAAGGACCCGGTCGAGAGGGCGCGCCTGGTCCGGGAGTGGGGCGTGGAGGGGGACGCCCACGCGGGGCCGGGGCCCCGGCAGGTCTCGGTCCTGGCCCTGGGGAGCATCCGCGCGATGGAAGAGCGCTTCGGGGCCGCGCTCGGCTTCGGGCGGTTCGGGGAGAACGTGGTGGTGGACGACGCGCTGGACCGGGAGGCCAGTGGCGGTCGGTGGGCGGACCAGGTGGAGGTCGGAGACCTCGTGGGTCTTGGCAGAGCGGTCGTGGAGGTGACGGCCCTGGGCAAGGAGTGTCACAAGGGGTGCGCGATCCGCGTCAAGACCGGAGACTGCATCATGCCCCGGGAGGGGGTGTTCGGCCGGGTCGTGGCCGGGGGGGAGGTGACGGCCGGGGACCCCGTGCGGGTCGTGCGGCCGGGCCAGGACCTGGCGGTCGCGGTCCTGGCCGGGGGCCGCGCCACGCGGTTCGGGTCGGACAAGCGCTTCACGAGGCGGCCCGATGGCCGGACGCTGCTGCAGGCCGCGGTGGAGACGGGGCGCGGGGTCCTCGCGTCAACGTCGGACGGTCGCGGCCGACTCCCCCTGGTCTCGGTAGGGTGTCGCGAGGGGGGGATCGAGGTCCCTGGGGCCCGGGTGGTCCCGGACGAGGTCGAGGAGGCCGGACCCCTGGCCGGGGTCGTGGCGTGTCTGCGGCGCGCCGAGGCGCCCCTGGTCGTCCTGTTCGCGGTGGATCAGCCCGGGGTGACCGGGGACCTCCTGAGGGCGCTTGCGGTCCGCTGCGAGGGACCTGGGCTGTGCCTGCGCTGGCAGGGGAGGGTGCACCCGCTGCCATGCGTCCTGCGCCGCAGCGAGACGCTGGCCGCGCTGGAGCGCGCGCTCGGGTCCGAGGACCGCTCCCTGCACCGGGCCTGGCAGGAGGCCGGGGTCCAGGCCCTGGAGGCCTCTGATTTCGCGGACCTCGGGGACCCTGCGGACCTCCTGTGCAACTGGAACCGCCCCGAGGATGCGGCTCGGGCCTCGCCTGGGAGGGCACGACCATGAAGGATGTGAGCCGGAAGCCCACGACCTTGCGCGTGGCGGTGGCCACCTGCTCGGTCCGGATGAGCGCAAGCACCGCCGAGGCCGTGCGGCGTGGGGAAGGGCCCAAGGGGGACCCGCTGCCCGTCGCGCGCGTGGCCGCGGTCATGGCGGCCAAGGACACGGCCCGGATCGTCCCCTTCTGCCATCCGGTCCGCGTGGACCACGTCGCGGTGGAGTTTGAGGTGCGGGTCGGGGAAGGCGCAGAGGGTGGGCAGGCCGAGCCGACAGGTCGCGTGGACATCCGCTGCGAGGTCGTGGCGGTGGACCGCACCGGGGTCGAGATGGAGGCCCTGTGCGGGGCCATGGTCGCGGCGCTGACCCTGTACGACATGCTCAAGCCCATGGATGACGGGCTCGTGATCGGCGAGGCACGGGTCGTCCGGAAGAAGGGGGGGAAGTCGGACTTCGTCGAGAAACTAAAGCGACCCTTGCGGGCCGCGGTCCTGGTGGTGTCGGACTCCACCGCGGCCGGGAGGCGGCGGGACACCTCGGGCCGCGCGATCGTGGAGCGGATGCGGGAGGCGGGCATCGAGGTCGGGGAGCCGGTGGTGCTCCCGGACGAGCAGGACGTGGTCGAGGCCGAGTTGCGGCACCTGGTCGAGGAGGGCGTGGACCTCGTCATGACCACGGGCGGGACCGGGCTGGGCCCGCGCGACGTCACGGTCGAGGCCGCCCAAGCCGTGATCGAGCGCGAGGTCCCTGGGATCGTGGAGGCGATGCGGGTCCACGGGTTCCAGCGCACCCCGCACGCGGTCCTGTCCCGGGGGGTGGCGGGGGTCGCGGGCCGGACCCTGATCGTGACCCTTCCGGGGTCCTCGCGGGGCGTGCAGGAATCCCTCGACGCCCTGTGGCCCGCGGTCCTGCACATCTTCCCCATGATCTGGGGCGGGGGTCATCCGGGGTGAGGGTGAGGGCACAGGCCATGAGTGGGACGCGAGCCGTGCGCTCACGCCCTCCCACGCCGCCCTGGGGACGCGAGCACCGCTCGTGGCCCGGCCGCGCGAGCCCCGGCTCGCGCCCCTGATGGAACCTTGTTTCCAGGACGGAGTTTGCCATGTCCAGCGATACTCCCCTTCTCCCCTTCGAGGACGCGATTGACCGCCTCCTGGAGGTCGCGAGACCTCTCCCGGCCGAGGAGGTCGCCCTGTCTTGCGCGGCGGGTCGGGTCCTGGCGCGACCCCTCCTCGCGCCCGAGGACGTCCCGGCGAGCCCGATCAGCGCCATGGACGGCTATGCGGTCCCGGAGGCCGTGTTCGGGGCCATCCGAGACGGGGGAGAGTTCCGGGCCCGGGTCGCGGGCGAGGTCCCTGCTGGACAGCCGTGGACCGGCGGTTTCCCGGGCGATGACGCGGTCCTGCGCATCTTCACGGGCGGCGTTGTCCCCCCGTGGGCTGCGGCCGTGGTCATGCAGGAACAGGCGGTGCGCGAGGGAGAGGTTGTGACCCTGCGGGGCCCGGTCAAGGACCGGGCCTATATCCGCGACGCGGGCAGCGACGTGCGGGCCGGAGAGGAAGTGCTGGCCGCGGGCACCGGGTTGACGCCTCCCGCGCTCGGGCTTTTGGCCTCCTTGGGGGTCGAAACCGTGTCGGTCCGCAGGCGCCCCAGGGTCGGCATCCTCGTGACCGGGTCCGAGGTCGTGGCGCAAGGTCCAGTGCGTGTGGGCCAGGTCAGGGACTCGAACGGTCCGGCGCTCGAGGCCGCGGCCCGGGCGTGCGGGGCGGGCGAGGTGTATCGGACCACGGTGCCCGACGACCCCGAGGTGGCGCGCGCCGCGGTCCGCGACCTCATCCCCCGGGTGGACCTCCTCCTGACGTCCGGCGGGGTGTCGGTTGGGGACTACGACTTTCTCCGAGACGTCCTCGAATCCATGGGGACCGCTCGCCTGTTCTGGCGGGTGGCGCAGAGACCGGGAAAACCCCTGTACGCGGGCACCCTGGAAGGGCGCCTTGTCCTGGGCCTTCCGGGCAATCCGGCGTCCGCCCTGGCCACGTTCTTGTGCCACGCGTGGCCCGTTCTGCGCCGAATGCTGGGCGTGCACCCGGAGCGCGTGCGGGTGGGCGCGGTAATGGGAGCCCCGGCGCGCAAGGCTTCGGGCTTCACGGCCATGCTGCGGGCACGGCGGCGCCAGGATGGCCCCCGGGTCCTGGTCGAGACCACGGGCCCCCAGGAGAGCCACCAGATGCTCCCCTTCGCCCGCGCGGACTGCCTAATCCTGGGCCCGCCAGACCGCGAGGTCCTGGAGCCAGGCCTTGAGGTCGAGGTCGTCCCCTTCCCGTGGGCCCCGACTGGGTGACTCTAGCCGTTCAAGCCGCGGACAGACTGGCCACCTCGCGCCACGCGCGGGCCAGGGCCTGGGCGGCCCGGGCTACGTCGTGCCGGGTCGTCGAGCGCCCGAGGGACAGGCGCACGGCGCCGAGGGCGACGCCCGGGGGGAGGCCCATCGCGGTCAGGACCGCGGATGGGGCCTCGCCACCCTCGTGGCAGGCCGAGCCGGTCGAGGCCGCGACCTCGGGCGCGTGCGCCAGGACCGCGCTTCCCCGGACCCCGGGAAACGAGACATTCAGGGTGTTGGGCAGCCTCTCGGTCGGGTGGCCGTTCAGGCGCAGACCTGGCACGGCCTCGCGCAAACGCGCGAACAACTCGTCGCGCAGGGCGCGCACGCGCTCGGACTCGCGTTCGAGGTCTCTGGAGGCGATTTCGCAGGCCTGGCCGAGCCCCACGATGGACGCGACGTTCTCGGTCCCGGGCCGCAGGCCGCGCTCGTGGCCCGCACCGAGCAGGACCGGGGCCAGCGGCGTCCCGCGCCGCACGACCAGGGCCCCGACGCCCTTGGGGGCGTACAGTTTGTGGCCCGCCACGCTCAAGAGGTCCACGCCGAGGTCGTCCACCCGGACCGGAACCTTGCCCACGGCCTGGGCCGCGTCCGTGTGGACCAGGGCCCCGCGTTCGCGCGCGATGCGGGCGATGTCGCGGACAGGCATCAGCGCGCCGGTTTCGTTGTTCGCGAGCATGACGGTGACGAGCGCGGTATCGTCCCGGATGAAGGCCCGGGCCGCGTCGGGGTCCACGCGGCCGTCCCCGTCCACCGGCAAGACGGTGACCTCGGCCCCCCGCTTCGCCAGGGCCTCGCACGGGCGGGCCGTGGCCGGGTGCTCGACCGCCGTGGTCACGACGTGCGAGCGGGCAGGGTCGTGGAGGGCGGCCACGGAGCCGAGGATGGCCAGGTTGTTCGCCTCGGTCCCACCGGAGGTGAAGACGACTTCGTCCGGTTCGCATCCGAGGAAGGCCGCGACCTGGGCTCGCGCCCTCTCTATGGCCTCGTGGGCCCGCCGTCCATACACGTGACCGGACGAGGGGTTCCCGAAGTGCTCGCGCAGGTACGGGAGCATCGCGTCCAGCACCCCGGCGAGCACAGGGGTCGTCGCGTTGTAGTCGAGGTAGATCGGGTCGTTCATATCTCGGACCTCAACCGCCAAACCGGAGGAAGGCGCTTGCCACGAGTACCACCACGGCGAAGCCGAGGCAGACCTCGCACAGCCGGCGGCGCCGGGCCCGCAGGGCAAAGAACGTCTGCTCGGTCGCCGGGTCGGGCGGTGTCCCAGGGGCGAAGGTGGCGAACATCTCGCGAAGCCTTGGGTTGATCTGGAAGAAGATGATCCACATGATGACCATCATTCCAAATACAAACGTGAGTTTGATCGCCATGGCCACCGGGACGACTGGGTGGGGGACTCGCAGGGCTCCGTGGAAGGCTAGGTGGTTGAGGGGCATCCCGATTCCGGTTGCAAACAAGAGTGCCAGGAAGGTCATGCAGTAGGGAGCATTGCCCTGCAAGGTGTCCTCGACGACCTTGTCGAGTTCGTAGGACAGGCGCGGGCCGTATTGGGCCCGCTTGGTCACGAGTTGGCGGTTGTAGAAGGGCGCGGCCGCGCAGCCGACCAGGGCCAGGTTGTGAAGGGCGAGCAGGATGGAGTGAATGAGGGATTCGAGCACGGTCCACCTCCTGGTTAGAAGACCAACACGCGTTCGCAGGAGCGCGTCAACGCCGTCAGTTCGTCGAGGGTGCTCCGTCTGGCCCCCTCCAAGAGGTCGTCGTCTTGGAGCCCACGGGCATCCATACAGGTCCCACACAATAGCACCCGCCCGCCCCGCCGAACCAGAGCCTGGAGCATCCTTTCGAGGTTGTAATACCCGGCTGGCGTATTCTGGCCCCGCCGGGCAGCCGCCACGGCATCCCCCATCAGAAAGACCGTGACTTCGTCTTCCGGCTGGGTCCGCAGCAGGTTTTGGGCTAGTCGCATGGCGTTGAAAGGTCGCTCGGAGCCATAGGGGGCGTCGTTGAGGATCAACAGCCAAGTCGTCATGGGGTCACCTCCGGACCGACAGCGACGGGCAGGCCTGCATCCCGCCACTCCGGGAAACCGTCCACGAGGCGCACGGCGCGGCGCCCAGCCTCGCGCAACCGCCGCACCGCCTCCGCAGCGAGGATGCAGTAAGGGCCTCGGCAGTAAGCGACGACCTCCTTGTGGGGCGGGAGCAGATGGAGTCGGGCGTCGAGGGCTTCGAGGGGTAGGGAGATGGCCCCTGGGATGTGGCCGGCCGCGTATTCTTCGACGGGGCGGACATCTACGACCACGACGTCGCCCTGGCGCACGCGCTGCAACAGCCACTCGCGGGAGACCGGCTGCATCCCGTCCACACCCGAGAAGTAGTCGCGGACCAATCGCTCCACCTCGGGGAGCCGGGCCTCTGCGAGCCGGCGCACCGCGCGATAGGCCTCGAGGACCACTGGGTCGGCAAGACGATACCAGACCCCGACGCCACTGCGCCGAGACGCAACAAGCCTTGCGCTCTTTAGGACTTGGAGATGGCGCGAGGCGTTGGCCACACTCAACCCCGTCTCCCGCGCAATGGACTCCACAGGCCGCTCTCCTTGCGCGAGGAGATGGATGATCTCGATGCGCCGGGGGCTCGCGAGGGCAGATGCGACCCTCGCGAACTCCTCGAAGACCTGCTCCTGAAACTCCCGGCCCCGCACGGTGAGAGCACCCAAGGAGGCATGCTCAATTGATAGGTTGAAAAATCAAACATGTCAAGCGGTGCGGCTCGCAAGCAAACCGCGCTGAGGGGGCGTACAGGCGGCATGGGCGAGCGAGCCTTCCAACTGCGCCGGCTTGACCCGCCTTGTTTGGGGAAAGCGGCGTCAAGCCACCGCAGACCACGGGGCGGCTGCCGACGCCGAACGACCGCGAAACGGCCTCCTCAATGGTTCAAACCCCCCGCTGAATTCTCCACCGCATTGCAGACCGCATTGTTGGCGTATCGGGTGACATGGCGGATCGCCGCGCGCGAACGCCACAAACGACCTGTGCGGGGCCAGGCATCGTGGTGAGGGTCTGCTGACCGAGATGCGCCACCCGATGGGCGGGCGGTGACCGTCCGCAGGATATGTCAGCACCGGAGCGCAAGCGGCGCTCGCGGAGGTCCGGGTTCGAGGTCATTAGAGCGTGGCGGGCGGGCCAAGGCGCACCAACACCTTTCCCGTCTCGGCCCCCTGGCCCTCGGCCAACTCGGAGAGGACCGCTGGTACCTCTTCGAGGTCCACCTCCACACCGAGGAGCGGGGAGACGTCAACGGCGTTGCCTTCAAGGAGCCCCACCGCACCGTCGAGGTCATCCCCGGCATTGAGGAAAACCCCGAGTACCCGCACCTCCCGCGAGACGATGGTGAGGAAGTCGGTGGGCACAGGCTCCTCTGGCAGGCCGACCAGGACCACGGTCCCGCCCGGGCGGAGAAGGGCAGGGGCCTGCTCAATCGCCCGCGCGGCGCCAGAGCACTCGATCACCGCGGCGAAACCGCCTCCTCGCCGATTGGACGCGAGGACCGCCAGGTTCTCCCGGCTCGGGTCCACGACGGTGCGAGCCCCCATCGCGGCGGCCAGTCCCCTCCTCCCTGCCCTCGGCTCGGAGACCGTGACAACGAGCCCAGCCTTACGCAAGACCGCCAGGCACAAGAGACCCAAGGGACCTGCTCCCGTCACTAGGACCTCCTCCCCAGGGGAGAGTGCGGCCATTCGGGTGGCCCGCAGGGCCGTGGCCAAGGGCTCCGCGAGGGCGAGCCGCCGCGGGTCCGCGCGATCTGCGGGATGGAGGGTGTGTCTCGGCACCGAGACGTACTCGGCCATTGCGCCATGAGTATTGACCCCTAGGATCCGCCCCTCAGCGCAAAGGTTTCCCGACCCTTTTCGGCACCAGAGACACGAGCCACACCAAAGGGCCGAGTTCCCCGCCACCAAACGACCGGGCTCGAGGTCCACGACCCCCTCGCCCAGGGCCTCGACGAAGCCGCAATACTCGTGGCCGATGACACAGTCAGGCGCAATGAGTCCCGAGCGAAAGCCATGCACATCGGTCCCACAGACCCCGCAGTAGGCAACGCGAACCAAGACCTCCCCCGGCCCCGGGGAGGGTCGCCCCACCTCCCGAATCTCCACTCGGCCAGGCTCCACGAAGACCGCAGCCCTCATGGTCATTCCGCGAAACTCCTGTCCCGGTACTCCCCCTCGAACTCGGTCGGGATCGTCCGTAGCAGCCGGATCCACTCCTGGGTGGCCCGCACGTAACGCAACAGTTTCGGCATCGAGCCAGAGACCTTGAGTCTCCTCGATGTCAGCGCCCGCACCGGGTCCAGTTTGCCTGTCATGATGTCCACGTAGTGGCCATAAGGCGCGGTAAAGGTGAACCCCGTTGGCCGCTCCTCCCCCCAAAAGACCTCCTTGGCCGCGGGCAGGTCCATGCCCGCCACATAGCGGTTTGGGACGCCACGGGTCGGCTCGGCCTCGACCACGAAGCAGACCGTGTCATCGAAGCCTCTTGCCGCCGCCTGATATTGGGAGCACAGCCTCGTCCTTCTCGCGGCCTCCTCCAAGTACTCGCGACTCATGAAACGAAACATCTTTGTCACCTCGAATGAGGAGGGATTGACCTCTCCTTATCCGACCTCGCACCCCTCCAGCCACAAATCGGCCAACGTCACGGTGTCAGGTGCGGCCATCATCGCCTCGGGGTCCACAATGACGTCCAGCACGGCGGGCCGACCGGAGGCCACGGCCCTTTCGAGCGCGGGCCTGATCTGGGCTGGGTCCGTGACACGCTCGCCGTAGCACCCCATGGCTTGAGCAAGGAGATCGTAGCGCACATCGAAGAAGTCAGTCCCTACATGCCTTCCCCCACACACGAGCCGCTGGCCCGACTTGATCATGCCGTAGGCGCGGTCGTTGAAGATGATGTCCACCACCGTCACGCCGAGCCGCCTTGCCGTCTCCAGTTCCTGGGGGAGGAACATGAACGCCCCGTCCCCGTGCAGAATGAACGCCTGCCGCTTCGGGCAAGCGAGTTGGGCTGCGACCGCAAACGGTAGGCCAGCGCCCAGATGACCCATGTTTCCGGCCCACAGGAAGGTCCTGGGCTCGTAGACTCTTGTTAGGTAGGAGGCCCAGACGCCTGCGTTGCCACCATCCAACACGACAAAGGCGTCCTTTGGGAAGAAATCGCGGACCTCCCGGACCACCCGCAAGGGGTGGATGGGGACCCGCGAAGTCCGAGCTTGTGCCTCGTACTCGGCTAGCCAGCTATCCTGAGCCGCTCGGTAATCGGCGAGGCTCGGGATAGGCGGTCGGCGTGGCGTGCGCTCCCGCACAGTGGCCAGGAGTTGGCCCAAGGCCACCCGGGCATCGGCAACGACCCCGACCTCGACGGGGACGTTCCACCCGATGGAGGTCGGGTCCGCATCCACATGGATGATGGTCTGGCTCCCCCTCTCCCCCCACGCGGGGGGCCTTCCCCACGCAGCGAGTTCTCCGAAGCGGGTGCCCACAGCGAGGATCACGTCTGCATCTGCCTGGGCAGCCATGGCCCCGTACCCCATGGCCACAAGGGCGTGTGGGTGGTCCTCTGGCACGGCCCCCCGAGCCCCCACGCTCGTGGTCACCGCCGCCCCGAGGTGCTCCGCCAAGGCGATGGCCTCTGCCCAAGCCCCTGCCCTGAGCACCCCTTTTCCAAGGTAGAGGAGGGGCCGTCGGGCCTGCAGGAGCCGGTCCACAACCCGGTCGAGGTCGGATGGGGACAGCCCCCCGGCGTTCAAGGCCCGGGCTTGAAAAGGTTCCAAGAGGTCCGACGGGTCCACGTGGACGCGCTGGAACAGGACATCTGCGGGGAGGTCCAGGTGCGCTGGCCCAGGCCGGCCCGAGGTGGCCGCTCGGACCGCGGCGCGGAACAACTCGGGGATCCTCTCGGCGCGGTTCACCACCGCGGTGAACTTGGTGATGGGGGCGAACAGGCGCTGATGGTCGAGTTCCTGCTGCGAACCATGGTGGGGGTAGGCCCGTGCGGTGGGTACCTGGCCAGTCAGGACGAGGATGGGAGAGGAATCGGCCCACGCCGTGGCCACCCCGGGGACGAGGTCGCTCGCCCCTGGGCCGGCGGTTCCAAGGCAGACTCCGAGCGTCCCCGTCACGCGCGCCCAGGCGTCGGCCATGTGGGCCGCGGCTTGTTCGTGCCGCGTGTGCACAAACTCCATCCCGGGCGCCTGGCCAATGGCATCGGTGAGGGCGATGGGTTGCGCCCCGGGGATCCCGAACACGAAGCGGACGCCCTCCCTTTTGAGACACTCTACCACCAACTCTGCTCCCCTCATGGCCCCTCCTTGTGCGCTGGTTTGCGTGGTCCTCTGCCTTCCTCCGTGGACACGATTTTCCCCGAACGCCCCCCGGCTGTCAATCGGGGACCATCCCAGATCGAACCGCGCCGTGGGGCGTACAGGCGGGCCGGCCGTGCGACGCGAGCCCTCCCAGTGAGCCGGGTCGTCGCCGCCTTGTTCGGGGAGGGCCGTGTCTAGCCACCGCACTTGAGGGGCGCCTGCCCGCGCCGAACCACCCGAAAACGGCTGCCCCAACCTTTCGAACCCTGGGGCGCTCTCGGCGCTTCGGCGCGTCTGAGGCGGGCGAGGGCCCGCTCCCCCTTGGAGGTTCCGCGCAGTTGGCTACCATAGCGATGTGAATCGGGACCTCTGCAGAGAAGTCCTGGCCGGACATCCGTACTTCGGGGCCCTTCCGCGCGAAGCGCGGGAGCTCCTGGCCCACCGGTCTGCGGTCCGGACTTACGACCAGGGGGCCCTCGTGTTCACCCAGGGCGAGCAGGCCCGTGGCCTCTTCTTGGTCGTCACGGGGGCGGTGAGGTTGTACCAATCCTCGGAAGAGGGCAAGGAGCAGGTGCTCCACTACGCACGGCCCGGGGAGTCGTTCAACGACGTGGCGGCATTCGATGGCGGTCCGTGCCCAGCCAGCGCCCTTGCGGTCGAGCGGACCACACTCTTGTTCGTGCCGAGGGAAGTCCTCCTCGAAGTGCTGCAGCGCTATCCCCAGGCGGCCCTTTCGGCCCTCGAGACCTTGGCAGGCCGGCTTCGGGAGGTCGCGAGGCTCGTCGAGGCCCTCTCGCTCAAGAACGTGACGGCCAGGGTCGCCGCAGTCTTGCTCCGTCTTTCCGACGTTGGGGACCCGATCCCTCTGCCCACGAGGCAGGAACTCGCCGCCATGGCCGGTACGGTCCGGGAGGTGGCCACGCGGGCACTTACGACCTTGGAGGGAAAGGGCCTGATCCGGATCGGCCCCGGACGGCTGGTCACGATCCTGAACCGTCAGGGGCTCGAGCGGGTCAGCGAGGGGCTCTCGCAGCAAAAGACGCGGCCTCCTGGAAGCGGAACTCCCCGAGGGTCACGGGAATCGCGACCTTGAGCATCAGGGTGAAGACGAGAAACCCAACCGCGAAGATTCCGGCGGCCACACGGATCTCGGTAAGGGTTGGGTGGTACTCGTAGATCTCGCCGAGGGTGTCTGGGGTCATTCCGGGGATCAAGAGCCCCATCCCCTTCTCGATGTAGACGCCTGCGTAGATGAGCAGGAGGCCCAAGTTGAGGGTCGCAGGATTGCGGCGGAAGGCCGGGACCAGGAAGAGGACCAGACTCGCGATGTTGCACCCGATGGCCAACCACGCGTATGGGACCACCACGTCGTGAGGGCCGATGCCAAACAGCCAGTACCGCGTGTAAAGCAGGTGCTCGGTCCCCGAATAGAACTCCTTGAACAACTCCGCGCCATGGAAGAAGACGTTGAAGAACATTGCGTAGGCCATCAACTCCGCGACCTTCTGGATGGCCTCCTGGCGGAATTCGAAGGCGGTGAACCGGCGCAGGACCTGGAGCACCACAAGGAGGATGGCCGGGCCGGAACAGAAGGCAGAGGCGAGGAATTGGGGCGCCAGGATGGAGGAGTTCCAATACGGTCTCGCCGCGAGACCGTTGTACAGGAAGGCGGTCACAGTGTGGATGCTGACCGCCAACGGGATGGAGAAGATCACGAGCGGCCAGACGAAGCGGTGGGAATATTCCCGGCCGATGAAGCCCCGAAACACAAAGTGGGTGACGACGACGAAGTTGACGACAAAATACAGGTTCAGAACCAGGACGTCCCACGCCAGAACTGACGAGGGGAAGTTGAGTTGGCCGAACGGGGGGAGGAGGTGCCAGAACCGGTCGGGCCGGCCAATATCCACGAGGACAAAAAGGAGACACATGACGATGGCGCTAATCGCGAGCAGTTCCCCGATGATGGCGATCTCCTTGATGGGCTTCCACTCGTACACGTACGCCGGGATTACGAGCACGACGGCCGCTGCCGCGACCCCAACCAAGAATGTGAAGTTCCCGATATAAAAGCCCCAGGAGACCTGGTCGCGCATCCCGGTCACGACGAGGCCGTAGTGCACTTGGTCCGAATAGGCGTCGAGGCCGCTCGCGATCAGCAACGCAAGAAAGCAAAGCCATCCCCAGTAGGGCGCGGGCCCCCGCAGCCACAGCCGCACACTGCCACGATAGAACTCCCAGAAAAGACGCACGACCGTCGTGGCCCGGCCCATCCCCTAGACCCCATAGAAATAGAAAAATCTCGGTTCAGTATTTAGGTCCGCCTTCAGGACGAAAACGCGTTTATTCTCGATGATGTACCTAACTTCACCCTGTGGGTCGAGGAGGTTGCCAAACTTGCGGGCCCCGACCGGGCACACCTCTACGCAGGCGGGGTAGCGACCTTTGCGCACCCTCTGGATGCAGAAGGTGCACTTCTCCACGACCCCTTTTGGGCGGGGGCGATTGCCGAGGTAGTGCATGTCCGGGTTCAGGTCTTCGGGCTGGAGGTCCGGTTCCGCCCAGTTGAAATGGCGGGCGCCATAGGGGCAGGCGGCCATGCAGTACCGACACCCGATGCACCAGTCGTAATCGACGACCACAATCCCGTCGGGCTCGCGCCAGGTCGCCCGGACCGGACAGACCTTCGTACACGGCGGGTTTCTGCACTGCTGACAGGCGATAGGGACGTAGAAGTACCCAGGCTCGGGCACCGTGTCGGGGTTGTAATCGTAGCGCGCGTGGGCGAAGTCCAGGCCTCGCTCGGCCTCCATTCGCGCGACGCGGATCCAGTGGACCTGCGGGCGGCGGGACTGATTGTTCTCGGCGACGCAGGCGTACACGCAGCGACGGCAACCTACGCAGCGGGAGAGGTCAAGGGCGTACGCGAACTCGATACCGGGCGCGGCCCCTTCGGTCCCGATGCGTGCCTCGCGCCCAAAACGGCGGCGGACCTCTTCCTCCAGGCGCCGGATGCGCTCCTGGAAGCGGTCTCTTGGGAACTCGACCAGGCGATACGGGCCGCACGAGACCCCGCTAAAGGCCGCGCCAACCACCCCCTTCAGGAAGGTCCTGCGCGTGACCACTCGGCTCATGGCACCCCCAAGGCCTGGAGCCCCGGAAGAGGCGGAACAGGGGGGGGCTCCGGTCTTATCGGCCTGAAACGCGGCTCGTGAGGGTTGTGGCAGTGAACACACAAAAGATATGTCTTGTGACCATTCCATTCGCCACGGCGCCGCCCGTGGACCCCCACCCTCCAATCCCGGTACTTGTCACCGTGACACTGTCCGCACAGCCGATACGACTCGGTGAAAGGGACCTTCTCGCCGCTCGCGAGCCGAAGGACATCGCGGTCGGTAGGATGGTGGCAGTCGAGGCACCAGCGGTGCTCCGCATCGTGGGTAAACCGAATGTCCTGGTGGGCCTCGGTCAGGGTGCGTCGAACTGGGTTGACCTCCAGGTCAGCGTGACATTCCGAGCACGGGAAGATTCCCTCGGAAAACGGGGGTTGTGGGACCTCGATCTCCTCGGTGGCCTGGCCCACTGGCCGAATGGCCGCCGGTGCGAAGACGGGGTACGAGCGGGTCGCGTCGTCGCACCCCTGCCAGAACAAGGTCGCCCCCAGGCCGAGGAGGCACACCCTCATCGTAGCCCCTTCAGGCGCGCCTCGGCGGCACGCGACACCTCGCGAACCCACATGGCCTCGACCTTGACGAGGCGGCGACCCACGATGGCGCACAGGTTCCGAAAGACCCGCCAGCCCACCTCGGGGTTCGCCTCCAAGAAGGAGGTCATTGCACCCGGTGAGAAGGCCCGAAGGACCGTCTCCTCTCGTGCCTCTGCCGACAGGGTGTAGCGGTGCGGGGGGACGAGGGCGGACCAACCAATGGCGGCGAAAGGCCCTTGCTCCTCGACCGTGACCTCGCGGGTCTCGCCTGCGACCTCGATGGGCATCGCCAGGGCCACGAGTCCCCGCTCGACCACGAAGAGATGCGTCGCCTCTTGGCCCAAGTTGAACAGGCGCGTACCCGCGGGCAACGTCCTCGACTGGCCGAGCCCCCACAACCGCCTTCGTTCCTCGCGCCCCAGCCCGAGGAACAGGTCCGATGGAGGAGCCTCCGACAGATCCAGTTGCCCCATGTCAGTTCACCCACGCCGACCGAGTTCGCGCATGGAGGGCCTTGGGGTCCATCTGGAGCGCGAACCCTTCCGCGATGCGCCCCTCCTCCCGGATGTGGGCCTCGAGATCCCGCACAAGGGCGTCTACCAGGTCCTCGGGCGGCCGGTGCTCGGGCAGGGCCACGAAGAAGCGCGAAGGCTCCGCCATCGGCACACGTTCGGCCGCTCGCGCGCGTTCGCTCGGCGCGAGCCCAAGAAAGAGGGCGCAGCCGACCACGAGGAGGACCAGGCCGATGAATCCGATTGTCCAAAGCATGGCGTTTCTCCCAACTCGCCTCGCTCCAGGCGGAGAAGCAAGGCTCGTACCACGGGCATACACAAGCGGGGACCGCTTCGCAGGTGCGTGTGGCCTGTTTGGCCCTTTTGGGTGACCTGGTCGCCTGACAGCATGTCATGACGACGTGACATGGAGCCGGCCAAACGGTAGTATTAGGATGGATGCTCACCGAAAAGGCCAGGACCCCCCGAGTGGACCGCCTGCTCCTCGTGATGGGTCTCGCCATTGCCGGGACAGTCGTGGCGGGCTTTGTCGCCACCGCCTACCTCTTCGCACGGCACCATGCAAATCACCTGCTCGAGGAGGCGCGGGTCTCTGCCGTGTCCCAGGCCGAGGTCCTGCGCGCAGTGCTCGAGCACCAGATGCGCGAGAAGGATCGCACCCTGATCGCGGACCTCGTGAAGGCGGTCGCGAAGGACCCAGCGATTCGGCAGGTGCTCGTGGTGAACCGCTACGGCCAGTTGCGATACTCGAGCGGGACACATCCATCGCCGGACGAGACGAGTCTTTCCTCGCCGACCTGTCAGGCCTGCCATCGATCTCCCCCACAAGAGCGGGTCCGCAGCCGCGTGGTGGCCCTGGCCGATGGGGAGGTCTTGCGCACGGTGACCCCCATCCGGAACCGGGTCGAGTGCTTTTCCTGCCACGGTTCGGACTCGCGGACCAACGGCGTGCTCATCGTGGATATCGACGCGAGGCGGATCCCGGCGCAGGCGCGTCGGGACGCTCAGGCGATGGCCATCTGGGGTGGTGGGGTGGTCCTTGCGGTGCTCCTTGTCCTCGGTGTGGTCTTGAGGACCACGCTCATCCGCCGGCTCCGGCTCTTGCAGGCCTTTGGGGCAAGGCTGGCCTCGGGCGAGACCGAGTTGCGCATGCCGGTGCGAGGTGCCGACGCCCTGTCGTTCATCGCAGAGTCGTTCAATTCGCTCGCAGAGGCCATCTCCCGCCTCGTCGGCCAGGTGCGGGAGGAGCGGGCCCACCTGGAGCGTATCCTCAACAGCATCCCGGACGGCATCGTAGTGCTGGGGCCGGACCAGCGCATCGTAGCTGCGAACGACGCCTTCCTCCAAAGGGCCGGTGTCCGGAGAGAGGCTTTCGTGGGCTGCTCCTGCCTGGACCTGGCTGGTCTCGGCTGCGGTCCCGAACGATGCCCCGCGAGGGCCGTCCTGACGGGCACTAGCCGCGAGGAGACCCGAGTCCTCGAGATCGCGGGGCCGGACGGCTCGGTGCGACACGAGGAGGTGCGGGCCTCGGCGGTACAGGTTTTGGGCCAAACCCACTATGTGGTGGAGGTCTGGCGCGATATCACCAGACGACGCCTCGAGGAGGCCCGCTTGGCCGAGTCGTACCGCCTCGCCTCGCTCGGGATGCTGGCCTCGGGATTCTCGCACGAGGTCAATACCCCCCTTGCGACGGCGCTCGCATGCATCGAGGGCATGATGGGACATCTGGAGGAGGCTTCGGCCCTGGACCCAAACTTTCTACGCGAATCGGCGTCCATCGCCCGCGAACAAGTCTTGCGGTGCCGGGCCATCTCCTCCCAGTTCTTGCGCCTGGCTCGCGGAGGGCCGGGGGCACGAACCCTGTGCGACCTTGTGGCCGTGGCCGAGTCCGCGGTGAGGCTCGCCCGTCCCGTGGCCCGCGAAGCCGGGGTGAGGCTCGTGGTGGAGCGCGCGGGGGACCCGCATCTAGTCCGCGCGGGGGAGGGCGCCGTGCAGCTCGTGTTGTTGAACCTCCTCGTGAATGCGGTAGAGGCGAGCCAGCGCGGTGGTCAAGTCGAGATTGCAGTGCGTAAGGTGGAGGGGAAGGTCTGGGTCGAGGTGCGTGACCATGGCCAGGGCATCGCTGCCCAGGACTTGCCTCGGGTCTTCGAACCGTTCTTTACGACCAAGGAGCGGGGGACAGGCCTTGGACTGTTTCTCGCGCGCGAGTTCGCCCGGGAGTGGGGCGGGGACATCGAGGTCCTCACGCGGCCTGGAGAGGGCGCGACGTTTCGCGTGACCTTCCCGCCCGCCGAGGCGCTCGATCAGGGGGAGGGATGAGGGATGCCGCCCGATGAGACCATCTCGGTCCTATTGGTAGACGATGACGAGGTCTTTGCGCGGGTTCTCGGGCGGGAACTCGAACGCAAGGGTTTCGAGGTCCGGACCGCCACAAGCGGAGAGCAGGCGTTGTCGGAATTTGGGGCGAATCCGTCGGATGCAGTGCTCTTGGACCTCCGGCTCGGAGAGATGGATGGCCTTCAAGTCCTGGAAGGACTTCGGTCTCACCCTCAGGCCCCTGAGGTGGTCATCCTGACGGGTCATGGGACAATCGACACGGCCATTGAGGCCATGAAGAGGGGAGCGGCGGACTATGTCCAAAAACCCTGCCCCATCGAGGAACTCGTGGTGCGCCTCCGCCGGGCCGTGAGCCAACGGAACATGGCGCGTCGAGTCGCCGTGCTCGAGCGGGGACTGCGTCCCGTCGCCACAGGGCTCGTGGCCGAGAGTCCCCGGATGAGGGAGGTCTTGGACCTGGCTTTGCGGGTGGCTACCTCTAACGTGCCTGTGCTCATCCTGGGGGAGACAGGGGTCGGGAAAGAGGTATTGGCCCGGATGATCCATGCACGCAGCCCCCGCGCCGAAGGCCCGTTCGTTGTGGTGGATGGCGGGTCCATCCCTGACGCGCTCCTGCCGAGCGAGCTCTTCGGCCATGAGCGGGGGGCCTTCACCGGAGCGGACCGGGCGAAACCAGGCTTGTTCGAAGTGGCCTCTGGTGGGACCCTGTTCCTGGACGAGGTGGGGGAGTTGAGCCCAGCCAACCAGACCGCGCTCCTGCGGGTCCTTGACACGGGGACCTTCCGCCGGATTGGGGGGCTTCGCGAAATCCAGGCGGACGCAAGGCTTGTGTTCGCGACCAACCGCGACATCGGGGCCATGGTCCGGCGAGGACATTTCCGGCGCGACCTCTACTTTCGGATCGCGGCCGTCACCATCGAGGTCCCGCCACTGCGGCACCGCCGCGAGGACATCGAGGCCCTGGTCCGCCATTGGCTGGCAGGGTTCTCCGAGCGTTTCGGCTCTATGCGTCGCATCCACGAGGAGGCCATGGAGGTCCTCCGACGCTACTCCTGGCCCGGAAATGTTCGGGAGCTATTCCACGCCATCGAGGCCGCGCTGGCCGTGTGCCAAGGCGACGAGATCCGGCCCGAGGACCTGCCTGCCCGGGTACGCGGCCTACCGTTGGACCTGGACGACCCGGAGTCCGATTTCCCGACCCTGGAGGCCCTGGAGCGCCGCCACATCCGCCGCGCCCTCGCGCGAGCCCACGGCAACCGCGCGGAGGCCGCGCGCCTGCTGGGCATCAGCGAGCGGACCCTGTACCGAAAGATCGCGGAGATTGGGTTCGAGGAGGGGGACGCGGAGGGATGTTAGGGCTTCGCTTGGGCAGAGGGGACCTCGGGGCTCCGGTCGTTCAGCCGGCTTGTGCGGGCCTCCCCGCGTGGGCGATGGGCACCCGAGCCCCTGTGGGACACGGTTCGGTCGGACGTGACCCAAGTCACAGCATCCCACTGCCCCATGGCGCAGACTCTCTGTGCGGGCGACGGAAGGGTTCGTTGCCGCGAGAATCTGGGTCAAACGCTTGGATGAAGAAAGGAGGCACCATGATGACCTGCGGTTCGTTTCCTCCGGGGCAGGGGCATGGGGACCCGAATTCGAGCCCGGCCACCGCGTCCCTCAAAGAGGAGCACGAAGTCATCCTGCGGGCCCTTTCCCTGTTGGAGCGGGTGGGCGAACGCTTGGACACGGGACAGGGCGCGGAGCGGGAGGCCCTCAACTGGCTAAGCGAGTTTTTCCGGACCTTCGCGGACCGCTGCCACCACGGCAAGGAGGAGCAGCACCTCTTTCCCGCGATGGAACGGCACGGGGTCCCTCGCTATGGCGGACCGATCGCGGTCATGCTCGCCGAACACGAGGAGGGCCGAGGCTACCTTCGGAGGATCGCGGGGGGAGGTCCGGAGGTCGGTGAGGCCATCCGCAACTATGTGTCGCTCCTTCGCGCTCACATTGACAAGGAGAACCACGTCCTCTTTCTGATCGCGGACCAGGTCCTGGATTCAGAAACCCAGAAAGCCCTGCTTCGAGCCTTCGAGCAGGTGGAGGGAGAGGTCGGGACGGGTGCCCACGAGCGCTACCTCTCGGAGCTCGCGTACTGGGAAAAGAGGATCTTGGGCGAGGGTACATGAAGATTCGGAAACTGATACTCTCAACAAAGTGGGATCGCCGAAGGGTTGCGGGCCATGCCCCGTGGGATCACGGTCCAGAGGGCGGACCGAGAGGCCTTGGTTGGCTTCGAATGATGGTGGCGTTGCACACACCCTTTTCGCGCCAAGGCTCGGCCTGGCCCCCTTTGGGGCGAGGTGCCCTGACCAAACGTGAAAGGGCCTCTTCAGTATGACCGGGCTCATACTGGCCGAGATCGGTGGTAGGCTACCAGGGGGCGGTTGGTGTTTTCACGGCGCCCAGCCGTGCGCCTCTTGTCCTTACGTCCCTTGGGCGGCAAGGCGAGGAGCCGATGACAGGGCATGACGGGGATTTCGGGCAGGCCTCGCTCCGGGGCCTTCCAGTCGCGACGGACTGGTGGGGGACCCATGCGCCGTTAGACCCGATCTTCCTCGACACGAACTTCCCCTGTCGCGCCGCCTGTCCGGTCCACACGAACGCGGGTGGCTACGTGGCCCTCATCGCGAAGGGGAGGTATCGCGAGGCCTACGCCCTCGCACGCGGTCCCAACCCCTTCGCTTCGATCTGCGGGCGGGTATGCGCGCACCCGTGCGAGGCCGCTTGCCGCCGCGGGGCCCTGGACGGTCCGCTCCATATCCGCGCGCTCAAGCGTGTCGTATGCGAGAAGTACGGGGTGGAAAGCGACTGGTCGTTTGACCAGATTCTCGAAGTCGTCGAGCGCCCCAGGCCCCCGGCGCCCAGGCCGGGGAGGGTCGCTGTGGTGGGCGCGGGCCCAGCGGGGCTCTCCTGCGCCCACGACCTCGCCCTGATGGGTCACCGGGTCACGGTCCTGGACGCGGCGCCCGTCCCTGGCGGGATGATGCGCCTAGGCATCCCGGACTACCGCCTCCCGCGCGAACTCATCGAGCGGGAGGTCGGCTTCATCCGCTACCTGGGCGTCGAGATCCGCATGGGGGTCGAGGTCGGACGCGACGTGGCCTTCAAGGACCTTTGCGCGGAGTACGACGCGGTCTTCATCGCGTCGGGGTGCCGGCGGGGCCGCACGCTTGAGATCCCCGGAGCGGACCTTGCGGGCGTGGTGACCGCGGTGGATTTCTTGGCGGCCGTCAACCTCGGGCGCCCCATCGAGGTCGGTGAGCGCGTCGTCGTCGTGGGCGGGGGGAACGTGGCCTTCGATGTGGCCCGCAGCGCCCGGCGTTTCGGGGGGACCACGGTGGAGGACGAGGAGCACCACCGGCTGCTCGTGGACGCGGCGGTCGCGGCTTCGCGCCTCCTCAGGCGCGAGGTCACGGTGGTGTCGCTCGAGTCGCGCGACGAGATGCCCGCGGACCCCCGCGAGATCGAGGAGGGAAGCGAAGAGGGTATCCGGTTGATCCATCGCCGAGGTCCCAAGGCGATCCTGGGCGACGGGGGCCGCGTAAGGGCGCTTCAGACCCTGGACGTGGCCCGCGTCTTCGACGAGCAGGGGCGCTTCGACCCGGTGCTGGTCCCCGGGACCGAGAAGGAGATCCCCTGCGACACGGTGATCCTGGCCGTGGGCCAGGTCGCGGACCTGTCGTTCCTGGGGGAGGAACACGGGATCGAGGTCACGCCCCGGCGCACGATCGCGGTGGACCGCGAGACCCTGCGCACCTCGCGGCCTGGGGTCTTCGCAGGCGGGGATGTGGCCTTTGGGCCGCGCATCATCATCGAGGCCGTGGCGGATGGCCGGCGGGCGGCCAAGGCGATAGACACGTATTTGACGGGCCGGGAAGACCCTCCGAGGCGCATCCGGGTGCGGGTCTTCGACACCTTCGGCTACGACCATCCCTTTGCCCGCGGGGACTACGAGAAGGTCCCACGGGGCCGCATTCCGGTGCTGCCGGTCGAAAAGAGGCTTCCGGCCCGCGAGGTCGAGACCGTGATGACCGAGTTCGAGGCGCGGCGGGAGGGGAGCCGGTGCCTGCACTGCTGGGTCAACACGGTCTTCGATTCCTCGCGGATGAACGGGACCGAGTGCATCCAGTGCGGGGGATGCGTGGACGTGTGCCCGGAGCAGTGCATTGACCTCGTGGCCTTGTGCCGCGTCGCGGACCAGGGGGGAGGGGCCCGGCTAGCGGACGGGGCGGCCTTGCAATGGCTCGCCTCGGGCCAGGGTGCGGCCCTAATCAAGGACGAGACGGCCTGTATCCGCTGCGGCCTGTGCGCGCGCCGCTGCCCGACCGGGGTCATCACGATGCAGGCGTTCTATGAGGAGGCGGAGGCCGAGTGGGTCGCGCAAGCGGACGTAGCCATGTAGGTCCATCTGGTACGAGGGAAGATGTTTTGAGGTGTCATCATGCCGCTGCTCGATGACCTTGCGATTCCCCCGGCGCCCGGCGAGATGACCCGCCGGCGCTTTTTGTCCGCGGTCGGGGTCGGGGCCTTGACCGTGGCCGGGGTCGGGACCGCGGTCGTGGGCGTGCAGTACCTGCGGCCCAACGTCCTGTTCGAGCCGGAAACCCGGTTCCGGGTGGGCCACCTGTCGGCGCTGCCGGTGGGGGGGCTGCTCGCGTTCCCTGAGCGCAAGGTGTACGTGGTCCGCTCCCCGGACGGGGTGTACGCCCTCTCGATGACCTGCACCCACCTCGGGTGCATGACGAGGCACGAGGCCGACCGCGGCCGCATCTTCTGCCCGTGCCACGGAAGCCAGTTCGACCTGCGGGGCGTGGTGACCGGCGGACCGGCCCCGAGGCCGTTGCCCCGCCTCGAGGTCACCTTGAGGGACGGGGTCCTCGAGGTGGACACGCGCAAGGTCGTGGCCCCGGACTTCGTGCTGAAGGTGTCGTGATGTCGCGCCTGATCGCCGCACTGACGGGAAACCGGGTCTGGCGCTCCATCGTGCGCCACGGCTCGCCGGACTCGAACCGCAACCGCGCCCTGATGGTCTTTTCCAACTTCTTCCTACACACGCACCCAGTCAAGGTACGGCTGCGGGCCATCGCGTTCACGCGCACGTTTTACCTGGGCATCCTGTCCGCCTCTGCCTTCCTGATCCTGACCGTGACGGGCGTGTTCCTGATGTTCTACTACCGGCCCGCAGTGCCAGAGGCATACGAGGACATGAAGGACCTTGAGTTCGTCGTTTCCGCGGGGATGTTTCTGCGCAACCTTCACCGTTGGGCCGCGCACGCCATGGTGGCCCTGGTGTTCCTCCACATGGTCCGGGTCTTCTTCGCAGGCGCCTACCGTCCCCCCCGGGAGTTCAACTGGGTCATCGGCGTGGGACTGTTCGTGCTGACCCTGCTTTTGTCCTTCACGGGCTACCTGCTGCCGTGGGACCAGTTGGCCTATTGGGCAATCACGGTCGGAACCAACATGGCGAACGCGGTCCCCATCATCGGCCCGGACATCCGGTTCCTGATGCTAGGCGGGAACACGATTGGCGAGAACACCCTGATCCGGTTCTACGTCCTGCACTGCATGGTCCTGCCGCTCGCGCTGATCTTGCTCCTCTGCGTGCACATGTGGCGCGTGCGCAAGGACGGAGGTCTGTACCTGCCGCCGCTCGAGCGGCCACGGTCGCAGGGCGAGTCGGAAGGCGAGGACACGAGACCATGAGCGACGCAAGCCCCAAGGACTTCTTGCTGGTTTTGGGCCAGGACGCCCGCAAGGACCCGGTCCGCCTGGTCGTGATCCAGGGGGAGGAGCGGCCCCCGGTCCACGCCACGGACGAGCCTGTGGTCATGACCTTCCCCCATCTGATTTTACGCGAGGCCATCGCGTTTTTGGCCCTGTCCGTGGGCCTGGTGCTGTTGTCCCTGCTGGCCGACGCCCCGCTCGAGGAGATCGCGAACCCCGAGAAGACCCCGAACCCGGCAAAAGCCCCCTGGTACTTCCTGGGGCTGCAGGAGTTGCTGCACTATTACCCGCCCGTGGTCGCGGGGGTCATCCTGCCCGGGCTCGTGATCCTGGCCCTCGCCGTGGTCCCCTATTTCGATATCAACCTGGCGAGGCCGCCGCTGTGGTCCGGCCCGCCCAGGGTCGTGCGGCGCCGCGTGGCCGCGTGGTGGGGCGCGGTCGTCCTGCTGAGCATCGTGTTCTTGTTCACGGGTGCGCACCCGGTTTACCCAGTGCTCGGCCCCCTGTGGCTTGTCGCGGTGCTGGCGAGCCTCCCGCTTGTCTTTCCACGCTCACGATTTGTCAAAAGATGGTTTGAAGAAAGAAGTCTGGCATTCTACGTTTTTTTGTGGTTTCTCTTGAGCGCGGTCACCCTAACGCTGATCGGGGTCTTCTTCCGCGGGCCAGGATGGTCGTTTGTGTTGCCATGGCGCGAGGGGCTCTTCTAGACCGGGTGCTTGGACGATGCGTGAACGGGACGTGAAACCTGCGGACCTGAAGGTGGCGAGGCTCCTCGGGGTCTTTGCGGTGCTCGCGGTCCTCCTGCTCGCCCTCCTGGCCGTGGCGCCGGCCCGAAGCCATTTTCCGCAATGGCGGGCCTACCAGGAACGCTACATCTTGCTCGCACAGGCACAGGCCGGGACGCAGGTTGAGGAGAAGGTGTACCAGGTCTTCCACCCGCAGGCTGGGATCGTGGACCGTTGTCAGACCTGTCACCTCTCGGTGGGCGCCGCCCCGCCCCTGTCCGGGGACAGGCTGTTCGCGGAGCACCCGCCCATCCCGCACGAGCCTGGTCAGTTCGGGTGCACCCCCTGTCACGGCGGGCAGGGCCGGGCCACGACCGAAGAAGACGCCCATGGCCGCGTGCGGTTTTGGGACGAGCCCATGCTGGACCCCGGGATGGCCGAGGCCGGATGCGGGACGTGTCATGCGGGGCTCTACACGCCCTCGGTTGCCCTTGGGCCCCGTGGGGAGGACCTTTTCCGGCGGTACGACTGCACTGCGTGTCACCGGGTGGATGGCGTTGGGCGAGGGACGGGTCCTGACCTGTCCGCGGCCGGGCTCAGGGGCTTCCGCGAGGACTGGCACAAGGACCACCTCGCGCGGCTTGAGAAGCGCGAGGCGGGCTTTCAGGACTCCTACGGCCCCATCCCGGAGGACGATGTCGCCGCCATCACCGAGTACCTGCGCGGGCGCGTGGCGGCCCCGGCCTTGGCGCGTGGGAAGGCCGCGTTCTTGCGCAAGGGGTGCCTCGGATGTCACAAGGTGCAAGGAGTCGGAGGCGACGAGGCCGCGGACCTGACACGAGTGGGCCTGAAGTCCCCGTGGGACCTCGATTTTTCCGGGGTGCGCGGCCCGAGGACCGTGGCCCAGTGGCAGCGGGAGCACCTCGAAGACCCGGGCCGGGTCTCGCCGGGAAGCCGGATGCCCCACCCGGACTTGACCCCTCAAGAGGTTGAAGATGTGACCCTGTACTTGATGTCCTTGCGGCCGCGGGCCGTGCCGCTCGAGTGGATGCCAAAGGACCGCGTCGCCCTCGAGAAACTCGGGGCCCGCGGCTTTGCGCGGGACGGAGCGACCCTCTTTGCGGCCTTTTGCTCGGGGTGTCACGGACCGCGCGGGGAGGGTCGGCGCTACGGGAATCGAGACACGGTCTTCCCGGCCATCGGGCACCCCGACTTCCTGGCCATCGCCTCGGACGATTACCTGCGAAAGACCGTCGCCGCCGGTAGGCCCGGCCGGCCTATGCCTGCTTGGAAGGACGCCGGGCTGTCCGAGGCGGACATCGAGGCCATTGTCAGGTACCTACGCTCGCTTGTGGGCCCCCTGCCGGAACCAGAACCTCTGGCCCTGCCCGCAGGGGATGCTCGGTCCGGGCAGGCCCTCTACGCGCGCCACTGCGCGGGCTGCCACGGCCCGACCGCGACCGAGGGTGAGGCCCCGGCCCTGCGCAACCATGCGTTCCTGGAGGCCGCGGATGACCTCTACATTGCCCGGACCGTGCTGCGCGGCCGTGCCGGGACCGCGATGCGGCACTTCGGGCAGGCCACGCTGAACTTCCCCGTGCTGGAGGCGGGCGAGGTGGCGGACATCATCGCGTTCCTGCGGGCACCCGGCGTGCCCGCGACAGGAGAGACACGATGAACCTAGACGATGCCTGGACGAGACGCAAGTTCCTCGAGACCGCGGCCGCGCTCGGCTTCGGGGCGCTCCTCGGAAGCGCGAAAAAGGCATTTGGCCTCGACGCGACCCGGGTGGATAATCCGCTCGCGGTGTACCCGGACCGCGGTTGGGAGCGGGTCTACCGGGACCTGTGGAGGACGGACTCCTCCTTCGTGTTCCTGTGCGCGCCGAACGACACGCACAACTGCCTGCTGCGCGCCTACGTGCGCAATGGCGTCGTGGTACGGCTTGGGCCCACGTTCGGGTACGGCCAGGCCACGGACCTCTACGGGAACCAAGCGTCGGCCCGGTGGGACCCGAGGTGCTGCCAGAAGGGGCTCGCACTGACCAGGCGGTTCTACGGGGACAGGCGGGTGCGCAGGCCCATGATCCGGAAAGGTTTCAAGGCATGGGTGGATGCGGGGTTCCCTAGGGACCCGCAGACGGGCAAGCCCCCGGCCGAGTACTTCCAGCGCGGGTGGGACGGGTGGGAGCCCGCGGACTGGGATACCGCGGCTGAATACGTGGCCAAGGCCCTCGTCAATATCGCAACCACTTACTCAGGGGAGAAGGGCGCAGCCTACTTGAAAGCGCAGGGTTACGACCCCGAGACCATTGCAGCCACCAAAGGCGCGGGGACCCAGGTCCTCAAGTTCCGCGGTGGGATGCCGCTCCTCGGGGTCACGCGGGTCTTCGGGCTGTACCGTGTGGCGAACTCGATGGCCTTGCTGGACGCCAAGGTCCGCGGGGTGGGGCCGGACCAGGCCCTGGGCGGGCGCGGCTGGGACAACTACTCGTGGCACACGGACCTGCCGCCGGGCCATACGATGTGCACAGGCTCGCAGACCGTCGAGTGGGACCTCTACTCGGTCGAGAACGCCGACCTCGTGGTCGTCTGGGGCATGAACTGGATCACGACCAAGATGCCGGATGCCCACTGGCTGTCCGAGGCCCGGGCCAAGGGGACGCGCGTGGTCGTCATCGCGTGCGAGTACAGCGCCACGGCCAACAAGGCGGACGACGTCCTGGTGGTCCGGCCAGGGACGACCCCGGCCTTGGCCCTGGGGCTTGCGCAGGTCATCGTGGAGGAGCGGCTCTATCAAGAGGGTTTCGTGAAGGCCTTCACGGATTTGCCGCTCCTTGTGCGGATGGACACCTTGCAGCGCCTGAAGTGGCAGGACGTCGAGGCCGGGGCAAGGCCGTCGGAACTCAAGAACTTCGCGCGCGTCCTTCGGCCAGGTGAGAAGGCGCCCCCGCCTGGCCGACAGGTCGAACAGTGGATCCCCGCGTCCTTGCGCGAGGAATGGGGCGATTACACGGTCTTCGACCGCAGGACAGGCCGGGTCGTGCCGGTGCCGCGCGACCTCGTGGGAGAGCACTTCGAGCGCTCCGGCGTGGATGCGGCCCTGGAGGGCGAATATGAGGTGCGGCTCGCGAACGGCAACTCCGTCAAGGTGCGACCCGCATTCGCATTGGTCAAGGAATATCTTGACACGAACTTCAGGCCCGAGGCGACCGAGGCCATCACGTGGGCCCCGGCCCAGGCCGTGCGCGCGCTCGCTCGCGAGATCGCGGCCCACCCGCGCAAGACCCTGTTCGGCGTGGGCATGGGCCCCAACCAGTTCTTCAACAACGACCTCAAGGACCGGGCGATCTTCCTCTTGGCCTCGCTGACCGCCAACGTCGGCCACCCCGGCGGCAACGTGGGGTCGTACGCGGGGAACTACCGGGTGGCCCTGTTCAATGGCGTGGGCCAATGGGTCGCGGAGGACCCCTTCGACATCGAGGCGGACCCCGGAAAGCCTGCCCGCGTGCGACAGTACTGGAGGCCAGAGTCCGCGCACTACTACAACCACGAGGACCACCCCCTGAAGGTCGGCCACAAGATGCTCACGGGCCAGACCCACATGCCGACCCCGACCAAGTCCCTGTGGTTCGCGAACGCGAACTCGATCCTCGGCAACCTCAAGTGGCACTACAACGTGGTCGCGAACGTGCTCCCGCGCATCGAGATGATCGCGGTGAACGAGTGGTGGTGGACCGCCTCGTGCGAGTACGCGGACGTGGTCTTCGCGGTGGACTCGTGGGCGGAACTCAAGCACCCGGACATGACCGCCTCCGTGACCAATCCGTTCCTTCAGATGTTCCCGCCCACGCCGCTCCCGCGCATCCACGACACGCGCGGGGACATCGAGGTGCAGGCCCTGGTGTGCGAGAAACTCGCGAAACTGACCGGCGATCAGCGGTTCGTCGAGTACTACCGCTTCGTGCGGGAAGGGCGGACAGAGGTCTACCTTCAGCGCATCTTGGACGCCTCCTCGTCCACGCGGGGCTACCGGGCCAGGGACCTGATCGACAAGGCCGGCCATGGCATCCCGGCCCTGATGATGACGCGGACCTCGCCGCGCCTGGGCGGGTGGGAGCAGGTGACCGAGTCGCGCCCGTGGTGGACGAAGTCGGGACGCATCGAGATGTATCGGGATGAGGCCGAGTTCATCGCCGCGGGCGAGAACCTTCCAGTCCACCGCGAACCCGTGGACTCCACCTTCTACGAGCCGAACGTGATCGTGGGCGCCCCGCACCCCTGCTTCCGCGTCGAGGGGCCGCGCGAGTACGGGGTGGCCGAGGACGACCTGTCGTGCGAGGTGCGCCAGGGTCGCAACGTGGTGATGCCGTGGTCGGAGTTGTCGCGCCGACCCCATCCTTTGATGAAGGATGGCTATCGCTTCATCTTTCATACCCCGAAATATCGCCACGGCGCACACACGACCCCGATTGACACGGACATGGTCGCGGTCCTGTTCGGGCCGTTCGGGGACCTCCGCCGGCACGACAAGCGGATGCCCTTTGTCACGGAAGGGTATGTGGACATCCACCCCGCGGACGCTAGGGAACTCGGCATCGAGGACGGGGACTACGTGTGGGTGGACGCGGACCCCGAGGACCGGCCCTTCCGGGGCTGGCAGAAGGACGAGCGGTTCTACAAGGTGGCGCGCCTGATGTGTCGCGCGCGCTACTACGCCGGGACCCCGCGAGGGGTCACGCGGATGTGGTTCAACATGTACCAGGCCACGCCCGGCAGCGTCCGCGGGCACGAGACTCGGCCCGACGGGCTCGCCAAGAACCCGGACACGAACTACCAGGCGATGTTCCGCTACGGGGGGCACCAGAGCGCCACACGCGGCTGGCTCAAGCCCACCTGGATGACGGATTCGCTCGTGCGCAAGGACCTCTTCGGCCAGACCATCGGAAAGGGGTTCCTGCCGGACTCGCACTGCCCGACCGGGGCCCCTCGCGAGGCCCTCGTCAAGATCACGCGCGCGGAGCCCGGCGGGCTCGGGGCGAAGGGGCTGTGGAGGCCGGCGGCATTGGGCATGCGCCCGGCCTACGCGAACGAGGCACTGGCCGCGTACGTGCGCGGCGACTACATCAAGAAGGGGTGAGACATGGCGCGCGTCCACAACTGGCAGATCGGGCGGGGGATGTCCTACTGGTACCCCGAGTCGCGGCCCAGGCGGCAGTTTGGGGCCGTCTTCGACCTCAACAAGTGCATCGCCTGCCAGACCTGCACACTCGCGTGCAAGACCACGTGGACGAGCGGCCGCGGGCAGGAAACGATGCTGTGGAACAACGTCGAGACCAAGCCCTACGGCTTCTACCCCCTCGGCTGGGACGTGCGGTTGCTCCAGATGCTCGGGGCCTCGCAGTGGCGCGAGGGGACCTATGAGGGTCGCACCGTGTTCGAGGCCGCGGGACCTGGCGAGAGGGTCCTGGGCTACCGTCCCGACGACCACGACTACGCCTTTCCCAATCTGGGCGAGGACGAGATCGCGGGACAGGTAGACCGCGGCGCGTACTTTCACGGCGTGCACGAGGCGTGGATGTTCTACCTGCCGCGCATCTGCAATCACTGCACCTACCCTGCCTGCCTGGCCTCGTGCCCGCGCGGCGCGATCTACAAGCGGCCGGAGGACGGGGTCGTGCTCGTGGACCAGGGGCGCTGCCGGGGCTACCAGGAGTGCGTCCGCGCCTGCCCCTACAAGAAGGTCTTCTTCAACCCCGCGACCGGGACCAGTGAGAAGTGCATCGCCTGCTTCCCCAAGGTGGAGCAGGGCTTGCAGCCCCAGTGCTTCGAGAACTGCATCGGCAAGATCCGGCTCCAGGGGTGGATCAGCACGCCGGATGATGCGCGCGAGGACAACCCCGTGGACTGGCTTGTTCACGTGGCCCGGGTGGCCTTGCCGCTCTTCCCGCAGTTCGGGCTGGAACCAAATGTCTATTACATCCCGCCGGTGCATGTGCCGGAGAAGTTTCTAACAATGATGTTCGGTCCTGGCGCTGAGCACGCGGTGCGGACCTACCAGGAGGCGAGAAGGCGCGAGGACCATCCCCTGCGGGGGCTCCTCGCGCTGTTCGGGTCCACGCCGCGGACCATCGAGCGGTTTCGGGCCGACGCGCGCGAGGCCGTGGCGATGAACGAGGCCGGCGAAATCCTGGTGCGGGTCCCTGTGACCGAGCCGATCTTCGTGAGGCCTGGCTTTGATGCGGGCGCAGGGGTCGCGCGCCTGAACACGCCATGACCGGGAGGGCCAGAGGATGAGGGGCAAGACGAGTCTTTGCTTGGTGCTGGTCGCGGCCTGCGGCAAGGAGGCCGGGCCCGCGGTCACGCCGACGGAGGTGCGGGCGGTGCGGGTCCAGGCCGTGTTCGAGGACCCGGCGGACCCGGCCTGGGCCGACGCGCCCGTGCACGTCGAGAAACTGCTGTTGCAGGACCAGACCGACCCCAAGACCGCGGAGCGCTCGGTCGAGGAGGTCCGGGTGCGGGCCGTGCACGACGGCCGGCGCATCGCGACCCTGATCGAGTGGAGGGACGAGACGCGCGACGCCGTGGTGGGCCCGGGGGTGTTCTCGGACTCGGCCGCGGTGCAGTTTCCGGTTCATGCTGGCGGGGATGTGCCCGATGCGGCCATGGGGTTGCCCGGAAAACCGGTGCGCATCCACCAGTGGCGGGCCTCTTGGCAGGAGGCCCTGGACAAGGGACAGGACCCGCTGAAGGTCTTGTATCCGCACGGCCACACGGACCACTATCCCTTCGAGGCCGCGCGCGACAAGGCCGTGCGGCAGGAGATGGCGACTCGATACGCCCCGGCCCAAGCGGTAGGGAACCTGATGGCCCAGGGCCGGGCCGATGCGCCGGTCCAGGACCTGTGGGCCGAGGGCTTTGGGACCCTGACCGTGGACCCAAAGCCTGTGTCCCGGGGCCGCGGGGTCCACGGGGGCGGGGGCTGGAAAGTCGTGATCTCGAGGCCGCTCGACGAGCAGCCCAAGGGCGCCCTGCGGCCCGGGTCGAGGACCTACGCGGCCTTCGCGGTGTGGGAGGGCTCGCACGGCAACGTGGGCTCCCGCAAGATGCGCACCGGCTGGGTGCCGCTCCTCATCGAAGAGTGACGGAATCATCGTGACGCAAGCGACCAAGCACCAGTCGGCCATCACGCCCGAATCGTGGGCGTGGGCGTGGGCGTAGGCGTGGGCGACCCTCAAAACCAGTCTGCGGACCTCTACGAGTCCCTGGCGCTGTCGAGCCGATGGCGGCTTGCCGCGATCCTCCTCGCCCCGCCCGGACCGCACCTGGCCGACGAGGTCGAGGGCCTCGCAACGTCCCTCGGAGGGCCCCTTCAGTCCCTGGCCCTCGAGGCCGCCCGGGCCGCCCGCGAGGATGGGGACCTTTTTTCCGCCTATCACTCGTTGCTCGGGCCCGGTGGGGCCTGCCCGCCCGCCGAGTCCGACTACGACCCCGCGGCCTTTTGCAATAAGGGACCCCTGATTGCGGACGTGGTCGCGTTCTACCGGGCCTTTGCCTTTGACCCGTCCGCGGAGTGGCCGGAGGCCCCGGACCACGTGGCCATCGAGTGCGCCTTCCTGTCGTTCTTGCACTTCAAGCACGCCCAGGCCCTGCACGCGGGGCATGCAGAGGCCGCGGAGGTCACGGCCCAGGCCATCGCGGACTTTCGCGCCGACCACCTGGACCGGTTCCTGGCGCGCCTCCTCGACCGCCTCGCGGAGGCTTCGAAAGGCCACCCCTTCTACGAGGCCGCGGTCCGCGCCACACGCGCCGTCCTCGGATGACCCTGCGGTCAGCCGTCCCCGACACGCTAGCGTCCCAGAAGTGCCTGAGGCAAATTGGGGTCATGGACTGGGATCGTCGGTGACGAACCGCTCCACACCCCCCCATTCTCAGGCACCTCGACGAAGGGTGCAGGGGGCAGCGAGGGGTTCCGCTGCGTCACGCGAGGGTCCACCGCCAGCCCGATCGGGATGGGGTGCGCTGGTCACGACCCGATATCGGACCGGGCGATCTGGATGCGCGTCGTGAAGGGGAGACTTCGCGGCATCATCAGGTGCGTCACGCGGCGCACCATGTACTTGCCAGAAAATCGCTTCCCAAACTGCTTCAGTTCCACGAGGTCCCCGGGCTTGATGCGAGGGTCGCCGTGAAAGTCCACCTCGCCCGTCACGAAGTCCATGGCCAGTTTGTCGAAAATGGCCTTCGCGAGCTTCTCGGCCTCCTCTTTGCTGTCCACAGGGCGGTCCACAATGGTCAGGACCTTGCCGGTCGAGGGGTCGCCGTACAGGGCCTTGCCCGTGGCCTGGTGCCCAGGAGTCCCGCCAAATGTGTGGTCCGGCGCTGTGGCCACGCCCACGATGGCCTTCTTGGCCTTCGGATCCCATCCGCGGACCTCCACCCGCGCGACCTGGTTGACCGTGGACAAGGAAAACCGCGCCTCGTGGACCACGACCTCGTTTGGCCCCTGCGCCGCTTCACGCACCAAAACGACCACCGGATTTCCGACCACCTGGGTCGCGTCTAGGTCGGTCTGCATCGCCCGGAGCATCTGGTAGTCGGACACGTTCAACTGGGGGATATAAGCCGACTTCGGGCCCTTGGATTTCTTCACCTGATCCGCGCTCAGCCCGTCCGAGGCCCCGGTGTATGCCCCGGCCTTCTCGATCACGTCCTGCAAGGCCAAGGCCTTGAGGTCCTGCGCCTGGATCCCGTCCCCCCATGTCCGTGACGACGTCCCACGGGTCAGCCGGTGCGTCTTGTCGTAGCCCCCCACGCTCACCGTGCTCTTCCCCCGATGGCGGAAGTGGGGCTCGATGTAATGCACCTCGCCCTTGAAGACCGACTGCTCCTTGCCCATCGGCCCCATCAGGATCTCGACCTCTTGGCCTTCCTTGATCTCGTCCAGGACCTGGATCTCGGCGCCGGTCCGGATGTCGAGTTCCAGCGTGAACATGTCAGGGCAGTCGTGCTGCTTGTCCACCTGGACCGACTCGAGAAGCCAGTGGGCCTGCGAGTCGCCGCTCCCGCCTGCCTGCCCGCTCGAGGCCTGGATCGCGGTCCGTCCGTCCAGTTTCACGATGCAGGCGCTGACTCCCTTGTAGTCATCCGGCATGGGACCCACCCCCTCGACGCGTCCAACCTCACTTCAGGATCGGCGGCACCAGCAGCCGGGTGCCGGGCTCCAGGGCCATGGGGTCGTCAATCGCGTTGGCCTCCGCGATCCGGCGCCACTCCGCCGGGTCATCGTATTCGCGCCAGGCAATGCTCTGAAGCGTGTCGCCCCGTTGCACGGTGTGGACCTTCGCGTGGTCCGGGGACTGCTTGCCCCGATGCATCTGCTGGTCCCCGATGGAGGTCGCCTCGATCAGCTCAAAGTCCACCTTGGCCCGCACCGGGGTGCCGTCGTTCAGAAACATCACGTACTGGATGTTGACCCTCTTGACGTACCACTTGCACGAGTTGTAGGGGTCGTTCTCGGCCATGAACTGCCCCCAGACGAACACCACCTGCGGCGGGCGGTGCAACTCCTCGTCGTAGTGGATGAGTCTCTCGATCTTGTCCACGTACTTGACGCGGACGTTCTCCTTCGTCTCGTACGTGTCGAAATAGACCGAGGCCACCTTCAGGGAGCGCGAGATGCCGTGCGTCCACTCCTTCTCGCCCGAGTCCGAGCCCTGGGTCTGGTGCTCCTTGAACTCGGATGCCTTCTCGACGGTGACCGTCTCGGGGTTGTACAGGAACTCGAGGTCCTTGAAACCCCCGCGCCATCCATCGTCCACCACGCGCAGGAGGGCCTTCTCCATCTTGCCTCCTGCCACCTTGGGAGGGCTGCTAATCATGGTGGCCTCTCCTTTCCTTCTCCCGTTTCAACCGTCTCAAGATTCGCTCGGCCATCTCCATGGCCAGGACATCCAGGTCAATCGGCTGCGCCGCAGCCGCCTGAGACCCGGTCGCAGCAGGCTGTCCGCCCCCCGAAGCCGCGGGACGCGCCGCCTCGCCCCGGCGCGACATCATGGCCCGGCTCGCCACCGCCGCCACGGCCGGGGCCACCAGCGGCAACCCACGCAGCGCCGGACCCGGTGTCTCACCGCTCCGGACCAGCCCACCCAGGGATGGCACCGTACCTGGCCCCACCGTGGGTCCGGCAAGCGCCGGCCGGTCCAGCGACATCTCGATCATCACCGGCTCCTCGGGCAGACCAGGTGGCCGGTGCTCCACCCTTTCCGGCACCACGGCCCGTGCGGGGGCCAAGGCAGCGGTCGTCTCGGCCCCCGGCGGGACTACGAGGTCGCCCGCTGGCCCGACCACCCGTCCCCGGAAACCAACGGTCTCCATCCCGTCCGCCCGTGGCTCCCGGCTCCCAGACGGGACGATCCCCAAGACCACGGCCAGGTCAGCCGGGACCAGACCTGATGCCGCCCTAGAGACCCTGGTGCCGGGCTCGCCGAACGACTCCGGGGGCAGGCCGCGCAAAGCCCGACCGAGCGTCCTCTGGACAAACCACATCGCGCCGGCCGGCACGCCCTCGGTCCCCCCAGGAGAGACCTGCCGTCCCGTCTCCTCGCGTCCCTCTGCGGGTCTTCCCGGCGGCCGCTCCGTCACGAGGAGGGTTGCCTCGTCCTCGAGGAGCGTGGCTAGCCCGCTCAATCCTACCTGGCCACCACCCCGGCCAGAGGCCGCCACCCCGGTCAGCGTACGAAAACCTGGCACCCACGCTCCAAAACGGCCCTTCAAGATATCCGCCATTTCTCGCTGCGGGGGTACGCGTCCGTCCACTGCCGCCTGCCGCAGGCCCCGGTCACGGGCCTGCAACACAGGCTGCGGGCGGGGCCCACGGGTCCCACCCCCCGGCACGACCATCCGGTCCATGCCCTGGGTCTGGGCCCAGGAAAGTCGCAGGAAGACCCCCTCCTCGTCCCCGGCGAGTCCCCAGGCAAGCGTCCCTTCGGTGAACGCGTCCGCAGGGGACAATCCCCCGCCGGCAGGGATGCGGTGTTCGCCTCCGAACCAGGGCCGCACCGGAGCACCCAGGGTCCGCGTGACGAAAGTCGGCCCGTATCGTGCGCCAGCGCGAAGGTCGGCCTCATGGAACGGGGCGTGGGCACCTCGTCGCCCATCCCCAGTTGCCTCAAGCGCCACTCGCTGAGCAGCGCCTCGAAGAACGGCCACGGCGGCCCGGAGCCCCAGGCGCAAGACGCCCTCGATCATTCGCCCCTCGGCCTCCGCACTGCCCAAAACGGCCCGCGCCCGACCCGTGGCCATCCTGGCGGCCCTGGTCTCGAGGGCCATCAGGCGCCGAAGCGGCGTGGTCCCGTAGGCCCCCATCCCCAGGGACCCTGGCTCCGCACCGGCCCCTTCCACGCGAGGAAGCGCAAGGAGTGTCCGCTCCGGGCCAGCGGCGAGCCTCCAGAATGCAGGGCCCTCGCCACCCAGGTTTGCGATCAGCGACTCGGAAACCAGGATGCCAGACCCTAAAGCCACAAGTCCCGCCCAGGACGTGGCCTGCGCGGTCTCGGCTCCAGCACCCACCGGCCCCACCGCCGGGGTCACACCCACGCGCCTCGGGGCAGCGGCAGGCCGCCACCGCTCCGGGTACACCCTCCCGAAAGGACTCGGCCCGAACCCCTCGACAGCCCGAGACAGCACGACCAGCGCCGCGTCCTCGACCGTGGAGGTCCATTGTGCTGCTCCTAGACGCCGCGGCTCGGACGCTGTCTCGCCCGGCCAGGCCACCCAGGGGGCCACCACGGCTCCCGGCTCCCGACTCGGCAACGCGGGCACCCATCCACGACCCTGCCCCAACCGCCGGGACCACCAGGAGGGGCCAAAGGTCGTCGCCGGCTGCGCGAGCGGCGCGAGCCAGGGTGCCCGCGCCCCTGCTCGCCTCGGCGTGAACGTGGCACGCGCCACAAAGCCCGCGTGGCCATGGAAGGCCCCGGCCTGGTCCAAGACCTGCCGGGACCCGGTCGGGGACCTTGA
>FWWL01002304.1_pt1 | contig 36139 bp, 33 predicted proteins | sample 2228331 | NCBI WGS metagenome assembly FWWL01 (sample SAMEA103939775, study PRJEB20133) | metagenome
ACTCGGTTACAAACGTACTCCCGATAAGAAGGGAACTGAAACAGCGTTAATTTTTCGTTTGTTATACATATTATTTCGTTGCAAACGTACTCCCGATAAGAAGGGAACTGAAACCTTTTTTACATATAGGCGAGCCAGAAACATTACTCGGTTACAAACGTACTCCCGATAAGAAGGGAACCTGTTATGGAAGTATGGATGTGTGGAAGTGGAGCAGAAGATTCAAATTAAAGTTAAGATTAAGAAAATCCTACTTTATAAAAGTAAGAAAAATTGGATGAAGTGAATCAAGGAAGGTTTGAGTCCATCACTACGAACTTCTACCATAAAGTGGAAAGGATATCCTTGCTATTGATTGGAAAAGATTAAAATGAAGGTATTTTGGATGTATGAAAGAAAAAATGTGTAGCAAAGATAAAAGTAAAGTAAATACTCAAGAATAAAAATAGATTTGAAGTTTTAGTTATGGTTTAAAATGGTTATAAGTTTGTTATTTAAAGCTCTATAAGTCTCGCCATCTTCTAAAATCGGTTCAACAGAAATAGATTTTGATGGTTTTGAACCTATGGTTCCAGAGTTTACAAGACTTTCCCAACCCCATACCTTTTTTTCAAAATCTTTCATACCAGAACTGAAAACCTTAACACTCACCCCTAAATTTGCTTCAACACCACCAAAAATCTTCCAGTCAATAATAATTGGTTTATAATTTATTAGATCAGCTGTTGTTCTTAAGTACCCAAATCCTTCTATATATGGAGCAAAAGTATCATAAAATTTTAATTTCAATTTCGGTCCTGCATAACCTTTCAGCCACCCATCAGCACCAATAAAACTCAAAAAACCTTTAAATGCTTTATCATTAATCCCGGCTATTCCTTCCCATTTTCCATTAAGATAATGAGTCCCATATCTTCCAGAAATTTTCTGATCTATATTTATCATTACTTTACCGGCAACCCCAATATTAAAACCTGCATAAACTGCTAAAACAGGTGTAAATACAACAGGACCAATTGTAACAGGTGAAAATTCATATTCCACAAGTTTAAACTCTTTCGAAAATGGTAAAGGAATTCTTAAAGGAGTGCTTATGTTTATTTTAAAATCAGATTTTTGGTCGACAAGATTTATAAATTTTAGCTCTTGAATTGAACCACCATCAATATTTATTTTCCACTCAATATCCGAAATTATATCAATAAAACCATCTGCCAAGATAATATCATCTTTTGTATTTGGGTTTCCATCATAATCAAAAAGAATAACATTATCAAGCTTTATCTTAAAATTTTTTCCTGATCTTTGTTCTTCAAGTTTTACTCCTTCAAAATAATAACTAACATTTTTTATATCATCTTTTTTAAGACTTCCACTATAACTCACTTCAAGAAAATCAAATGCTTCTTCAAAGCTTGCAGGCTCAAATTTATACTCACCATTTTCTTCCCCCACCACCCTGATAATATTTCCATCTCCTTCGGTAATTATTAAAACATCTCCTTTTTTAATATCCTTTAAATATTTTGTATTATGAATTATCTTTGCATTGGATTTGAGTTTATAATCAAAATGATTTTGCGCATTTAGATTTAAAAAAAATACACTTAAAAATAAAACCATAAGATAAAAAAAATCCTTCATAAAACCTCCTCTATAATTATTATACTCAAATTAAACCTTCGGGATAGCTCTTTCGCTAGCCCACCTTCTTATAAACTCAAATTCTTTCTGCCTTATTCTTGAAAGCGGGGTTGTTTTTGAAATCTCTGTTAATATGGAATTATAACTAAAATTGCCATATGATGAATATAAAGCTGAGATTATCACCTGCTCTATTTCTGAACCAGAAAAACCATCTGTAAGTTCAGCAAGTTTGTTTAAATCAAATCCCAAGCTATTTATTCCTCTTTTTCTTAAATGTATTTCAAATATTTTAATTCTTTCGTTTCTGTCAGGAAGATCCACAAAAAATATTTCATCAAACCTTCCCTTTCTTATAAGCTCGGGCGGAAGTTTTGAAATATCATTTGATGTTGCAACAACAAAACTCGAGTTCTTTCTTTCACCAAGCCATACAAGAAACATTGAGAATATTCTTTTTGATACGCCAGAATCTGCATTAGATTCATCCATAACAAATATCTTTTCTATCTCATCTATCCATAAACATACCGGTGAAAGCCTGTCTATAGTTTCAAAAACCTTCCTTACATTTTCTTCACTTTCTCCAATATACTTTGAATAAACTTCAGACGGGTCAAACCTGTATATAGGATAATCAAGTATCTTTCCAATAACCTTTGCTGATAAGCTTTTTCCACAGCCTGGTATTCCTGTAAGAAGTATTCCCTTTGGTGGTGGAATATTTACATTTCCTGCTTCAATTATTCTTTTTCTTGAAATTATCCACCTCTTTAGATTTTCAAATCCTGCTATATCATCCACAACCTCACCCTCATAATATTCAAGAAAACCACTTTTATCAAATATCTCTTTTTTTGCAAGCTCTATCTTCCTAATATCTAGTCCATTTAATGTCATATCATCCATAATACATTTTAATACAATGTTTCTTATCTGTTTTTCTGTAAGACCTTTAAGTGCATTAATAAGCCTTTTTACCTCATTTTTTTCAAGTAATATTTTTATCTTTGTAGTTTTTAAAACATGTGATATTTCATTATTAACTATATTTATTATCTCCTCATCTGAAGGAAAACCACCACTAAGTCTCACTACATAATTATCAAAATCTTTTAAGGTCAATGAGTTAGGTGACAAACCTATTATAGTAATTGAGTTTGTTTTTATTTTTGACAAAATATCTTTAAGGTATCTAACTATAACAGGTTTATCAAAATACTTATCAATATCATAAAGAATAAATATCAGATTTTGTTCATTTGAGATAATATCGTCTATAAGTTTTAACGCTTTAATAGGCTCATTTGAATCATAAAAACTATCTTTGCTTTGATAAAGCCACAAGCCCCTTGTAATAGACCATAAATAAACCCTGTATCCGTAAGAAACTTCAGTTATGATATTTGTAATGTAATCTTCATCACCTGTAGTTATCCAGATAAAAGAATATCTTGACTTTATCAGAAGTAAAAGTTCATCCTTAAATTTCATTCTCTTAATTTAGCTCCAAGCTTACTATTTAAAATTAAATATATCTCCTCAATTTTTTTGTTGAGTTCTTCATCGGTAAATGTTTTCTCCATGGATGAAAATATAAATCTAAAAGTGTAACTTCTTTTGCCCTCCTCTATATTCTTTCCTTCATAAACATCTATTAATCTTAAATCCACCATATCTTTATAACCTCTTAATAGTTTTTCTATATCAGAGTATTTGTAAGTTTTATCAATAATAACTGAAAGATCTCTTATGCCATACTGGAAGTTTGAAACAGCTTGGGGTTTGTTTATTGAAGAAACAAAATCAATACTGAAATCATTCATTAAAACATCTATGTCAATATCAAAATAAAAAATCGAAGATAATTTAATATCAAAAATTTTTGATATATCAGGATTCAAAAGCCCAAAAAAACCAGCTTTTTTATCTTTAAAGTAAATCTCACACGACAGAGAATTAACAAGATATATTTCACACGAACTTTGAGTAATCTTTATATTCTTAAAACCACAAAATATATACTCAATAACCGTTTTAAGATAATAAAAATCTATCTCTTTTTCTTTCTCCTTCCACCATTCCCACTCATCACAAACCCCTGCACAAATACCACAGAGTTTTCTCTTTTCAACTGGTTTTTCCCCATCTTTATAAAAAACAGTGCCAAACTCATAAATCTTTATACTTTTAACACCTCTGTTAAGATTATACCTAAGGTTTTTAAGAAGCGAAGGTAAAATGGAAGGTCTCAGATATTCAAACTCTTTTGAAAGCGGGTTTGAAAGTTTTAAAAGTTTTTCTTTTTCAAAACCAAAAATTAAAATTTCTTTTTCAGAAATAAGATCATAATTTATAACCTCATTAAACCCAAAACCAGAAAATCTTTCTGAAATATTATTTTTCAAAATATAATAATTGTCATTTACGGATTTTAAAACAGGCATTGAAGTTTTTGATTCTATGGTATCATAACCAACATACTTAGCCAACTCTTCACTTACATCCCATATACTTTCAATATCCCTTCTATATGAAGGAGGAAAAAACTCAACTCCGTTAAAATCAGGATCAAGTTTTTTTAAAAACTCATCTATCTTTTCCTTTTTTAGTGATGTCCCAAGTATTGAATTTATTCTGTTATAATCTATCTTTACTTTTCTTCTTTCAGAGTTAAAGTTCTTAACATCAATATAAGAATAAACCTCACAATCCGGATTATAATCCTTAAGTATTTCAACCATTCTTTTTGCTACCTTATCAACAAGCTCAATATCAACACCTCTTTCAAATCTGTATGATGAATCTGTTTTTGTATTCAAAAACCTTGAAGATCTCCTCACAGCTGAAGGATTAAAATTGGCTATCTCAATTAAAATATCTTTTGTAGAATCATTTATTGAACTGTAATAGCCCCCTATAACACCAGCAACCGCAACTGGTTTTTTAAAATCAGAAATAACCATAACATTTTCATCAAGTAGATATTCTTTTTCATCCAGAGTTTTTATTTTCTCTCCTTTATAAGCCATCCTCACAACAATACCACCATCAATATTTCTTAAATCGAAACAGTGAGTAGGTTGTCCAAACTCAAACATGACATAATTTGAAAGATCAATTAAAATATTATTTTTAGGATTTAAACCTGCTTTTTTAAGCCTCTCATACATCCATAAAGGAGTTTTTGTATTTTTTATATTCTTAACAATAACTGCAGCATATCTCAAGCAGTTTGGAGTTTCTATTCTCACATCAAAAAACTCATTTTTACTTTCAAAATCCTTAATCTCAAGATTTTTTAATTTATAACCAAAAAATATTGAAAGTTCACGTGCAACTGAATAATGTGAAAGACAGTATGCAAGATTTGGAGTTATTTCAAGTTCAAAAACTATATCAGAAGGAAATATCTCCTTTATATCTTTTCCAACTTCAATATTACTATCAAGAACAAGTATTCCATTTGATTTTTCTTCAAGCCCAAGTTCCTCGGCTGAACATATCATTCCGTTAGACTCAACCCCCCTTATTTTTGCTTTTTTTAATGTTATATCCTTAAGCCTTGCTCCAACTCTTGCAAATGGGACTATCTGACCTTCTTCAACATTTGGTGCTCCACAAACAACTTTGTATATTTCTTTGCCATCACTAACCTCACATAGAGAAAGTCTATCAGCGTTTGGATGTTTTTCTTTTTTCAAAACTTTTGCTGTAACCACATCTTCACAATCAGCACCTATTTTAATAACATTTTCAACAGAAAAACCTATCTTTGTTAAATTTGAAATAACTGTATCAAAATCAGGTTTTTCTTCAAGATAATCACATAACCAGGAATAAACTACCTTCATAAAATCCCTATTTTCCTGAATTTAATCAATATATCTGCCTTAAAATCCTTAAATCATTTTCATAAAGAGTTCTAAGATCATCTATTCCAAATAAAAGCATCGTAAATCTTTCTATACCTGCTCCAAATGCAAAACCTCCAAAAACCTCAGGATCATAATTGCAATTCTTCAAAACATTTGGATGAATAATTCCAGCACCAAGCATTTCTATCCACCCATTTCCACGACAAACCCTGCAGTTCTTATCACTTCCATTACAAAAAAAACAACTCACTTCAACCTGAGCCCCTGGCTCAACAAATGGAAAGTAAGAAGGAGAAAATCTAATTTTTGCTTTTTCACCAAAAAGATCCTTTATAAAGCTTTCCAAAGTCCATTTTAAGTCAGCCATTGAAACATTTCTATCAACATAAAACCCTTCTATCTGATGAAAAACAAACGAGTGAGTAGCATCAATAGCCTCAGATCTAAAAACCTTACCAGGTGAAATAATTCTAAGAGGCGGCTTATATTTAAGCATTGTTCTTATTTGAACAGGTGATGTGTGAGTTCTTAAAAGATAATTATCTCCCCTCCTGTCCTTCATATCAAGATAAAATGTATCCTGCATATCCCTTGCTGGATGATCATCAGGGAAATTCAACGCTTTAAAATTATAATAATCCTCTTCAATAAGTGGACCCCACTCAATTGAAAAACCGAGTTTATGAAAACTTTCTATGATCCTGTTAAGCGTAATTGTTATAGGATGTCTGTTTGAAAGATTAAGTCTTTTTGAAGGAAGAGTAACATCTAAATCAAAATAATATTCTTTAAACCCTGAAAATGAAGCTTTAGTGGAGTTTATATACTCAATGATCTCTTCCTTAAGAAGATTTCCTTCACGTCCAAGCTTTTTTCTTGTATCAGGGTCAAACTTACCAAGTTCCCTCAACAAAAGCGTAAGCTCACCTTTCTTACTTACAAATAATTCCTCTATTTTCTGTGGAGATTCACCTTTATTAGAAGCTTCTTTGAACTTATTTCTTACAGAATTAAGCCTTGAAAGCCACTCATCTGTATTCATCTTAATTTGTTGATATGTTTCTTTTGGCTATCTCAATAAGCTGTTTGAATGAAGAAGGATCCTTTATTGCCATTTCAGAAAGCATTTTTCTATTAAGCTCAATATTTGCTTTTTTAAGCCCACCAATAAATTTGCTATAACTTAATCCGTATTCTCTCACAGCAGCATTTAATCTTACTATCCATAAACTTCGCATATCTCTTTTTTTGTTTCTTCTATCAACATATGCTTTTGTAAGAGATTTTTTAACCTGCTGGGTTGCCATCCTGAGTCTTCTGGATTTATCCCCATAATATCCTTTGGCAAGCTTTAGTATTCTTTTCTTCCTTCTATTTCTTGCAACAGCATATTTTATTCTCATAATCTCTCCTTAAAATATTATGAATAAGGCAAATACGTTTTAATAAGTTTAGCCTGAAAGGAAGAAGATTCAACAACCTTTGGTTTCCTTAAACTTCTACCTCTTTTGTTTGACATTGGAGTTAAAAGGTGTCTTAAACCGCATTTTTTCCACATAACTTTACCGTTTTTAGTAATCTTTATTCTTTTGCTTGCACCCTTGTGATTTTTCATCTTTGGCATAATTTCTCCTTTTCAAACAAATTAAAGCAAAAATTGTTGTATTAATATATTATACTTTTTTAAGAGGAATATTCAAAATTACTATCTATGGATAAAAGTAGATATATACTGGTTAAAATAGATGATAGCAAGATGAATACAGATAAGAAGTGTCGGTCTAGCTGTTTGGTGGTTCAATGGTTTAGTGATTTAGGGAAATCTCACTTAAGTCCACATTTATAAAAGGGGGAAGATGAACAAAGTAAAGCAAGAAAGCTTTCCTCACTCCAGCAATTTTTTTATGAAGGGGAGAGAGCTTGTTATAAGGTGAGGATGAAATACAAGATCATTATAAAGTATATTACAAAAGTAGAATCTTTACTTTTTCCCCTTTTCTCTTAATTTCACCAGGATTTAAGCGTAATAAAGCATTAGATTTAGCAATGGAAAACATTATATGTGAACCCTGTTTTTTAAATATTTTTACTTTTCCGTTTTGGTAATAAGCAGTTAAAAATAACGTTCTATCTCCTTTATTTTCTACATATTCATCAACCTTAGCATAGGTCTCTAAAGGAAATATAGAAGGCTTTTGCATAAACTTATTTATAACTGGAAGCACATAAAGATAAAAACAAACAATTGCAGATACAGGATTTCCAGGTAAACACAAAAAAAGGGTCTTGTGAGTAGATTTTTTATCGGTAGAATTATCAGTTAAATCACCACTACTAACAATTCCTGCATACACTGGCTTGCCAGGTTTTTGTGATACCTTCCAGAATAATCTTTTTACTCCAAATCTTTCAATCTCTTCTTTTACATAATCATGTTTTCCTACAGAAACTCCTGCTGTTGTAATTATGATATCAGGAAGCTGTTTTAAACTTTTCAAAAACTTATATAAATCACCTTTTTTATCAGTAAGTGTTTTTTTAAATACTGGCTTTATATTCAATGATTTCAATAAAGTCTCAATAGTAACTATATTAGAGTTTCTTATTTGATACTTATTTATTTTCTTATCAAAATCAACCAATTCAGAACCTGTTGTTATAATACCTACAGATGGAGGAAGAAAAACATCAATTGAAACAATACCCACAGCAGCAAAAAGCCCAATAAGCTGAGGTGTTACTATATCTCCTTTTTTAGCGATAATTTCTCCAAAATTTACATCCTCACCAGCAATTCTTACATATTCTAACTTATTGACCTTCCTTCTTACCTCTATAAATTCATTATTTATTGTTACCTCCTCAACAGGAATAACAGCATCCGCACCTTCTGGCAAAGGAGAACCTGTCGCTATTTCAACACATTCATAATTTTTAAGGCATAAACCTTCAGCACTATCACCAGCAAAAACTTTCCCAATTATTTTAAATTTACACAATCTTTCAGATTTTGTATCTTCTGAACGAATAGCATAACCATCCATAGACGATTGATTAAATACTGGCAGTCTATCAGGCGAGGTTATATCTTTTGCAATAACCAATCCCAACGATTTAATAACAGGAACTGTTGAAACCCTTGAAAAATTAAAATTTTTAATAATAATTCCCTGTGCTTTTTCAACACTTATCATAACAAACTCCTTAACATTTTAAATGCAGCTACAAATAAAACAACTCCAAGAGCACACCGAAGTGCACGTGGTTTTGCATAATATGCTCCAAGACTTGAACCTATCAATCCACCTGAAAGAGCAACAAAAATAAATGGCCATAACTCCTGGATATTTACTCCTTTGCGAAGTATATGTCCATAAATACCTGCAAGTGAATTTACAAGAATAAACGCAGCTGACACCCCACAGGTAGTTTTACTATCAGCCCACCGCATTAAAACCAAAATAGGGCTTAAGAAAATGCCACCACCTATTCCTATCATTCCTGATAAAAATCCTATTACCATACCTATCAACAAAGATGGTATAAGATGTGGAGATTTAGTAAGATAATTAAAATCTTTTTCCTGCTGGAATAAAAACAACCTCAAAGCAATAAATATTAAAGCAAATGACAAAAGTAGATTATAAAACTTATTTGAAATATTTAACATTCCCCCCACAAAAGCAAATGGGATGGAAGTAATAATAAAAGGAAAAAAAATTTTGAAATTAAAATATCCTGCTCTACCATACGAATATAATGCAATTGCAGAAACAAAAATGTTTAAAATCAAAGCACTTTGAGCCATTTTATAAGTTGCAAAACCAAAAAATGAAAGAACTGCAAGATAACCTGACGCTCCTCCATGACCTACAAATGAATAACCTAAAGCAACTAAAAAAATCAATAAATATAACAATACTTCCATAAAAAATATCTTACCCCGTTTCTTCTTTTATCCTTTTTATTTCATCATCTTTTTTTACATATCCACCCTTTATTACCTTTGCAAAAACCCCTTCCTCAGGCATTATACAATATCCAGTTTTATAGTAAATTGAACACTTTCCATGACATTCTTTACCAATTTGAGTAATCTCAATAATAACATCTTTACCTAATTTAAATCTATCTCCTATTTTTATTAAAGAAAAATCAATTTGCGAAACAACAATATTTTCAGCAAATGAACCAAAATCGATGTTCAAACCTAAATCTTTCATTTTAGATATTGATTTAACACTGAGAAGACTTACCTGTCTTAAAGTATCAAAGCCACTATGTGCATCCCCTTCTATTCCATAATTTTCAATGAACTTTGCACTTTCAACAGGTTTCTTACATACACCCTTTCTATCACTTATACATATGCTTACTATTTTCCCACACTCACCATCCATATATACTCCATTATTTCAGTTTTACTTTATCCTTATCATATGATGATTTGTGTTTTTTCCCTTCCATCATTGGAAATATGTGAAAAACTCCCGGAAGTATTGCATAAAGAGATTCTTTTACAGCACTTGAACTTCCAGGTAGATTTATAATGAGTGTTTTATTTATTAAGCCGCTTACCCCTCTTGATAGCATGGAGTATGGTGTTCTTTGTTGCCCAAAACTTCTTATCGTCTCTGAAATTCCAGGTACCTCTTTATCAATTATTTCTCTTGTAGCTTCGACAGTTACATCTCTTGGTCCAACCCCTGTTCCACCTGTTGTAAAAATTATGTTTACTCCACTTTTTGCCCAGGCTTTTAACTGACTTTTAATAGTTTCTTTATCATCTGGAAGAATTTTATAATCAATTATCTCAACAGGATAACGCAAAAGCATTTCTTCTATTATTTTTCCAGATTTATCCTGCCGTTTCCCAGAAAAAGCAGAATCAGAACTTACAAGAATACATGCTTTAAGTGGCTTTTTGAAATTATCAATAAATTCAGATTTTCCACCATTTTTTTCAATCAATTTTATTTCTTCAATTTTACAATCTTCTTTAAGTGGTTTTACCATATCATATATTGTCAGAGCAGCAATAGTACACGATGTTAAAGCTTCCATTTCTATACCTGTTTTCCATACTGTCTTTGCAAAGGAAGTAATAATTATCTTATCTGAAAGAACTGTAAAATCTATTGAAAGATTATCAATCGGCAATGGATGACAATGTGGTATAAGTTCGGATGTTTTTTTTGCTGCCATTATGCCTGCTATTCTTGCAGCTTCAAAAACATTTCCCTTCTCAATCTTATTCTCCTTAATTAGCTTTATGAGATTTTTTGTCATTTTAACAGTAGCTGTTGCTGTTGCAGTTCTAAGTGTGTTATATTTATTTGAAATATCAATCATATCAACCTCCTATCAATCTCATTGAGTTTATAACATTATGTTTTTCTGGAAGTTCCTTATAAAACAATTTTTTACCATACAAAAATTCAGTTATTTTTCTGAAGATAGTCTTTTTATCCTTATTTAAAAACTTTTTTATATCAAATCCTTCATTATCAAACAAACATCTATAAAGAAAACCATAAGATGAAAGTCTTAACCTGTTACATGAAACACAAAATGGCTTAGACATTGAAGATATAAAACCGATAGAACCATTCCCTATGGTATAAGTTCTTGCAACACCGTTCATCTTCCAATAGGAAAGTTTATATTTTTTGACAATAAAACTCTCTATACCTTCAATAGAAACAAACCTGTCAATCATAAAGTTCTTACCACAATGTGGCATTAATTCTATAAATCTAACCTCAATTGAATTATCCATTGCATATTTAACAAACATATCAACTTCTTCCAGACTCAGATCGTTTAAAGCTACTGTATTAATTTTTAATTTTATCCCAGCACAAATACAAGCATTAATTCCTTCAATAACATCATAAAATTTATCACTTCCGGTAATTTTTTTAAATCTAGCAGGTATTAAACTATCAAGACTCACATTTATTGAATCAATACCAGCATTTTTAAGGGCCATCACCTTACTTTTTAACAAAACTCCATTTGTTGTAAGACAAAGGTGTTTTATACCTCTTATTTTTTTAACTTCTTTTATCATCTCAATTATATCATTTCTAATTAATGGTTCCCCACCTGTAAATCTAATCTTTGTTATACCTAAATTGGCAACTATGGATATAAACTTAATAATTTCATCAGAACTAAGAATATACTTCGTCCTGAGTTGATTTTTCTCAGGCATACAATACAAACACGAAAGATTACATTTATCTGTCAAAGAAACTCTTAAATATGTATGTCTCCTTCCATATATATCAGTAATAACTTTATGATTTATTTTTTGAATTTTTAACATAAGTTTCTATATTTAGTTTTTTTAAAGAATCTTAAACTATCCAATTTTTTTAAACACTTTATAATAACTAATGATATAAAAAATTAAGTAGTTAAGTAATTCCTCTATCACTTCTTTTATTTTAACATATTTAATTAGAATTGTGATAGGATACTTAAGGAGTTGATTTTACTACAAGATTCTATTTTTCTTCAATGAATATAACTTTAACAAAAATGATTTAAAAAAAATTTGTTTTTTTAAAAAATGTGAGAAAAAGCACTTTACTAGATAAAAAAATTACTTCCACAAAAATTTCTGGTTTCGTTTTTAAAATCTAGATATTTTAAACTACGTATTAATTTTATTTTAAAAGTGCTTCTATTATTATTTCACTCATCGTTGGATGAGCATATATTATAGACTTAAGATCCTTAACCTTCATTTTAAATTTAACTGCAAGAGCAAGTATATGAATTATCTCGGTGGCAGGACCACCTATTATCTGAGCTCCTATTATTTTCTCTTCCTCATCTGTTATTATCTGAATAAATCCATCTGTATTTTTTGTTGCAACAGCCTTTCCAACAACCTGGAAAAATGCTTTTTTTATCTTTATATTTAATCCCATTTCTTTTGCTTTCTTTGTATTTATACCTATACTTGCTACCTCAGGAAAAGAGTATATACAACTTGGTACAATATTTATATCAAAATCTTCCTCTTTTCCTATAGCTATATTTTCAGCAACAATTTCTCCCTGTCTTGTAGCTGAATGTGCCAGAAGTGATATACCATTAACATCACCTACTGCATAAATATCCGGGTTTGAGGTTTTAAAATTTTTATCAACCTCAATAAATCTTGAATATTTTACTTCTCCCGCTTCAAGATTAAGATCCTTCAACTCCGCAACCCTTCCACAAGCCATCATTATTTCATAACACTTTAAATCCATACCATCATCAAATATAACAGTTTTTTCATCTCCATTTATCTTTATATCCACAGCTCTTTTACCGAGATAAAACTTAACTCCTCTTTTTTCAAGAATTGATTTTAAACTTCTTGTAATTTGTGGGTCTTCAAATGGCAGAATATCATTCATAATATCAACAACCGTAACATCAGTTCCAATCGCATTAAAAAAACATGCCATCTCTATTCCAATCACTCCTGCACCTATTATCAATAAAGATTTTGGACAATTTTCAAGATCAAAAATCTTATCAGAATCAGTAAGATAATCTCTGTATGAACTAAAAGGTTGGGGATAAAACGGTCTTGTCCCTGTAGCAATTACAAGTTTATCAAACTCAATAATTTCTTTACCTTTATCAGTTTCAATCTCAACAGATTTTTTTGATGCAAGTCTTGCTTTTCCTCTTATAATATCTATCCTTTTCATCATAAAAAGCTTTTCAAGTGAGCTTCTTAACCCCTCAACAACCTTTGTTTTATGTTCCTTTATTTTTTCCCATTTTAATTTTAAATCAAATTGATCTTCAAAAAAATCTTTTATCTCTTCAATTGAATGGTACCTGTGAGCTATTTCAAGTATTGCTTTTGAGGGAATACATCCTCTATTAAGACACGTACCACCAAAAGTCCAGCTTTCTATTATTTTAACATCAATATTATGCTGCTTAAGTTTAAGTGCACAGGGATAACCAGCAGGACCTGAACCTATTATCACAACCTTCATAATACCTCCATTATTCTTTTAAGATTTTTTTCAAATTCAATTATAAAATCAAATATAATTTTATCCATCATCTCAGATAGATTAGAATTTACTTTCCGATTTTTAAACTCATTTACATAAGCAAAAAAATAATTTTTTGTCTTAAATACATAATTACTTCTATTTCTCACAATATCAATCTCACCGCCAAAATTAAAAATATCAGTATATATTTTCAAAGAAATTTTACTGTTTTTTTCTACATCTAATTTAATTTTTAAATCTATGGTATCAGGAAAGTTTATTTCCCTCGAATATATCTTTTTATATTGAGAATTAAAATTCCAATAAAACTTATTAAGTTTATAACCAGTTAAAGAATTTATTTTTAGTTCAAGATTAAGCTTTTTTGAACTTAAATACTCACCCTTGATTGTGGCATCATCAAACCTCAAACTCGAATAACTGAAATTTTTAACTGAACACTCATCCACTTTTAAAAGCTCTGGCTTATCAATAATTTTAAGAATTATTCTACCATTAATATTTCCAAAAATACTTTTTTCTGAAACAAATCCGAAAATTTCAGAATTTATCTTAATATCAAAATTAGTTGAGTTTAAAGGATGAATTATTTTTAGATTAAATTTTTTTAATAGAAACTCATAATTAGTCTTTATAAGGACATCAAAATTATCCAACTCAAAGTTTCTGAAAGTCAATCTTTTATAAAGTGGAACATCTGAGTGAGGAAATAGATCAATTAAATCCTGAAAATTCCAGTTAAAATTCTTTACCAAATTAATAGTACCGTTTTGAAGCTTTATATCATCAAATACAATACCTGATTTTTTCAAAATAGAAAATGGATCTATAAACACCTCAAGTTTCTTCACCCTTCCAAACTCGGATTTATTATCTTTTTCAAAAACAATAAGATTATCTAATTTTATTACATTTTGAGAAATACTTAAAGAATCATATTTGAGCTTTCTTTGAAGCTTATATGAAATAAAACTATAAGCATTTTTTTCAATTTGAGTTTTTAAAGTCTTTAACAAAAACAAAACTATAAAAAAAATGAAAATTAAAACACCAACTATAATTAAAAACTTTTTAGATGGAATAAAACTTTTTGATTTTTGCATTATTTTTGATTCTAGTTCACTATTAGTGGATTTTTTATCAAGATTTTTTTCATCCATAATTTAATTTTAGCATTTAACACCCATACTAGAAAAAATTCAGTTTAAAAACTATTGATTGTTCTTTATTTTTTTGCTATATTTTTTATCTATGGTTACACTTATTAAATTTGGAACCTCCGGATGGAGGGCTAAAATTGGAGAGCATTTTAATATCTCAAATTTACGCCGTATTGCTGCCGCTACAGCATTTCATATTAAAGAAAATAAGAAATACGGCTTTAATGGTGAAGAATATGAACTGTATCTTAAATCAGTCAATAAATCAAGACCACCAGTACCAACTGTTGTTGTTGGATATGATACAAGATTTTTTTCTGAGGTGGCAGCAAGAATTGTATCTGAGGTTTTTGCATATCACGGGATAAATGTTATCTTTTCAAATATAGAGGCTCCAACTCCTACAATAGCCTGGCTGGTTATTAAACACGGAGCGGTTGGTGGTGTGACTATAACAGCAAGCCATAATCCTCCAGAATATAATGGATATAAATGGACTCCATTCTGGGGAGGACCTGCTATTGTTGAGATAACCAATGATATAGAAAGCAGGGTTTTTTCATTACCTGAATCAGTATACGAAAAATATATTGATTTTGATTCTGCGGTTGCTTCAAAACTTATAAAAATAACTGATTTTCATAATGATTATTTCGAACAGATATACAAAATTATAGATTTTAAAAGAATAAAAAGTTCGAAGCTTAAAATAGTAGTTGATAGTGTATATGGTACAGCAAGAACATATCTAAAACCGCTTCTTGATAAAACCGGAATTGAAGTTATCGGAATAAGAGAAGAAAGGGATGTTTATTTTGGAGGACACTCTCCAGATACTGATGAAGAAAATTTAGTTGAATTAAAAAATACTGTTATCAAAAATAAGGCTGACATAGGTCTTGCCTGTGATGGAGATGCTGATAGGTTTGGTATTATAACCTGTGACGGAAAATGGTTATCCCCAAACCTTATACTCCCACTTTGTTATTACCACCTTATTGAAAATAAAAAACTTAAAGGCGGTGCTGTTAGAAGTGTAATGACATCACATATGATTGATAGTATTGCTAAAAGTTATGGTTTTGAAGTAAGAGAAACACCTGTTGGTTTTAAATATATAGGGGACTTTTTAAGAACTGGAGAATACATTATAGGCGGGGAAGAGTCAGGTGGACTTTCAATAGGAGGGCACGTTCCTGAAAAAGATGGAATACTTGCATGTCTTTTAGTTACAGAGATGATTGCATATGAAAAGACTGATCTTAATAATATAATAAAAAAGGTAGAAAACAGGTTTGGAAAGTTTTATAGTAGAAGAATAAATTTCAAGATAGATGAAAATGTTGATATGTCAAAGATAATTTCTTCACTGAAAACAAATCCTCCTTTAAAACTTGCAAATATGTCAGTATGGAGAATAGATCATACAGATGGTTTTAAATTCATACTTAAAAATGGGGCATGGCTTGGATTAAGACCAAGTGGAACAGAACCAGTTGTAAGAATATACGCTGAAGCAAATGATGAAGGCCTTTTAAATAAACTTATTGAAAACGGTAAAGAAATAATTAATTTAAAAAATTAGTTTTAAATAGACCAGTTAATCTTAAGTTTTTTTGAAAAATAAACTAAAGCCCAGAGCCTTCCAATTGTGGAAATTCCAAGAATAATAATAAAGCTTGAAATATTTTTGAAATTTAGTTTATCATAAAGAATACCACCTACTAATGAACCTATAAACTGAGCAATAGACATGATAAAAATTAAATAAGCAGTATACTTTGTTCTCTCATCAGGTTTTACATATTCATAAACAATTGTATTATAAACTATACTAAATGCTCCCCACACAAAACCCGAAAATATCTCAATAAACAAAAGAATATAAAAATTCTTTGTAAGCATCCACATAAATGAAATAAGTGGTATAGAAATAAGACCATATTTAAATGTATTTATACTTCCCTGCCTGTCCACAAGCTTTCCCCACCATAAAGCACTAATCCAGGTTAAGACCTGACCGAAAGATGTTAAAAAAACATATCTTACATAATCAAAATTTAATTCTTTCAAAATATACACACTGAAATATGGAGCTGCTATATATGTGAATAGAAAAAGAATAAATATTGTCTTGTAAATTTTTTTCATAAAAGAATCTATATTGAATTCAATAAAACTCTTAAAAGATAGAGGTTTTTCAGGAATAAAAAATTTTTTTTCTGGCTCATACATTAAATTAATAAAGTATGATGAACAGAATCTAAAAAATGAAGCTAAAATGAAAATACTGAAAAAAATTTCAGTGGTGTATTGTGGATATTTTTTTAAAATATAACCAGTAGAAAAACTTGAAATAAAAAAGAAAATACCTATTATTTGGGTCCTTTTTCCAAAAAATATTCCTCTTTTATCAGCTGGAAGATACTCACCAATAAGCGTGAACCAGGGGGCAGTAGCAAGAGAACCTGAAAATGTATATAAAGTTATTAAAAATAAAAAAACATATTTAATCCACCACAATTTAACCAGTATTGTAAATGAAATTAAAAAGACAGAAAATGCCTGAATAAAAACTGCCAGGAAAATTACCTTCTTACAGCTTTTAAAATACCATACAAGCTTTTCTGAAAAAAATTGAGAAAAAGAAGAAAGAAGTACAGGTAAAGAACGAATAACTCCTATCAAAAAATTTGAAGATCCAAGATTTAAGGCAAACGGAACAATATATGGTTCAACCAGCCCAACCATATTAGCCCAGCATACTCCATCTTTTATAGAATACTCAATACTCCTTCTAACCCTGCCTTTCATATTTCAGTATGAATTTAAAATTGGAATAAATTTTAGATTCTTCCAACTGATATATATGTAAATCCGAAGCTTCTCATTTTAGATGGCTCATAAAGATTTCTACCATCTATTAAGACTGGGTGTTTTACAATTTTTAAAACCTTCTTGAAATCAAGATCTTTAAAATCATCCCACTCTGTTACAAGACATATACAATCGCTATCTTTAACACAATCATACGGATCCTTAGCATAATAAATCTTATTTCCAAAAATCTTTTTTGCATTTTCCATAGCAACCGGATCATATGCTTTTATTTTAGCCCCTTTTAATAGGAGATTATTTATTATATCTATTGAAGGAGCAAACCTCATATCATCTGTTTTTGGTTTAAATGCAAGCCCCAATATTGAAATTATCTTTCCATTTAGATTCCACAACTCACTCTCAACTTTTCTAACCATCCACATCTTCTGTTCTTCATTTATCTTTTTAACCTCTTTTAAAAGATCAAACTCATACCCCTTCTGCTTGCTTAACCAGTAAAAAGCCTCAAGATCTTTTGGAAAACAAAAACCACCAAAACCAATACCTGCTTTTAGAAAAGCTGGACCTATTCTTTTATCAAGGCCCATACCTTTTGCCACCATCTCCACATCTGCACCCGTTTTTTCGCATATATTAGCAACAGCATTTATAAACGAAATCTTTGTTGAAAGAAATGAGTTTGAAGCATGTTTTATAAGCTCAGCACTCTTAACGTCAGTAATAAGAATTGGATATTTTGAAAGAGGTTTATATATCTTAAGCATAAGAGCTTTTGCTTTCTCCGAAGGAACACCTATAACTATTCTATCAGGTCTCAAAAAATCATTTATAGCAACACCTTCTCTTAAAAATTCAGGATTAGAACATACATCAAAAGGAATATTATTTTTATTATATTTTTTTACAGTTTTTTCTATCCATAAACAGGTTTCAACTGGAACTGTTGATTTTTCAACTATAACAGTATAATCTTTCATATTAGAAGCTATTTCAGCACTCACCTTTTCAACTGCACTTAAATCTGCAGAACCATCTTCTCTTGGCGGTGTTCCAACTGCAATGAAAATAGCTTCTGCTCTTTTGCCTTCATAATTCATTGCTTCTTTTATACTTGTGGTAAAAAAAAGTCTTTTTGCTTTTACATTCTTTTTCACAAGTTCCTCAAGCCCTTCTTCGTATATTGGCATTTTAAGTTTTTTAAGCATCTTTATCTTATGTTCGTTATTATCAACGCAAACGACCCTGTGCCCCATCTCAGCAAAACAAGTTCCACTCACAAGCCCGACATATCCTGTTCCTACCATGACAATATTAACCCTATCTTTCATAAATTCTCCTTTTATTTACAATTAACTGAAGTATCACTTATTTCTTTATCTCGAATAAGCTCACATGTCCTTCTTTTCTCAGCAAGGCTTAAAAAGTATATAGCTACAAAAACAAAAACAAGAGCAACCCAGTCTTCAATCTTTGGTTTTTTCATTCCAAAAAATAAAGCAAGAAGTATTGTTGATGTTGTTCCTGCAATAAGGGATGATATTCTATTAACTAGCCCTGCAAATGTTGCCGTTCTACCCTTAAACATAAACAGGAAAACTGAGAAAAATGCTGCCATTCCAAAAGGCACACCACTTAAAACAAGCATCCCCCATTTATCAGGAACATTATCAAATGAAAATTTAAACTGGTATGCAAATGTTTTTGTGTAATCTACAATCGTTGTATCCACAACTGCATAATGATAATAAATAAATCCTGCCAGTAAAATTGCTATAGTACTTGCTATCTGTTCTATTGCAAAAAAACCTTTCATATCATAAACAGCACCTTTAGGTCTTGTATTTTTATAATAATTCATTATGTAAAGTCTTATTGTATAAGAAACAAGATAAAAAGTAAGTATTGTCATTGCTGCTTTGTTTCTTATAAAATCAAAATCACCTGGCTTCACATAAAAAAACTTTATCTCAAAAGGATCTGTTTTTATCTTAACAAGAAGCTGAATACTCAAAGCAATAAGAGCAAAAATAGCCCCAACATTCTCCTGCCAGTAAACCTTCTTTTTAAGTATTCCCTGCCATATCTGGACCTGATCTATTATTCTGCTTATAATTATTATACTTGCTCTCATTATTATCATCGCAACCATAACTGATATTGGAAGAGTATACAAAAGAGTTGTGGTAGGAATTATAACAGCAGTGCAAACACCCGAAGGTATTATATACAAAAATTCCTTCGGCATATTTATTCCCATAAATTTTATATAATTTGATGATTTAAATTTATACCATTTGAAAACTATTACAACTAAAATACATATAAGCATACCACCAATAGTATTATAAACAGTAAAAACTGTACCACTAACATTATAATCATGCTGAAGCTTTTTTGTAAGCATGGTGTAAATAACATAAAGAAAGAAGTAAAGAAATGAATATTGCAAAAGTCTTTCAGTTGAACCATCCTCCGATTTCCCAAACAACTTCAAGATATTCATTTATCCTCCCTTCTGCACTTTTTTATAATATGAGATATCTTATTTGAAAGCTCAAATATATCAAAAGGTTTTACAACATAATCGGTTGCTCCAAAAAGAAGTGCATCATTGAGTGTCGCCACATCACTTAGACCACTTACAGCTATAACAGGTATATTCTGGGTTACTTCATTTGACCTTATCTCACGAATAAAGCTTATTCCATCAAGAGAAGGCATCATTATATCCATGAGTATAATATCAGGTTTTCTCTCACCGGAAAATAGATATTTTTCAGCTTCCTTTGGGTTATCAAATACTTTCACTTCAAAATCAACAAGCCCATTTCTATACATCTCAAGAATAGTTTCATCATCATCTATGGCGACAACAAAATACCTTTTTTCTTCCATAAATACTATTCTACAATAATTTTATAAAATTTAATTATGAATAAAGAACCTGCAGATAAAAATAAAATCTTAATTTTAAGAAAAAAGATAGATTCCATAGATAAAAAACTTATTTTGCTTCTTTCAAAAAGATTTAAAAATGTTGAGGAAATAGGTAGAATAAAAAAAGCTAACTCTCTCGAAGTGGAAGATATAAAAAGGGAAAAGGAAATAGAAAAAAGAATTAAAAAGAACGAAAAATATACACGGGAAATTCTGGAAGTTTATAGAACAATATTTAAGGAATCAAAAAAACTACAAAAATGAAGATATATTTAAAAAAAAGCTCATCAAAAGTTTTATCAGAGTTAAAAAGGATTTTTGGGAATAAAGTTGAAATAAAACAAAACAAAGATTTTCTCGAGATAAAAAACCTCAAACCAGGCTATATATACAACTTCATTCCAAAAATAAAAAACATAGATGTAGTTATAAAAGTTGAAAACGAAAACAAAGAACTTTGCCCTCTGATATATTCGAAGAATTATTACTTTAAAACCCCAATAAATACAGAACAGAAATTTATAATAGCAGGTCCCTGTGTTATTCACAATTTTGATGAGTTTGAAAAGGAAATTGAAATACTTGAAAAACTGAATATTAATGCCTTAAGAACACCTTTATTTAAACCAAGAAGCTCCCCTTATGGCTGGGAAGGATACGGATTAAAAGGAATAAAAAAACTTAGAGAATTGAAGAAAAAAACAAAACTCCCTTTTGTTGGCGAGATAATGGATTACAGATTAATAGAAAAGGTTTATGATATCTTTGATGTAATTCAGATAGGTGCAAGAAATATGAAAAACTACACTCTTTTAAAAGAAGCTGGCATCTCTAAAAAACCAGTATTATTAAAAAGACAACCAAAATCAGATTTTAAAGAACTTATCTACTCACTTGAATACCTTGCAAAATATGGAAGCAAAAAAATAATCATCTGCGAAAGAGGTGATAATATCTCAGATGATATTCCTTCTCTTGATATTGAGATGATTAAAAAAATAAAAACTGAAATAAAAGTTCCTGTCATAGCAGATTTAAGTCACAGTACGAAAAGAAGAGAACTTATCAAAAAATATGCTTTAAAAACAAAAGAGATAGTTGATGGTTTTATGATAGAAGTTTCATTAAATCCACATAACTCACCAATAGATACTCCACAGATACTTTCATTACAGGAATTTAAAAAACTTCTAGATATAATAAGATGATAAAAATAGCACTTACAGGTAACCCTCTTTCAAAATCTCTTTCAGATATAATATACCAAAAGCTTTCAATATTATGTGGAGAGAAAATAGAGTTTAAAAAAATAGAAACAACAGATCTCAAAAAAACAATCAAAGAGTTAATAAAGGGAAATTATGATGGATTTTTCATAACTATCCCATATAAAAAAGAAATACTAAAATATTCAATAAAAGATGAAATTGCTAATGAAACAGGGTGCGGGAATTGCATAAAAATAAAAAACAAAAAACTATATCTTACAAACACAGATTACATTGCATTAGAAAAGCTAACATCAAAATATAACATAAAAGATAAAAGCATACTTATAATTGGTAATGGAGCATCAGCACAGACAGCATACACATTATTTAAAAAAAACAACCCCAAGAAAATTGATATTATGGCAAGAGACTCTAGAAAAAATAAGTGGTTTAAAAAATTTAAAAATATAAATTTTATCCCCTTTAAAAACAAAATATCTGAAAACTATGATATCATAATCAATGCTACCCCGATTGGTATGTATGTAAAAAGAAAGATAGATATCAATATAAAAAAAGCACATCTTATTATTGATTTTGCATACTCAAAAAATGGAAGCTTCTTCACCAGACTATCCAGAAAAAAAAAGGTTAAGCTTATAAATGGTTTTGATATTCTTGTGAATCAGGCGCTGTATGGTCTTAAGTTTATAACAGGTAAAAATTTTTCATCTTACACAAAAAAACTTATAAAATATTTAAAAGGAGTGATATGAATTATCTTACTGCAGGAGATTCACATGGTAAATATCTAATTGGAATCCTTGCAGGATTTCCCTATGGGTTAAAAATAACAAAAGAATATATCTCACAACAGCTTGAAAGAAGAAGAAAAGCAACTGGTAGAAGTAAAAGGATGGAAATTGAAAACGATGAGTTTGAAATAATAAGCGGACTAAAAAATTCAATTACAACAGGAATGCCTGTGGGTATAATAATTAAAAATAATAAAACAACTGATTTAGAAAAAACCTTATATTCACATTTTACTCCTGCTCACAGCGAACTTACAGGAATGCTTAAATACTCACACTATGATGGTTCAATAATCAAAGAAAGAACAAGCGCAAGAGAAACAGTAGTAAGAGTTGCACTTTTCTCATTTACAAAAAGATTTCTTGAACTTCTTGATATAAAAATAACCTCAAAGGTTATAAAATGTTATACCGAAGAAAATTCCGAAAATTTTCAAAAGCTTATAGATAATTTTAAAAATGAAAATGATTCATTTGGTGGGATATTTGAAATCAAAATAAAAAACTTCCCACCGGGAATTGGAGGTTTTACTCAGGGAAATGAAAGAATAACTGTTAAAATATCAAAAGAACTTTTTGCCATACCATCAATAAAGGGAGTTGAATTCGGTGAAGGATTTAAAATAACAAACTATAAAGGAACAGAAATAATTGAAAAACCAGAACTCCTTGGTGGAATTGAATGTGGGGTTACAGATGGAAAAGATATAATAATAAGATGTGCCACAAGGCCTATTGCAGGTATAAACAGAGAAATAAAAACATATGATATAAAAACAGGAAAGAAAAAGATTATTTCAATCCAAACAAGCGATATAACCTCTGTCTTTGCATCTGCAATAATAGCTGAATATGCCATTTCATATGTTTTAACTGATGAAATACTTAAACAGTTCCACAGTGATAACTTTTCAGATATAAAAAAAGATATAGAGAGATGGCGAAAAAACAAAGAAAAGATTCTCAAAAAAATAAAATAATGATAATTTATGGATTTATGTGTTCAGGTAAAACAACCCTGGCCAAAGCTTTATCTAAAAAACTTAATATAAAATTCTATGATACTGATATCGAATTTGAGAAGAAATACGGAAGTATTTATAATTTTATTGAAAAAAATGGACTTAAAAAATTCAGAATCATTGAAAGATCAATATTTAAGAAGCTTTTGAAAAACAAAAACTCAGTTATATCAGCAGGTGGTGGCATATTTCCGAGAAGTAAAAATTTTATTGAAGTCTTTTTAAATCCTTGCTGGGAAGTGCTTAAAAAAAGACTTTTAAAAAACTATAAAACAAGACCGCTTTTAAAAAACATAAAAAACAATATTTATGAAGTAAAAAGACTTTATTTTAAAAGGCTTAAAAAATATAAAAAAGCAAAGTATATCATAACTGAAGCCAAAAGAAAAATAGTATTAAAAAAACTTATAAAAATATGGAATTCAAACTGAAAATAAGAAAGCTTGAAGAAAGTAAAATAATAATAAAAAAAAACATAAACTTTTTATCTGAAATAAAAAAACTCAAACCAGATAGAGTAATCATAATAACAGATAAAAATGTATATAACTCCATAAAAACAAAAATAAATTTTGCACCTGTTGTCTTTCTAAACCCTCAAAGAGAAAAAAACTTTGATGATATAAAAAAGTTACTGAACATTTTTTATCAGAATAAATTGACAAGAAGATCAGTTGTTGTAGCAGCAGGCGGTGGGAAAATAACAGATATAACTGGTTTTGCATCATCAATATGGCTTAGAGGAATAAAATGGGTTGCTATACCAACAACTCTTCTTTCACAAATAGATGCTTGTCTTGGTGGTAAAACAGCAATAGATTTTAATGAAAAAAACCTTATTGGAAGCTTTCATAATCCATCACTCATTTTGATAGATCCACTTATACCGCTCACACGTAAACAAAACATAAATGAATCCAAGGGCGAGATAATAAAATACATTTTGATCTCACCAAAAAGGATTTCAGAACAAATCCAAAATATTTTTGAAACAAACAACTTAAAAGAAATAGAAAAACTTATAACACTATGTATAACATACAAATCTAAAATAGTCAAAAAAGATCCGTTTGATATTAAAGGCATAAGGGAAATATTAAACTTCGGTCATACAATTGCTCATCCACTCGAAAAGCTATATAAAATCCCTCACGGAAATGCTGTTACAATTGGAATAAAATATGCTTTGATACTTTCAAAAGAAGTTGGTATTCTAAACCTAAAAAACTATCATGTTTTTTTTAAAATAACTCTTATGGATGATTTTAAAATAAAACTTAAAAAAAATGATTTTAATAAAGTTTTAAAAATGCTTGAAAGAGATAAAAAAAATGCTGGATATAAAAACTATTTCCTGTTAATAAATAATTCAAGAAAAATAAAAGGATTTCAAAATATAGAATTAACAAAACTTAAAAAATCCTGGAGAGCTTTATGTCAAATATACTCATAATTCATGGCCCAAACCTTCATTTGCTCGGAATAAGAGAAAAAGAAATATATGGAGAACTTACACTTGAAGAACTCAATAAGATAATAAAAGATTATGTTAATAAAAATAATCTGAAAACAAAGATATTTCAATCAAACTATGAAGGTGAAATAATTGAGATAATAACAAAATACATTAACTGGGCAGATTGTATTATAATAAATCCTGCTGCTTTTACTCATTACTCCTATGCAATAAGGGATGCAATAAAAGCAGTAAATATACCGACAATTGAAGTTCATCTTTCAAATATTTACAAAAGGGAAAGCTTCAGAAGAAAATCTGTAATTAAAGATGTATGTATAAAAAGCTTTTACGGGGAAGGTGTAAACTCATACTTAAAAGCAATTGATTACTATATAAAATGGAAAAACAAATAATATACACACCACCACCTGACAAATCAATAACAATAAGAGCCCTTGTTCTAGCATCACTTTCACCAAAAAAAACAGAAATAATAAACCCGCTTATATCTGATGATACATTAAACACAATAAAAACTTTAAGAAAACTTGGAGCAAAGATATCTATAAATAAGAATAAGATTACAGTAATTGGTTTTGACAAAAAAAATGCAAGGAAAACGAAAATAAATGTTGGTGAGTCTGCACTTCTTTTAAATCTACTTTTACCAATACTTTTAAACCAGAAACACATCTACATAATAAATGGTAAAAAAACAATACTTACAAGAAATTTCAAACAAACAATAAAAGCATTTAAAGAGCTTGGAGCAAAAATAGAACATAAGAATTTTAAGCTTCCAGTAATCACATATCCATCCAGATTAAAATCAAAAACATTGAAAGTAATGTCAGCTCAGACAAAATCTGCTCTTCTTTTAGCTTCACTTTATGGAACAAAAATAAAAATCAAAGATCCACTTAAAACGAGGGATCACACAGAAAAAATGCTCGAACTTTATGGAGCTAAATTAAAAAGAAAAAATAACATGATATGGATTTCAAAAGCCATATTTAAACCCAGAAACACTAAAATTCCGGGTGACATTTCCCAGGCAGCTGTTTTTATTACACTTGCAATACTTTTAAAAAGAAAGATAACAATCAAAAACTGTGGAATAAATCCATTAAGAACAGGATTTTTAAATTCGATTTCAAAAATGGGAGTTAAAGTAAAATTCAAAAACAAAAAAATCATATCAAATGAAAAGGTGGCTGATATAGTAATAACACCTGAAGAAAAACTTAAACCAATAAGATTGAAAAATATAACTTCTCTTATAGATGAGATTATGCTCTTATGTCTTCTATCATCAACTGCCAGAGGAAAAAGCATAATAAAAAATATTCAGGCACTGAAAAATAAAGAATCAAACAGAGCTAAAACAATCCATGAGATTCTTAAAAAACTTGGAGTTAAAACACTACTCAAAAAAAACGAAATAATAATAGAAGGTCCGACAGATTTTAAACCAGTAAATGAGATAGATACACAACAGGACCATAGAGTAGCAATGGTAGGAGGTATCTTAAAAAAAATTATAAATAAAAGACTTAAAATTAAAAATCCTGAGTGTGTTAAAAAAACCTACCCCAATTTCTGGAAAGATATAAACTCCTTTTTTGATTATTAGATTAATGAATGTATGGATGTATAGCAAGAGATTAAATTTAAAATTAAGAAAATCCCACTTATATTTTCCTTTATTAAAGGTTTAGAAAAATTTTATTTTAGAAAAGGAGAAAGAGCTAAAGCGAAAGTTTTATTAGAAATTTGGAAGTGTAAAATGTATAGAAAAAAGAAACAAGGTAAAGACTAAGATAGAATTAAGTCCACTGCGCAGGTAGGAATCAAAATTTAAAGAAAATATTAAAAATTAAGAAAAAGTTAAATAAATATGATATACTTCATTTAAGCGATTGCTTGAAAAGTGTGTATATGGAAAATTTTATAATTTATAAAAAAGTATTTTATTTTTCCCCAACTCTTGATTTAATTTTTTCTCTGGTAAACTGCAGATAGGATTTAAAAGATTCATCTGTAGTTTTCGATATCTTCTCCTCAAGAATCTTTATACTTTTTTCATCACCAACCATTCCAATTATGTTAAGTCCAATATCTCTGTATACTGGATTGCTACTATCAAGGTATTTATAAATAGAATCAAGCGCAAAATTATCACCCATCTTTGCAAGTGAATATGCTGCTTCAAGCTGAATCTCGGGAATATTTTCGCCTGAGAGCACCCTTAATTCCGTTATATAGTCTTTTATCTGCATGTCTCCAATTGCTCTTATTGAAGCAACTCTTATAGAATTATCTTCATTTTTAAGTAATTTTTTGAAAAGATCTTTTGATTTTTCTGACTTTATTGAAGAAAGATAATTTATTGCTGCAACTTTCAAGGAGTTTGAGGATTTTTTATCTTCAAGAATTTTTATTATCTCATCTTCTATTAGATTTATTCCAAAAGCGCCGAGTGTTCTTATAGCAGAAATTCTTATTAAATCATTTTTATCTTTCAAAGCTATTTCCGCCATTATTTTCGGATTTTCAAGCTTTGGCATATATGAAAGTGCTATTATGCAGGAATTTTTTATATCATCATCAGTGGTTTTAGAAAGAATTTCTACTATCTTATTCGCCGATGCCTGACTTCTTAAAACACCAAGAGCTTCTATTGCACTAAGCTTCACAATCTTATTTTCATCCTCAAGATATTTCTCTATAACAGCTACATACTTTAAATCTCTTGTGTTTACCATGTCCATAATTGCACGTCTTCTTTCAACTGGATCATTTGAAGATGCTTTTATAACAAGCTCATCTGATGAAAGGTCCTGTATATTATTTTTTGGTGTTTCATAAAAAACTTTCTTTTCAGCTACCACTGCCTCGTTTTTACTTTTAACTGAGTATGCTTTTTTAGTATCCTGTTTTTGCTGAGAAAAAGAAAAAGAGACTCCCCAAAAAATAATCATCATTCCTAAAATCATATTTTTCATAATACCTCCTTATAGTATATTATACAAACTAAATTTTTATTCTTTTATCTATAACTTTTTTTATCTTCCCGGTTCTTTTTATTCTTTCTATGGTGTTTGGAGGTACGATTTTTATAAGAGGTGGATCTATCCACCCCATTTTTATGCTTTCTTTTAAATCCTCACAGTTTTTAAGTATCTCTTGATAAAGATTTTCTTCTGCCTGCCGGATATCAGCACCATTTTTATGCTCAACCACTATCTCAAGAAAGTCTTTTGCACCTTTTTTATATATTATTACCTGAAAATTAAATGAAAGTGAATTTACCTTACCTATAGCATTCTGGATGTCATTTACAAATATATGAGCTCCTCCAGCATGGATTCTGTCATCACACCTACCAAGTATTTCAAAAAGAGCTTCCTTTCTTCCACACTCACACTTTTTTAATATAAACCTTCCAAGATCTCCAACCCTATATCTTATTACAGGCATCTTTTTCTTGTTAAGACAACTTACCACAATCTCACCAATTCCACCAGGTTTTACAGGTTTATGAGTATCCGGATCAAGAATCTCCAGATAAATCGAATTATCAAAAAGATGATGAACACCTCTAAAAAGATGCCTGCACTGGAAACCAATAACCCCAGCATCAGCACTTGCATATCCTGCTGACTTTACATCACAATCATTAAAAACCTTTTTAAAATAATTGACCATCTCATCACCAACATACTCGCCACCATAAAAGATTTTATTTATTGAAAGCTTGATATTATTCTGGTCAACATACTCTGCAAGTTTAACAAGAAATGACGGAAGCCCTATTATTGCATTGACTTTAAAATGTTCAAGATATTTAATTATATTTTCCATAGGAAGATTGCTTCCTATAGGGACACTTGTAGCCTTGGTATACGCTATTGCTTTTTCAACACTTAACCAACTTGACCATAAATTACCCGCAACAAATAAATTAGCAATAACATCTTTTTCACAAAGCCCTGCAGCCTCATAAGCATATGCAAGCATCTTAACTGTATGCTCGTATTCGTGTTGATCGTAAAAAACATATTTAGGTTCACCGGTTGAACCTCCACTTGCAAAATATATACCTCTTTGTGGTTTCGCTGTAAAAAGTCTGGTACTTTCTGGCGGAGTGTTTTCAAGAATATGATTCTTTTCAAGAAGTGGAAGTTTTTCAAAATCATTCAGGGTTAAAACTTCTTTGTTTTTTGAATAAAACTCCTTATAAAATTTACTTTTTGCTCTTGCAATACTTACAACTTCAATAATTTTATCAACTATATCATTTTTTCCTTCACATGAAACCCATCTAACAAGCCTTGATAAGACAAATCTACCATCATGAGGAGAGCCGTCCTTACCTTCTGTCATTAAACCAAGATTTGTAAATCTTAAAACTCCACAATCATTGAATTTTTCAACAACCTTTTTTCTCTGGAATATATTACCACCAATTCCCGCCGTTTGAAGATATTCTTTATATTTTTTGACATTTTCTTTAATTTCATCAATGGTTCTGACTGTTTTTATATAAAGAACTCTGTTAAGTGGAGAAAATCTGTAAGAAGGATCCTCTTCATATATTATTGTGTATTTAGAGGAAGGGAAATCAGATTCACATAAAGCTTTCCCAAATGCCATATCAATCTTACAAAGCTCTCTTGCTTTTGATATCTCAACCTTTTCATCATCAGTTATTTTTCCTTGAGGTAGCTTTTGCTCAAATCTTAAAAATGCATTTTTTAAAGCTTTCATTAATTTTTTTATGATTTTCCTCTCATTTTTCTTTTCACATACAATATAAAGATCATGCATATTAGAACATGCCTGTTGATCCCACATAGCACAATCTTTTACAATCCTATCTGCTATATTATCATAACCTTCATTTTTAAGATAATCTTCAAATAGTATTCCAAAACTTGTTTTTGGACCAAAAGCTTCAATATCAACATAAAAAGGAGCCATTTTTCTATATGCTTCAACAGCATCATATCCGCCCCACACCATAATACAATCCACATTCTTTGCAAAATTTTCTTCTATATCCTTTCTCCCTCCCTCCCAGTGAAGAACTGAAAAACTTCTACTTAAAATACCATTTTTATCAACCTCTTTTAAAGCTCTGGAAAAGATATTCATAAAATTAGAACCATGCTTTGAAACCTTAACTATATTAACATTCTTGGTAATCATACCCATAACAAGTGAATCAAGAACACCAAGAAAAACATTTCCTGCACCAATATGTAAAACCACCCCCTTAGGATATGCTCTGATATATCCATCATAATTGTATCTTTCCATAATATTATCACAGGCATACGGGAAAACAAGCTCAAGTGAAAGTCTTTTTGAAAGGCTTTTTTTATTCAAAATCTCAGGAATAATTTTAAGAGTTTCTTCCATCATTGGAACTGAGAATTTAACATTCCTCTTAAGATCTTCAACAGCCTCATCATAATAAGAACTGCCTCTCACAAAAAGTTTTCCAGCATTATCAAGCGTTTCAATTATATAATCTGTTTTAACATTGTAAATATCATTTATAAGCCTTCTTCCAATTTTAATAATCTCAAAAACATCATCTCTGGTTAATTCTTTTTCAACATCTTTTCCAAAAATATAATGCATACCCGCTCCTTATTTTCCAAGCAACTCGGCTGCTGCTATAGCACAACCTTTATGTCTTACTAATCCTGCACGTCCTTCAATTTCAAGGACAGGTCCTTTTAAACCACAATCACATCCTTCTTTAATTCTGCCCCAGTCTGTTGAAAGAAGCGAAAAAGAAGGATAAGATGAAAGATATGTTGTTATAAACTGCAAAAGCCCTTTTTGATTATAATCAAGTTTTTTAAAGCTCAATGGATCTCTAGAAAAAACCTTACCATAAACAGGAATATGAAAATTTCCAAGTTTACAATCTACATAAGCAACACCATGCTCAACCATACCAAACAGATCTCTTATGTTTTCAACATTTATACCAAGATGATCTGCAAGTATCTTCCTGTAAGTCTTTTTATCAATTGCTTCATCACTGAGTGTTTTCCAGCCGCCGCCAGTAATAACATAAGATTGTGGGTTAAGTAATGGATAACGTCCAAACTTTTTTTTATATTCTTCTGTAAGTTTCAAAGCAAAGGCAGGAAAACCTATTAATCTGATTCTTGATTTTTTCTCTTCAAATTCTTTCAGTTTCAAAATTGAATTTTCAAGATCAAAAAAGAACTCTTCTTTTTCCCTGTCCCATTTAAAGGTATAATAAACCTCTTTTGTTTTTGTAAACGAAGTTAAAAGTTTATCGGTCCATGCCGTTCCAACATCACCTGCAAACTCCGGATCATAAGTAAAGCATATATAATCATACTCATTTTCAAGATCACAAAGCCCAAGTGAATTAAATGTTTTAAAAGCCATTCTTCTAACTCTTAAAAGAGATCCAATATCAAGCTGAATTCTACTTCTCTGTCCGCTTGTCCCACTTGATTTAAGTTCAAGAACAATTTCTTTTTGAGTCAAAGTTGTAAGATCTCTTTCCTTAAAACCATTTATAAAAACAAATGGAAATTTTTCTATATCTTCAACCGTTTTTAAGTTCCGTGGTTTAAAATTTAAAAGATCATAGTATTTCTTTATAAACTTTGATTTTTTATACTGAAAATCACAAACCCATCTAAGTGACTTTAAAAAAAGCTCATCGCTTTTAGAAGAATAACCAAAAGCATCAAATTCAGCCATCTCATCAAGAGGATTTTTAATATCAAGTGGCTTTGATGGATGTGGAAGTTTTTTCTCTATATCGAGCTCTTTCATTTGAATACCACCTCTATATAATTTTCCCTCCAGAGTTTAAGATACTCCTTCAGAAAGTTTTTATAAAGTGAAGTAAGTCTAACATTTCTGAAATCCAGGATGTCAAATGTTCTTGAAAAGATTATACAATCATATCTTTTACCATTAACAAGCTTAGCTGAAGGGAAATACCCGGAAGGAATAAATCTTGCATCTATTGCAGATCTATGAAGATGAGGAGTATAGGCATCAAAAAGTATTTCAAGATATGCCATTTCAAGTTCATGCATCTTCTTTGCAACACTCTCCATGATAATCTCTGCAGGAAGATCAGTAACTCCACTTACAAAAACACTGTACTTATCCTTCGGATTATATGTCATATAAACTTCAGTTTTACCATCAAGAGAAACAAGAAGAATATTAGGATCATGAAATGGCATAAATGTATGGGTAAAAAAACCTTTCGGCTTGATTTTTGAAAACCTTCTTTTTATAAAATTCGTGGCTGTTATAACCTCAAAAGAAATTGTAGGAATCTTAACTTTATTATCAGAGAAAAGAGTAGAAGGTACGTTCTTTATTTTAGGTGATTCCAATTTTATTTGTTTCAAGACTATATCGTAAAATGGTGCTATTTCAGGTATAAAAATAGGTTCTTTTTTTCTTTTCTTTAAAGCATTTTCTGTTAGATATGCTGTAAAACAATGAGTTTCATTTTCTGCAACTTTATGAGTATTCGGGAATATTCCAAGCTTAAGAAAACCAAGGCTTTCAGTAAGCTTCTGTGGAGCGTAAGAAGTTGTTCTTGTAGTTGCATAAACGACATCAACCAAATCCTGATTTTGAGTTATATCATCCAAAATCAGTTTCATCATTGTATACGCTATATCATGCTTTCTGAACTCTTCACTTACAACAGCCCCAAAAGCTTTGGAAATTCTCTGTCTAAAATCCATAGAATAAACAAGGCTTGCGACTATCTTGCCATTATACTCAGCAACAAGCCAGTAATACTCATCACTTTCAATGGCATGTCTCATTTTATCAGGGTCTGTAATTATTGAAACTGAGTAAGAAGAACCATAAACCTCAGTATAAAGAACCTGAATTCTTCTTGCATCTATTAATCTTGCTGGTCTTATTAAAACATTACCTTTGGATGGAATATTTATAGTTTTGGTCAGGTATTTTATAGACATTCTAACCCCCTGATCCTTTTAAATATCTTTTTCGTAGATTCTGTATTTCTTATATATCTTCCCACCTATAGCCATATCAAATCTATTTATTAGCTCATTATCTTCCAGATTCCACCCGAGTTCACACCACTCATAACCTTTTTTTCTGGCATTTATCTCAGTCTGGTAATAAAGAGCTGCTATTATTCCACTGTTTCTATATTCCTTCAAAACTCCACCTATTAAAGATCTGGTACCCTTAACCTTCCTGCTATAATATAAAAACTTTATTATTTCAACAGGTCCAAGTTTCCCATTCAATTTTTTTAAAACAGGGTTTATATCAGGTATTGTAACAGCAACCCCCACTGCTTTTCCATCAACTTCAGCATAAACCACTATATCAGGATCAACAAAATTCTTTAACTTTTTTGCTGATACATCCATCTCTTCATCAGTCATTGGAACAAAACCCCAGTTTTTTCCCCACGCTGAATTATATATCTCCTTCAAGATACTTACATCTCTTTCAAAATTTTTCATACTAAGAGGTCTTATCCTAACACCGGTTTTCTTTATTATTCCCTCTATCATCTTCTCTATTCTAGGTGGTATTCCATCCTTTGTATACTTTATCAAAGCATATAAATCCTTTGCTTTCATAAAACCATACCTTTCACAAAGTTCCAGATAATAAGGTGGAGTATAAGGCATCATTATAGCAGGCATTTTATCAAAACCCTCAAGTAAAAAACCGCATTCATCATTCATACTCGGGTTAACAGGACCTCTCATTACATTCATTCCATTTTCTTTAAGCCATCTGGAAGCATTATTAAATAAAATCTGAGCAACCGAAAAATCATTTATACACTCAAAAAAGCCAAAAAATCCAACTCTATCATTATGAATATTATTGTGATTTTTGTCAATTATTGCTGCTATTCTACCACAAGGATTATTTCTTTCATCATAGACTATAAAAAGTTTTCTAAAAGCATGCTTCCAGAATGGATTTTCATCAGTCAGTAAGAATTTAACCTCTCGCTTTAATGGTGGAACCCACTCAGAATAATCTCTGTAAATACTCCAGGGAAGTTCTATAAAATCATTCAGTTTATTAGTATTATCTACTTCCTCAACTATATAGTTCATTAATACATCTCTTTAAGTCTTTGAATTCTTTTCTCAAGCGGAGGATGAGTTGCAAAAAGATTTAAAAGCGATGATTTTGATGAAATTTTGAAAGCTTTTAACGTTTCTGCATGAGTAAGATCTGATCTTTCCAGAGTTCTTCTTAACTTCTCAAGTGCAGCTATCATTTTATCTCTTCCGGCAAGGTTTGCTCCACCTTCATCAGCTTTATACTCTCTATATCTTGAAAACCAGGCAACAACTATCATTCCAAGGAAACTCAAAAGAATTTCAAGAATAACTGTAACAGCATATCTTAAAAATGGGTTTGATTCTCTCGAATCATCATCTCTTTTCGATGTTATAACAAAAGCAATAATTCTTGCTAAAAACATCACTATAGCGTTTATAACTCCCTGAAGGAGTGTCATTGTAACCATATCTCCATTTGCTATATGAGAAACCTCATGAGCAAGAACACCTTCAATTTCATCTTCATCCATTGTTTCAAGAAGTCCGCTTGAAACAGCAACTAAGGCTCTATTCCTTGTTGGACCGGTAGCAAAAGCATTTACCTCAGGACTAAAATAAATTCCCACCTCTGGCATTTTATTTATTCCTGCCTGTTTTGAAAGTTTATAGACTGTATTTACAAGCCATCTTAAAGAAGGATCGTTAGTGTCAGGATCTATCACTTTCACACCCATTATCATCTTTGCCATTATTCTTGAAAGCATAAGAGAAATAAAAGCTCCACCCATACCCCAAACAAGACAAAAGATCATTAATGCATAGGTATCTATGCCACTTGAAGTTAAATAACCATGGATTCCAAGAATATTAAGAGTAATTGACAGGGTTATAATTATCAGTAAATTAACAATAACAAAAAGAAAAACTCTTTTTGCCATTCTTAACATAAAACCCTCCTAGGATGAATTAAATTTATACGGCCTGTACGGGATTCGAACCCGTGATCTCCGCCTTGAGAGGGCGGCGTCCTGGGCCGCTAGACGAACAGGCCATATAATAATATATTTTATCAAATTATACTTTTGAAAAAAATTATAAAACTATTGCCCCCCCAACATTGAATAAGGGATTTAAAATGCAATATACCTGTTAACATTAAATTTTATAATCTCTTCTATCTGCTTCTTATTTTCTGGAAGTGTTATAATGAAACTATTTATAACTTTAAAACCTTTACCGACACCATAATAATATATTTCCAGGATAATAAAAGAATAATAAAGAATCACAATGAAAATAAAAACGGCAGACACTTTCAAAAAATTGTCTTTTAAAAAAACAAAAACAACAATCCAAGAATTATCAATGGACTTAAAAATACAACTCCACATTCAGGATTGAAACAAAAATCGTATATATAATTAAAATCCAATTTGAACCTGTTAATATTACCATTATAATAGTTATGAAAAAAAGAACCATAAATAAATTTGTTATAAATCAAAAAAATAAAAGGACAATAACTCATCCTTTTAAAAGTTTAAACATAATATTTCTGTCTTTTATAAAACTTAGGAACAAAAAAGGAACTACGACTACAAATAATTCAAGTCTGACAGGAACAAGAAGCCTAACTAAAAAACCAATCAGTACAAAATTTTCTTTACTATATTTAAAATAAGCAAGCAGATAAAAAATATCATTGATGAAATTTCATAAACAACAAAGGTAGTAAAAACAATACATTCTGTAAAACTATCAAATAATATTTTTGAAGTATAAAAAAATAAAAGGAATGGAAAAGTAAAAATAGAATTTTCTGGAAAAATTATTTTTAAAGAATTAATATTAAAAAATATCCCTGCAAATAAAAAAAGATAACTTGTTATAATTAAAGAACTTATTATCTGTCATTTAAATTTTTTGTTATTTTCCAGAATATAATCACAAAACAAAATACCTTTAAACTTGATACCAAAAGAAGGTATTGATGTAATATTTTTTTTGAGAAATATTACTTAATAAGTTTTAT
>FWWL01001025.1_pt1 | contig 36136 bp, 23 predicted proteins | sample 2228331 | NCBI WGS metagenome assembly FWWL01 (sample SAMEA103939775, study PRJEB20133) | metagenome
TAATGGTTTTTATTTTCAGTTGTAATGTTTTAAAAAGCTAAATTATTAACAAAAGCATCAACATCAATTTAAAATGAAAACAATTACATTATGATTGATTTACTACTACTACCCGAATAAAACCACCTTATGCTTGTGCTGGTGTGCATGTATAGCTGTAATTAATGATAAATATAACGAAAAAAATAGAAGATGGCAAAATTTTTTATGAATAAAATGACATTTTTTTTGTTGGTACCTAGAAATGAGTTGCTCAGCTATATTTTTAGGCAATTTGTTCCACAACCTGTTTTTTCAGCTCATCTAACAGCATTAAAGCCTTTTCGAGCGAATTTATTTTATCGAACTGCAGATAAAGTCGTTCATTATGTTCTTTTAGTGTCATGCCTTTGTGATGTAATTGAAGAAATGAAAGAATATTCCGAAAAACAGCACTCTCGTAGTAATTCGATTGTTTGTTAGAAGGGAAATAACAGGTAAGTTTATTTAGCTTGAGCGAAACTTTTTCAAAACCTATTTCACGGGCAATCCATCTAAGTTTTAGCACCTGAAACAGCCCTTGAACTTCTTCTGGTATCGTTCCGAATCTGTCGGAAAGCCGTTTGGCAAATTCCTGAATATCTGCATCATTTTCTAATTGGTCTATTTCTTTGTACAGACGTATGCGTTCGCTGATGTTTTCAACATAATATTCAGGGATATAGAGTTGTAAATCGCTTTCAAAAGTGCATTCTGTTTGAACAATTGCAGGATAGTGTTGTGGTGAATTTTCATTGTTGCTCATTTCTTCCATTCGAAGTTCTTCAATAGCCTCTTGTAATATTTTCTGATAAGTTTCAAAGCCCATTTCGGCTATAAAACCGCTTTGTTCGGCACCAAGCAGGTTGCCAGCTCCTCTAATATCGAGGTCTTGCATGGCAATATAAAAGCCACTGCCTAAATCGCTGAATTCTTCTATTGCTCTCAATCTGCGACGTGCATCCTGCGGCAGCATATCGAGAGGAGGAGTAAGGATATAACAAAAGGCTTTGCGGTTGGTACGTCCTACACGCCCTCTTAATTGATGTAAGTCGCTCAGACCAAACATGTGTCCGTTATTAATAATGATGGTGTTTGCATTGGGAATGTCTATACCATTCTCTATGATGGTAGTCGAAATTAGTACATCGTAATTGCCCTGCATAAAATCAATAATGATTTCTTCCATTTGCGAGGGCTTCATTTGTCCATGTCCGATGGCTGTACTTACGTCTGGACATAGTTCATGAATCATCCGTTCTATTTCGTACAATGTGCTGATGTTGTTGTGTATGAAAAAGACCTGTCCACCTCTGCTGATTTCGAAGTCAATGGCTTTTTTTATGATTTCTTTGTTAAACAAATGAACCTCTGTAATAATGGGTTGACGGTTTGGAGGCGGAGTCTGGATAATGGACAAATCTCTGGCTCCCATTAAAGAAAATTGGAGTGTTCGGGGAATAGGCGTTGCTGTTAGTGTAAGCGTGTCTATGTTGATTTTTAATTTTCGGATTTGTTCTTTTGCTGCAACTCCGAACTTTTGCTCTTCGTCAATAATCAACAAGCCCAGATCTTTGAAAACAATATCCTTGCTCAATAATTTGTGAGTTCCGATAATGATATCTATTTCGCCCTTTTTTAATTTTTCGGCAATTTCTTTTGTTTGCTTAGCCGATTTAAATCGGGAAAGATATTCAACAGTACAGGGAAATTTTTCCAGTCGTTCTTTAAAGGTCAGATAATGTTGTAATGCTAGAATAGTGGTTGGGACAAGTACTGCTACTTGCTTGTTGTCGGAAACAGCCTTAAATGCAGCTCTAATGGCAATTTCTGTTTTACCAAAGCCGACATCTCCGCAGATGAGCCTATCCATAGGGACGGGCTTTTCCATGTCGGCTTTAACGGCACGGGTAGCCTTAGCCTGGTCAGGAGTGTCTTCAAAGAAAAAGGAGGCTTCGAGTTCTTCCTGCAGATAAGTATCGGGCGAAAAAGCAAATCCCTCTGTATGCATGCGTTCAGAGTATAGCTTTATCAGGTCACGGGCTATATCTTTAACTTTTTGCTTGGTATTGTGTTTCAGCTTTTGCCATGCACCAGAACCTAATTTGCTTAGTTTAGGCGGAACTCCTTCGCTGCCTTTGTATTTCGATATTTTATGCAGGTTGTGTACCGACATGTATACGCAGGCATTGTCTTTAAAAACAATCTTTATCTGTTCCTGCCATTTACCGTTAATTTCTATCTTTTCAAGTCCTGCAAATATTCCTATGCCATGGTCTATATGTACAACATAGTCGCCAGGTTTTAGTGATTGAAATTCTGCTATACTTACTTGCTCAGAATGTAAAAACCTGTCGTTGACTTTGTGCTTGTAAAAACGGTTAAAGATCTCGTGTTCTGTATAATAGGCAATTTTTAAGTCATGGTCTATAAATCCATGAGAAAGAGTGGTTTCGGTTAATACAATTTTATCGAGTAGTGAAAGGCTATTGAATATTTCTTGCAGGCGTTGTTTTTGGGTTTCTTGTTCAACCAGAATAAAAATCTGGTAATATTCGGCTACCCTGGTTTCGATGTCTTCCTTCAGAATATCAATATTTTTATTGAATGCGGGTTGGGGTTGTGTGTTGAATTTTATAGGATGATTTGACGAGCGAATTCCGTTTCCTGCTTCTATCCACAAATTTTTATTAATGAGTTCGATTAGTTCAGCGAAGTGAAAAGTAGGCACAAGACTGTTATCGTCGTCGTGTTTGATAAAACGGTCGGTTGTAAAATTTTTAATTTGTTGCTCAAAATATGCCGTATCGTATGTAAAAATAATGGGTGGTTGCAACATGAAATCGAAAATAGAGCTACAGATGCTTTCCTGAAAATTTGTTGCGAAATCTGGTGTGATTTGTATTTTATCAAAATATGCAGTGCTGCTTTGGTTTTCAATACTAAACGAACGAAGCGATTTTACTTTATCTTCATCAAACTCAATTCTGTAAGGTTCTTCGTTTGAGAATGAAAAAACATCAACAATAGCGCCCCGAATGGCATATTGACCGGGACGATATACAAAATCAACGAGCTCAAATTGATAGCTTTCCAGTATTTCTTCCAGAAAAGATATATCTATGGCTTCGTTGCAATTGATTTCAAGGTGAGTTTTTTCGTATTCGCTTTTGCTGATTACTTTTTCACTTAAAGCTTCGGGATAGGTTACAATGATTCCTTTTTGAAGCTGCTTGATCTTCAGTAGAGCTTCGTTTCTCAAGATGGCTTGAGCATTATCGAAGTGCTGATTTTTTAATTTTCTTTTAAAGCTTGAAGGAAAATATACAACTTCTTCTTTTGAATGTGATAAATTGATAAGGTCTGTATAGGCATACAATGTGGTTTCCTTGTCGGGAAATACAAGCATATAGAGTTGCTGATTGGCAGTGTATAATTCATGAATGAGCAGATTAAAAGATGAACCTGCCAGATTTTTTAGAATTAAGGGCTCCTTTGTTGATTGCTCAAAATATTTCAGCAAAAATGTAAAGTGCGAATGTTTATGATATATTTTCAGGCTCATTTAAGCAATTTTTGAATTGCAAAGGTATCCATTTTGAATGAATTAAGTATTGATTATTGAAATCTCTTAGATGTAGCAGAACTCGAAAATTTAAGCTACCTTTGCACAATAATATAAATTTCTTAATTATGAAGCATTTAGTTTTTTTATTTGCAATAGTGCTGTCTGTTGATGTTTATTCACAATCCGGATATTTCTTTGTGTGGTTCAAAGATAAAGCAAATAATAGTTATTCATTAACAGATCCTTCTGCTTATTTGAGTCAAAGAGCAATTCAACGCAGGCAAAATCAAAATATATCTATTGATAGTCTTGATTTACCTGTAAGTAACAATTACCTTTCACAGCTAATTAACAAGGGAATATCCATACATTTTACATCAAAATGGTTGAATGGAGCCATGGTTCGTATTGATTCCGCTGCTGTGCTGGATAGTTTAATGCCATTGCCTTTTGTTAAATCGGTTACCTATACACGCCCATTGGTTGCAGGTGGAACAAAAATTGAAAAATTTTCTCATGAAAAAAGCTTTTCGTATGGTTTGGCAGCAAATCAAATCAACATGTTGAAAGGCGAATTTTTGCACGACCAGAATAAAACAGGGCATGGAATGCTCATTGCAGTTCTCGATGCTGGCTTTTTAGGTGTTGATACCATATCGGTTTTCGATTCCTTACGAAATCAGAATAGAATCATACTGACCCGTGATTTTGTTGATGGTCATAACGATGCTTATGTTTACGAAAGTCATTCACATGGAACCATGGTACTTGGCACTATGGCTGTTTTACGAAATGGTACTTTTGTAGGAACAGCACCACATGCTCAGTATGCTCTTATTCGAACCGAAGATGGTTCTTGCGAATATATTTTTGAAGAATATTGCTGGGTTGCTGGTGCTGAACTGGCTGATAGTATAGGAGCCGATTTAATAAATTCAAGTCTTGGCTATATCCTTTTTGACGACCCAAGCATGAATCATACATGGGCAGATTTGAACGGAAAGACATCGGTAGCCAGCCGTGCCGCTACTATTGCTGCAAGAAAAGGAATGATTTGTACAATCAGTGCAGGCAATTGGGGTGCTGAATTATGGCGAAAGATAGGCATTCCCTCAGATGCCGACAGTGTGTTGTGTGTCGGAGCGGTTGACCCTTATGGCGATTATGCCTTCTTCAGCTCACAGGGCTATAGTGCCGATGGCAGAGTTAAACCCGATGTGTGTGCTCAAGGACAAAATATTTCAACTGTTGCTGTATCAGGAAATTATACCATTTCTAATGGAACATCTTTTTCGTCACCTATCTTGTGCGGACTTGTTGCTTGCTTGTGGCAAACTTTTCCAACAAAGAAAAATATGGAAATTATTGATGCTGTGAAGCAATCTGCTTCTCAATATCAAAATCCTGATAGTTTATTGGGATATGGTATTCCGAATTTTCAAACGGCTTATTATTACTTAACAAATATTAATCCGTTGTCGGCTTCGTTATTTGAAATTGTGACTCTTAGCCCAAATCCTACAAAAGGTAAAGTTATTATTCAATACAGAAGTCCTGTTAGTCAAACAGTAGAATTTCAAATAACAACTGTAGAAGGAAAAACTGTCAAAATGCATGCAGCGACTTTGCCGGCAACTGAAAAAGGAGAATATATACTTGATTTATCTGAACTGGCAAGTGGTATGTATTATGTAGTAGTAAAGACAACAAATTATCAACAGTCGTTTTCCGTGATTAAGTATCGTTAATTATGGAAAAACATCTTTCGCTGAGTCAGCTTGCCGCTATTGTAAAGGAAGTGATAAGTCTTTCTTTTCCTGAGGCTATTTGGGTAAAAGCTGAAATAAGCGATCTTAACGAAAACAGAAGCGGACATTGTTATCTGGAGCTGATAGAGAAAGATGTTGACAGCGAAAATATCATTGCACGATTTCGGGCTATTATCTGGGATAGAACTTACAGAATGCTGAAACCCTATTTTGAGAGAACTGCCAGTATTGAATTAAAAACTGGTCTGACAGTCCTTTTGAAAGTAAAGCCCGAATTTAGCGAATTGTATGGAGTATCGCTCATTGTTTATGATATAGACCCTTCTTATACATTGGGAAATCTGGAATTGCAGCGTGCAATGGTTATTCAGCAGTTGTTGGCTGATGGTGTATTTGAAATGAATAAACAGCTCGATTTGCCACTTGTACCTCAGCGAATAGCTGTTATTTCTTCTGATACTGCTGCTGGTTATCAGGATTTTGTTCATCATTTGCAAAATAACGACTATGGTTTCCGATACGAAATAAAGCTATTTAAAGCCTACATGCAAGGAGAAGAGGCAGAACCAAGTATCATTGAAGCTCTGGATAAAATAAATGAGAAAATGTTTGATGTTGTCGTAATAACCAGAGGAGGAGGTAGTCGTACAGATTTAGCCTGTTTTGACCGCTATTTGCTTAATTATCATGTTTGCCAGTTTCCCTTACCTGTTATTTCGGCTGTTGGACACGAACGAGATGTTACGGTTCTTGATATGGTAGCTCATACCAGAGTCAAAACACCCACTGCTGCCGCTCATTTTATTCTTGAAAGAACGATAGACTATTGGCAACAGGTTTCTACATTATATGAGCAAATTGTATATACTGTCAAAGAGCAGATCGATGAGCAGGAACAACAGATAAATACAGCAATAAAAGCAGTTCAAAATATTAAACAACTTTATTTGCTGATAGAACAGCAATTTATGCGAATAAGTGAACAAATACATCGTCAAACGCTATATTCGGTTTTACAGTATCAGCAGCGTCTGTCCTTAATATCACAACAAATACGTGCCCATAGTTTTCAGCGAGTAGAGACCTCATTGTATGAATTAACTTCATTGTCATCGCTTTTGATACAACATAGCAAAACCGTAATCACTAAACAGGAACAACAGGTAGCTGCAACTGAAAAGCTTATCGGTGCATATAATCCTCGCAATATCTTAAAAAAAGGATACAGTATTACACAAAAGGAAGGCAAATCGTTATTATCATCACAAAGCATCAAAGCGGGCGACGAATTGAAAACCATTTTATTCGATGGCGAAGTAATCAGTATAGTTAAATAATATTGTTATGGCCAAAAAAGAATTATCGTACAAAGCAGCAATGCAGGAACTGGAAAAAATTTTAGCCGAACTCGAAAGCGACGAAGTAGATGTTGATAAAATGGCTTCAATGGTTCAACGTGCAACTGAATTGATTCAGTTTTGTAAAAAACGCCTTACTCAAAGTAAGATTGAAATTGATAAAGCTCTGAAGATGCTCGACGAAGAGAATACTGGTAAATAATAAAATCAGCAACAGGCAAGGATGAGTATATTTTCTAAATTCAACAAACAGGCTTTTGTTTCTCTTGTCTGGTTTACGTTGAAGCAATATCTGTTCTGGATGTTGTATTTTCAACTGTTGAGGCTTGTTTTTTTATTGTACAATGTTGACGAAACTTTTGGTAATTCTTTTTGGGAGGTTTTAAAAGCTTTTTATGCGGCATTAGTTTTAGATAATTCGGCGGCTGGCTATGTTATGATGCTGCCTATTGTTCTTGGCTTTTTTTATGCACTTTTTGGCTTACGCTTTTTTAAGAAGATTATTCAATTTTATCATTACTTGATAATTGTTGTTGCAACGTCTATCAGTATTGGCGAACTACCTATCTATGATGAATGGCGGATTAAACTCAATTTTAAAGCCATTAGTTATCTGGCAAGACCAGCAGAAGTTTTCGAAACAGCATCTGTATCTAACCTGATATTTGGAACACTTGCAATTATTTTGTTGTCGGCGTTGGCAATGTATGTATTTAATCGTCTGGTTCTGCTAAAAAAAGAGGTTAAACATTCCTTTGCTGGTGCTTTTGCTCATTTGATTTTATTGCCTGTTTGCTTTATCTGGGGGATAAGGGGCGGTTTGCAACCCATACCAGTTCATTTGAGCGATGCTTATTATTCTAAATCAAACTTCCTCAATCTTGTTGCCGTTAATTCACAGTGGAATCTGATGAACAGTGTAGTGAAAAATTTTCGTTACAAAAACAAAAATCCTTATGTTTTTTATTCAACCTCAGATGCACAGCAGGTTGTAAATGAATTATATACAGTAGAAAAAGACACGACTATCGAAGTTTTATCGAACAAAAAGCCAAATATTGTTATTATTCTTCTTGAAAGCTGGTCGGCAGATGTGATAAAAAGCCTTGGCGGATACGACAGTATTACGCCCGAATTCGATAAGCTTGTATCACAGGGTATCTTATTTACTCAAACATACGGCACAGGTGGCTTGAGCGATGAAGGAATTTCGGCTGTTTTAAGTGCGCAACCATCTCTGTCTCGAGTGATTGTGGTCAATCAGCCAGATAAGTATCCAAAGCTGCCTGCAATATCAAAAGACCTGAAAAAAGCAGGTTATCATACCTATTTTATTTTCGGAGGGCAGTTGAATTATGGAAACATTAAATCGTATATTTACAGCATTGATTTTGATGAAATATATGAAGAAAAAGACTTGCCAAAATCTTTACCACGAGGAAGGTTAGGAGTTCATGATGGCTATTTGCTCGATTATTTCGCTAATGATTTGAATAAGCTACCTCAACCCTTTTTGGGAATGATATTCACTCTTTCGAGTCATTCACCTTATGACCAGCCAACCAATACTAAGTTTTACTGGGGTGGCGATGCACAGTCTTACATTAATGCTATGAATTATACCGATAGTTGTCTTGGTGCATTTTTCCGAAAAGTTCAACATACATCGTGGTACGAGCATACTTTGTTTATTCTGGTTTCAGACCATAGTCACCATTCTCCCAAAGGATGGCATCCTTATGCTAAGGAATATCGCCGCATAGCAATGTTGTTTTATGGCAATGTGATATTACCGCAATATCGTGGCTTGAAGGTTGATAAATATGCCACTCAAACTGACTTAGCAATGACTTTATTTGCTCAGCTCCAGATACCGCATGATATCTATAAATGGAGCAAGAATTTGCTTAATCCATACTGCAAATCGTTTGCTTATTATGCCTATGATGATGGATTTGGCTGGGTTAGCGATAGTAACTATTTTGCCTATCTCCATAGTCAAAATCGTTTGTTGTTTTATCAGTTTTCTTCTCCATCGGATAGTTTAAAACATTTGAAATGGGGACGATCGTATGTGCAACGTGTTTTTGATGATTATTTAAGTATGTAAAATGGTTCTGATATTTTTAAGATACAAGGTGTTAAGCAAAGCAAATGAATAAAAGAATGAAATTTACCGTTGTTCAAAAAGATATTCAATCAAAGGCAAGGGCTGGTTTGCTCGAAACTGCTCACGGATTGATAGAAACGCCAATATTTATGCCCGTTGGGACAGTAGGGAGTGTGAAGGGTGTTTTTCATAAGACACTTGAAGAAGAGATAGGAGCTCAAATTATCTTAGCCAATACCTATCATGTTTATCTGCGTCCGGGAGTAGAAATTTTAAGAGAATCGGGGGGTATTCATCGCTTTATGTCATGGAACAAGCCTGTACTTACCGATAGTGGTGGTTACCAGGTTTTTTCGCTCGCCGAACGCAGAAAAATAAAGCCCGAAGGTGTTCAGTTCAGTTCTCATATAGATGGTTCAAAACATTTGTTTACTCCCGAAAATGTTGTTGATATTCAGCGTGTGATAGGGAGTGATATCATGATGGCACTTGACGAATGTACACCTTATCCTTGTACTTACGAATACGCAGAAAAAAGCATGCACATTACTCATCAATGGCTGAAAAGAGGATGGACGCATTTTATTGAAACTGAACCTTTGTATGGCTACGAACAAGCTTATTTTCCTATTATACAGGGCAGTGTTTTTAAGGATTTGCGTATAAGAAGCACAGAAGAAGTTTTGCAATACGACAGCTTAGGAATTGCTATAGGTGGCTTGTCTGTTGGAGAACCAACTGAAATGATGTATGAAATGATTGAGATCATTGTGCCGCTTATTCCTGAGCATAAACCTCGTTATCTGATGGGAGTCGGGACACCAGCCAACATTCTTGAGTCTATTGAGCGTGGAGTAGATATGTTCGATTGCGTTATGCCTACACGCAACGGAAGAAATGGAATGCTGTTTACAGCAGATGGCATTATTAATATTAAAAATGAAAAATGGAAAAAAGACTTTAGCCCAATAGACGAATCTTCGGCACTTGATATAGATAAACGCTATTCAAAGGCCTACTTGCGTCATTTGTTTGTTTCAGGCGAAATGCTTGGACCTATTATTGCCAGCATTCATAATTTGCATTTTTATTTATGGCTGGTAAAAGAAGCCCGTCGGCAAATACTTGCCAATAACTTCTCAGAATGGAAAAAAATTATGGTAGAAAAAGTGAGCAAAAGATTGTAATTACATGTATTGTAAGAGCCCTCTGTTCTTTAGTAGTGGTTCTATGCTGGGTTCTTTTCCTCTGAATTTTAAATACATATCCATGGGGTAGTCTTTGAAACCATTGGAGAGAATGTGTTTTCTGAATGCCTGTGCAGTTTCTTTATCGAATATGTTTCCTTTTTCTTTAAAGGCTTCGAAAGCGTCAGAATCGAGTACTTCGCACCAGATATAACTGTAGTATCCACTGGAATAACCTCCTGAAAAGATATGATTGAAATACGTACTGCGATGACGGGCATATATTTGTGGAATAAGCTCGATACTGGATAGATATTGCGTTTCAAATTCGACAGGATTACTGAAGCTTATTTCTTTCAGTGTGTGGTATTTCATATCGAGCAGAGCAGATGCAAGAAATTCTGTTGTAGCAAATCCTTGATTGAAGGTAGAAGCTTTACGAATCTTTTCGATGAGTTTTTCGGGTATTATTTTGTTGGTTTCATAATGTTTTGCATACACTTTTAATACTTCGGGTTCGGTAGCCCAATGTTCCATGATTTGTGAAGGAAGTTCTACAAAGTCTCTGGGAACAGCCGTGCCACTTAAAGTAGGGTAGGTGCAGTCGGACAACATTCCGTGTAGTGCATGACCAAATTCATGAAAGAATGTTTCTACCTCGTCTAACGATAGCAAAGAGGGTGTTGTGGCTGTGGGCTTAGTAAAGTTGCAGTTGATGGTTATAATAGGATGTTTATTTTCGCCTTTGTAACGATATTGTTTTCTGAATGAATTCATCCATGCACCACCACGCTTGCTTTCTCTCGGGAAATAATCGAGATAAAGAACTGCTAAAAACTTGTTGTTTTCATCAAAAACTTCGTACACTTCGGCATCAGGATGATAGGTCGGTATATGGGTAGCTTTCCTGAAAGTTAAACCATATAATTGATTGGCTACATAAAAAATACCTTCTCTGACATTTTCGAGTTTAAAGTAGGGTTTAAGCTCTTCTTCCTTCAAGTCGTAATCTTTCTGGCGAACTTTTTCAGTATAATAACGCCAGTCGTAAGCTTCGAGTTTATCTTTAATTCCTTCATTTTTCATCATCGCCTGATAGCTATTGGCTTCTTTCTGAGCTACTTTTAGGGCAGGTTTCCACAGTTTGTATAATAACTCATAAACACGTTCTGTGTTTTTGGCCATGTTGTTTTCAAGTACATAAGCTGCATGATGTTCATAGCCAAGTAATTGAGAACGCTCTATACGAAGCTTTAAAATTTCAAGAATAATTTGCTTGTTATCGTACTCGTTGTCATTGTTGCCTCTGTTTACGTATGCTTGCCATATTTTTTTGCGAAGTTCACGATTGCTGGCGTATTGCAAAAATGGCATCACACTTGGGTTTTGTAAGGTAAAAATCCATTTTCCTTCCATTCCTTTGTCTTTGGCAAGAGCAGCTGCTGTTTCAATTACATTCTTTGGCAATCCTTCCAAATCTTTTTCGTTATCAATGATAAGCTGAAAATTGTTTGTTTCGGCTAACACATTGTCGCCAAACTTGAGTGATAATACCGACAGACGTTCGTTGATTTCCATTAAACGTTTTTTAGCTTCGTCGGTCAGATTTGCACCGTTGCGTGTAAAGTTTTTGTAGGTAAGTTCAAGTAATTGTTGTTGTTCTTTATTAAGGTTTAGTGATTCTTTTTGCTTGTAGAGTTTCTCTATTCGTTCAAAAAGTTTTTTGTTGAAAGTAATTTCATCGTTGTGCTTTGATAGCATCGGCGAAATTTTTTGTGCTATTGCTTGTAATTTGTCATTTGTATTTGATGAGAGCATGTTGTAAAATACGCCTTGTACTTTTGAAAGAAGTATGCCACTATATTCGAGGGCTTCTATAGTATTTTCAAAAGATGGTTCTTCGGTATTGTTAACGATTTTTTCAATGCTGTCTTTTTGTGCTTTCATAGCAGCCTCAAAAGCCGGTTCATAATGTTCTTCTTTAATTTCAGCAAATGGAGGTACTTCATACGGGGTATTCCATTCTTTGAGTAATGGATTTGTTTCTGTCATAGCCTTTTCTTTTTTTGATTCACAAGAATTTAGAATAATAGCCATTGCTAATAAAATGAAACTTTTATTTTTCATAACCTTTTTGTTTTGAGACAAAGATACTTTATAGGTTTTAAAAAGCTACATGAAAATGATTAATTAATCTTAAAATAAAGATTTTTTTTGCTTGATTAGACTGGAATGTTTCTGTATATTTGAACAAAAAAAAAGATATGAGAATTGTCGCTTTTGGAGCAAGTACAAGCAGACAATCAATTAATAAACAGTTTGCTATTTACGCTGCTAATCGGTTTGACGGTGCAGATATAGAAATATTGGATTTAAATGATTATCCGCTTCCTGTTTTTTGTGTTGATTTACAAAACAGTAATGGGATTCCAGAAGAGGCTATTAAATTGTACAATAAGTTTCAATCTGCTGATTTAATTATTATTTCGCTGGCAGAACATAACGGGACTTATACGGCCGCTTTTAAAAATTTATTTGATTGGGTTTCTCGTTACCAGGTGAAAATGTTTGAGCAAAAGAAATTATTTCTGTTATCAACTTCCACAGGTCAACATGGTGCTCAGTATAGCTTACAAGCAGCTTTGGCAAGATTCCCACGTCATGGTGCGGAAATTATTACAAGTTTCTCATTGCCAAATTTTTACGAAAACTTCGACCAGCATAAAGGAATAATTAATGATATTTTACGAAAGGATTTTTTTGAAAAAATAGAACTGGTTAAAGCTTCTATAAAATAAATGAACATTTAGGAGTTACTTCAATTTTATGCAATGATTTTTTCGATTTAGGTCTTTGGTAAGCTAAATTGAACATGAACATAGTTAGTGCTTCTTGATATGAAAAAAATAAAGATTCACTTTCAATACAAAGTTATTGCGTTTAACATTAATTTTTCGGCTTTTATGAAAAATTCATGTACTTTTGTGGCGTAAAGCTTTTTTATGATACTTTTTAAGCGGCTTGACAGATATATTATCAAAAAATTTATCGGAACTTATCTTTTTTCAATCCTTGTAATTATTTCCATTGCTATTGTTTTTGATTTTGCCGAACGACTGGATGATTTTCTGGAACGTCACGCACCACTCGATAAAATCATATTTGATTATTATTTGAATTTTATTCCCTATTTCGTAAATTTGTTTACCCCCTTATTTGTTTTTATTTCGGTCATTTTCTTTACTTCTAAACTAGCCCAGCACTCTGAAATTATTGCCATGATAAGCAGCGGGATAAATTTTAACCGATTACTTTACCCGTATTTTATTTCTGCGTTGATTATTGCTGTATTTACCTGGTTTTCATCAAATTTTTTCGTACCACGTGCAACCAAAAAGAAATTGGCCTTTGAAGAAGTATATATTCGTAATCCATTCAGAAATAACGATATTCATATACATCGTCAAATCGAACCAGGTGTTTTTATTTACATGGAAAATTTTGATGTGGAAAGCAACATTGCCTATAGGTTTTCGATGGAAAAGTTTGAAAATAAAACATTACAATCGAAGCTTATTACCGATTATGCACAATGGGATAGTATAACAGAAAAGTGGAAACTGATTAATTGTTTTGTGCGTAATTATTACAACGACTACGAAGAGGTACAACGTTATTCTTCTATAGATACGAGTATAAATTTACGTCCAGAAGATTTCAAGCGACGAACCGAATTTGTAGAAACCATGGACTTATTTCGATTAAATGAATTTATTGAACAAAAACGAATGGAAGGCGACGAAAACATCGTTAATTACGAGGTGGTTCGTTATCAACGTATGATTAATCCGTTAAGCATTTTTGTTCTTATGTTAATAGGTGTGTCTGTTTCATCACGTAAACGTAGAGGAGGAATTGGAGCACATCTGGGATTTGGTTTAGGCTTAAGCTTTTCGTACATATTGTTTATGCAGGTTTCTACTTATCTGGCTATTGGTGGATCTTTGCCTGCCTGGATTGGTGTTAGCCTACCTACCATGGTTTTTGCTTTGATAGCTCTGGGTTTGTATATGACTGTTCAGAAATAGAGCTTTTGCTGCCTTTTTTGAAACTAATCTGTCTGTCAACAATATTTTTACTTTTCTTTTTGTACTTTTTTCTATTTAATGTATTTTTGAAAAAAAAAGTTATGAGTACTAAAAAGTTAATTCTGGCAATTGTTACCTTTCTTGTGATATTTTCAGTTGTATTTGCTATCGTTCAATTTTCAAAAACCGAAAAGAAGAAGCTGTCAAGCTATGAAGAATATGCGGAATATATATCTGCTTTTACTTCTGGATACATTTCTAAAAATAGTGAGATTGTAATAGAATTTAACAGTGGGCTGGCAATCAATAAACAACTACAGGACAAAGATTTTCCGTCTATTTTAAGTTTCGAACCAGCCATAGAAGGTCATTATTATTGGAAGAACGAATCTACATTAGCCTTTCGTCCTAAAAAGCCTCTCCCGTACAATCAACAGTATATTGCTACTTTAAAAATTGGCTCACTGCTAACTGATAATGCAAAGCTGAAAGACTTTATTTTTTCTTTTACCATTATTCCTCAAACATTTACCATTGACCAATATCAGGTAAAAACATTATCAGAAAAAGACTATTCACTTCAAAAGGTAATTGCTTTTCTGAAACTAACAGATACTGAAAATGAAGATGACCTAAGACAATGTATTTCGGTAAAAACTGACGGTAAAAAGCTTCCTTTTAAATTAGTTCCAGAAAATACTTTAGCATACAGAATTGAGATTGACAGTATTCAGCGAACCAATCAAGCACAACAGTTAACTATTCAATGCAACGGAAAATCAATAGGAGTAGATGCTATGTTAACTAAGCAAATCGAAATTCCTGCCATATCTGAATTTAAGGTGTTGGATATTTTTGTTAATCAATATCCCGAACAAAGTGTGTTAATAGTATTTTCTGACCCCATTGATAATAAGCAAGATTTGGGTGGGCTAATTTCATTTAATCCAGAAATAGTTGTGCGTTATACAGTTGATAAAAATAATGTTTGGTTGTATCCGTCAGATTTAACGGTTGGCGATTATGAGTTGAATATTGTTGGAGTAAATAACACAAAATCAGCTAAATTACCAGAAGCAGTATCATTTCCTGTTACGTTTGCTGACATCAAGCCTCAGGTAAAATTTGCAGACGAAGGCTTTATGATTCCTTCAAATGGTCAGGGGAGTTTAGTGCCTATTTTAACCATGAATCTTAAAGAAGTTGATGTTCGTGTCATTCAAATATATGAGAATAATGTACTTCAGTTTTTACAATCAAACGATTATGACGGAGCTTCTGAACTAAGGAGAGTTGGAAAAGTTATTTATAAGGGTACTGTAAATCTGAATGTTACAGATAACGATAAAAATGCATGGAAACGCTTTAATCTTGATATTTCCAAATTTGTAAAAGCAGATCCTGGTTCGTGGTATCGTATTTCCTTAGGTTTCCGCCAACATCAGACCTTATATTCCTGTAATCAACAGCTAAAGAGTCCTCAAACTTCAATAGATCATAGCTTTGATTATTTCGATTCTTACGACGATTACGAATATTATTATTACTACGACGAAGAATATTACGAAAATTACTGGGAAAACAGAGAAAATCCTTGCCACAAGGCATATTATGGCAGTCATCATTGTGTATCAAAAAATGTTTATGTTTCAGATATAGCCTTGATTGCCAAAAAAACACCAACGAACAAGTTATATGTATTTGCTTCAGATGTTACAACGGCTGAACCTATGAATGGAGTTGAAATAGAAGTTTACGATTTTCCTAAACAACTTATTCATAAGGCTACAACCGATGGGGAAGGCAAAGTTGTGTTCGACTTAAAGGATGAACCTTCGTTTGTGATTGCTAAAAAGTCGTCCATGCGGTCGTTTTTAAAATTGAGCAATCAGTTGTCTCTTTCAATGGCTTCTTACGATATTAGTGGTCAAAGCATTTCCAATGGTATTAACGGATATATTTATGGCGAGCGTGGCGTTTGGAGACCTGGCGATAGCCTTTACCTTACTTTTGTACTTCAGGAAGCTGATTATTCTTTGCCAGCCAAGCAGCCCATCATTTTTGAAATTTACGACCCTTCAAGGAATCTCATTAAAAAACAGGTGATGACTAAAAATGAAAGTAATGTATATGTTTATCGCACTTCAACAGAACCCGATGCTGCAACAGGAAACTATCTTCTGCAGGTCAAAGTTGCAAAGTCGATATTCAGCAAAACATTGAAAATAGAAACTGTAAAACCTAATCGGTTAAAAATATTTCTAACAAGTAATAAAGAAATTTTATCGCCTTATGAACTTTCGCTATTAAAGCTTCATTCTGAATGGCTGCATGGTGCAATGGCTTCCAATTTGAAAGCTCTGGTAACCATGATGTTGTATCCCGAAAAAACAACCTTTAAAGGTTATGAAGCCTATACATTCGATGATGTGAGCAAGAAATTTTATCCTCAGGAAGAAACTGTTTTTTCAGGTACCTTAAACGATGAAGGTGATGCTTCATTTTCGCCCGAATTTACAACAAAAGATGATGCCCCCGGCATGATGAAAGCTGTGTTTACTACCAAAGTTTTTGAAAAAGGTGGCGAGTTTAGCATTGACCAGACAACTCTCCAGTATTCTCCGTATAAAACATACGTCGGACTTACAGTTAAAGAAGACGAAAAAGATTATGGTATGTTATACACAGACAAAGATCATCTGGTAAATATAGTTACCCTTAACAATCAAGGTAAACTAGAGGCAGAACCCCATAACATTGCTGTGTATCTCTATAAATTAGACTGGCGCTGGTGGTGGGATCAGTCAGATGATTATATTGACCTGAATTATAGAGGTTACTCCTATGTTAAAATGATTCAATCTGACACTATTCAAACGCTTAACGGTAAAGCAAATTGGAAAATACGAATTAATAAACCCGAATATGGCAGATTTTTATTGCTTGTTAAAGATTTGCAAAGTGAACATTCTGCATCTAAGGTTATTTATATAGACTGGTCAGATTGGAAAGCGAGAGTATCCGGCGAAAGAGAACAATCATCTACTCAATTAGTTTTTACAACAGATAAAGAACAATACAATGTAGGCGACGAAGTTGTTGTAAGTTTTCCGGGTTCGTCGCAGGGACGTGCTCTTGTCTCCATTGAAAACAGCAAGGGCATTATTCAATATGCATGGATAAAAACAGTTGGTGGAATTAACACTTATCGTTTTAAAGCAACGCCTGAAATGACTCCAAATGTGTACATCAACATTACTCTAATTCAGGCCTATCAGCAAACAGAAAACGATAAGCCACTTCGCCTGTATGGTCTTCGAAATATAGGAATTCAGAACCCGGCTTCTCATCTGTATCCGCAAGTAGAAACACCAAAGGAATTCAAGGCTGAACAAACATATACTATTACGGTAAGCGAAAAGAATGGCAAGGAGATGTACTATACGCTGGCCATTGTTGATGAAGGTCTGTTGGCATTAACTCGATATACAACCCCTAATTTATGGGAGTACTTTTATTCAAAGGAGGCATATTCTTTCTTGCAATGGGATTTATACGACTTTTTTATAAAGGGATTGACTGGCAAATTAACCAATATTATAGGAATTGGTGGTGACGAAGCTCTTGAACAAGCATTGGATGCTATTGAAGCACAAAAAGCAAAACGTTTTAAACCCATAATAATTTTTGAAGGATTACACCATCTAAAATCGGGAAGAAAAAACAGCCATACAATTAAAATTCCCAATTATATGGGAGAAGTAAGAGTTATGGTTGTTGCACGTTATCAACATGCTTATGGGTCGTTTGCTCAACAGGTTAAAGTTGTAAAGCCAGTGATGGTCATGCCTTCTTTGCCAAAAGTACTGTCGGTTGAGGATAAAATTATAATGCCTGTTTCAGTTTTCTCAAATGTCAAAAACCTTAAGAACGCATTGGTTTCTATAAAAGTTACAGGTCCTCTTACTATTGAAGGTCAATCGTCGGCAACAGTTGCTCTGACTTATAATAAAGAAGCAAATACGTTCTTTACCCTAAAAGCCGGAAAAATTGCAGGCATGGCAAAAGTGGAGGTAATTGCCGTTTCAGGTAACGAAAGGTCAGCTCAGAGCATAGATATTTATGTTAGAAATCCAAACCCGTTTACCACAAAAAGTAGTGGTTGGTTAGTGGAAGCCGGAAAATCAAAATCAATTACACTAAAACCGCTGGGTGTAGATAATACTAATTTTACGACCATCGAAGTTAGTGCTATTCCATCGTTAAATTTAGAACGTCATATCAATTATCTTACCACGTATCCGCATGGGTGTCTTGAACAGATTGTTTCGTCGGCATTTCCGCAGTTATATTTGACCGATTTAATGGATTTGCCCCCACAGCGTGTAAAAGAAATAGAGTTTAACATAAAATCAACCATTCAAAGAATAATTAAATATCAAACCTCTTCGGGTGGATTTTCGTACTGGCCTGGTTATCAGGATGTAGATGATTGGGTTACTTCATATTGCGGGCATTTTATGATAGAAGCCCAAAAAGCCGGATACACATTGCCTGCCAATGTTTTATCCCGATGGAAAACGTATCAAAGAATGGCTGCTCAAAAGTGGTATTCCAAAGGACCGTCTTCGCAATACATTCAGGCGTATCGCTTATATACCCTGGCTTTATCGGGCAATGCCGATATTAGTGCCATGAACAGACTTGCTGCTGAAAAACAGCTTAATATATATGCTTCTTATCCACTTGCTACTGCTTATGCTTTAGCTGGTAAGCATAAAATGGCTGGTCAGATTCTTAACAAGCAAGCATTTACTAATTATCCAGCAGCAATCTTTTATGATATTTATGGCAGCGAAGTTCGCGAAGAGTCATTCATCGCTTTAGCTTATACCACCATGAATCAACGTGCAGAAGCCTTTAAGTACGTAAAAGAAATCGCTACAAAACTTTCGTCAAATGCTTGGTATTCTACTCAAAGCTTGTCGTTTGCATTGATAGCCTGTTCCAATTATTTAAAAGGTGAACGTATGCGTACGCCAATGAATATTAGTTATGCTGTTAATAACGGCAAACAGGTTAAGTCAGAAAGCATGAAATACTTCTTGCGTTTGCCACTCGATAATGCCAATAAAACCAATACCTTATCATTAACCAATCATTCGTCGTTCCCCGTGTATGTGCAGTTTATTCAACGAGGTATATTACCCATTGCAAGTGAATCGTACTTTGAAAAAGGTCTTAGCCTGAAACTTTCGTACACTAAAAACGATGGTTCACCAGTAGAATTATCAGCTATTAAGCAGACTGATGATTTATATGCAGTTATTCAGGTTACTAACAATACCAACGATTATTTATCAAGATTGGCATTAACTTATACAATCCCTTCAGGTTGGGAAATACTAAATGACAGAATGTTGGAAATGCCGGGAACAGAAAATATTACCTACGACCATAAAGATATCAGAGACGATAAGGTAATGTATTATTTCTCGCTTTCGCCACGTCAGACAAAAACGTTTAAGGTGCCTGTAAATGCAAGCTTTGCCGGACGCTTTTATCATCCATTAGTGTTGTGTGAAGATATGTACAACTCTGATATTGCAGCACAATTAAAAGGACAATGGATTGAAATACCCCGAAGTTTTTAGATGATAACTTTTGATTTTTTAGGCGAAACGTTTGAATTCAATTTGTCTGCTAAACCACTTCATATAGGCAGGTTTAGCAAAACTTATGTCGTTAAAAAATCAACTGTTAAGCTTTTAATTAAATATGCAAGCAACAACATTCCACCTTTTGAAGTAGAGCGTTTTATTCGTCAGCACGATTTGTGGAACAGGCTATATCCACAGTATCCATCATCGCTGATTCATCTTGACTATGGCTATATCTTTGTAAGAAAATTTCTCGAAGGAAGCAATTTTATGGAATTGGGAAGGAAAGCTCCAAAGATTTCTTTGTTGAAGCAAGCTTTTACAGAGATTAAGCAGTTACATTCTTTGGGCTATTTATGTACCGATATTAAACCCTCAAATTTTCTAACCACACCAGACCAAACAGTCTTGTTGATTGATTTGGGTTCATGTATTCCTTACCCCAATTTTGTTCAATCGGGATATGTTATTCCGTTTACGTTTTTATATGCTCCGCCGGAAATGATTCTTAATCGTTATGATTTGTGCAATGAAACCAGCGATTATTACATGTGGGCTATGATGGCATTTCATGTTGTAACAGGAAAACCTCCATTTGATCATTGCAATCCGGTTATCCTAATGCATCAACAGTTAAATACATTTCCAAACTACGATTTGATAAAAGACGAAGAGTTACAAAGTATGATAAAAAGAATGACTTACAAGGAATTATTTCCCATGCCCCCAAACAAAATGACTAAAACAGAGAAAGAAGAAATATTGATGCGTTCCATTCAAAAAAGGATTGAACTATTGAAAGAGATAAACATTTAGTATTTGGGAACTAAAAATGCTAATAACAGTTGTTATTAAGTGAAATAGCTAATTACATTTTACAAACAAAGCATCATTTCTTGCCGAATAAAAAGAATATTCCAAATTGAAAGCTCTTCATATCGAGATAATTATTTAAATAACTTTCGTCTTCCTGAACGTTACCCATGGCGTCGGTAAGTCTTACAGAGTATTTGATAGAATGGCGGCTGGGCAAGATTTCGTTGTAAGATAAGTTAATGCCAAAAACATCTGCAAAAATGAATTGAAGGCCGGCACTAAAGCCTAAATATCCCATTGTGTTGGAACGGCTGCGGTAATTAACTTCAACCCATTTGTTTTCTAATTCGCTGTAATATAAGTCAATGGCAGGAATATTGAAACCACGTAATCCAGCATTTCCTTCTCCATACAAATTTATAGTAAAATGATTTTTAGATATAACGATTGGAACATTAGCCAGCACATTAATTCCAAATCGTGTTGAAGCATAACGTCCTTTAATTTTGAAGTCATTAGTATGATTTATTTCACTAAAAGCTTCTTTATTAAAATCGAGCCGATCTATTTGAACATTTAATCCCACTCCAAGACCATAGGCTATCATGTGATTGTAGTCGAATCCGAAAAAGTATCCGTCTTTTGCATATAGGCCTGTTTCATTGGTGCTGGTTAATCCTTCAGAAGGTTTTATATTCCCAGCTGTAATTTTTAAATATCCGTGTTTGTCGAAATAATTGATATCGAATTGTGCATAGGTATTTACAGCTACAAATAATACTATGGCTGAATAAAATGTGGTTTTCATATTCTTAATAATTTAAATAAAGGTCAATAAATGTATCTTCAACAGGTGGAATTGGTCGGATAGTGTAATATGCCCGTGGATAAAAATTATTTTTTATATCGACAGACGATAAAACAATTTCGTTTATGAGTGTTGGAGGAGTTGAGCTGCCATTGTCGCGAAGTATAACAAATTTAAATACTTCGTTGCTTGTGAATTGAACATAATCGAAAAAGTAGCCATCTATAAAATCTGATGGTCGTTTGAACTTCATAGGAAAAGTTCCGCTTTTTACTTTTGTTTTTCCGATGTAGGTTGTGTTGTGATAAAATTCAATATATACAGGGCTGTTTTTGTAACTTTTTGGTAGCATTAGGTTTATAGAATCGAGAAATACGCGTTGAGGTTGTGGGGCTATGTATATTTGTTGTTGATATTCGTTTGATGTTCCATTGGTACAAGTGCTTTTAAGCTTTACGGTATAAGTTCCAGGTGATTGAAAAACATGGGTGGGATCGTCGTCGTTATCTTCTGTACCATCGCCAAAGTTCCATGCAAAAATGTTAGCACCTGTGGAATGATTAGTAAAAATAACTTTATTGGGGGCAAAGTTGTTATTGTTGTAGTGTTGGTAGGTAAAATTTGAAACAACCGGAATAGAAGGCATGTTTAATTCTGGCATATCGAGAAAGGCACTATCTACGCCAATCTCATTTTGAACAACTAGTTTTACCCGATAAGTTCCGGTAGTTGAATATATGTGGGTAGGGTTTTGTTCGTTTGAAGTTTGCCCATCGCCAAAATACCAGGTATAGTTCATCGTTCCTAAAGTATTGTTGGTAACCTGATAAAATGTAACAGGGTAGGGCGGTTCACAATTTTTAATGACGGAGTGTATGCTTATTATTTTAGGAGCTGGTGGTGCTTCCAGATAAAACATCCATCCTTTGATAGGATCCTTTTCACATCGTATAAGTAACAACAAAAAAATTACCGAAATTACAATGTAAACATATTTATTCATTTTCATAAATGATTTTTTTATGATAAATCATTACAAATATAGTTCCATTTTTGATATGAATAAGCTGTTGATAAAAAAATAATCGAATATTTTAATAGAAATTGCTTTTTGGTTATTTTAGCAAAAAAAATGTTAGAATTTAGGTTTAACTATAATTCTTATCATTCTCAGAACGAAGAAGTCTTGACCGCAATATTGTATATGCTAGGTTTTGAGGGTTTCTGGAACGAACGAAATCAGCTAAAGGCATATATAGATGAAGAAATATTTAATCAGGTGGAATTGGATAAAGAGCTTAAAAAATTGCCTTTTACGGTAAGCTATTTTTACGATAAATTGGTAGAACAAAACTGGAATGCTGCGTGGGAACAATCGTACGAACCTGTTATTATTAACAATAGCTTGATTATCAGAGCTCCATTCCATCAAACTAGAGAGCAATTTACCATAGAACTTATTATTCAGCCTAAGATGTCGTTTGGTACAGGACACCATCCTACTACCAGATTGATAGCGTTGTATCTGTTAACCATGAATTTAAAAGATAAAACAGTAATAGATGCTGGTTGTGGAACAGGCATACTCTCTATTTTAGCAGAAAAATTAGGTTCATCTGCTGTTTATGCTTTTGATATTGATCCTATTTGCGTAGAAAACACAAAAGAAAATAGCAGCCTGAATAATTGCAATTCTATATCGGTGTATGAAGGTACAATACATACTTTAACATTTCCGGCAGTTGATGTGATTATTGCCAATATTAACCGAAATGTTTTACTTGACGAAATACCTGTTTATGCCGAACATTTGGTTAAAGAGGGTATTATGATACTTAGTGGTTTTGTTCAGGCTGATGTTGATTTGTTGGTTAATAAAGCTTTTTCGCAAAATCTTTCTTTAGTTGATATAAAAAATGATGGTGAGTGGTATTGTTTAATCTTTAAAAACAAATAGAAACAGCTATGTTAAAAGGATATTATAAATTCATAATCTGGATTGCATTGTTTGTGAATTATCTGACAGTTACCGCACAACCCATCAAATCGTTTTCATCAAAGCCCGAACAGTACATAGTTGAGCTTAAGGAGTTATTGGAAAATAAAGATAAAAAGCTTGGAAAAGAATTATATGAACAACTATTGCCGTTGTGGAATGGTTCCTATTTTCATCAGTCAGATAAAGAAAAAGTTATTAGTGTTTCAAATGAGATGCTACAGAAAAGAGCTTTGCCAGTTCCACATTTCGAAGAATTTACTCGTACTTTAATAGCATTTGCTAAAAAAAGCCATCCGAAATCTGATTTTGATGAGTGGTTAAAGGGAACAAGCTACTTATGCCGTAAAAAAACTGCTACTCTTAATGCACTGGATAATTATCTGGAAAATATCCTGTATTTTTTGGAAAAAAATTATTTGTGCCGTACGGCTACAGTAAAATGGAAGATACGCAATCCATCATCTATAAAATTAGTATTTGACGGTGAAAATTTATTTATTGAAGTTGGTAAAACAGAATTAGTATGTTTTTCTAAAAATGATAGCTCTGTAATAACTAATACAGAAGGCGTTTATAATGCTTATACAAATGAATGGACGGGTTATAATGGAAAAGTAACCTGGAAACGAGCAGGTCTAAATCCCGATCAGGTGTATGCACAACTGAAACGTTATCAAATAAATATGAGAAAGTCAAACTATGACGCCGATTCGGTAATTTTAATTCATAAAAGATATTTCAAAGAACCCTTACTTGGTCAATTATCTGAAAAAGTCATGGCAGATGTTGATACTCAGCGGGCTATATACCCTCAATTTCGTTCTTATTCCAAAAGACATAAAATTAAAAACATTTTTCCATCAATAGATTACGACGGGGGATTTTCTTTAAAAGGTAGTCGTTTTATTGGTGAAGGAACCAGTGATGAATTAGCCATTCTTCGTATTTTTTATAAAGATACCTTAAAAATTGTGGCTGCTGCAAAATCGTATAGCTTCAGGGAAGATGAAATTAGTGGGCAAAATGTTGCATTAACTATATATGTAGATAAAGATTCTATCTATCATCCTGGAGTAATATTAAAATATGATGCAAAACGAAATGAATTAACCTTTATTCGCGACAATGAAGGAATGCGAAGAAGTCCGTATTATGATACCTATCACCGTTTGGAGCTGGATTTCCCATATTTTTCATGGAAATTAAACGAACCACAAATGATAATGCGTCCTATACCAAAAGCTACAAACAAAAAGGCATTATTTGCTTCGATGGATTATTTCAGCCAGAGCAAATATCTTGAATTACAGGGGTTAGATATGAAAAATCCGCTACAGGAACTTAGAGCATTTACTAAAAAAATCAACAGCCGACAATTTAAGGATGAAGAATATGCTAATTTTATAAAAATGAGCCTTCAGGCAACAAGACAACTTTTACTTGGATTAACATTTAAGGGTTTTGTGAATTATTCGCTCGAAACAGGTGAAGTTTTTGTTACCGATAAAACCTTTTTTTACTTGAAATGTAGTGTTGGACAAAGCGATTATGACGTCATAAGTTTTGAGTCAAATGTTATTGGCGATGATTACAATGCGATTTTAAGTTTACTCGACCATAATCTGAAAATGAAAGGTGTACAGGAAATTTTCTTGTCCGATTCTCAAAATGTGGCTATTTTCCCAAAAGATCAGGAAATTATTATTAAGAAAAACCGAGACTTTGTTTTTGACGGTAAAGTTAGAGCAGGATTGTTTCTGTTTATTGGTTCAAATTTTTCATTTTCATACGAGCAGTTTAAGTTAACACTTACCGATATCAATACCATTAAGATGAGAGTTAAAACCGATGAGGTTGATCAGTATGGCAATCCTGTTCAGCGCGATTTGACCAGTGTTATAGAAAACGCAACTGGCGAATTGTTGTTAGATGAGCCAAATAATAAAAGTAGTGTAAAAAGAATACCTAAATATCCAATATTCATCAGCAAGAAAGATTCGTATGTGTTTTATGATTATAAATCGGTTTTTGATGGGGTTTACAAACGCGACAATTTCTATTTCCAGATTTATCCGTATACTTTGGATAGTATCAATACGTTGACACGAAAGAACCTGTTGTTCAAGGGGCATTTTGTATCGGCTGGTATATTCCCGCCTTTTGATGAAATTCTCAGTGTACAGTCTGATTATTCATTAGGTTTTAAACGCAATACACCTGCTGATGGTTTTCCGGCTTATGGTGGTAAAGGTACCTACAAAAACCAAATTTATTTAAGTAATCGAGGCTTGCGTGGCAATGGTGAACTCACCTTTGTAAAAGCAAAAGCCGTATCTGATGACTTTATGTTTTTTCCTGATTCGATGAATACCATAGCAAAAGAATTTTCCATAGAAAAGCAATCTACCGGAGTAGAATTTGCTTCAGTTCAAGGTAAAAATATTTACGTTCACTGGATGCCATATCAGGATGAGATGTATGCTACCAATAAGGGAGCTCCTTTCGAGATGTACGATAAACAAGCTACCTACGAAGGAACTTTGAAGATACAACCAAAAGGCTTAACAGGATGGGGAAAGCTCGAATTTGCTACAGCACAGCTTTTATCAAATCAATTTAATTTCAAAGAACATATTGTAGATGCCGACACATCCAATTTTAACCTGAAAACACTCGAACAAACAGATTTTTCTTTCAAAACCAATAACGTTAAATCCCATATTGATTTTAAAGAACGTAAAGGTGAATTTTTAAGCAATGGCGAGGCTTCGTTTGTTGAATTTCCTCAAAATAAATACATCTGCTACATGGATCAGTTTACCTGGTGGATGGATAAAGAAGAAATAGAGATGAGTGCCAGTCAGAAAGCCATTGCTAAATTGCCCGACAATAAAGAAAATTTGAGCCCGACAGAAGCTGAAGATGTTCAATTGCAAGGGTCAAAATTTATCTCAATTCACCCAAATCAGGATTCTCTGAGCTTTGTTGCACCAACTGCCAGATATAACCTTAGAAAATTTATTATAGAAGCTAACGATGTAAAGCTAATTAGAGTAGCCGATGCAACGGTATATCCCGGCGATGGCAAAGTAGTGGTCGAGAAAAATGCTGTAATGCGTACATTATTGAATTCGAAAATTATTGCTAACAATACTAACAGATTTCATACCATTTATAATGCTACAACTAACATTTACGGCAAGAAGAATTATTCTTCAACAGGCTATTATGACTATGTTGATGAGACCAATAACAGGCAGGTTATTAAGTTTGATGTTGTAAGCGTTGATTCAACTTATCAGACTTATGCAAAGGGCAAAATCGGAATTACCGAAAACTTTACACTTAGCCCGAATTTTGCTTTTACAGGTGATGTGTATCTTTACGCTAACAATGAATTTCTAACATTTGATGGTTCTACAAAAATTTCACACGATTGCGATGCTCTTAATCGCTATTGGGTAAACTTTAAGGCTACAATCAATCCTAAAGAAATTTATATCCCTATTGGCGATACAGTGGTGGATATTAATAACAATAAAATCAATAATGGTTTCTTCATTACCAACGATTCAATTCATATTTATCCTTCTTTTCTTACCAAACGAAAGAATTATAGTGATATAGCAGTATTTAAAGCAAAAGGATTTTTAACCTTCGACAAGAAAGATAGCAAGTATAAAATTTCTAATATGCAAAAACTCCAGGAATTTAATTTGCCGGGAGATTATTTAAGCCTGCATCGTTCAGCATGCAACATGTATGGTGAAGGAAAGATTGATTTGGGAGTTAATCTTGGACAGGTTAAATTAACAACTGTGGGCAACGTGAATTCCGATTTAGTTAAGGGTGACATTTATCTTGATTTGCTGATGGGAATAGATTTCTTTATCGATAATAAATGTATGGAAATTTTTTACAAGGACATTACTAATGCTGGCGGAATGGAACCAATTGACTTAACACGAAATGTTTTTGTTAAAGGATTGTATGAATTAGTTGGCGAAAGTAAAGCAAACGAACTCATTAGTGAATATAGTTTAGGAAAGTTCAAAAAAATGCCAAAAGAGCTTGATCATACCATTATGTTAACAGATGTAAAGTTTAAATGGAACCAACAATCCAAATCATATATTTCTGACACCCTAATTGGTGTGGGAATGATTGGTAAGGAATATGTAAATAGAATAGCCATGGGCTATATGGAAATTGTTAAAAAGAGAAGCGGTGATAAGTTTACTCTGTATCTTCAGTTGTCTGACGACGTTTGGTATTATTTTTCGTATGGAAATTTCCTGATGCAGGTTTTATCGAGCAACGAAGATTTCAACACAGTAGTAAAAACATTAAAACCAGATCAACGTAAATTAGAAACTGAAAAGGGACAAGCTGCTTATTCATATTTTCTTGCACAAACTTCAGCAGTTAAGAAATTCAAAAAACGCATGCAAGATTATTATACTAATCAATCGGAAATTGGAGAAGAGCCCGATGAAAGTCTTAAAGAAAAAGAATAATGAAGGTAAACCTGTTCCGTACCAAACCTATTCATGAAGCAGTAAATGATAGCCACCTTCATTCGGGTGTATCATTAAAAAAGTCTTTAAATCTTTTTGATTTAACTTCATTAGGCATTGCTGCTATAATTGGTGCGGGTATTTTTAGTACTATTGGCACAGCCGCATATCATGGAGGACCTGCAGTTTCATTACTGTTCATCTTTACAGCAATAGCTTGTGCTTTTTCAGCCATGTGTTATGCACGTTTTGCTTCGTCTGTACCTGTTAGTGGAAGTGCTTATACTTATGCTTATGTTAGTTTTGGTGAGTTAATAGCATGGATTATTGGCTGGGATTTGATTATGGAATATGCTGTAGGGAATATTGCTGTTGCTATTTCGTGGAGCGATTATTTTACAGCACTATTAAGAGGTATCAATCTGCATATTCCTGAATTTCTTACGGTAGATTATGTTACAGCAACCAGAGGATATGAAGAAGCTTTAAAATTAATCTCTGGTGGAGAAACTTTTAACTCTTTAGCTTATCCAGTAAAGGAAGCATTTCTGGCATATACCAATGCCCCTGAATTATTTGGCATAAAAATTATTCTCGATTTACCAGCTTTTGCTATTGTTGCTCTTATTGCCACCTTGGTTTTTATAGGAATACAAGAATCAAAAATAGCTGGAGATTTAATGGTTATCCTAAAGATACTTATTTTGCTAATGGTGATTACCGTTGGTGCTTTTTATGTAAACCCATCTAATTGGTCGCCTTTTGCTCCGAATGGTTTTAGTGGTGTTATGAAAGGAGTGGCTGGAGTGTTTTTTGCCTATATAGGTTTTGATGCAATAAGTACTACGGCCGAAGAATGTAAAAATCCACAACGAGATTTGCCGCGAGGTATGATTTTAGCCTTGGTTATTACAACTTTGCTGTATGTGTTAATTAGTCTTGTTTTAACAGGAATGGTTAGTTATAAAGAATTGGGAGTTGGCGATCCGTTGGCTTATGCTTTTGAAAAATTTGGATTAACAAGGTTTTCCGGTATCATAGCATTGAGTGCGGTAATAGCTATGGCAAGCGTATTGCTTGTATTTCAGGTAGGGCAACCTAGAATCTGGATGGTAATGAGCCGTGATGGCTTACTTCCAAAGCGATTTTCAGCTATTCATCGGCGGTTTAGAACACCTTATTTTGCTACCATTGTTAATGGAATTTTTGTTGCTATTCCGGCAATGTTTATGAATTTAACTGAAGTTACCGATTTAACCAGTATAGGGACTCTTTTTGCTTTTGTTCTGGTATCGGGTGGAGTGCTTATTCTTGACGATAAGCGCAGTAAAAGAAAACTGGATGGTAAATTTAAAATATTTTACATCAATTCGCGATATGTAATACCTTTATTATGGTTGAGCTTATTTGCAATCATATTTATTCTGAATATTTCATGGAATGAGATATTAGAATATTTCACTATTCCTCATTTTGTGTTTATAATAGTAGCTATAGCTTTAAGTATATGGTCTGTTATTCGTGAATGGTCGTTAATTCCCTTGTTAGGATTACTTACCAATTTATATTTAATGGCAGAGCTCGGGCTTACTAATTGGTTACGATTTTTATTCTGGTTAGCTATTGGTTTGATCATTTATTTCACCTATAGCTATCGTCATAGCAGATTGAATGCTAAACTGCAACAGGACCTTTGATAGGTGGGTGTGGATTGTAGTTTTCCAACGTAAAATCGGAATATTTAAAAGCAAAAATATTCTTCACATGTGGGTTTATTTTCATCGTGGGCAATGGTCTTGGCTCACGAGATAATTGAAGTTTTACCTGTTCGAAATGGAAGGTGTAGATGTGAGCATCTCCCAGTGTATGGATAAATTCTCCTGGTTTTAAGTCGCAAACCTGAGCCATCATCATGGTAAGTAAAGAATAAGAAGCAATATTGAAAGGAACTCCTAAAAACAAATCGCCACTTCTTTGATACAACTGACAGGATAATTTGCCGTCGGAAACGTAAAATTGAAATAGAATGTGACAGGGAGGAAGTGCCATTTTATCAAGATCACCGACATTCCAGGCACTTACAATATGACGTCTTGAATCTGGATTGTGTTTTATAGATTCTACAACTACTGATATTTGATCAATGACTCTTCCGTCTGTTGCTTTCCAGCTACGCCATTGATGCCCGTAAACAGGTCCCAAATTGCCGTTCATATCAGCCCATTCGTCCCATATAGTAACACCATGATCTTTTAAATAATTGATATTGGTATCGCCTTTCAGAAACCAGAGCAATTCGTATATAATTGATTTTAAATGTACTTTTTTGGTAGTAACCAGAGGGAATCCCTCTGAAAGGTCGAAACGCATCTGGTATCCGAAGATGCTTTTTGTACCCACACCTGTACGGTCACTTTTTAATGTGCCATGCTCCATTACATAATTAAGAAGTTCGAGGTATTGTTTCATAGTTTTAAAAAATTTTTAGTAGTATTAATGAGAAACAGTCTGTAATTTAGGATCATTGGGATTGTGTTTATGTTTAAAAAGAATAGCAAACAAAATAGCAACAATCAGTGCATACAAAGCAAAAGCTTTCCAGATGCCAGGCCAGTCTCTTAATCCATTTTCCAGAATAAAAAACTTGTTAATAATTACTCCGCTGGTATAAGCACCAATCATGGTTCCAAACCCGTTAGTCATCATCATAAACAATCCTTGTGCACTGGCTCTGATAGATGGGTCGCATTGAGTTTCGACAAACAATGCTCCGGAAATATTGAAAAAGTCGAAAGCCATTCCATATACTACACAGGAAAGCAGTATCATCCATAATCCTTCTTCGGGGTTTCCAAAACCAAATAATCCAAATCTTAATACCCAGGCAATCATGCTCATGAGCATTACTTTTTTTATGCCAAACTGTTTTAAGAAAAACGGAATGGTAAGAATAAATAAGGTTTCGGATATTTGAGAGATTGACATAATGATAGTAGAATATCTTACCACAAATGAATTGGCATACTCGGGGAAATTTTTAAATTCGTCGAGAAACACATCTCCATACATATTGGTCAATTGCAATGAAGCTCCGAGAAGCATAGAAAAGATAAAAAAGAGTGCCATTTTGTAGTTTGCAAAAAGTTTAAATGCGTCAAGACCAAGGACTTTAACCCATGAGGTTTGTTCATCGGATTTTAATTTGGGAGGACATTTGGGAAGTGTAAAGGAATATACACCTAAAATAAATGAAGTAAATGCAGAGATGTAGAATTGCATTTCTGTAGCTTTGTTTCCTGTGAGATTAGTTGTCCACATAGCAAGAATAAAACCAATGGTGCCAAATACTCTGATTGGGGGGAAATCTTTTATAACATCGTATCCATGAGTCTTTAACGCATTGTAACCAACGGTATTTGTTAGAGCAATGGTAGGCATATAAAAACACATGGCCAACAACATAACCCAAAAAAAGGTATCGGGGTCATTTACTAATGGGAAACAAAACACAGTTGCTCCGCTTAATAAATGAAGTATAGCATATAATTTTTCAGCATTGAGCCATTTGTCGGCTATAATTCCTGTAAGAGTTGGCATAAATAATGATGCAATGCCCAGTGTAAGAAAAACAGCTCCAAATTCTTCGCTTCCCCATTGTTTGGTCCCAAACCAGTAGTTAGAAATGGTAATTAACCATGCTCCCCAGACAAAAAACTGGAGAAAATTCATAATAATTAATCTCACTTTCAGTCCCATAATTCGATAAATTTTTTTAAAAATCTTTTTTTCTTCTGTTTAATTCATCTCTTATAGCGGAGGCTTTTTCGTATTCTTCGTTTTCGATAGCTATTTGCATCATTTTTTCAAGTTCGTCAATGGTGTATTTGGCGTAAGGATTTATTCGAAAATCTTTTTTTTCATTACTGGTTTGTTCTTCTTCTTGACCGGAAGAATCTTCGTCGTCAAAATTTAAAATAATTCCTGCTTGTTCCATAACTGCTGGTGTAGTATATATCGGACAGTCGAATCGCAAAGCAAGTGCTACAGCATCGGAAGTACGGCTATCAATCACAATTTGTTCATCGTTTTGCTGAAATACCAGATTGGAATAAAAAATTCCTTCTTCTAACTTGTATATGTTAACTTCAATCAAATCAATGCTGTAGGCAGAAGCAAAAGCAACAAATAAATCGTGTGTAAGTGGTCGTGGTGGTTTGAGTTTTTCGAGTTGAATGGCAATGGCTTGTGCTTCAAATGAACCAATAATAATAGGAATGCGTCGTTGTCCGTTTTCTTCTTCTAAAACCAATGCATAAGCTCCTGAATGAGTTTCGCTATATGATAATCCAACTACCTTTAATTTTATCTTTTTCATGCCTTCATGACTTCTTAAAAAAAACAAATGTATAAATTTTAAACCGTAAAAATACTAAAGGAATTTAAAAGTTACTAAAAAAACATGGTTAATTATTTTTTTCGAAAAAAATATTGTTCATTGAAAAAAAACTTTGTATCTTTGCAGTCCAAAATAAAAATATACCATATTAACATGTACGCTATAGTTGATATTGCAGGACAGCAATTTAAAGTAGAAGAAGGCAAAAAGTTTTTTGTTCATCGCCTTGAAGCCGAAGAAGGTTCAACAGTTGAATTTACAAAAATCATGCTGGCTGACAAAGATGGTAAAGTAAGTGTAGGAAAACCTTACGTTGAGAATGCTAAGATTACAGCCAAAGTTTTAAAACATGTAAAAGGCGATAAAATTTTAGTGTTCAAAAAGAAAAGACGTAAAGGCTATCGTAAATTGAACGGTCATCGCCAGTGCTTTTCTCAAATCGAAATAGAAAGTATTAAATTTTAAATCATATAATTATGGCACATAAGAAAGGAGTTGGTAGTTCTGCTAATGGTCGTGAATCACACAGCAAACGCTTAGGTGTTAAGATTTTTGGCGGTCAGTTTGCAAAAGCTGGAAATATTATTGTTCGTCAAAGAGGAACCGTACATCATCCCGGTCGCAATGTTGGTATGGGCAAAGATCATACCTTGTTTGCATTGGTTGATGGTATCGTAGTTTTTAAACGTAAAAAAGGCGATAAATCTTACGTTTCAGTAGAACCAATACAAGTTCAGTAAAAATATAATGTTATGATGTTAATCCTTAGCTATCGTATGATATCTAAGGATTTTTTTATTTTTTAAGATTTATGTTACCTATTAAGTACATTCTTGAAAACAGAGACGAGGTTATTGAGCGTTTAAAAGTAAAAAACATTGACGCTACCGAAACAATAGATAAGATTATTGAATTAAACGATAAACGCCGTAAAACTCAGGCAGAGTCTGACAATCTTCAGGCTGAACTTAATCGAATTTCAAAAGAAATTGGCCTGTTGGTGAAAAATGGACAAAAAGAACAGGCGGAATTACAAAAACAAAGAACTAATCAGCTAAAACAACAAATAGCTGACCTTCAACAACAATTTTCTTCGATAGAGAAAGCAATAGACGAACTGTTGGTTACTTTACCTAACACACCTCATTCTTCTGTACCTGTTGGTAAAAGTGCTGAAGATAATGAGATAGTTAAATCAGGAGGACCAGATTCTAAAGTAAATAATGGTATTCCTCATTGGGACCTTGCTAAAAAATATGATATTATTGATTTTGATATGGGGAATAAAATCACAGGTGCTGGTTTCCCTGTGTATAAAGGAAAAGGTGCAAAACTTCAGAGAGCATTAATCAGCTTCTTTTTAGACGAAGCAATTAAAGCTGGCTTTAAAGAAGTAATTCCTCCCTTTATGGTGAATGAAGATTCGGGCTTTGGTACGGGACAGCTACCTGATAAAGAGGGACAAATGTATCATGTAAATCTCGATAATTTATATTTGGTACCAACTGCAGAAGTGCCTGTAACTAACATATATAGAGATGTTATTTTACGTGAAGATCAATTACCCATAAAACTTACGGCATATACACCTTGTTTCAGGCGTGAAGCAGGTTCTTACGGAAAAGACGTGCGAGGATTAAACAGATTACATCAGTTTGATAAAGTTGAAATAGTTGTTATTGAACATCCTGACCGTTCTTACGAGCAGCTTGAAAAGATGGTACAACATGTAGAAAATTTGGTTAACAAGCTACAGTTGCCTTATCGAATAGTAAAATTGTGTGGAGGCGATATGAGTTTTACTTCAGCATTAACTTATGATTTTGAAGTCTTTAGCATGGCACAAAACCGTTGGCTCGAGGTTAGCTCTGTTTCAAATTTTGAGTCTTTTCAGGCAAATCGCTTAAAACTTCGCTTTAAAGATAATGAAACCAAGAAAAATCAACTCTGTCATACTTTGAATGGTAGTGCTCTTGCTTTACCTCGAATTGTGGCTGCATTACTTGAAAATAATCAGACCGATAAGGGAATTGTTATTCCTGAAGTCTTAAGACCTTACACGGGTTTTGATATTATTGATTAAGGTTCGGAAACAATTTCAGCAGGATCTGTTGGTTTTATTAATGACTTGAACTTCCATCGTCCTGTTTTATAGTATAAGTAGGAAAGTATCATTCCGAAAAACCAAGCTATAGGAATAGACCACCATATTCCAATGTATCCGAATTTTTTCGACAGAAGATAAGCTAAAGGAATTCTGATAATCCATAGAGAAAAGAGGGTAATGAACATAGGAATAAGTGTATCGCCTGCACCTCTGAGTATTCCATTGTTAACAAACATAATTGAAAAACATAGAAAGAAAAAAGAAACAATTTGAAGATATTCTGCACTAATTTGAATAACAGAAGAATCGTTTGTAAATATGGTAGAAAGCGATACAGGGAAAAGAAAAATGATGGTAGAGATGGCAAGGGTAGTGAAAAACATGATTTTTTGTGTGGAAATGTAGCCGTTTCGAACTCTGTCGTAGCGTTGTGCACCGATGTTTTGACCGACAAAAGTTGACAGGGCAGCAGCAAAATTTAAAGCCGGTAACGAAACGAAAGATTCTATACGGGTGGCAATGGAATAAGCGGCTACTACATCAGTACCATAATGATTTACAATGCCAACTAAGGCTACCATGCCTAAGGCAACAAAAGATTGCTGAAGTGCTGTTGGTAAGCCGATTTGCAAAGACTTTTTAAAAATGTAAGTATCAAAAGAAATATTTGACAACCTTAAGCGTAAAAATTTATGATAGTTGTTGATATAGTAAACGGAAGCAATAAAAGCAATACCCTCAGAGAAAATGGTTGCCCAGGCTGCTCCTTCGATACCCCAACGAAAAACAGCAATAAACAATAAATCGAACAATATATTTAATATAGAAGACAAAGCTATAAAATACAAGGGTGTTTTAGAATCGCCCATTCCACGAAGAATGGCTGAGGTACCATTGTATCCAAAAAAGAATATGAGTCCGATTAAATATATTTGTAAGTAACTATAAGCTTGAAAATGAATATCTTCTGGTGTGTTTATTAAGGTAAGTATGTGATTTAGAAATATCAGTCCAATGGTTGTAAAAAGAATGGCTGAAACAATTAGAATGATGTTCATGGTATCAACAGTTTGTTGAACTTTTTGATAGTTTTTTGCACCAAAGTATTGAGCAATAATGACATTAAAACCAATAGATAAACCCACAATTAGCGAAATTAAAGTAAAGATAATGGGCATAGTTAACCCAACAGCTCCCAGTGCAGTTTTTCCTAAAAATTGACCAACAATAATGCTGTCTACAATGTGGTATAATTGGTGTAGTAAATTCCCTAACAGAATAGGAATTGCAAATTTTACAATTAACACCGATTCTTTTCCCTGCGTTAAATCTTTCATTTTGCAAAGTTGCAAAAAAATATTTTTTCAAGGAATGAAAATCCAACATGAATATAAGCTATTTTTTGGGTTCTACTACAAATTTAATGAAAAGCACAACTATTAGGTTTATGCTCTGATAGGTTTGCTTTCCTAATATCTTGAAAATCAGAAATAAATTACTCAGGAAAGATATCTCCAGCTTCTACTTTAATTGATCTTTTTTTATCCCAAATTAGTTGTTAGAAAAGTAAAAATCTGAAAATCAATGATTAACCCAAAGTGCGATTTTATCTTAATTGTTAAATTTCAATAATTTATAAACTCTTATGACAGTTTCAGGCTTATCCCAGATTACGCATTAAAAAAATCTAATGCATAATATGGAATTATAGAAAAGAACAAACCGAAAGAAGTCA
>FWWL01002624.1_pt1 | contig 36092 bp, 30 predicted proteins | sample 2228331 | NCBI WGS metagenome assembly FWWL01 (sample SAMEA103939775, study PRJEB20133) | metagenome
GGCGGTTGCGCCCGCCCAAGCGTCCCAGCGTAAATCGGGCGGCAGGACGGACTCGTAGGTCTCGCCCTTGAAGGCGGCTTCCTCGGCGCGTTTCTTCTCTTCCAGGTCGAGGAAGCGCAGGAAGAGCAGCCAGGCCAGATGTTCGGTGTAGGCCATCACGCCGCCCACGTTGTTATCGCGCCGCAAAATGTCGCAGGCGCGCCACATTTCGTTGCTCAGGTTTTCGTTCAATCTCATCGCAGTATTTGCCATCCTGATTCCAGCAGATAAAAGATAATGCGTCGGCCAAACGGGCGTTTGCCGCTCAGCGCTGGCTCTCGTTCAAGGCGCGTTCCAGCAGATCGGCTACTCCCAATCGCACAGCCCAGTGCCGCAGGTAGGTCAGATCCAGCGCTTCCCCCTGCACCTGGATGACGCCGATCACGTCGCGCCATTGCCGCTCGGAGCGCTCGCCGCCTTGCCGGTACCATTCCAGCTTGGCCAGAATGATGTCTTCAGCCGTGGCGACGTAAGCAGTGCGCGGCGGTTCCTGCGCAAGCGTCTGCAACACGCGGCGATCAAATTGAGCGCGTTCAAAGGGCCGCCCGCTCGTCACAAAAACATCCACCTTGAACATAGAGTCCAGATGGATGAGGTTGAAGCTGCTCCGCCGGGCTATCGCCTCGCGAATCATGGCTTCGTCGGCGTAGAAGGCGGCGCCCAACTGCTCTACCAGCGGGGCGACGTGTTCCGGCTGCAAGGCGGCGACGAGATCCACGTCCATCGTAGCGCGCACCACGCCGTGCACGGCGCTGGCCAGGGATCCGCCGATGAAATAGGGAACGTGCAGCGTTTCTAAAACCTCAATGACCTGCAGGGTTACGGCCAGCGGTTCGGGCAACGCCATCTCAGGCATGATTCTGCTCCGACATGGGCGAGGCGCCATAGACCCGCGCGGCAAGTTCTTTCCCCAGAAGCTGGTCGGCGAGCAGCCGACGCAAGGCTTGCTCGGAGGCCTGGGGATGCCGACGCCGCAATCCTTCCAGCGCCAGCGCCTTCACAGTGGCGTTGAGCTGACCCAGCAACGCGATTTTGCGCCAGGGCGGGGCCGCGCGCATGAGCGCGATCTGCACCTGCTCGGCTTTGGGATGCGTATCGCTGTGCGTCATCCCTTGCACGTCCATCTTACTGATACAGCCGCTGCTGGAGTTCGGTGAGCGTCCGGCGCAGCGGTTCCGCGCCGCCAAAGCGGGCCATCACGCCGCTCAGTTCGCCCATCTCCTTGAACGGCGGCAGGCGGAAGACGCGCGGATTGGTGATCTCATCCACCCCTTCCAGGCGATACTTCTCCAGCAACGCCTCGACCACCGCGCGCTGTTCGGGGCGCAGCGACTCCAGCCAGGCGCGCTGCGTCTCGCGGAAGCGTGCCACCCGCTCCGAGCGGCGCAGGGGCGGCTCGCGCCGGAAGGCCAGCATCGCCAGCAGATCGAAGGGGTCAGTTTCAGGGAGGCCTAGCGCCTCGGCCAGCACCTCGGGGTACACGCTCGCCCGCGCCAGTTGATCGCGCAGCAGCTTGCGCTCCTCCTCATCCTGCCAGGCCTGCACCAGATGTTGCCAGCCTGGCACCAGGGTCAGCGTCTTCTCGCGCGCATAGTCCACATACTGCTCCAGCGTTAACGGCTCATCCAATCCCGTAACCAGAAAGACCGCTTCTTCAGCAATCGTCACCTGCAGGTTTTGGACGGTGATCACGCGCTCGCCACCGGGCCTGGCAATCGCCAGGTCAATATCGCAGCGCACCGTTTGATCGGGCAGCGTCTGCACAGTTTTCTGGCGGCGGGTGAACCCAACGCCCGAGACAATGACCTTCACCTCGCCGACGGGCAGGTTCTCGAAGCGATAAGCACCGCGCTCATCGGTCAGAATGGGGCCGCGCTGGTCGTTGGGACCGGCCATCACCGCCACGCTGGCCCCCTGAATCACATCGCCAGTCTCCTCCATCCGCACAACGCCTTCCACGGCGGCGGTCTGTGCCTCAAGTGGCGGCACAGCGGCAGGCGGCGCGGGCGGGCAGTCCCAGCGCGGATCGAGCAGGCGGGTGGCGTCGGTGTAGTCAATGATGCGGAACCACAACTTGTTGGTGGCCGGGTCAATGCGGCTGCCGCGCCCGATGATCTGCTTGAACAGGATGGGCGAAGACAAGGTCTTCATGAAGACGATGTTCCGGCAGGAGGGCACGTCCACACCGGTGGAAAGCAGCTCGGCGGTGGTGGCGACAACCGGCGTCTTGCGGTCGCTATCCTGGAAGTGCTGCAACCAGCGCCGGCCTTGCTCCCCTTCCTCACTGACGATGGGCACGGCGTAATCCTCACCCAGCCCCAAATCGGCGAACTCATTGTTAAGCAGGCGTGCCACCTCGCGCGCGTGTTCCATATCCACACAGAAGACCATCGTCTTGTGCATGGGACCAAACTGCCGCAGCAAGCGCGCCAGATGCCGCACCAGGGTTTGCGTGCGGTCGGGCAGATGCACGTCGCGCTCGAATTGTGGCGTCTGGTACTCGTCGCGCAGGGTGGCCTCCTCCGGCACAATCACCTCCGCACCCTGCTCGATGACCTGCTGGATGTGCAGTCCGTCTTTATCCAGGTTGGTCTTGACGCGGTGGATCTTGTAGGTTGCCAGGAAGCCATCCTCGATGCCCTGCCCCAGGCTGTACGTGTAGGCGGCCGGGCGGACGACGCCCCTGGACGGGTCTGCCGGGTCCACCGGAATGGCGGGTTCTTCGGCGCAGAAGTAAGCGTACGTGTCAATGTTCTCATCCTGTTTGGGGGTGGCCGTCATGCCGAGATGAAGCGCTGCGCCGAAATGGTCAAGGATCTCGCGCCAGGTGCCAAAGCCGGAGCGGTGCGCCTCGTCCACAATCACCATATCGAAGAAATCCGGCGGGAAGTGCTCGAACAGACGCTTGCCGCCCTCCTCGCTCCACAGGGTCTGATAAATCGCAAAATACAGGTCGTGATGCAAACTCAGCTTACGGTTGCCATCCAGCAAAAAGCGCGGGTCGCCGTGCGAGCCGGCAAAGGGGCTGAAGGTATTGTACGCCTGGTCGCGCAAGGCGACGCGGTCCGCCAGGAACAGGACGTGCCCGCTGCGTCCCTTTTGCGCCTGTAGCCAGCCCGATTTGAGCAGCTTCCAGACGATCTGCATGGCGATAAAAGTCTTGCCGGTGCCGGTGGCCAGGGTGAGCAGCACCCGCTTCTGGCCGCGCATCGCGCGCAGGATGACCTCGCGGATGGCGGCTTCCTGGAAGTAATGGGGAATTTTGCCGCGCGTCAGCTCCGGCGAGGCGTAGGGGTGCAGGAGCGGATTGCGGCGGCGGGCAGCAGCGACGGCGGCATCATAGACCGGGCGCAGCTCGCCTACCTGCTTCCCAACCTGCTCCGGCGATGTAATCCCCGTATTCAACTGCCAGCGCTGCCAGAGTTCTTCCGGCGAGGGGAACTCTGGCCGCGTGCGGGTGGTGTCGGTAAAGCCATCCCACTCGATGATCTCATGCCCGTTAGCGGCATAGGCGAACATCAGGTTATTTTCGCGTGCGTAGCGGATAGCCTGCTTCAATCCGTTAACGGCGGGCTCACTCTCGGCCTTTGCTTCTACCACTGCAATGGGGAAGGAGTCCGTATAACGCAACAGATAATCCATAATGCGCGGTTTTTCGCGTTCAGCGCGTCCACCGCGCAGCACCACCCGCCCCGGCGTGTACTGCCAATCCGGGCGATAATAATGCTCGCGCGTCACCTGGCTGCGCGTCCAGCCGGCGCGGTTGAGTTGCGGATCAATCAACTGGGCACGGGTATCGGATTCGTTGAGCGGCATCTCAGCACCTCAATCACAAACGTCCTGACACACAAGCGACGCCTTGCGCCTGTCACGGCGCATCGCACACGCGCCAAGGCCATATAATTGTACCCTTTTCCCCACCTGCGGCAAGCAAAAGCCCGCCAGATGATAAATTGCTCCGGTAGAGACGGCACAACGCAAAGTCTCTACACCCCCGTTCACAGGGTGTTTTGGGTAGCCTGGACGTTCACCTCCAGGCGGATCGGGTAACTCATGGGGGTAGTCAATTCGATCAGGCCAGGGTGCGTTGGCTTTCCGCTTATGGGGCGCAGCAGCATTGTGCCCCTACGATATTCCTGTAGGGTAACTACTCAGGTGTGGCGATTGAAATCGCCTCTGATGGGCTTATAGCCTGGCGTCCCTGCCCCCCTGTAGGCCCGCTAAGGTGAGCGGATACCCGTAGGGGAGGGATTTATCCCGCCCAGGGGGCAGGGAAAAGCCCTGCTCCAGCGTCAGTTGTATGATTCGACCGCAGCGAGTCCGCCGAGGACGTAAAGAGAGCGCTTACATCTCTGCGTTCTCGGCGGGCTCTGCGGTAATGACATCAGGATGAGAGGCGCGCGCCGTCGCTTTCGCCTGCTCGCGGATGGCGCAGGGTCTTTTCCAACAGGGCCTGCGCCTCCGCGCTTTTCCCTTCCCCCAGCAGGATGCGTGCCTGTTGATGCCACACGCGCGCCGCGCGGAAGCCGTTTTCCACCGCCCACCCTCGCAGCCGACACGCGCGGGGATGCGCGTCACCGCCCGGTGCCTTGCGGACACGCCGGCTTCTGACGTGCTACTCAGGCCGTTGCACCGGCACCAGCGCCGCGGCGCGCTCCTGCTGCTCGGCATCCAGCGTGACCAGCGTCGCGCCGAAGCGCCGCACCACCGCCACATAGACCGCGTCACTGCCGCGCAGACGGTAGCGCACGGCAATCTCGGCGGCGGCTTGCGCCAGGGATTCGTCGAGGGCAACCAGCGTGAGGTCGGGGAAGCGGCTCACCTCCGCAGCAAAGGCGACGCCGAGTTCGGGCTTGCCCTGCCCGCGTCCGATGGCGGCGGCGATTTCTACCAAGGCCAGGGTGGGCAGGATGATCGCGGCGCCGGACTCCCGCAGCGCGCGCAACAGAGCCTTGCAGGGCAGATGCGCTTTCTCCGAAGGCGTAAAGACGCTGACCAGCACGCTGGCATCAAGGGTGACCGGGCCGCTCATCGGCGCATCTCCGAGAGGATCTCCACCGCACTCTTCTCACTCTGCCAGTTTTCGGCGATCTCCTGGCCCAGGGCCTCCAGCCGCGCCCACACCTCATCCGGATCAGGCGGCGGGGTGATGGCGTCCACGGGCAGCAGGATGGCGACCGGCTCCCCGCGCTGCGTGATGATGTACCGAGCGCGGCGCTCCTTCACCGCGCGCACCAACTCCGATGCGCGGGCTTTGAGTTCGCGGATGCCGATTTTTTCCATAGCTCCCCCCTTTGTGGTCATCCTGGTAACTACATTGTACAACGGTTGGCGGGCGGCGTCAATGGGCAGACAGCGGTCAGAGGGCGGAGGCATTTCACCGCAAAGGCGCGTAGGACAACTGCTAAGCAGTTGGGCTACTTTTCGGAGGCAAAGGACGCGGCCTGACCTTTTGGAACGGCGGCGCGAGCGCGTAGACGCCGCAACGGGTAGAGCCGCCCGGCCTTGACCCAGCGCGAGAGCTGGCGGCGCACATCGCGCGGGTCTACCCGGCCGGCCAGGAGCAGGCCGGTTTCAAAGACCGGTTCGTCGCCGACAATCTGGATCAGATGGGTGAATTCTATAGCAGTATGATGCCATAAGTGGCAAATTATTGCAATGAAACAACGGCTGTAGGAGTAGGACAACTGCTTAGCAGTAGTCCCACACATGTTCAAGGTGAACTTGCAGTTCCGAAAGAACCTGGTCCGGCGCGGGTGCATCGGGGACAAAGGGGAGAATCTGTATCCGCCATTCTCTCTGGGCAACTTGTTGAAGCGGTTCGGCGAAAAAGTCGCTCAAAGCAGCAACCGTCAAATGACGCCAGGCGCATTTACGCTCGACCAGTTCGCGGATTGACCGGATTTGCTGTCTTTCCTGCTGCAAAATCGCCCAAAGGTCATAATAATCGCGGCAGACCCGGCTGGCGCCCCAGCCCCGCGTTGCCAGTCGCGCCCTGCTTTGGAGCAAGGCGCGCAACTTTTCGGCGACGATTTCGGTCAGTTGATAGACCTGGATTTCCGCCCTCAAAGGTTCTTCGTACTCGTGGAGCAGAATACGCCTGGCGGGCGGCAACAGCACAGGTTCGTCCACGGTGATTTCTATCTTGAGCCGACACAATGGTTGACGGTGCGCCGGAAACTGAACATGCACCACAAAGGCTGCCTGCGCAAACGGATGAGGCTCGCGTAAAAGGAGCGGCTCTACCTGCGCCTGAAAGGGGCCACGTTGCCCCAAGAGGCGGTTCATGCGCTGGATGGCGGCAGCAATTTTGCTGTCCAGGTCGGGAACTGCGCCGGGGGTGCGCGTGGAGAAATCCAAATCTTCAGAAAAGCGATAACCTGCATAGTAGCACTTGCGCAACGCAGTGCCGCCTTTTAGCACCAATTCATCCCCCAGCGCCGGCTCTTCTGCGATAGCCGCCAGCAGATAACCGAGGGCATAGTCCTTTTCGAGAATATCCAGGCGCACGCCCGTTTCTCTGGCGCGTTTCTTGAGCCATTGCGTGATTTCAGCCATGCCTCTCTCCGCCGAGATTTTCAATGACATGCCAGCGGCTGTTATAGCGCCTGACCGGCGGCTGCTGCGGATCGAGACGATAATAGGTGCTGACCGGCAAGGCGCGCAACGGCTCGATGGACTGAGGCGCGCATCCCATCTGTTCCAGCGCCCAGCCCAGCCGCCTGGCGGTTGCGCCTTCGCCGTAGCGCAAAGCATACGCCACCAGTTGTTCTATCTGCAGGCGAGGCAATGACGCTTCGAGCAATTCCAGCGCGGCCGGCATCCCGCCGAACAGGGACGGCCGGGCGATCACGTCCAGGATTGTCCGTTCCGGGTCGGTGATGTTCACCTGATGCCACCGGCTGACCCAGATGGGCTGATGGCCCCAGAAACGTTCCGTCGCGACGTGGATGAATTCTACTTCCACTTCGCCCGCCCGCCAGACCGCGCGCCCACGGGGACGCTCGGCGCCGCCGCGCCGCATTTCGGGCGTGACCACCTTGACAGGCGTCGAGACCTGCACCATGCGCGGCAGTTGGTCGGTGAAACCGTGATGCGCCAGCGCCGACCAATGGCTGACTGCCGCAGGCCGGGCCAGCGCGACCGCGATGGCAAAAGGGTGGATTTCCCCGGCAAACAGCGGACTCTTGACCCGGTACACGCCGCGCCTGATAATCTCGATCCAGCCCGAACGGGCCAGCGCGCTGACGGCATTGGCGACCTGACGGCGGTTCAACCCCTGCGCTGCGGCGACCGCCTGGAGGTTTTCCAGGGTCAAGAGAGGGCCGTGCTGCTCCACAGCCGCCTGGAGCAAGCGGACACCCAGGGTTTGAGCGTAAGCAGGCGATGTCTTCATCTTGTGTATATTATACTGCGATAATCTTGAAATGGCAAATGATCGCAGCCCGATAAACATTCTTTCAAACGCAAGGACGATTTTCGGAGGAAGGGATGCGGCTTGACCTTTTGGAACGGCGGCGCGAGCGCGTAGAGCCCACGCCGCAACGGGTAGAGCCGCCCGGCCTTGACCCAGCGCGAGAGCTGGCGGCGCACATCGCGCGGGTCCACCCGGCCGGCCAGGAGCAGGCCGGTTTCAAAGACCGGTTCGTCGCCGACAATCTGGATCAGTAGGACAACTGCTAAGCAGTTGTCCTACTCAGGACGTTTTCCTGACGCCCCCGCCGTACAATCCACTTCAAACCAACCCAGCGCAAAGGGGGGCGCGCGATGCAGAATCACTCCTGCTACACGTCGTACCTGCTGCGGGTGTGGCGCAACGAGGGCGAGCCGGGCTGCCGGGCGTCGCTGGAAGACGTCGCCACCGGCGAGCGGGTGGGCTTTGCCTCGCTGGCCGCGTTGATGGATTTCCTGGAGGCGCAGGCTGCTGCCGAAGAACGCCCGGAGACACCGCCGTTCGCCAGCGCGGGTTGACGCCTCTGAGAGCAGTCACGCTGCGCCGCTTGGGTGTGCACCGGCCAGCCGGGTCGAGCTGGCTCGTTCTGAGGCCATCCGGCTATACCCCAAAAAAGCGGGCCGGTGCATGAGCACCGACCCGCGCGCTGCGCTTTTTTTAAGCGCGGCGCCGTTTGAGCTTCCATTCCGCCACGCGCAGGCGCCAGGTCCCAACGATGCCGTAGGGCAGGAAGAGGACGAGCAGGATGAAGAGCACGCCGAAAACCAGAGGCCAGCGCGCGCCAAACCACTGGTAGAAGTAGTGCCCTAAAAATTCCATCAGGGCAGCGCCGAGCATGGGGCCATAGAGGGTGCCGATGCCACCCAGGATGGTCATGATGAGGGCGTTCACCGTCATGCCCAGGCCGGTCATGCTGGGAGTGGCGCTCATGGTCCAAATGGCGTAGAGCGCGCCTGCCAGGCCTGCAACGAGGGAGGCGCTGATGAAGGCGATGCGCCGATAGACGCGCGGGTTGTAACCGATCATTTGCACGCGGCTTTCGTTTTCGCGCAGGGCGACGAGCACCCGCCCGGCCGGCGAGTCCACCAGGCGTTGGGTGATGAGGTACGCCACAGTCGCAAAGGCCAGGGCGATGAAGTAGAAGCGCAGGCGGTATTGCGTCGGGTTGATGAAGGCCGGCACCGGCACGCCGTGCAAGCCTTCGTCCGCGCCGGTCCATTGGACAAAGTCGGCGGACTTGGAGAGGATGTGCAGGGCCTGGGCCATGGCCAGGGTAATCATGGCAAAGTAAGCCCCCCGCACACGCGCCGATACCACGCTGAAGAGGTACCCCACCAGCGTCGCCAGCACCATCGCCAGCAAAAAGCCCACCAGCAGCAACACCCCATCGGTCAAGTTCCAGGGGCCAAGCACAATTTGATATTCCGCACTGAAGCGCGGTGCCACGTGCTTGAGGAAAAGGGCCATGGCGTAGGCGCCGCTACCGAAGAAGGCCGCATGGCCAAAGGTCAGGATGCCGGTGTAGCCCAGCAACAGGTCATAGCTCATGGCGTAGATCGCCAGGATGAACATGGCGATGAAATGTCCCTGCCAAAATTTGTTGGCCCCTTCCGCAGGGGGGGTGCCGGTGAAGAGGCTGAAGAGATACGGGAAGAGGACCAGGCCGGCCAACACCAGCAGCGGCGCTTTGCGCTGTGCCCACAGGTCTTCGAGCATCTGCCCTAAACGTTGTGTGATGTGCTTCATAACCCTACTCCTTCTTTCCCAGCAGCCCGTTCGGGCGCGCGAGCAACACGATGGCCATGATGATTACGGTGGACGCTTCAGAAATGGATGGGGTGAGGCCGTATTTCAGAGCGAGGTAATCGCCAAAAGCGCGCGCCAGACCGAGGAGTAGCGCGCCGATGGCCGCGCCGGTCGTGCTTCCCATCCCTCCAATGACCACGGTGATGAAGCCCTGCATCAGGAAACGGTCGCCCATCACTGGCTCGACGGGCATGAAGGGGGCCGCGCCGATGCCTCCCAAGGCCGCCAGCGCCGTCCCCAGGGCAAAGACCAGGGTAAAGACGCGTTTGACGTTGATGCCCAACGCTTCCACCATCTCGCGATCCTGCACACCCGCGCGGATGATCATGCCCAGACGGCTGTACTTCATCAGCGCGGTCAAGGCCATAAACATTAACCCCCCCAACACGATGATGAACAGGCGGTAGGTGGGGAAGGTGACGCCAAAGATGTTGAGGGTGGAGCTGCCTTTAGCCAGCCATTCGGCGACGCTTTCGGCCTTGCCCGGCTGCGCAAAGAGCGGCGGACGATCCATGGCGTAGGGCAAGGGGTCCCACAGCAACTGCACCAGTTCCCCGCTCACGAAGGCCAGGCCCATGGTGATGATGATCTGGTAGAGGGGCCGCGTGTAAAGCGGGCTGATCAGGAGGTTTTCCATCACCACGCCCAGGCCGAACCCTACCAGTAAGCTGACGAGTAACGCCAGGACAAAGCGAGGGTTGCCGTGCATGAGCAAGACGGATATCGGGCCGGACTCGCGCACAAGGACGCTAAGCGCGGTAAGCGCTACCAGGCCGGGTACAACCCAGGCGCTGCGTCGCGAAGCGCTGCGGGCAACCAGGTACGTTTCATCTCCCGGACGAGCCTGGGCAACGGCGAGCGCCATTCCTCCTAAGAAAACTAAAAGCGGCCGTACCCAGAAGCGTGCCAGGGGTTCTTGCGGCGAGGCCTCGGCCAGGGGGTTGGAGGCCACCATGGAGGAGACCATGGCGGTTTTGGCCAGGTCGCGGATGTCGTACTTCCACAGGCCGGCCAGGACCAGCAGCAGGGCCAGGGTGATGAGGGCCCCGCGGACCAGGCGCTGCTGGGCTTCGGTGAGGGGCCAAGGGCGCACGAGGGGATAGAAGAGCGCCATGCTGCTCAGGCCGGCGATGAGGGCGATGACCAGCGGCGCCATCCCAAACAGGAAGGTGGGGTTGGTGTAAAATTGCCAGCCGATGTAGGCGCCAATCATGAACATGGAGCCTTGCGCGAAGTTGAGCACGTCCATCAGGCCAAAGACCAGGGTCAACCCCGCGGCGACCATGAAGAAGAGGGCGCTGAGGGTTAAACCGGAAAGGGTGGTACGGATGAAGGCCTGGGTGCCCACGGCGCGCCACGCCAGGCCGAAGAGCACCAGGACGATGGCCAGGCTGATCCAGAGGGCTTGATATTCCTGCCAGAGTGAGGATTTTTTCATGCTGTACCTCCTGCCGCGCGCACACTGGCGCCCAGGTATTGGTGAATGAGGGTTTCGTTGTGAATGAGGTCCGCCATGCGCCCTTGATGGACGGTTTTGCCATCGTCAATGATGTAGTAGTCCTGGGCCAGACGGCTGGCCATGAGGAAGTTCTGCTCGACCAGCAGAACGGTGGTGGCGGCGCTGAGCTCGCGGATGGCGTCCATCATTTGCTCGATGATGACTGGCGCGAGGCCCTCGCTGGGTTCGTCAATGAGCAGGAGTTTGTTTTCCGCCACGAGGGCGCGCGCGATGGCGAGCATCTGTTGCTGGCCGCCGGAGAGTTGCGCGCCGCCCAGTTTGTACAGGCGCTTGAGGTCGGGGAAGAGCCGGAAGATGAAGTCCGCGCGGCGCTCGAAATCGCCTTTCTTGCGTTCGGCGATGCGCAGGTTTTCCGCCACGGTCAGGTTGCGAAAGATGGCACGGTGTTCCGGCACGTAGCCGACGCCCATGGTGGCAATGTCGTAGGCGTGTTTGCCCTGGATTTCGACCCCATCCAGTACCACGCGCCCGAGACGAGGCGGGGTGAGGCCGAGGATGGATTTGAGGGTGGTGGTTTTGCCCGCGCCGTTGCGTCCCAGGAGGACGGTGATGCTGCCGCGCCGTACCTGGAGTGTGACCCCTTCAAGAATGTGAAACTGTCCGATGTAGGTGTGGATGGCTTCCACGGACAGGATGATGTCGTTCGTTGTGGCTTGTGTCGTCATGCGTCCCTCCCCGATGTGGCCGCGCCGAAGTCCCCGTAGAGCGCGCCGAGGTATGCTTTTTGCACCAGTTCATTGCGCGCCACGTCCTGCGGTGAGCCTTCGGCCAGGATGCGCCCCTGGTGCATGACGGTGATGATGTCGGAGATGTTCATCACCACGTCCATGCGGTGTTCGACCAGGACGATGGTCTTGCCGCCGCTTTGCATGATGGCGCGGATGACGTCAATCAGTTCCGGGACCTGCTCGGAGGACATGCCCGCGGTGGGTTCATCCAGCAGGAGCACGTCGGGATCGCTGGCCAGCATGATGCCCAGCTCCAGTTTGCGCTTTTCGCCGTGGGCCAGGAGGCGTGCCGGCATGGCTTCGCGCCCTTTCAGCCCCACCAGGGCGGCAATACTCATAGCCTTTTCGATATAGTCACGAAAATGGGTATAGGGCCGCCAGAATTTGAAGTTGTCACGGCCCTGCGCCTGGGCTGCCAGGCGGATGTTTTCCAACACGGTGAGGTTGGGGAAGATGTTGGTGATCTGGAAGGAGCGCCCCAGCCCCAGGTGAGCGATGCGGTGCGTCGGCAGGTGGGTGATGTCCCGCCCGCGGAAGTAGACGTGACCGGAGGTGGGGGGCAGGGTGCGGCTCAGCAGGTTGAAGAGCGTGGTCTTGCCCGCTCCGTTCGGCCCGATGATGGCGTGCAATGTGCCGGCGCGAATCTGGCAGCTCACGTTATCCACCGCCACCAGGCCGCCAAAAGCCTTGGTCAGGTTGCGGCCTTCCAGGATAATGTCATGTGTCGTGTCTGTGCTCATGCATCACTCCATAGACGAAATTGGCAACGGCTTTGCACACGATGCCGTTTTACTCACACAAAGCCGCAAAGAAGCCAAAGGGTTAATGAGTTTGAAGCGGTTTTTAACCGCTAGCCGGTGAACCATGATAGCACTTAAAAAATCTTAGCGTCTTTTGGTCTTCGTGTGAATATGTGGAGGTAGACCCGCGCTGCGGGTCTACCTCCACATGGAACAGCTTACGGACGCGGCAGATTGCCGCAGCGCGACTCGTACTCGCCGGTCAGGGTGCAGGGTACGCCCAGCTCGTTGTACTCGCTCACGTATACCGTCTCGAAGAACTTGTATTCTGGAATCCCATCATCATCCAGGTCGGGATCCAGGTTCACCAGCTTGAGGATGTTCATCGGCTGCTCGCAGACGTGATCTTCGGGGCGGATGTAGTAGGTGCCCTTGGGGCCTTCAAACTTGAGGCCTTCGAGCGCCGCGATCATCTTCTCGGCATTCGTGTCGCCACCCGTCTTCTCCAGCGCGGTCGCCAGCGCAATGGCCGAGGCCATACCACCCGCGGTGAAAAGGTCCGGCGGTTCCTTGTATAGCTCGAGGTGACGCTGCGTCAGCCAGTCATTGATGGGGTTCTTGGGCACCGTGTAGTGGTAGACGTTGAGACCAATCTGGCCCAGCGCCGTGCCGTACACTGCCGCGAAGGAGGCGTTATCACCATAACCGGTCGCCACGCGCATCTTCTCCAGCGCGCCCAGGTCACCGAGCTGCTGGAAGAGGGTGACGTAGCCCGTGCCCGCCCAGGTCAGGAACAGGCAGTCGGCGCCGGAATCCATGGCCTGCTGAATGTAGGGGGTGAAATCGGTAGTGTCGAAAGGCGCGTAGATGTCGGCGATCACCTCACCGCCGTATTTGCCCACGGCGTAAGCCAGAGCCGCCCCACTGCCGCGCCCAAAGGCGTTATCAATGCCGATGTGCGCGAACTTCTTGCCCACGTTCTCCACCAGGTACTTGGCAATGACCAGCACATCGTCGTAGTTGGTGCGGCTGGTGCGGAAGACGTAGGGGTTAAAGTTCGGGCCGGTCGGGAAGGCCGAAGCGGCGGGATCAATCATCAGGATGATCTTGTTTTCCTGCGCCACGGTCGTGAGGGCCACGGCCACCGCGGAGCTCACCGGCCCCTGCAGCAGCTCGACGCCCTCTTTCTCGATCAGCTCGCGCGCCAGGGCCACACCCTTTTCGGGATTGCCCTCATCGTCGCGCAACAGCACTTCCACCGGGCGGCCAGCGATGATGAAGCGCCCTTCGGGATCGGTCTTGCCGCCGGACATGTACTCCAGGCCCAGCATGAAGCCGCGGTACTGCTGCTGACCGTAAAGCGCCATCACGCCCGACTGCATCGAGATCATGCCGATCTTGAGCACGGGGCCGTAGGTCTCCGCGGTCGGTTCAGCCGTCGGCGCCTCGGTGGGCACCTCGGTCGGCTTCTCGGTGGGCTGCTGCGTCGGCGCCGCCGTCGGCGTGGGCGTGGCTTTCGTCACGCAGCCGCTCAGCACCAGCGAAGCCAGCAAAACAACAAGCAACAAACGGGCAAACGGTTTCATGGATTTCCTCCTCTTCGTAAAATGTGAAAAGCTAAATAGTGGGTCTAAACGCATGCACATGGACCGACTGAGCCAGGACTTTACGCTTCACCTCCTTCCCAAGGCTCAAACGCCAGAAACGTCTTGCGCGCCTCTTCCGACCCGCGCTCCACAAACGTGGCCCGCAGGGCCATCCCCGGCTTCAAAAGCTCCGGATGTAGCACATCCACCCCAACCAGTTGGACGCTGATGACCGGCCCTTCCTCCAGTTGCACAAACGCTGAACAGTAGGGATTTTCGCGGCTGTACCCCGCTTCGAGCATCGCCGTCAGGCCGATGGCGATGACGCTAAACCCAACCAGCTTACCCCGTCCGGAGAACTCCACCCACTCCAGGGTACTCTCCACACAATGGGGGCACAGGGGACGCGGCGGCAGGTAGAGCGCCCCGCAGCGCGTGCAGCGTGCGCCCATCACCTTGTGCTCGCGCAAAAATACCTGAAATTCACCCGCCGTGAACAGTGTGTTGTTCATGCTTACCTCCGCTCGAAAATGTGCACCACGCAGGTCTGCCCCGTGCCGCCCACGTTGTGCGTCAGGCCCAAAGCAGGGTCACCGGACAATTGCCGCTCGCCGGCTTCCCCCCGCAACTGCTTCCAGATCTCCACCACCTGGCCGATGCCCGTCGCGCCCACCGGATGGCCCTTGGATTTGAGGCCGCCCGAGGTGTTGATGGGCCGGTCGCCGTTGCGCGCCGTGCGTCCCTCCTCCGCCGCGCGCCAGCCCTCACCCGGCGCAAAGAAGCCCAGGTCCTCCGACGCGATGATTTCGGCGATGGTGAAACAATCGTGCACCTCCACCACGTCAATCTGCGCCGGCGTCACGCCCGCCATCGCGTAAGCCAGCTCCGCCGCGCGCCGCGCCGCCGGCAGGCTCGTGAAGGTGGGCCGATCATGCGTGGCCGTGTCGCTGGCCTGACCGCTGCCGATGACGTAGATGGGCTTATCCGTGAAGCGCGTCGCCAGGTCCTCGCGCACCAGCAGCAAAGTCGCCGCGCCGTCCGAAATGGGCGAGCAGTCGTACAGGCGCAGCGGCCAGGCGATCATGGGATTAGCGCGGTCATCGTGCAGGAAGGCCATCTCATCCTCCCAGGTGGGAGCGGGTTTGCCCTTCTTGAGCGCCGCCGCCTTGCGCGCTTCCATGATGTCGGCGATGCGCTGTCCGAACTGCGCCTTGGGATTGAGCGCCCCGTTCTCGTGATTCTTCAGCCCCACCTTCAGGAACGTCTCCGGCGTCGCCCCGTAGGCGTGCATGTAAGCCGTCGCCAGCGCCGCGTAGAGGCCGGGGAAGGTAAAGCCCGCGCTCACCTCGTACAGCGTATCCGCCGCCGTGGCCAGCGTATCCGTCACGCGAGACGTGGGCAGATCGGTCATCTTCTCCACCCCACCGACCAGCACCACATCGTACAGGCCGGAAGCGATGGCCAGGATGCCCTGACGCAGCGCCGCGCTGCCGCTCGCGCACGCATCCTCGACGCGCGTCGCCGGGCGCGGGGTCAAACCGGCCCAGTCCGCCATCAGGGGCGCGATGTGACCCTGGCCCTCCAGCAGCTCATTGCTGAAGTTCCCCACATACAACGCTTCAATGTCGCGCGGATCGAAGCCCTTATCCACCGATGCCAGCGTCTCGCGATACGCCTCGACAAACAAATCGCGCGTCGCCAGGCCGGGGAAAGCGCCGAACTTCGTCATCCCCGCACCGACAATCGCTACTCCAGGTCGTTTCAGTTGCATCATGTTCCTCCTGTGAAAATCTGAAAATCTTGCAAATCGTGCAAGTCAGCAAATCGGAAAGCGGCAAGCGGAAAGTCAGCGGCTCAAGTGCCGCAGGCCCAGGCTTACGCGACCCCGTCCAGCGCAGCCAGCCAGCCGAGCAGCGCCGCGTTCCAGGCGCGCGGCGTCTCGATACAACAGGCATGGCCCGCCCCGCCCAACACCAGCAACTCCGCCCCCGTGATGTGCTGCGCCAGCAACCGCGCGTACGGCTCCAACGGCTTGAGCGTGTCCAGCTCGCCCACCACCACCATCGTCGGCGCGCTGATCGCCTTCAGCTCCGCCGTCCAGTCAATCTCCAAAAACGCCCGGCACAGCGCAATCACCGCATCAAAATCCAACTGCTGATAGCGTGGAATGGAAAGCGCGGCCCAGTTCGGATGCGCGCGCAACCACGGCTCGCTGAAGTTCTCCGCCACCGAAACGCGGAAAAGCAACTCCCCATCGCACCGTTCCGCCGCTGCCATCCACGCCTCCACCTTCGCGCGCAACAGCGGACGCACCTCGCTCACCGTCGAAGAGAGAAACAGCGAACGCACCTTTTCGGGATAAAAGATGCCCAGCAACTGCGCGATCTCGCCGCCGTAAGAAATCCCCGCCACATGTGCGCGCTCGACTCCCAGCGCCTCCAGCAGAGCCGCCACATCCGCAGCATGCTGACGCATCGCATACGGCCCCGCCGGATGCGCGGACTGGCCCTGCCCGCGGCAATCGTGCAACAACACGCGATAGCGCTGTGCCAGCACCGGCGTCTGATATGCCCAACTCGCCGTACTCATCAACACCCCGTTGAGCAGTACCAACACCGGCGCTCCTTCCGGGCCGTGCCATTCGTAGTACAAACGGGTGCCGTTGACCTCAAGCGTCGGCATAAGCTCCCTTCCTCTACTTCAAAAAAACGTGGAAAAAAGCATTAAACGCCTCTGCCTGCTCAATGTGGGGACTATGGGCGCAATTCGAGAGCACACGCTCCTCAAATGGGCCGTACTGCTCCAGCACCGCGCGCGTCTGCGCGACCATCGGCTGCGGCGGATAGACCTCATCCCCCGGCCAGCCGGGCACAAACCCCAGCTTGCCCAGCGCGCCGAAATCGAACATGGACATATCGCTCACGATCAAATCGCTATCACCGCGGACCCACAGGATGGGCACTTTGGGCGTGGCCGTGATCAGGCGCGGCACCTCCGCCAGCAGATACTTGGGCGACCAGGCGTTCACCGGTCCCCAAATCCCCGGTGCGACATGCGGCCAGTTCGGCGAGGGCACAGCATCGCCCGGATACTTCTGCGGGCCGACCTTCTCCGCCAGCGAAGCGGTGAGGAAATCCTCCTCCCGCGCCGCGCGGAAAGGCGCCTTGTAATAAAAAGCATTAATCACATTGCGCGGCGAATTGGGATCCTCCGCGCTGCGATCCTGCGCCTCGATACGCCTGACAAACTCAGGATTGACCACCCCGCCGCCCGAACCGGCGAAATCATCATAGCACGGCGTCCCCTGCACATCCTTCGTGCCGCCGAAGCCGTAGGGCGACACCGGCGCAATGAGCGTCGCCGTCAGGAAGCGCTGCGGCGCATCCGTGAGCAGTTGGTACACAATCCCGCCGCCCATGGACCAGCCCACCACATGCGCGCGCTCGATCGCCAGCGCATCCATCAGCGCCAGCACATCCTCGCTCCAATCGCGCAGCCCGCGCGTGGCATCAATCAACTTATCCTCGGTCCAGCCATAGCCACGCAAGTCGGGAGCGATGCCGCGGAAGCCGGACGGCAGCGCCAGCATCGTCTCCTCCCAGTACAGTGCGGCGGAGAAATTCCCGTGCAGGAAAATCACCGGCACCCCATCCGCCGGGCCGGTAAAGTACACATGCTGCCTCAAGCGCGACGTTTCCACCATCGCGGTGGTCACGCCAGGTAAAGGTTGCGGTTTCTCCATGCCATCACTCCTTTTTTCTTTGATGTGAAAGGGGCCCCTGGGTCGTGTCGGGCGCGCCGTTTTCAAGCGCGCGCGCTCAAAGGCGGGGCAGATGGGTCAGCGCCGATCTCGGCCAACAAGTAGGGCACGCACACCCCCCCATCCACTGCCGGGCGTAGCTCCGCCACGTACATGGGCTGCAGCGCCTGGTGATCTTCCTTCCGCAGATGATACAGGCCCTTGGGCCCCTCGAAGTCCAGCCCTTCAAGCTGGGGGATGAGCTGCTCCGGGCGCGTATCGCCGGCGGAGCGCTTGAGGGCCTCGACCAGCGCCACGGCGGCGGTGAAGCCGCTCTCGCTCAGCAGATCGGGCGGCTCATCGTAGCGCTCCTGATAGCGGAGCACCAGCCAGGTGTTAGAAGGGTGCGTGGCGAAGGTGTGATGATACTTGACCGCGCACACCATCCCCTGCGGCGCCAGGCCGACCGCCTGCAAGGTATCGCGATCCACCAGATTGCCCACCACCCGCAGCGCATCGAAACACCCCACCTCGCGCAACTGCTCCAACAAATAGCGCGTCAGGCTCCCGGCCCAGAAAGCCACCAGCACCTCCGGGCGCTTATCGAGCAAGTCGCGCAAGTAAGGGCGGAAATCCGTCGTGTGGGTGGGCGCCAGGGCATCCCCGACGATCTCGGCGCCGTGCTGGGCGAGCACGCGCCACCAGGCGGCGCGGCTCTGATGCCCCCACAGGGAATCGGGGGAGATGAAGGCGACGCGCCGCCCCAGGTGTTGCGCCACGTAGCGCCCGCCCGCGGCGGCATCCTGCGAGGTCGTGGCGGCGGTGCGGAACACGTAGGGCGTGAACAACTCCGCCGTGAGCACATCCGTCGCCGCCACCGCGATTAAGGCCACGCGCTGCAGACTTTGCGCCACGCGCGCCAGGTGCAGGCTGGTCGCGCTGATGGTGCACCCCACCAGCACCTCACATCCCGCCTCCTGCACGAACTGCTGCGCCAGTTCCTGGGCACGCTGCTCCTGCCCCCCGTCATCCTCGATGAGGAGCTGCAGCTCCCGACCGGCCACCTGGAACGTGCCGCCCGTCGCGTACTCCAGCCCCAGCGCCAGACCGCGGACCGCGTCCTCCCCATAGACGCGCCACATTCCGCCACGGGCTACCACCACCCCGATACGCAGGGGCGTCACCTTGCGCGTGACCGCGGGCGTGCGTTTAAGCCACCTGAACACCCTACCCCACCTTCTTGTAGAGCCGCTTATTCCTGTGCTCCAGCTCCGGACGCGGCGCGCCGGGATCGCCCAGGGTCATGATGAGCGTATCCCCCTCCACCTGGTAGCGTCCCAAAAACGTGCCGACGATACCGAAGGTGTGCTCCGTCTGCTCCAGATCAATCTCGCCGTTGGCAGCGCGGTAGGTCCCGGCGGACGTGACGCCCATCGAGGGCAACTCGGCGCGGTACGTTCCATCCGCTCGAAACTCAAACCACAGCCCCGGATACGGCTGCCCTTGCGGCTGTTCCCACTTCCCAAGAATCTCGCTCATCGCCACCTCCATGGAAAATCTGAAAATCGGCGTAACTGCCTACTCATAGCGATTGAAATCGCCTCTGATGGGCTTATAGCCTGGCGTCCCCCTACGGGGACGCCACTGCAGCGACCGCGTACGGTCGCCCGGCGCGTAGCGCCCTACAGGGGCGGTTTTAACCGCTAGCTGATGAGTCAAGGTAGGTAGTTACAAATCGGCTTTTCGATGTGCAGATTTTACTCCGCCACAATCCCCAGGCGCCGCACCTCTTCCCAAAGCCAGGGGCGGAAGTCGGGATGCGCAATGTTAATCAGTGCCGTGACGCGATCCTTGAGGCAGCGGCCACGCAGCTCTGCCACCCCGTACTCCGTCACAATCGTGTCCACATCCTGACTGGGGACCGTCACCTCGGCGCCGGGCGTGAGCTGCGGCACAATGGTGGACACCGTGCCGTTACGCGCTGTCGAGCGCAGTGCGATGATACCCCGTCCGCCAGGGGACATCTGCGCGCCGCGGTGCGTATCGAGCTGGCCGCCTGTGCCGCTGAAGTGCGTGGAGCCGATGCTCTGCGAGCACACCTGGCCCAGCACGTCCACCTGCAGCGCGGTGTTGATGCTCACCATGCGCGCGTTCTGCGCCATGATGTAGGGGTTGTTCGTCACCTTGCCCTGCTGGAACTCCACCGCCACGTTGTTGTGGATGAAGTCATACAGCTTGCGCGTGCCCAGCGCGAAAGCGCCCACCAGCTTGTTGGGCCACAGCGTCTTCTTGCGCCCGGTGATTACCCCCGCCTCGAACAGGTCCACCATGCCATCGGTGAACATTTCCGTGTGCACGCCCAGGTCATGCTTGCCGTAGAGGCTCTGGGCAATGGCGTTGGGGATGCCGCCGATGCCCAGTTGGATGGTGCTGCCGTTTTCGATGAGATCGGCGATGTACTGTCCGATCGTCGCCTCGACCTCGGTCGGCTCAATCGGCGGCAGCTCCACCAGCGGCGTGTCATTTTCCACAATGTAATCTACATCGCGCAGGCTGATCTGCGTGTCGCCCAGGGTCCAGGGCAGATTGGGGTTAATCTCCAGGATCACCAGGTCGGCCACATCCAGCAACTGCCGCTCGAACACGAGAGACGTGGAAAGCGACATGATGCCGCGGCTGTTGGGGGGCGTCGCCGTGCCCCAGAAAATGTTGATTCCCCCCGCGTGGATGCGATCCGCCGCCGCGCGATGCAGGTTATTCGGAATGTAGGAGACCATGCCCAATGGGTGCGCCTTGCGGTCGGGCACGCCGTAGAACCAGTTCTCCAGGAAGAAATGGCCGCGCATCTCCGGCTTTGTGTAAAAGCCGTACTGACGCATCGGCAGGCACATGAAGACGTGCACATCCTCCAGCCGATCGGCGTGCTTCTCCAGCTCGGAAAGCAGCCCCACCGGCTCGGAGGCGCACATCGCCGCGGCAATGCGCTGGTCAGATTGCACCATCCCCACCGCTTCGGGGATGGAGATAAGCTTTTCACGGTACATGGCGCTAAAGTCCATAGGCTCCCCTTTCAGGCTCGTAGTCGAAAGCGACCGGCCCACGGGCCAGGCGGCTACATCACGAACGCCGCGCCAGCCTGGTTGTAGCCCACGCCGGAACCAATGAAGAGCACCAGGTCGCCGGGCTTGATCTTGCCCTGCTCGCGCGCATCATCGAAGGCCATGGGCAGGCAGGCGGATCCGGTGTAGCCCCACTTGTCCATGATCCAATGCGCCTTGCTCATAGGCAGGCCCAGGGTATTCATCACCAGCTCGATGCTGCTGTAGCGCACCTGCGTGAAGATGATCATGTCAATGTCCTCGATGGCGAAGCCGCCGTTCGCAGCCAGCTCGCGCACGCGCTGCGGCCAGCCCTCGTTGTTGACCTCCGGCGGGAAGGGCGTGATGAGGCGCACCTGCGTCCGCCCCGCCTGCACGCTCTCCACCGTCGCCGGCTCGTAAGTACCGCCGGAGTAAATGCCCCAATTTTTGTGATAGGAGCCGTCCGCAAAGAAAGTCGAGGTGACGAAGCCGGGCTTCTCATCCGCCGTGAGGATGGCGGCACCGGCGCCGTCCCCGTAGAAGAAGGCCAGCACGTCGCGCCGCCAATCGGCCAGCTTGTGCATCATGTACGCGCCGATGACCATGACGTACTTCATGTGCGGGTTGGCTGCGAGCAGGCCGGCGGCGATGTTCAGGCCAGTGGGGAAGGACGCGCACGCGCAGCCCACGTCGAAGGTGCCGGCGCGCTTCGCGCCCAGCTTGTGCTGCACCACCACCGAGGTCGCCGGCGTGATGTAATCCGGGCTATCCGTGCCCAGAATGATGAGGTCGAGATCCTCCGGCTTCAGGCCGGCCTCATCCAGCGCATCCTGCGCCGCGCGCACGGCCAGGTCGGACGTGGCCCAATCATCCGGCGCGTACCAGCGCGTCTTGATGCCGCTGCTGGCCTCGAACTTCTCCACCACCGACGCCAGATTGGGGTTCGTTTCGGCCAGAATTTCCGCAAAGCGGGCGTTGGGCATCTCAATCTCCGGGACATAGCGCCCGGTAGCGATAATCTTAGCGTAACGGGTCATGTCGCACCTCCCTGCCTACGAACCGATGACGATGCCGCCATCCACGCTGATGGTCGCCCCATGGACGAAGGACGCCTCGTCGCTGGCCAGCCAGAGGAAGGCGTTGGCGATATCTTCCGGGCGGCCCAGGCGGCCCAGGGGCGTATGCGCCTTCATGTCCTCCAGCACCTTTTCGGGCATCTTCTGCACCATCTCGGTGGCGATAAAGCCCGGCGCCACGGCGTTGACGCGGATGTTGTAGCGGCCCAGCTCGCGCGCCCACACCTTCGTCATGCCGATCACGCCCGCCTTGGTGGCCACGTAATTCGTCTGCCCGAAGTTACCGTACAGCGCCACCACGGAGGAGACGTTGATGATGACGCCGCCGCCCTGGCGGATCATGTAAGGGGCCACCGCCTGCGCGCAGTTGAAGACGCCCTTCAAGTTCACCGCCACGACGCCATCGAAAGCCGACTCTTCCATCTGTTTGACCAGCTCGCCATCCTTCATCTTGACGAACATCCCATCGCGCGTGATGCCGGCGTTGTTGATGAGCACATCCACGCGCCCGTAGCGCGCAATCACATCATCCACCCACGCCTGCACCTCCTGCCGATCTGCGACATTCACCTTGTAGAAAGCGGCATCGGGGCCGAGCTGCGCCACCAGCGCCTGGCCGGCCTCCTCGTTCACATCGCAGATCACCACCTTCGCGCCCTCGCGCGCGAAAGTCTCCGCGGCGGCCTTGCCGATCCCAGCAGCACCACCGGTAATGAGGGTCACCTTGTCCTTCAAACGCATCGCAACCTCCTATGATGATTCATAATGTGAGGGACAGATGCAAGCTGCCCCATCTGTGTGGGATGCTGGTATTGTAGCAGAGGGCGGTTACCCAGGAGTTACCAGGGAAGGGGGAGAGGGGGAGAGCATGAGAGCATGAGAACGGGAGAAGGGGGATACGTAGAGGCGCCCATAAGATGGGGATAAACCCTGCCCCAACGCGGTCACCCCATCCCCAACGCGGCGGCCCGCGGCCCGCGCGGTCGCCCTTGCGGGCCTGACACGCGCCAGCGTTCTCCTTGAGGGAGGACCACAGGCCCGTCCACCCTTGAAGGGGGACCTTAGGAGGCAATAAAGACGTTGCGTTGCAACATCTCCCCTGGTAATTTACCGCCCGGTGGCCCCGTAAGGACAGGGTAACGGCGCAGGATAAACGGGTAGGGGCGGGGCTTGCCCCCGCCCCTCATCAAAGCGCCGGGGCAACCACCAGCCGAAAACCGAGATTGATGAACCAGAGGGAAACGTCAGGCTTTTGAAAAATCCGAGATACCGAATGATACCTGACAGTCTTTGCGCCTTTACACTTTTGCGATGTAACTACCTACCTTGACTCATCAGCTAGCGGTTAAAACCGCCCCTATAGGGCGCTACGCGCCGGGCAACCGCCTACGCGGTCGCTGCAGTGGCGTCCCCGTAGGGGGACGCCAGGCTATAAGCCCATCAGAGGCGATTTCAATCGCTATGAGTAGGCAGTTACTTTGCGATGATCAAGTTTTTTCAGGAGAAGCTTGAGAAAAGTTCTGCTGCGTACAACCCTCCATTGACAACCCGGCTCCCTTTGCTACAATCTTCACAACCCTGGCCACATAAGGAGGTCCGTTATGCGTCAGCGCAATCGCATCCTCTTGCTTGGAGCTTTAGGCGCAGGCCTGTGGGCCGTTACCCGCCACCGCAAGCGCCTGGCGTTTTACGCCCAGGCGCTGTACGCGCACACCAGCTCGCGCCACCGCTACCTTACGGATCCCCACATCCTGCGCGACCTTGTTTTCGATCCGCGCCTGGCCGTGCGCCTGGACGTGTACCAACCGTCCACCCCCGGCCCGCATGCGGTGCTCGTCTTCATCCATGGGGGGAGCTGGTCCAGCTACCCCAAGCCATGGTTTGCCCCCCTCGGCATCCTCATGAAAGCGCGCGGCGTGCTCACCATCATCCCCGATTACACCCTGTACCCGCGCGCCACCTACCGCCAGATGGCCCATGAGGTGGCCGCCGCCCTGGCCTGGAGCCTGGAACATGCCGCGGCCTATGGCGGCGACCCGCAGCGCGTCTTCCTGTGCGGCCACTCCGCCGGGGCCCACCTGGCCGGCCTGGTCGCCTGCGACGCGCGTTACCTGGGCGAGCTGGGACACACCATCCACGAAATCCAGGGCTTCATCGGCTTGAGCGGGGTCTACAACGTGGAAGCGGAATACCGTTTCTTTGCCCATCACCCCGGCGCACGGCGCCTGCTGCGCGGCGTGTTCGAGGGGGAAAGCGCCTTCGCCTACGCCTCACCGGAGCAATACGTGCGCCCGGACCTGCCGCCCGTGTGGCTTATCCATGGGGATGCGGATACCGTCGTGCCCTACGCCCTCAGTGAAGCGTTCCATGCCGCCCTGCAGGCCGCCGGAGCGCGCAGCGCCCTCAAACGCTACGCCGGCGCCGAGCACGTGGATTACCTCTTCCACGCCCTGCGCGACCCCCATGCCCCCATCATCGAAGACATCACCAGCATCATCCAAAAAGGGGAATTTGCCTGAGCAATAGGGGCACAGTGGCGCCGGACACGAAGGAACGGCGGCAGGGCTAACGCCGGGGGCGCGCCATGTTCCGCGCCCACCGCGGGGCCTACGGCTTATACACCACCAGATTATCGAACGCCACGGTCGTCATCTCGCCCGGCGTGACGGCATCCGCCATCAAAGCCAGCTCACCCGTCGTCAGAGCCGTATCCGTGCGCACAATGAGCACCTGATTGTTGATGGAAAGCGAAAGCGCCCCACCCTGACAGCGCACCTGCAAGCGGTTGACCGCGGGCGCGGGCAGGATCGCCGAGGAGTGCGTTGGCCCGGCCAGCGCCTCCATCACCCCATCCTTGACCGTCAAAATCACGTAGTAACGATCCGCGCTGATGCCCAAAAAGTAGTAATTCGCCTCGTCCTGCAGGCGGCAGATGATCCCCATCCAATTATCAAAACTTCCATCCACGTGGCGCACTTCCACATCCACCGCCACATCCTTGAACTGCGTCCCTACCATGGGCGCGTACACGGCCATGCCCCGGCCCCGGTCCTCCAGATAGAACTCACCCCCCAGAGCGTAAGCCGCCCCGTCCTCGTTATCAAACAGCGCCCAGCGCGCATCCGGGGGGGCAAAGGTATCAAAGAGGATGAGATTGGGCACTGGCGTGAGCGGCTGCGGCGTTGGAGGCGGGGTAGCCGGCGCGCACGCCGCCAGGACGAACAGCGCCGCCAGCAGGAAGGCCAGCGCTCCTTGCCGCCAACGGCGGTTATCTCCCATGCACGCCTCCCGCCACAGGCAGCACCACCGTGAACGTGGCTCCCTGTTGTGGGCCCTCGCTCGTGGCCCAGACCGTCCCGCCGTGATTGCGCACCACCTCGCGCACCAGGGCCAGTCCCAGGCCTAGACCGCCGTAACGCCGCGTCGAACTGCCATCAATCTGGTAGAAGCGGTCGAAAATGCGCTCCAGCTCGCCCTGCGGAATGCCAATGCCATCATCGCGCACCTCGATGCGCACCTGAGCACCTTCCGCCCAGGCCCGGACCCACACATGGCCCCCCTCGCGGTTGAACTTGATGGCGTTATCCAGCAAATGTTGGAAAGCGCGCGCCAATTGTTGCGCATCCAGCGCCACCCAGGGCAAATCGTCAGGCACCTCCACCTCCACCGTGATGCCACGGCGTAGCGCATACTGCTGCACAGCACGCACCGCCATCGCTAAAATCGGACCCGGCGCCTGGGGAGAAAGCTGCAACTGACCCGTCGCCATGTCCTCAATCGCGGTGATGGATTCCACCAGCTCCACCAGCCGCTCCGTGTACGTGTTCATCGCGCTCAAAACGTGACGGACATCCTCTGGCAATGCCATCCCCCCAACTTGATCCAGGGCAATATCCAGATACCCTTTGACGATGGCCAGGGGAGTCCGCAGCTCATGCGACACATTCTGGATAAACTGCGACTTCAGCGCGTCCAACTGCCGCAAGGACTCATACGCCTCTTCCACGCGCTGGCGCGCTTCCTGGGCCTCCTGGTACAGGCGTGCATTATCCAGCGGCGGCACAATGGTATTCGCAATCGCCTCCAGCAGAGACACATCCCGCTGGCGGAACTGACCGGGCTTGAAAGACACCACAATCAACACCGCCTGCAAGGCCCCGCGCAACAGCATGGGAACTGCCAGGAGGCTGCGAATGTGTAAGGGTTCCAACAAGGCCCGTAAAACCGTAGACTCGGACAAGACATCGTGAATCAACACAAACTGACGTTCCTGCCACAAAGCCTTTAACCTGTCCCAAATGGGTGATGCGATCTTCAGCTCCGACCCTACGGTGTCGGTTACCTCGGGCGCGCGCTCGATCGCCCAGAAATAAATCCCCTCATCCTGCAATTTACCAACCAGCGCCGCGTCAGCGCGGAAAAACTGACGTGTTTCAACACAGACGCCCTGCAAAATCGCATCCGGCTCTAACGTCGTCGTCACCATCTGCCCCAGGCGGTTCAACAACTGCGTTTCCGCCAACCGCCGCTGTAGTTCCCCCACCAGCAACGCCTTCTCCAGCGCGATCGAAGCCTGCCGCCCCAACATGCGTGCCAGCTCGATTTCCTCCAGCGTCCATGCGTGCGGTTTCCGATCCAGCAAATAAATAGCACCAGCGCAATGCTGACGGATCCACAAAGGGATAATCAGGGCAGACTTAGCCCCTTCCGCCTGCATGAACCCCACTTCGCATTCGGACTGGGTCAGGTTGACAAAGCTCTGATAGCCATCCGGCCCCAGGCGGTAGTAGAGCAGGCGTTTTTCCGCCCAACAGTGCTGGACGGCCTGCATCAACTCGCCGCCTTGATCGAAGCCCTGCGCATAGACAATGGGAGCCGTGGCCAGCTCCATCAGAGCCACCAGACCCAGCGGCAAATGGAGCAACTCCAACGCTTGCTCCAGAATGACGCGAATCGCCTCCGTGGAGTTATCCGCCTGGGCAATGATCTTCTGGTCAATCTGCGCCAGTGCAGCCAGGCGGTCACGCTGCGCGCGTAAACCCTGATACAGCTCAGCCGCATAGAGAGAACCGGCAAATTGCTGCGCCAGCAACACCAGCACATTCAGATCCGCCGCCGAATACTTGCGTCCCGGATCCTCGTGGAAGACCAACAACACCCCCAGCATCTGCTCCTGCCAGAGCACAGGCAGGCCGATGGTCATATGAGCACGGGTGATCTCCGGATGGTTGACGCGCTCCGGCCATTGGGCGTAATCATCAACCAGCACCAGGCGCTTCTGACTCCACACCTGGCCCACAATGCCCGTTTCGGGAGGAATGCGCAAATCCTGGAAAAGCTCCCCTTTCCCTACCCAGTGCACAGGTTTGAGCACCTTCTCTGTGACGTCATAGGCGTAGAAGAGCGCCCCGCTTGCTGTGGTGAGTTTAATCGCCTGCTGCAAGGCGGCCTCGATGATTGCCGCCGGATCAAGCTGGGAGCCCGTCTGTAACGCCAGACGGCGCAGGGCATCCAGATACTCCGCGCGCCGCCGTGACGCCGCATAATTGCGCGCGTTATCCAACGCCGAAGCGACCACATCCGCCAGGGACTGCAGCAAGTTCAAGTGTTGCTCCGTGTAACCGTGAGGACGGTCCAACGTCAAGGTGAGAAAGCCGAGCACCGTTTCCTGCGTGCGGAAGGGGACTACCAACACAGAAAGCCGCGGCGCACCGTTCATGCGTACCCAACGAGGCTCCTGCGCCGTATCTGCCACCAACAATCCACTACGCGATTGGAACGCTTCCATAGCCAGGGGGTAACGCCGTAAGGGCATGCCACGCCGCAACTCCTCCTCTACATGAGGGAGCAGCCCCCAGCCATAGCGGAGATAAAGAATGTCATCCTGAAACATCATGATGGTTATCGTGTGGGCGGGGATCACATGGCGCAGTTGTTCACCCAGGGTGACGAGAATCTCATCTTCATTGAGCGTGCCCGAAAGCCTCACCCCCAGGGTGTGGAGCGTCTGCACCAGTGCCTGCCACTCATGCTCGGCCTGACGCAGTCGCGCTTCACGCACGGCCACCGCCGCCATGGACGCAAATAAGCCCAGGGCCACCTCATCCTCTGGCGTGAAGCCGCGCTGCGCGTCAAAGCTGTCCACGGTGAGGTAGCCCAGCAGCTCACCCCGCACCAGGAAGGGGGCCACCAGCGTTTCCTCGATTTCATCGGTGCGCCCGAGCTTATGCAACGTCTCGCTCACATCCGTCGCCAACAACGCATCATCCAGGCGCGCAATGTGATGCACATGAATCACGCGCCCACGCATCAGGTCGGCCACAAAATGATTGTCAGGCGGTAAGACATGCGTCTTGAGCGCCTCATCATACCCCACCACCGCGCGGAAGTGGAAGCCGTCTTTTTCCAGCAACAGGACGCTGCCCGCCTCTGCGGCGTGAATCAGATTCACCGCCATCTGCGCCACGCGCTGCAAAAGCGCATCCAGTTCCATTTCGACCAGCAAGTCGGGAACTAGCTCCATCAAAGCGCTCAAGATCTGCAAACGTCGGGTTTGCTGTTCCGTGCGCTTCGCCTGATCGAGCACGGCGCTCACCAGGTCGGCCATCACCTCCAACAACAGATAGGCTTCGGGGGTGAAAAACTCCGCACGTAGACTCTCAGCTGCCAGGACCCCAATGACTTCGTTATCCACCCGCAAGGGAAAACCGAGAAACGACGTGACATTGCTCGGCGCTGGCTCATAATGCCGCGCATCCTGACGAACATCGGGCACGTACACCGTCTTGCCGGTGCGGGCAATCCATCCTACCAACCCCACGTCTACCGGCTGACGATAGCCGGGCTGGACATCCATGACCGTACCGCCTTCCGCCACCAGCACCATCTCATCCCCCTGGCGCAGGAAGAGGCCCAAACGCTCATAACCAAAATGGCGCACCAGGCGGGCGATCAGGGCCTGAGCGACATCCATCCAGCTCTGCACTTGCACCGTCCCCTGCTGCCAATCCGTATGGCGGCGCCAGCGTTCGGCGCGATAGGTGTAGGCCCCACTGAGGGTGTGGAGGCTCATTTGCAACAACTCAGGCAGCAGGTCGGGATGCCGTTCGGGGAAAGGCACCAGGCCATCTATCCCTGGCGGGGTAAACGAAGGCACAGGCCCTGTGTACAGCAGTAAGACGGGGCAGGTGAAAGACTCCAGACCTTTAAGCTCGGTCGGGAGGGCGCACAAAAGCAGCACGTCCGGTGTGCTGCCCTGGCTAGCCAGCGCATGGGCTTCGTCCAATGCGGTAAAGCGCGTTACGTCGCAGGACTGGCGTAACGCCGCCTCCACCACATCCCCACATAGGACGTTACTGTTGCTATCTACCACCCAGACAAGCGTCTTCGCTGCCCCGTCGTTCACATGCCCTCACAAGGTTGCACCCCTCACCATACCATTGAACGGATGCTTAAAGTGTAGCACATCTCATAAACTTGCCAACTACACCCATAGCGGCACAAAATTAAATTGCGTCACATCCACCAGGCCCTGATCGGTTAATTTCAAATTGGGGATCACCTCCAGGGCCAGGAAACCCAGGTGCATGAAGGGATCATGCAGGGGACTGCCCAGGGTACGCGCTGCCGCCAGCAAGGCATCCATCTGAGTGCGCACCGTCTCCAGCGCTTGATCGGACATCAAGCCGCCAATGGGCAAAGGCACAGCAGCGAGCACCTCCGCGCCCAGCGCCGCTACCAGGCCGCCGCCCAGGGCCTCGACCGCGCGCACCGCCGTCGCCATGGACGCATCATCTGCCCCCACCACGGTAATGTTATGCGCATCGTGGCCCACGCTGCCGGCCAGAGCGCCTCGCTGCAGGCCCAGGCCGCGCACAAACCCCAGACCGACGCGCCCCGTCCCATGGTGCCGCTCCAGCACCGCCAGCTTGAGCAGGTCGCGCGTCACGTCCGCGACGGCCTCATCCCCCCGCACCGTTGGCTCCAGCTCCAGCGCCTCGGTCACAATCTGCTCCGGCACCACGCCGATGACGCGCAGGCGCGCGCCTGCGACGGGGATGCGAAAATCGAACTGCGCCGCAGTGAGATGGACGCTGCCGCGCACGCCAGCGGGGATCGGGGCCGGAGCAGGCCACGCGCCCACCGGCTCACCCTCCCGCGCCACCAGGCGCCCGGCCACGTACACCTGCACCGCGCGGAACTCCGTCAGGTCCGGCGTGACCACCACATCCGCGCGGCGACCGGGCGCCAGCGCCCCGCGGTCGCGCAGGCCGAAAATCTCCGCCGCGTTCAGAGTCGCCATCTGCACCGCCACGATGGGATCCAGCCCACAGCGTACCGCCAGACGCAGGAGATGGTCAATGTGCCCTTCGTCCAGCAGATCCGCGGGGTGGCGGTCATCCGTGGCAAAGGCAAAGCGGCGGCTGTTGGAAGGGGTAATCGCCGGCACGAGGGCGCGCAAGTTTTTGGCGGCAGTCGCCTCGCGCACCAGGATGGCCATCCCCGCGCGCACCTTTTCCAGCGCCTCCTCCGCCGTGAGGCTCTCGTGATCCGTGCGTGGCCCGGCGGCCAGGTAGGCCTGCAGCCAGGCCCCCCCTACCCCCGGCGCATGCCCGTCAATGTGACGATCCTGGAAGGCCAGGAGCTTTTCCAGCGCGCCCGGCAGGCCCAATACCGCGCCGGGCACGTTCATGAACTCGCCCAGCCCCAGCACGCGCGGATGATCGGCCAGGGCACGCAGTGCGTCCGCCTCCAGAGTAGCCCCAGCCGTCCCCATAGAGGTGGCCGGCACGCACGAGGGCAGCATCACGAACACGGAGAGCGGCAGCCCTTCCGTCGCGTCCAGCATGTAGCGGATCCCCTCCGCGCCAGCGACATTGGCAATCTCGTGTGGATCGGCGATGACCGTCGTGGTGCCGTGGGGCACCACCCCGCGCGCAAAAGCGTACGGGCTGACCATCGAGGATTCAATGTGCACGTGGCCATCAATCAGACCAGGGATCAGGTAATGGCCGCTCACATCCACTTCCTCACGCCCGACATATCCCTGCCCCACCGCCGCGATCATTCCTTCTGCGACGACGACATCCGCTTGTAGCACCTCACCGGTGAATACGTTCACCACGCGCCCGCCGCTCAGTACCAGGTCGGCGGGCTCATCGCCACGCGCCACCGCCAACACGCGCAACAAAGCCTCTCGTTCCATGATCTTACCTCCTGACTTGACCAATTTCCTTGCAAAGAACACCTTTTTAAACCGCAAAGGCGCAAAGGACGCTAAGTTTGTTGATTTGTAAGATCTTCGATTTTTTAAACCGCAAAGGCGTAAAGGGCGCTAAGTTTTTTGATTTGTAAGATTTGCGATTTTTTAAACCGCAAAGGCGTAAAGGGCGCTAAGCTTTTTGACTGGTAACAACTTAACGGGCTCATCAGCTAGCGATTAAAACCACCCCTGCTATAGGGACCGGGCTTGTCCCTACCCAGGCAACTGTCCCTTTCACACCCCCTTGAACTACAGAGGGGCAGTCCCCCTTGAGGATAGGACTACCGCAGTGACCCAAAGCGCTACAAGCGCAAAGGCAGCTTGCGCAAACGCACGCCGGTGGCGTGGAATACGGCGTTCGCCAGCGCCGGTGCTGTGCCCAACAGCATCGGTTCCGCCAGATTCTTCGCTCCCAGCGGGCCAAAACTCGCCGGCACCTCCAGGAAAACCCCCTCCATCTCCGGAAGATCACCCGCGCGCGGGATGCGATAGCGGTTGAAGTTAAGCTTATCCGGCACGCCCTGGGTGTAGGAGAAATCCTCCATCAGCGCGTAGCCCAGCCCCTGGGCGATGCCACCGTACATCTGGCCGTACGCTCCCACCGGGAAGAGGATTTTGCCGCCATCGTGCGCCATCCAGATGCGCACCGGGCGAATCTTCTTGCCTTCCACCTCCACCTCGATGACCTCCGCCCCGAAGGTGTAGGCGAAATAGGGCACGCCCGTGCCTGTGGCAAAGTCCCAATGCTTGTGCGGCACCTCCCAGCGTCCCTGCGCAAAGAGCTGCATCCCCATGGCGCGCGCGTGACGCACGACCTCATCGAAGGTGAGCAAATCCTCCGAAGGCCCCAGGAAATCCTCCCCCACGCGGCGCACCTCCTCCGGCGCGCAGTGGAGCGCCGCCGCGGCTGCCGCGCGCAACATCCCCTCCAGCTTGCGCGCCGCCGTCAACACGGCGTTGCCGCCCACCACCGAGGCCCGCGAAGCCACCGTCGGGCCGGATTCGAGCGACGTATCCGTATCCGGACGCGGCATCTGCACGCGCTCCGGCTTCACGCCCAGCGCTTGCGCCGCCAGACTGCTGAAGACCGTGCGGCTCCCCTGCCCGTAATCCGTGAGGCCGGCCTGCAGCACCACGGAGTTATCTTCACCCATGCGCAGGGTGATGGCCGCGTAATCCCGTCCCTCACTGCCCAGGCCGATGCCGTGGAAGTAACACGCCACGCCGATGCCGCGTCGCACCGGCGCATCCTCCGCCTGGCTTGCATACGCGGCGCGCTTGCGGTCCCAATCCGATTGCGCGCGTACCCACTCCAGGCACGCCACCAGGCCGGGCGGATACTCCAACGCATTACCGGCGCAAGTGCGATCACCGGCACGCAAAGCGTTGCGCAGCCGGAATTCCAGCGGATCCATGCCCACGGCGTGAGCCAGTTCATCTATGGCCACCTCCGCGGCAAAGGTCACCGGCGGGTTGCCAAAGCCGCGGAACGCGCCGCCATAGCCGTTGTTGGTGTACACCACATGCGTGTTGATGTGCACTGCCCGGTAGCGATAGGCCCCCGCGGCGTGGACGGTGGCACGCCATGAGGAAAGCGGCGTCGCCGCGGCGTAAGCCCCGTTATCCACCCACACCTCTACCTGCGCCGCCTGCAGCTCGCCCGTGCGCGTCGCCGCCGCGCGCCAGTGGATGCGCATCGCCTCGCGCTTGTACGAGACCGCCATGGATTCCTCGCGCGTCAGCCAGAGCTGGACCGGCTTCCCCGTCAGCAGAGCCAGCCGCGCAGCCTGTGCCGCGGTCTGATACACCACATCATCCTTCCCCCAGAACGCGCCCCCCACAAAAGGTTGGATCACGCGCACGTGCTCCAGGTCAAGCCCCAGCACGCGCGCCAGGACATCGCGCGCGATAAACGGACTCTGGCAGTTGGCGTAGACCGTCACCCCGCCGTCCGGCTCCGGCACAGCCAGCGCAGCCTCCGTCTCGATGTAGGCATGCTCCTGCTGGGGCAGCTCGTAGGTCGCGTCCAGCGTCACCTCGCCCTGCTCCAGGTAGGGTTGCGGATCCTGGTAGCGCACGATATGGGTCACGCAGAGATTGTCGCGCGCCTCCGGATGGGAGGGGATACACGGCGCCGCCGCATCGAGCGCTGCATCTATATCCGCCACCACGGGCAGCGGCTCATAGCGCACGTGGATCGCCCGCACGCCGGCCTCCGCCGCCGCGCGAGAGGTCGCCGCCACCGCCGCGATGGGGTCGCCCACCATGCGCGCCTTATCCGGCACCAGCACGTACGCATCGGCGACGGGCCAGCCGAAACGGCCCTGCTCCACAAAATCCCCGGCGGTGATGGCCGCCACCACTCCCGGCACCGCCAGCGCGGGCGTCACATCCAGTTCCGCCAGACGGGCATGGGGCAGCGGACTGCGCAACACGCGCGCGTACAACATCCTCGGCAGGACAATGTCGCCCACAAAACGCGCCTGCCCCGTCACCTTGGCCACGCCGTCCAGCAACACCGGCCCGGGCGGGGGAACGGGCGCCTGACCGGTGCGCCGTTCGCGCGCCGTGACCTCAATCGCATCAATGATTTGCTGATAGCCCGTACAGCGGCACAGGTTACCGCGCAGGGCCAGGCGGATCTCCTCACGGGTGGGATGGAGGGAGCGCCGCAATAGGGCTTCCGCCGCCATCAACATCCCCGGCGTGCAGTAGCCGCACTGCACCGCGCCAAAGCGGATAAAGTTACGCTGCAGGTCACTCAGGCCGCCATCCGCGCCCTGCAGCCCCTCCACCGTGACCACGGCCCGCCCGGCCACCTCGCGCACCGGCGTACGACACGCGCGCACCAGGCGATCATCCACCAGCACGGAACAGGCCCCGCACACGCCGATTTCACACCCCACCTTGGTGCCCATCAGGCCCAACTGGTCGCGCAACAGGCGCAGTAACGTCAGGGATTCATCCACATCGAGGGTTAGAGGTTCGCCGTTAAGTGTAAACGAAAGCTGCATAGTCCCTCCATGAAAGCCGGGGAAATCCCCCAGCGGGTGTTCGTGTTCTGCCAGGGAGCTGCCTGCCCTGGCGCATGGGCCGCCCACACAGGCCCAAAGCGCGTGTCCCCAGCCCGGATCGAGCCGTCACGCGGCTTTTTTCTTGCGCCCCCGGAACAGCCCTTTGACGCTATCCAACAAACCATCCACGGCCTCGCTCACCTCTTCAGTCGCAGAACGCACCTGACGGGGCGCGAAGACCTCCCCACTCTGCCCCTGCACCACCACGTAACCCGCCTCGCCCTCCGCGCCCGTCACGGGGCGATAGCGCGCCACCCAGAGCGGCACCAGCACCAGCTTGTAGGACTGGATCGCCATGCGCAGGGTGCTGATCGTGAGACCCTCGACACCGGCGCCGGCGGCCCGCAACTCCACCTGCAGGCGCACGTCACGCTGCCGACGCCGCCACACCAGCTCACGGGCCGCGATCGAGGCGTCGGAGACGGTTACCTGGTAAATTTCCACCAGCCAGCTTGCCACAAACTCCGGCGCGAAAGGTTTGGCCGCGTTGGTGTCAAAACTGCCGAATACGGCATTGAAGCCCGCGGGAAGCGTGTGGCTGGCGGGCACGCGCACATCGTCCTCCAGCAGGGGATACTCCCCCGTCATAGGATACCGCATTACACCATAGCGCCCCTGGCGTTTGACGACGTAACATCGCCAGGTCAGCTCGCCGCCAAAATCGAAAGTCCACAGCGGCACAAAGGCCCCCTGCAGTGAGGCGAGGTACACCTGATCTTTCAAGCCCTGCACCTCGAACCAGGCCTGCAGCGCCTGCTCCGCCTGCGCGCGCGTCACCTCCATGGGAATCACGCCATGCGGCGTGACGAGCGACATCTGGCCAGCTTCCGTCACGTGCGGCGAGCCGCAATAAGCGCACGTCACCGTCAACTGCGAAGCGAGCAGCAGGTACTGCGCTCCGCAGGCCTGACAGCGCAGCACGCCCACGCCGGTCGGGGCGCGATGGCCGCGCGCCGTCGCCAGCGCGACGACAAAATTCTGTTCCTCAGCAGCTCTGTTCTCGCGCAGCGCATCCAGCACCGGGCGTTCATAGCCGCAATAATCGCAGTGCACCTTTGTCCCGCGCCCGGTCATGCTCCCCCCGCATTTGGGGCAGACGATGCGCCGGGCCTTGAGCATTGCCGGCACCTGCCCGACTTCCGGGGCCGCAGCCTGGGGCGTCGCGGGCGTCGCCTGCCCCTCCAACAACGCCAGGCCCTGCTGGGCCACGCGGTTGTCCGGATCCAGACGGAGGGCCGCCTCCAAACAGCGGCGGCGCTGCTCAAGATCGTCTGTGAGGCCACTCAGCCACAACCACGCCTGCACCCGCACGCCCGGCGGTACCCCTTCCCCTTTATGATTGATGATGCGGGTGAAGGCTTGCCGGGCGCCTGCCGTATCGCCACCGCGCGCCGCGGCTATGCCCTGGCGGAGCAGCGCCTCCGCATCTGCGGCCGGCAAAGCTTCCGGCACCACCTGCGCGGACCAGCCGCATAACGGACACAGGCGCTCCGTCCCCTCCGCAGCGCCGGCGAGGGCGCTGCCACACTGCGGGCAGAGCAACGGGCCGGCGGGAGCCGCTTCCAATTGATCTGGATTGATGATCTCCTCCGGCGCAAGCTCGCCCTGCAACAGGGCCAGCTCGCGCCGCCCTTCCACGTGATGGGGATGCGCGGATAACAGGCGCTCCAGGTACTCCCGTTTCTGCGCCGGATCCGTCTCGATGCGGCTGAGCCAGAGCAGAGCTTCCGCCTCTTCCTCCGCCGTGCCGCCCAGGATGAGCAGGCGCTCCAGGTAGCGCCGCGCTTCGGCGTAATCACCGGCACGGGCCGCGGCAATGCCGCGAATCATGTACATGCGCGTCGGCGCGGGCATAGGGGCCTCCTTGGGAATCTAAAAATCGGCAAATCGAGCAAATCAGTAACTACCTACCTTGACTCATCAGCTAGCGGTTAAAACCGCCCCTGTAGGGCGCTACGCGCCGGGCGACCGTACCCTTCGCTGCGCTTCG